>Ga0334722_10001490_pt1 | contig 29069 bp, 23 predicted proteins | sample C3_bottom_MG_FD_207210 | JGI IMG/M metagenome (GOLD analysis project Ga0334722, IMG submission 207210) | Sediment microbial communities from Yellowstone Lake, YNP, Wyoming, USA - C3_bottom | ecosystem: Environmental > Aquatic > Freshwater > Lake > Sediment | place: USA: Wyoming | collected... | reverse complement strand
CGGTACTTTGGGCACCACACTATGTGATACTGGCAATGCCACAGCGTTTGTGATAACTTCCGAAATCTGCTCATCTGTTACTCCCGGTTGTGGTTTTCTTTCCGGGGAACCCCAACCGTGGAGTAACAATTTAACCTATAGTCTGTTCATTCGGCATAGCCTCTGAACTCTGACCTTGCCCTCAGGGCAAGGTTTTTCACATCTCAATAAAGGATCGGTGGGCAGACGGGACTGGCGGGAGAATGGCTAGGCTTTTACAAAGGTGGGGAGATCGGGATGGTTCCCCGGTTTCCCCACCATGTTTTTTACGTCCAGAAGTTTCGGGGCTGGAGTTAGAGCTTGACCTGACAGTGGACGTGGCCGCCTTCTTTTTTGACCCAGAGCACGGTCTTCTTCATCCTGGTCGCCCATGACTGGAGATCCTTTTCAAAGGTCGGACAGTCCGCCAATACCTCCAACAGGTCGCCTTTTTGCATCTTGCTGCTGATGATCGTCATCTTCAGAGTGGGTTGCGGGCATTTCAGGCCGCGGGCGTCATAGGTTTCGTTTGCCATTGTTGCTCACCTCGTTCTGAGTTGATCTGCTCATTTCTAATCTCACTAACACCGGTCGGTAGGGTGCACCTAAGCTGCAACTGTCGGTGTTGTCTCCAGGTGGCGGACGGTTTTGGTGATCACCTCGACAAAGCGCTCTCCCTCGCTGGCGGAAATATACTCCATGACCAGTCTTTTTTCATCGATTCCCAACTGGGCCAGCAACCTTTTCAGGAGCCGGTAACGCGCGACCGCGCTCACGTTGCCGGTTTTGTAGTGGCAATCCCCGGGATGACAGGCCAGGATCACCACCCCGGTGGCGCCGTTGCGAAAAGCCTGCATGACGAATTCCGGTTCCACCCGACCGCTGCACATGACCCGGATAATTTTGAAGTTGTCTGGATACGATTTTTGCGCCCCACCGGCCTGGTCGGCCCCGGCATAAGAACACCAGTTGCACAAAAAACCCACCACCTTTGTCTCCAGGGGTTTATTCATGCCAGAATCCCCTCCAGTTCCGCCATGATCTGGCTGCGGGTGAAGTGGTGGCAGGTAATGGCTCCGGCCGGGCACGCCGCCGCACAGGTGCCGCAGCCCCGGCAAAGGATGTCGTTGACCGCTCCTTTGCCGTCCACCGCAGAGATCGCGATGGCCTTATATGGACAAATGCTACCACAGACCCGGCAGCCGGAACAGAGTTTCTGATCAACCTCGGCGACGACCGGTGAGACGGCCAGATTTCTCCCCTCCACCAGACCGGCCAGGACGTAAGCGGCGGCGGCCATCCCTTGATTGGCGGCCTCGCGGATGTCGCCCGGGTTCTGGCAGGAACCGGCCAGGTAGATGCCCTTCACCTTACTGCTGGCCGAGTCGAGCCGTTCTCCCACCTCTTCGAAAAAACCGCCGCGGTCGCGGGAGAGATCAAGCTGCTCAGCCAAAGGACCGGCCTCAGGGGTGGGAACCAGGGGTGGGCAGAGAATCACCATATCCACCACCAGCTCGCCCTCGGGAGAGCGGACGACAATCCGGCCGTCCTGTTCCGAAATTTGCAGGTCGGCGGTGCTGGCGAAACGCTGGAAGACTGTGTTGCTCTGGGCCTGGACTCTTTGCGCCAGGGCGATGGCCGATTTCCCGGGTAGGACCAATTCCTTGTAGAGGTGAGTGATGCTTATTCCCGGGAATTTCTCGGCTAGCTGGTGGCTGAATTTCAGGGCGTAGGTGCAGCAGACCCCGGAGCAGTAGGGGATATGCGCCGCCTCCAGACTGCCGGCACAATGGACGATCAGCACGCTTTCCGGCGGGAGACTGGCTTTGGTCAGCAACTGCTTTTCGGTCGGTCCGTTGGCGGCCAGCAGTCGTTCGAACTCCAGGGAGGTAATTACCTCCGGGATGGTGCCGTAGCCGAGGTTGGGGAGGGCGGTCAGGTCATACAGTGTTGCCCCGGTAGCCACCACGATGGCGCCGACCTTTCTTGCGATGATGCTCTCTTCTTGATCTAGCTGGATGGCGCCCGGCATGGGGCAGGCATCCAGGCAGGCGGAGCAGGCCTTGCCCTGGTTCCTGAGGCAGAGGGAGCCATCGATATAGGGGGCGTTGGGCAGCACGCCCTGGTAGGCAAAGGCAATGGCCTTCCGCTCCGCCCGACCGATCTGATAATCGCTAAAGTCGGTGACGCTGACCGGGCAGGGGGCAATGCATTCGTAACAACCGATGCAGACCGCTGGATCGATGTGGCGGGGGTGCTGCCGGATGGTGGTGAAGAAGTTGCCGAAGGAACCCTTGACCTCCGCAAGCTCGGCCAGGGTCAGTAGTTCGATATTCTCGGCGTTCTTGCCGTGGAGAAGCTCTTCCATCATCGGTTCCAGCAGGCAGGGGCCGCACTGGAGGTCGGGGGCGACCTCCTCGAAGAGTACCGGTTTGCCGCCGATGGCCGGGCTCTTTTCCACCAGGATCACCCGCCGCCCCGCCTCGGCCAGGGTCAGGGCGCACTTCATCCCGGCCGGACCGGCCCCAACCACCAGGGTAGCGGTGGTGATCTCCAGCTCCCGGTCGCTCAGGGGCTGGTGCAGGCGGACCCGGCGGATGGCGCCGCTGATCAGCGCCAGAGCCTTGGCCTCGGCCCGGTTGGGGGCATCGGTCACCCAGGCCACCTGCTCCCGGAGATTGACCATCTGCAGCAGATAGGGGTTTTCCCCGGCGCTTTCAACGGCCTTGCGGAAGGTCTGCTCATGGTCGCGGGGTGAACAGGCACCCATTACCCAGCGTTCCGCACCGGAGTTTTTGATGTCGTGACTGAGAAATTCAGTACCTTCCGCCGAGCAGAGGAAGTCGACGGTGACCACCTCAACCTGATCGTGGGCCTGGCCAATCCGCTCGGCCAGCCTGGCCAGATCAAGGTGGTCAGCAATGTTGTTGCCGCATTTACAGAGATAGATCCGGGTTTTCATGGAGCTACCTCGTCGGCCAGGGCCGTTAGTACCTGCTCAACTAGAAGTGGCAGGGTTTTTCGGACCGGAGCGGTTAGGATCTCGCTAAATTCATTGGCAGCGCCCGCCTCGATGCCGAGGAATAGGACGGTTTCGGGGAGTTCCAGGCCAAGCAGCTTGCCGGTTTCCAAAGCCACGGCCAGGCTGGTGTGGTGGGTGCTGTTGCTATTACGCGAAGCCAGCAGATCGTCGAGGCCCAGTTCGACCAGAGTGCCGGGCCGGTGGTGTCCGGTGGTGACGGCATCGACCACCACCGCCCGGCCATAGCCCACCATCAACTCCATCAGGTCGAGCCCGCCGGTGTAAGCCTCCATCACATCAACTTTGGAGTCACCGCCCAACCGCTGCCGCAGTAAGGCCGCCGCCTTAATGCCCAGACCGTCGTCGGTTAATAGCGGGTTGCCGAGTCCGATGACGATGGTTCTCATGGCTGTCGCCCCCTGGTGATAGTCCGGACCACCAGGCCATTGGCGTCACGGATGACCACTTCCATCGGGCCTTCACCCGGCAGGGCATGGGTGGCGCAGGAGAGGCAGGGGTCATAGAGGCGGAAGGCCATCTCCACCCGATTAAGCAACCCCTTTTCAATGATTTTACCGCCCTGGATCAGTTTTTCCGCCGCCCGTTTAATGCTCATGGCCATGGGGCCGTAGTTGTTGGTGGTGCCGACGATCATGTTGACCTTGGTCAATACCCCGTTGGCGTCAGTGGTGTAATGATGGGTGAGGGTGCCGCGCGGCGCCTCGACCGAGCCGACACCCTCCCGGTTTTTCACCCCGGACGAGATCAGCCGCACCTCGGGGGAAGTGATTTCCGGATCGGTGGCCAGTGCCAGCATGTGCTCGGCCGCGTAGAGCAGTTCAATCAGCCGGGCCCAGTGGGTGGCCAACCGGTGGTGGATCGGTTTTCGGCGGCCTTTTGTTGTGTAGCCGGGGGCAAAGGTGGCAAACAGCTCTTCGTAATGTTCCTGGGCCTTAGGAGTGGCCATCCCGTCGGCCACGTTCAGCCGTGAGAGGGGGCTGGCCACGTAAAGACCGCTCTTGGCGCCATCGGTCAACCCCTGCCAACCCACCTTCTTCAGATAGGGAAACTTCAGGTAGGTCCAGGGCTCCACCCGCTCGGCAAGGTGCTGGTAATAGTCAGCCGGGGTGTATTTGACGAATTCCTCGCCCTCGGGATCGACCACCCGGATCATCCCGTCATAGAAGTTGACCCGGTCGACCGGATCGACGGTGCCCATGTAATAGGTGCGATGGAGATAGAGATCAGAGGTGACCAACTCAAGATAGGCCGGATTCTTCAGGACAATGTCATGAAAAATCTTCAGGGTGAAGAGGGCGAAGTCGATATTCTCCCGGGCGGCCTGCTCGATTTCTTTACGACCCGCCTCGCTCAAGGGTTGGCTCCAGCCTCCGGGCAGTCCGGCGGCCGGATGGATGGCGCGCCCCCCGAGCTTTTTGATGACTGCATGGTTTCTCGCCCGGCAAGCGATGACCTGTTTGCCGATGTCGAGGCCGACCTTGCGGATTACCCCGAGGATATTGCGCTCAGTCGACGGGGCATCGGGGCCGATGATGAAGTCCGGCCCGCCCAGGGCATAAAAATGGGTGGTGTGGTCGGTGACGAAGAAGGCCATGTAGAGCAGTTCCCGGAGCTTCCGGGCCGCTGGGGGCGGGGTCAGGCCAAACAACTGGTCCAGGGCCTTGGTCGAGGCCAGGTGGTGGGCCTCGGGACAGACGCCGCAGATGCGGTTGGTGATGTTCGGCATATCCTCGGCCATCCGGCCGACGCAGAAGGCCTCAAAACCGCGCAATTCCGGAACCTGGAAATAGGCATTGGCCACATTGCCCTGCTCATCGAGAAAGATCTCAATCTTGCCGTGGCCTTCCAGGCGGGTGATGGGGTCGATGGAGATGCGTTTCATTTTTCCCTCCCGCCCAAGATGGAGTCGGCCAGGCTGAACTTATAGAAGGCGCCGACATAATCGGGGATGGCGTCGAGGGCCTGGTCAATCCGGCCATGCAGCTCTTCCTCGCTGATCCCCTTGATATCGCCCAGGTCGAGGATGGAGCCTAGTGCCCCGGTCATGGCCGCCCCCTGGTCCAGGCGGCCGGCCGGCGGGCCGTAGCAGCCGATGCAGGGCATATTGACCTCCGGACAGAGGCCGCCGCAGCCTTGACTGGTGGCAATCCCCAGGCAGAGCAACCCCTGTTCCAGCAGACAGTCGGTGGGGTTGGGGATGATCTCGTAATTGCGGTAAAAGCGGCGGACCTTCTTGTCGGTACGTTGCCGGCGACATTCGGCGCAGACCGTGGAGTCCCCGGCCCCGACCATGGCCCCCTTGGGGGGCGGTCCCTGCGGCGCGGTAAGGGCACCGATGGCCTGCCAAATTTGAGATGATTCCGGCGGGCAACCCGGCAGGAAATAGTCCACCTCGGTGACTTGGGCCAGGGTCCGTACCTGGGGCAGGAACTTCGGCACCCCCAGCGGACCTTCGGGAACCTGGGCCAGATGACTGGGAACGACCCGGTCGGGATTATCGACGGTGAGGTTGTCGAGGTAGATCTCATTGAAAAATGCGGTAGACGGGATCAGATTGCCGAGCCCCGGGATGCACCCTTCGTGGGCGCAGGAGCCGAAGGCGATCAGGGTCTGGGATTTCTGCCGGAGCAGGCGGGCCATCGCCTGGTTTTCTTCGGTGCGGATGGCGCCGTTGAAGAAGGTGATGGCCAGTTCGCCATCGGCCAGGGCCTCAATGTCTTTGGTCTTGGTATCGAGCAGGCAGGGGCAGAAGTAGAGGTCAAAGGCACCATCCACTTCAAGGATCTTTTCGTGCAAATTTACCAGGGCAATTTCGCAGCCGCCGCAAGAGGCACCCCAGTACATGGCGATCTTGGGTTTATCGGGCATCTTGTATTTTCCCGTTGAACCGGGGATCGGTCCCCAGCAATGAAGCGATGCTGAAACTGTTCAACCTGGCGCTGAAGAATATCGCCAAGAAGTGGTCAATTAGAAGCAGGATGGTTAAGGACAATACGAAAGCCTAAATCAAATCCCGATTTGTTTTGTGAATAGGCTACACGATTTGTTGTGCGAGCACTCAATGAATCATTTGACCATGAGCCTCCACGGAAAGTTTTTATACCATTTCTGTCTGATCCCACTGGATTCTCTCTTGGGCTATGGGTGTAAAACGTATCATTGTAGGAATCTTCGCACCACTCCCAGACATTACCGGTCAAGTCGTATATCCCAAGACTGTTTGGTTTATAGCTTCCCACTGGTGCCACTTCACTATAGTTATCGTCTAAAAATTTATCTTTCCACTCAAATCTACAGTTTTTATCACAAACATTTGCGTATAGCTGGACTTCATTTTGTTCGGAGAATCCCGAATATCGCAGATTATGCCCGCCAGATTTAGCAACGAACTCCCACTCAGCCTCAGTCGGCAAACGATATTTATTGCCTGATATTTTGTTTAATCGCTCAATAAAGCCCTGGACATCATCCCAACTAACACGGTCGACTGGATAATTATCACCCTTTTTGTATTTTGAGGGGTTGGATCCCATGACTTTTTGCCAAATGCCTTGTGTCACCTCAAACTTTGCGGCATAAAGATCATCAACACAGACTTCATGAACAGGCTTTTCATCCTCAGCCCCTTCATCAAATTGGTCGCCCATGGGGAAACAACCGCCTTTTACGTAAACAAACTCCATGCCGGTGTACTTGTCTTTATAAGTCCTAATTCCCATGATTTTTTCACGAAAAGAATCAGTATCACCTTTATTAATTAACGTTGCTTCTGGGTATTTTTTCAGCAAGCTGGTCCATGCACTATCTTGGAGATCTTTGCCATATTCAGATTCTGCAATTTCAACATAAGCTTGAATATCAGCCAACTGCCCCTCAAAGCGAAGTTTAGTAATTAAACTATTGCGCTTCTGCTCTTCCTGTTCTTGTTCTCTTCTTAATTTGTCTAGACGAGTTGCCTGAATCTCCTTATCCTTAACCATTGCCAAAATATTCTTAAGTTGATTATCGCCAGCGCTGGTTGATCCAACTTTTGCGCGCATTTTTCCAATTTCAACATCAAGAGCTGCGATTTCAGCTTCTTTATTTTTGATGATCAGTTGCTCTCTTTGTTTTGATTGATCCAAATCTTCTTCCATTTTTTTCAAATTTGCCAACTCAGCAAGGCGAGATTTCTCGTTAATTTCAAGAGACATAAGGTTGTTGTCATTTTTCAGGAAAAATACATATTCGCCACCATCTTGACCTCCGACACCATAGAGCGAGCCAAACTGTGGGAACTGTTCTGCGTTTTGGGCGACCCCTGATCGTATCTCAGGAAAAAGGTCAGAGGTGATAAGAAACTGTTTGCCGTTTTGTTTGAGTGCCTCCACGAAAAAATGAGAGAAGACACTATTCCCTCCAAACCCTGCGTCACTCACTGGTTCAACTCCGCCGGAAGTGATTGCTTGTCTGCTTTCACGCTGATAGGCTTTCTTTATCAAGGCGTCGGTTATTTCAGGTATTCCCCCGCGGTTTCCACGAAAAAAATCACCGGCAAAGCACGAATCAGAGACCAATAGCACATGTTTTGACTTTATTGCATCGGTATTAAGGTAATTTTTAATCGTCTGATTATTGATCCAGGCTGAGGTGTCCTCAACGCCACTTTCAACAGGAATCCAGCTCCCCTCTTTTGTAATAGAGTCAATATGTCCATGCCCTGCATAAAAAATCAGCAAAGAATCTTCATGTTTAACTTTTTTGGCTAAATCACGAAGAGCCGCAAGGATATTTTTCCTCGTGGCGTCTGCATCATAAAGTTCAATCAAGTGGTCATTGTCAAAAGTATATCGGTTAAGTAGGACGTCGCGTACTGCTTTAGCATCATTAACGGCTGTCGCCAACCTGGGCCAAGAAACGTAATTATCCACACCAATAGTAAGCAGCCATTGAATCCCCGTTTCTTCCTCTCCGGTGGGTGATAAAGTCTTTAGTGTAATACCTCTATTTGATTCGGCTTGGCTGGCACTAACAAATAAACTTGAAACCAATAAAATTATAGCTAGTCGGATAATCATATTAATACCTGAATGTCGGTCAGAAATAGTGGAGAAAACTCAATGATCTCGCGTATCGCCTCCTGCCCGGTTTCGAAAACGGCGATGATAGTCCAGCGCATTCTTTAGCGTCCCTCAGAAGCTTTCCATGTTGGGAGGCGCTGTCGCAGTAATTGCCTTTGGGCTAATTGTGATGCCTGTCTCTTGAACTTTTTCAACCGGCGTCACCTTTACCGACACGGCACCTTTAAAGAACTATAAATAGCAACGCATATAGAAATGGCGGAAGCAGGTAAATGCCAGGCCCGGCACTACCGAGAAAATGCGAAAAATTCTTTTCACTACCGTCCTTTCTGTCACTGTCAAGAGGCACTGAACTGGATAGCAGAGCATTGTCTCTATCAGCATGGATAGCGTTTCCAGCGCCGTCCATGGCGGTCTCTGTCGTTGGTGCTGCACTTGCGACGAAAAGATGCTCGACCCCTCTTGGATTATTTGAATTATTTGGTTTAGACGTATTTTGAGAATCAGTGTCATTCGTAGCATTTATTAAAAGCGTGTCTTGAACTTTCTCAATTGGTTTTCCGCTGTCTTTGCTTGGTACAGCTTGATCTAAAGGTTCATTGCTCACGATTCTTTCTTGACCTTTGTCAATTGATGTCCCGCTGTTTTTGCTTGGTGCAGCTTGATCCAAAGGTTCATTGCTCACGATTCTGCCTTGACCTTTGTCAATTGATGTCCCGCTGTCTTTGCTTGGTACAGCTTGATCCAAAGGTTCATTGCTCACGATTCTGCCTTGACCTTTGTCAATTGATGTCCCGCTGTCTTTGCTTGGTACAGCTTGATCTAAAGATTCATTGCTCACGATTCTGGCCTGATTTTTCTCAATTGATGTTCCGCTGCTTTTGCTTGGTGCAGTTTGATCTAAAGGTTCACTGCTGCCGATTCTGTCCTGGCCTTTCTCAATTGATGTTGCGCTGCTTTTGCTTGGTGCCGCTTGATCTAAAGGTTCATTGCTGCCGATTCTGTCCCGGCCTTTCTCAATTGAGGTCCCGCTGCCTTTGCTTGGTGCCGCTTGATCCAAAGGTTCATTGCTGCCGATTCTGTCCTGGCCTTTCTCAATTGAGGTCCCGCTGCCTTTGCTTGGTGCCGCTTGATCCAAAGGTTCATTGCTGCCGATTCTGTCCTGATTTTTCTCAGTTGGTGTTCCGCTGCTTTTACTTGGCGCAGCTTGATCAAAAGTTTCGTTGCTGCCGATTCTGTCCTGACCTTTCTTGATTGATGTTCGGCTGTTATTGCTTTCTGCAACTTGACCAAAAGATTCATTGCTTCCAATTCTGTCTTGACCTTTCTTGATTGATGTTCCGCTTCCTTGACTTGGAGTTCCTTGCTTTGAATAATAAATTCCTGTTATTCTATTCACTTCATTATTGTTAATATGCTCAGAATAATTATTGCTTTCAATACGATTTTTAAAATCAACTGATGAGATAATCAATCTGTTCATCTCAGTTATTCCTAATGTTTCTATATGACTCTCAGAATATTTGAGTTGATCTGGCGGGTTGTTTTGATAATAAACTTTCAGTAATTCAGGTGAATATTTAGGTATTGAATAAACGTCTTTTTTGGGTGCAGATAGAGTGCAGCTTGCAACCAACCAAAAATTAACAAATATTATTACTGTTTTTGAAATAAATTTAATCGATTGTTTCATTGGCTATCCTTTCGTAATAGGCTCAAGGGTAGAATCTGTCGACAAACAACAGTGCAAAATAGTTCTGATAAAAAACGCCGTTAAAGAAATAAACGTATCTCGTATTCAAATTCTGCAATATGGGTTTCGACCAAGAAATCCAGTACCAGAAAGGAGAACGGGAAGCACGTCAAAGCCATGATTTTATACTGAATCTGATTCAAATGCATCATGGTTTTAAGCACGGCTTTGCCCGTCTGAGGTTGAAACGGGCAGAAAATTGTTCCTGGTGATTTCCTGCCCGCGTACAAAAAGGGAGCAAAAAACCCGCTTTCCTCTCTTGGAAGCGGGTTTTTTAGACTTTATCGGACTGCGCCGGTTGTCGTCTTGGTGGAGCTGAGGGGGATCGAACCCCTGGCCTACGCATTGCGAACGCGTCGCTCTCCCAGCTGAGCTACAGCCCCATCGCCACATTCATAAACCATGGCTGAAGACATTCGTCAACTGTCATCTTGGCAGCTATAATGGCAGCCTTAAAAGGCTCGGATCCGAGCATGATTCTTACTTAATTGGGTTGTTTTTACTCCTTGCCAAGATCCCGGGGTGGAGCTTTTCGATGCAGTCGGGACAGATGCCGTGGGAAAATTTTGCCTCGGAATGTTGATGGATGTAAGACTCCAACTGGGTCCAGTAACCCTGGTCATCGCGGATCTTCTTGCATGACATGCAGATCGGCAGTAGACCGCCTAATACCTTCAACTCGGAGCGGGTTTCGCTGAGTTCTTCCTCGCGAACACGCAAGCTGTGGATCAAGGCAATCACCAGTTCGCGCAGACGGCGGACAGGATCTGTGCCAGTGGCCTGGCGGTAGACCTCGCATTCGGTGCAAGAGTCGTATTTTTCGACGAATTTGCCTTGGACCTTCCCGCCACACATGGTCCCGGCGATCAACCAGCAACGGCCACATTCGTTCTGATAGGCGGGGCAATTGGTTTCCGAACAGTCACGGATTTTCCAGCAGAGGCTGTCAACTCGGTTGATGGTTTCATTTATCCATTCCTGGAGAGAGACATTATTGCCTTCCAGAGACAACGCCAAAAAGACCTGAAGCTCATTAATCAGACCGTTCAAGGCCTGGTCATTATGACTTGACTGGGACATATAATTTCTCTTCCGGGTACGACATTCTTGATCCTGCACGGCGCTGCTTATCAAACTGCAACGGTTGTATAGGTCAATATTTTTGGTTAATCAACAAAATAATAGAACAATAAATCACATAAATGCTACACACACGGTGTGGGCGAAAATATGCCGGAGTCATTCAATCTAGTGGTCGTAAATAAATACGCTTTGACCTGCTGGTGAAATATTCCCAACTACGTACCATCAGATTTTGCGTGAAACTCCGAAGAAAGCAATTATCTTGCCCCACATGATTAACCGCACCTTTCTTATATCCATGCTTCTTGGCTGCTTGCTCATGGCCACGGTCAAGCTGTCCGGGGCAGGACCTTACAGTCAGCCAGGTTTCTATGCGCCCGAGGTAATTCACCTGGACAACGGCCTGACCCTCATTCTCAAGGAGCGGGGTGAGGCCCCAAACGTGGCCATCCGTCTGGTGGTCGGGGTTGGTCATGATGACTTTGCCAAGGGCGCCAAGCAAACGGCGCATATGGTCGAACATCTTTTGTACATGGGAACCACCACCCACGACGAAACCGAAATCGATCGCCTGATTCAAAACCATGGTGGCTATTCCAACGCCTTTACGGGCAATGAGGAAACCATTCACCATCTGGATATTTTCAACCAGTACTATCTCTGGGGGCTGGATTTTCTCTATGAATTGTTGACCGAAGCGAGTTTTTCCGAGGACCAGGTGCGAATGGCGGCCGGGGTGATCGCTCGGGAAGAGGGCGGCATTCCCACTGGTGTGCATCGCTGGCTTTACGAGCACGATATTACCAAACCCGTCTGGGAGATGGCCTACGATCGGTTGCTGCCCAATTCCGGTTACCAGTTCGGACTGGAAGGATGTGATAATATCAGCCGCGATGAACTGCTGAAAACTTTCCGGCAATTTTACGTGCCAGGAAATATGACCATGATCGTTGCCGGTAAATTTGAGCGCGACAAATTATTGGCAAAGGTCCGGGAGACCTTCGGCCGTTTGCCGGTCACCGCCCTGCCGGAGAGGCGGCAGTGGAACCTCCCTTTCCCGATCGGTCCGGCCGAGTTGACTGGGACTCTGGCGCCGCTCTTTGATTCTGAGGGCAACGTTGAAATGATGTTTCGCACCGAAGGGGTGTTGTCCGCCGATTATTACGCCTTGCAAGTTGTCGATAGGTACCTGGATCGCAAGGTCTTCGAAGAGCTGCGTTTCAAGAGGGGGCTGGCCTATGACTCGGGCTCATCATATACCGCCAACCGCAAGTGGGGCATCATCGCGGCCGGCGGGGCTGTTGATTTTGATCGGATGGGGGAAGTACGGCAGGTGCTGGAGGCGGAGATTGACCGGCTGCGTGCTGGTGAGGTAACGGCGGCCGAGATCGACAACGTCAAGCAACGGATCCTGTTGGCCCAGGCCAATGGCTACGAAAGTAACGGTGCGGTGGCTGACTACTATGCCGATAATCTCGCCGGGTTCCAGGCTCGGGGGCTCTACCAGAATTACGAGGACGCCATTGCGGCGGTGATACCGGCCCAGGTGTCCCAAGTGGCCGCGCGTTACCTGCTGCGCGAACGGGCGGTGCTAGTCATGAATCACCCCACTGTCACCATTGAAGGATTGTCGGCGCTGGCGGTAGTGGTGGCGGGGCTGGCTGGCACGATGGCAGCCTGGGCCTATTGGCGGCGGCGCCACCGAAAGAGCGGAGAAGAGAGTTGCCAAACGAAACCGTAAAAATCGACAAGGTCGTTGCGGGTGGCAAGGGACTAGCACGGTCCGCCTCCGGGCTGGTCCTGATGGTGCCCATGGGTTTGCCCGGTGAAGAGCTGGTGGTGCGACCATCGCGGAACAAGAAGGGCTACCAGGAGGCCGAATTGGTTGCGGTGGTAGCGCCACATCCCCAGCGCATCTCCCCGCCATGCCGATATTTTGGTCGCTGCGGCGGTTGCGATTTGCAGCATGCCGCCTATCCTCTGCAGGTTGAGATCAAGAATGGTATCCTGCAAGATCAGCTTCGGCGCGGCGGGGTGGTGGCCGGAGACGAAATGGAAATCGTCGCTCTGCCTTTGGCCTCGCCAGCCCCGTTCGGCTATCGGCAGCGCCTGCGACTGCAGGTTGACGAAGCGGGGCGTTGGGGATTTTTTCGTTGCCGCTCTCATGAGTTGGAGGCAATTGCTGCATGCCTCTTGGCCGAACCCGGCATCAACTCCTTGTTGGAGAACTTTTCCACCAGTCCAGCCTTACTGGCATTGCTTCGAAATGGCAAGGAGCTTGAGGTCATTGCCAGTGGCGGTGAGGGCGGTATTGTCTTAGTCCTGACCATGCGGCGTAAGCCCCGCCCCGCCGATCTCCAGGCTGCGGCAAAGGTGGCGCGGGAGTTGCCGGAGGTGCTGGCGGTCTACCTTGATTGCGAGGGGAGTTCGCGTCTGGGGCCTTTCACGGTTGCGGGTTTAGCGGCTTCTATCGATCAATCAGCCCTGGTCCGCCTGGAGTTCCCGCCCCTTGCCCAGCGAGGCGTGCCTGGTTACACCTTGCTTCAGGAAGCGGGTGGTTTCAGCCAGGTCAACGGCGGACAGAACCGCCGGATGATTGCTCAGCTCCTGGAATGGCTGGACGGTGAAGAGGTGGGGCGGGCGGTGGACCTCTATTGTGGCATGGGGAATTTTTCCATCCCCTTGGCCCTGGCGGGGATAGTCATGACTGGGGCGGATCTCCAGCGCTCGACCATTCGCAGCGCTCAAAGGAATGCGGTGGCGGCCGGGTTGGCTAACTGTGTGTTTATCCAAGCCTCGGCGGAGCGGGCGGCCGCTGATCTGGTCGCTGCGGGAAAAAGTTTCGATCTGGTAATTCTCGATCCGCCCCGCCGGGGTTGCGCTGAGGTTGTGCCTCTGGTGGCCGCCCTCAATGCCCCCCTGGTGCTCTATATCTCCTGTGATCCGGCCACCTTGGCGCGGGATCTGGTTAGCCTGATTGCCCAAGGTTATCGGCTTGAGCGGATCAGCATGGTTGATATGTTTCCGCAGACCGCCCACCTGGAGAGTATGGCCCTGTTGCGTAAGTAGATTTGCTGCCGACGGGGCAAGAATCAGGGGGAGTTTCGGCTGAAGGCCAAGGCGGCTAAGATACCGCCAAGACCGGAGGCCAAAAAACAGAGGCGAAAGCCGGTCAACCCCAACCAACCGATGGCTGCCCCGGCCAGAATTGGCACCAGGCCAGTGGCCAGTGATGAGATGATAATCCAGATGTTGGTGTAGCCGATCCGCCAGGGCTCGCGGATCTGTCCAAGCATGTCGCGGGTGGTGAGTGTGGTGAAGGCGGCATTACAAACCGTGCTCCCGATGACTGCAGCAACGGCAAGCAGGTCGGTCCAAGCGCGGCCGGGAATGAGGCCCAGCCAGGCCAGGGCGAAGAAGGCGTGGGCAAAGAGTGTCTCGGACCTGATGCTGGCGTTGTGCTCTTGGTCGGACCGTCGGCCCCAGTAGCCGATGGAGAGCGCCACCGCCAAACCGCCGACTGCGATCAGGTACATGATCCGGCGGTCTGAGTAAGCGAGAATGTCACGCAGATACATGACCGCGATGCTGCTCTGTCCGGCCATGGCGGCCAGACAGAAAAAAGAGCGGGTCAGGAAGCGTACGAAGGCGCGGTCGCGCAGGACCTGGGTGAGGGCAGAACAGGCGCCTTGGCTAGGTTGGGTTGCCGGGCCTCTGCCGCCGGGGATGCGGCGCATCAACCCGAGACTGGCCAAACCGGTGGTGATGCCCACCCCGTAGATCAGGAAAAAACCATTGAGACTGCCGCGCTGTCCCAGGATGGCACCGCAACCCAAGACCACCAGGATGGTGACCACTTGGGCCAGGGCGGTTTCCAAGGCCAGATATATGCCGCGTTGGTGCGCCGGAAGGACCTCGTGCAGCCAGGGGAACCAGCCGCCGACACTGAGTGCCCGGAAGAGACAAAAACCCAGAGTGGCAAGAAACAGCACCAGCCAGGCCCCTGATTTTCCCCATTGCTGTATGGCCCATGGTATGGCGATAATTGTGGCCGCAAAGAGGTTGCGGAGCAACCAGCCCCGGGTAAGAACGCGTCGTGGGCCAAGGCGCGCCACCATGGGGCCGGTAAAGATGACCAGTAGCATAGAGAGGGGCAAGAGGGCAATCAACACCCCGACCCAGGCCGGGGGCATGTCCAGGGTGCGCCCAAACAGAACCAGGGGCGGGCCCACCAGGCACTGCCAGGAGATCACATTGACCGTCGAAAAATAGAGAAAGCGGCGGGCTGGCGGCGGGAGCTCCCGCAGGCCGCTGAGCGGTTGCATATGGCTGGTTGTCGGAATCAGTCGGGCTTGCTGATCCGTTCCATCACAGTTTTCACGTAGATCTTGTGGGATGGCTCCGCCCAGAGATTGGCAAAGTCTTTCTCCCGGCAAAGGACGGTGTCGATCATGGCACTGGCGCTGGCCTCCTCAAAACGCCGCAGCCCACGGGTGGCGACTTGGAGGAGTTGGAGGGTATGGCGGAGGTTTTCCTTTTTGCGCATCTCCTTATAATATTCCGAATTAGGGTTGCCGAATTCCTGCACCACGCCCTGGACGATGGCCTGGGCCGACTCGCCGCCGATGAGGGAAAGGAAGATCACCAGTTCCCTCTGGAGGTAAAGCAAAAAACGTGGCTGCATCCCGATCTCATCCTGTTCGGTCGAGGATGATTTAAGGAGCAGGGCCTCGGTAATACGGCGAACCTTCTGGATGACTTGTTCCGGGTTTTCTTCGCAGAATTTTAGGGCCTCGGCCACCATTCCCTGGTTTAATTTTTTCCGTACCATCAGCACCTCGTCCGGAGTCAGCTCGATATTGCTGCCGCCGCTTAAGACGGCAGGCCGAAGCAACATGTTGCCGAGGATCAGGCCGTTACGGTCGGAGAAATTGATCACCGCCCCTCTATTGAAGACGTCGGTGAGTAGAACCGTCAGCGCGTCCTGCGGTTGAGTGAGCTTGGCGACCAGGAGATGCAGGGCGTTCAGAAATGCGACCCGGTCGTTGCGTGAGGGCAGCTCCTTTAGATAATGCCAGAGAAACTCAAAAACCCGGCTGCCGAAGCGTACGAATTCGGGGATGTTCTTTTCAAAGAAATTTCTCCGAAAATGCCCGCTATCATCGAAGCAGCCTCGTAACAACTCGAGCAGTTGTGCCGCCTCCTTCTCGCTGACCCGGAAGTTTCTGGCAATGACCGCATGGTCTTCGGAATCGAAAAGCACCAGGCGATTGGCGATGTTCCGGACCTTTTCCTTAGTGGTTGACCGCTGTTTGAAAAACCTGAGTAGGCCGAAGATTTTTTCATGGAAAGACCACTTGGTCTTTTGCCCCTCAGGGCTTTCGGTGCTGACCTCGCCGTTATGGATGGTCATTTTTTCATAGACCGAATCCGGGACCCGGTCGAGACCCTCTTCAATGTTTTGCAGGGCTTCCTCCTGCAAGACTTGCTGGTTGGTGCTCTCCTCGGTCAGTGTTAGGAAGTTGGAGGCGCAGGTCAACCTCTTGCCCATTACCTCGGTGTGGATATCGACATAACCGCCGCTGTTGATGCTGGAGATAACCTCGGAGGCCATCCGGGGATTACTGCCGTACTTAGCCAGGATAAACCGGGAAACCTGGACTGCCTGGGTGGTTTGCTCACGGTTGTCCTGGAGTTTTTGCATCAGCCATTGCACATTATTGATTTCAATGGGCGATTTTCTGAGCTGTTCGCGATTGCGTTTGGAGGCGAAAATAACCTCGTAGGCAGTGGTAAATAGGTTCAACTCGGGGGCTGGAGTAGCGCTAAGTAATTTGGTGCCGATTTTGTCGACCAGGCTTTGCAACGCTGGGGTTTTGAGGCCGTTGACTGCGGCCAGCAAAGTCAGATTGGTGCTGGGGTTGCCATATTCGTCATTCACCACCAGGCGGGTAGGTGACTTTTCATCGGCGTAGAAACGCATGAGATGCCGGATTGCGCCCTCGAGACGTTGGTAATCTTCGTCGGAGCCGGCGCCAATATCCAAGGAGAAGTTAAAAATGTTCATCGCGCTCATGGCATTGAATGCCTCCATGAGTTTAGCGTAGATAACGGCCCCGTTGGCTTTTTCGCGCTCAGCGACAATTTGGGCGACCTGAAAATCCAAGAGGAAATTACCAAACGAAAGTTCGTAATCGTAGGTTTCCGAGCCAATTTTCCCAGAAGGGCATTGTTGGCCACGTAGGCGGCAGTATATCTTGCCGTTGAATTTAGGGAACTTGGCGATTCGCTTCAGGGTGCTTAACAGCACCTTTACTTTCTGATCATTTTCCTTGGCGAGAATAGCAAAACGGCTATTGGCAAGAATGCCGATAAAATGGGCAATCGCCTGGGCGAGCAGCAGACGGTAATAATCGAGCAGCTTCTCCTCTTGGCTGAGGAGTTGCATTAAGGCTGAGGAGGCGTTGAGATTTTCGGTGTACCGGCTGGTTTCGTCCAAGCCGGCGAATTGTTTGTAAAGTTGCTGGGCCGAATTGTCCAGGGTGAAGGAGCCGTCCTTGTTCTCCATCGTTTAGCCTTTGTCTTGCTTTTATGGTTTACTGGCTGGGCCAAGAAGCTGAAGATCAGCTAACCTATTAACTGGTAGCTGGCGTCTGGATCGGTGAAAGCCGCAGTGCGATTTAGATGATAGCATAATCCAGCGCTAGGCTTCAATGCGATTAAGCGGATTGGCGCTCTTATTGCCTGTCCTGTAAAAGCGAACCGCTCACTTGCCGACCGGGTTTTTTCTGGCCTCGGTCAGTAATCGCAAGGTTTCGTCATAAATATCGCGCGAGAAGGCACTGCCGCTTATTCCCTGCACCATCTGGTCACGATATTTTCGCAGTTCGGCCAGGTCATTTTCCGGAAAACTAACCAACTTAACCCCGTTCTTCTTTAGGGTTGCCATAGCCTCATCGTTGCTCTTTCTGGTATCGGCAAGTAATCCGGCCAAGTGTTTCCTGGCCAGGTCACGGCAGATGGTGGCATAGGCGGGCGGTAGTTTGTCAAAGGCTGATTTGCTGAAGATTAGTCCTCCATAAGCGTAGCCAAAAGGCACATCGGTAAGGTAACTGGTGCGGGTGAACCATTGCATGACGATGGCGCCATATAAGGAGTTGTAGACGGTATCGATTAGTCCGGTCTGGAGAGAGGAAAGGACATCGGGGATGGTCAGAGGAATCGGGGTGATGCCGATGGTCTTGAGAAAGGCCTGGCTGACCGGGTCGTTTTCCGGTGCCCAAGACTTGCTCTGTCGCAAGGTGGCGATGGAGGTGACTGGCTTGGTCGACATGGTGTAGATGAAGCCCACCTCCGACATGGCCAACAGTTCCAGGCCGTTGTCATTAAATTTCTTCTGGAAGGTGGGGAATATCCCGGCGATTACCCGGTCCACCTCGTCGTAATTCTTGAAGAGAAAGGGGATGCCGAGGATGCGGAAGTCGCCCACCACTTCGCTGATCCCGGTCATGGTAAAGCCGCCGCCCTGGAGCTGGCCGACCCGCATTTTGCGGTACATGGCTCGGTCGTCCCCCATCACCCCGCCGGCATAAACCTTGAAGGCCACCTCCCCGTTGGTTTTTTCGCTGACTTCCTTGGTGAAGTCGTTGAAACGGCGGGCCCAGACGCTGCCTTCTGGGGCCAGGGAGCCGATCTTGAAAAGGTACTTTGCTTCGGCGGCCCGGCCGTTTGCCGGAGAGCAAAAAGGCGCGATAAAAACAAGTAAAAACAATAGATAAGATCTGTTGCGCATAGTTGGCCTTAAAAATATTCGTCGATTTTTTCCAAAAGCCGCCGGGCGTGATGCTGGGCGACCAGATTACTCAAGGTAAGTTCCGGGACGGCGGTGGGGGCGAAGGCCAGCACCTCTTCCAGTAGTTTTTGATAAAGCTCCCGGTCGAATTGGGGCTTGGCGTAATATTCAGCGTAGGCCACCTGCACCGGCAGAAAGGCCCGGTTATTGAGGGCCAAGGCCTTCTCGAAGTGCTGCCGGGCCAACTCAGGGTTACCGCCGTAAAGAGTCGGTCGGGCGCCATTATAGATTCCGAGAAAGAGATGGGCGCCGCCCCGGGAGAAGGTGTCATCCAGGGCAATAACCCTTTTCATTACCGATTCAATTTTGGGCAACTCGGCCAGGGCAGCGGGGGAGCCGTCCTGCTGGGAAACCCACAGTGCCCAGCCATAAGCGCCCCAGAAGAGAGGGCCGACCTCGTCCTTGCCGGCCTTGGCCAGGGCCGTCTCCAGTTCGGGGAAGGACATCTCTGGGGTGATTCCGGTTTCCTTGCGCAACAGGGCCAGGCCGTAATCCCGGGCCTTGACGCCCATGGCGGCGGCCCGTTCGGGATGAGCGCATTCGCCCACTGCCCCGGCATAGCTGGTGTAAGCTAGGATTCCGCCCAGCAGGAGTTTGGGATTGTCGGGATCACTGGCCAGCAGGCTGTCGAGCAGCAGCAGGTAGGCTGGGGCGCCTTCGCAGACCAGGTCGAGATCGGTCTGGCGATTGAGGTTGTCGGTCAGTTTGGCGAGGTTGAGCGGGGCGCAGCCGGAAGTTCCGGAAAACACCAGAATGCTGAACAGATAGAGGCAACGAAGGTATGTGGGCATGGTTTAACCGGTAAAATTAGAGTCAAAAAGTTTCGTCTTCGCGCCTTAAGAAACCTGAGCATGCTCAGGGGCAGTTGTGAAGCTACCAAGTATGCCACTTATGTGGGAGCGACCGCCTGGTCGCGAATGAGAAGGAGGCAAAACTCCCACTTAATCATCAGCCCGGCAGTCCGATTCGCGACCAGGCGGTCGCTCCCACGGTTGGCCTGATGCTGTCTTTAGCTCCGGGCAATTCAAATTGGCGGCTACTGAGTCTGTCAATCGCGGAGGGTATCGCCCGTTTCACTCCACCCCGGCCAGCATCTCCTCGATGGTCTTTAGCCCGCCCTGCCAGAACTCGGGGTCGTTCAGGTCAATGGTAAATGGCTTCAATAACTCATAGGGGCTGGCCTTACCGCCGGATGCCAGGAGCTCCAAATATTTGGGGACAAACCCAGACGGATCCTGGCTATAGCGGTGGTAGAGAGCCAAGACCAGCAGCTCGCCAAAGGCATAGGAATAAACATAGCCCGGGGTGCTGAGAAAGTGCGGGATGTACGACCACCAGATCCCATACTCCTCGCGAAGCTGGACCGAGTCGCCGAACATGGCGCGCTGGCTTTTTAACCAATGGGAGGAAAGGGTTTCCGGCGAAAGTTCGCCACTGTCACGGCGACCGTTGTGGATCAGATCTTCAAAGCGGTTCATGGCCACCTGGCGGAAGACGGTGGCGAAGATTGATTCCAATTTCTGGCAGGTAAAGGCGCGGCGCTCACGGGGATCGTCGAGCAGCCCCAATTGGCTCTTGAAGAGCAAAAGCTCGGCAAAGACCGAGGCGGTTTCTGCCAGCACCAGGGTGGTGTCGCTGTTGAAATAGCCGTTTCTCGCCGCCAGGAATTGGTGCACGCCGTGCCCCAGTTCGTGGGCTACGGTGGAGACATCGCGCACGGTGCCGGTGTAGTTGACCATCACATAGGGATGCACCTGGGGTACGCAGGGGTGGGCGAAGGCGCCGCCCCGTTTCCCATCCTGGATGGGGGCGTGGATCCACTCCTCGCGGAAAAAGCGTTCGGCGATCCGCCCCATCTCGGGTGAAAACTCGTGGAAGGCTTTGAGCACCAGCGCTTGCGCCTCCGGCCATGGAATGGCTTTTTCCGGCAGATGGGGCAGGGGGGCGTAACGGTCATAATCGGTCAAGACCGGCAGTTTGAGCAGCTTTTTCTTCAGCCGGTAATAGCGCTGGACGATGTCGTAGCGGTCGGTCACCGCCTGAACCAGCACCGCGACGGTGTTGTCGTTGAGTTCATTATAAAGGTTCATGGAGCTGACCCAGCCCGGATAATGGCGCAGCCGATCGTCAATCATCTTGTCGGCCAGGATGGTGTTGAAGATATGGGTGAGGATGTGGAGCTGGCTGGTGAGACCAGTGGTCAACTCGGCGGCGGCCCGGCGGCGCACCCGTCGGTCGGCGGCGTAGAGATCGGTGAGCACTTCCTCTTCGGTGCGGCGGCTCTTGCCGAACTGGAGGTGGCCCATGACCTTGTCGAACAGATTGTTCCAGCTAGAACGACCCACCGGGGCCCTCTCCAGGAGCAGGGTTTCCTCGATCTTGGAGAGTTGGTGCGGGGCGTAGCGCCGCAGGCTCTCCAGGTAGTGGCGGTAATTGCCGAGCTTTTTGTCACTACACAACTTGGCGGCGATTTTTTCCTCGACCAGGTTCCATTCCAGTTCAAAAAACACGGTCTCCTGGCTCACCCGGCTGTTGAACTCACGGACTTTCTGGAGCAGGGAGCCGGCCCCGGCATCCTTGGTCTGGGTGGCGAAGTTGAGGTAGGCATACGTGGCGATTCGTCCTTGGCAGGTTTCCAATTCTTCCAGGGAGGTGATCAGTTGTAAAAGTTCCGGGCCGGTGAGGCCAGCCACCCGGTTCTCGTATTTCTGGCGCAGGTCGGCGGCCTTTTTTTCACAAGTGGCCAGATCCTTCGCCAATTCGGAAGAGTCTGGCGCGGGATAGAGGTCGGTCAGTTTCCACAGGATCTCGGCGGTTTGCAGGGGATCCGGCGTGGCTTTCGCAGATTTGACAGTGGTCATGGGCATCATCACGGTTGGGGAAATCGGGAGGCCCTGCCGGGTTAGGTCGGGCAGCGCCAGCAAACGAGCACTATGACTACCTTGCCGAGACGTTCTTCGCCAGTATTTTTTCCTGGACTGGAAGGGCGAATAATCTGGCACGGTTGGGGAGACGACGAATGGACATCCATTCGCACTCGGCCAGGGAAGATAACTATTGCAGGCACCCCTAAAGGATTATAGATTTAACCCGTTCTGCAATTTCCCCGGTGCGGCGGTGTCTCCGGCCCGACTTTGCCGCAATTGGGACAAGCGACTTGCCTCCCGAACCAGTTCTATCCAAGCAAAACAACTGATCAATCATGTCCACTGAATATACCGACGATAAAATCAAAACCCTCAGTTCCCTGGAGCACATCCGCCTCCGCCCCGGTATGTACATCGGCCGGCTCGGCAACGGCTCCCACCCCGATGACGGCGTCTACATTCTCCTAAAAGAGGTGGTGGACAACGCCGTCGATGAGTTCATCATGGGGGCGGGGCAGAAGATCGAGGTCTCGATCACCCCCGAGGGCCAGGTGACGGTGCGCGACTACGGTCGTGGCATCCCCCTGGGTAAGCTGGTGGAGTGCGTCTCGGTGATCAACACCGGCGCCAAGTACAACGATGAGGTCTTTCAATTTTCGGTGGGGTTGAACGGCGTCGGTACCAAGGCGGTCAACGCCCTCTCCGCCGATTTCGAGGTCATCTCCCACCGTGATGGTCGCTTTGCCTCCGCCTCCTTCATCAACGGTAAGGTGCTGAAGGAGGATCAGGGCGAGACCAGCCAGAAGAACGGCACCCTGATCCGCTTCAACCCCGATCCCCAGCGCTTTGAGGAGTTCTCCTTTAATCTCGATTTCGTCCGCAAGCGGTTGTGGCGCTACGCTTATTTGAATGCCGGCCTCAAACTCTACCTGGATAAGGAACTCTTTCACTCGGTCAACGGCCTGTTGGATCTCTTGGACAAGGAGATCGACGGCACCCAGCTCTACGAGCCGATCCACTACAAAGACAAGACCCTGGAGTTCGCCTTCTCGCACACCGACTGCTACGGCGAATCCTACTTCTCCTTCGTCAACGGCACTTACACCAACGAGGGCGGCACCCATCTTTCTGCCTTCCGCGAGGGGATCTTGAAGGGGGTCAACGAGTACTCCGGCAAGAAGTTCATCGGCGAGGATGTCCGCGACGGGGTGGTGGGGGCGCTGGCTATTAAGGTCAAGGATCCGATCTTCGAGTCGCAGACCAAGAACAAGCTGGGCAACACCGAGATCCGCACCTGGATCATCAACCAGGTCAAGGACGAGCTGGTTAAGTACCTCTACAAAAACACCTCCCTGGCCGAGGTGCTGATCGACAAGATCCAGCATAACGCCAAAATCCGCAAGGATCTGCAGGAGGTGCGCAAGGAGGCCAAGGCCAAGGCCAAGAAGGTGGCGCTGAAGATCCCCCAGCTCAAGGATTGCAAGCATCATCCCAGCCGGGAAAAGCCCTCGGAGCCGGGCCGGGAAAACATGGTCTTCCTCACCGAGGGGCAATCGGCCTCGGGCTCCATCGTCAGCTCCCGCGATCCCATGACCCAGGCGGTCTTCTCGCTCAAGGGCAAGCCGATGAACGTCTTCGGCCAGGCCCTGACCCTGCTCTATAAAAACGAGGAGATGTACAGCCTGATGCGGGCCTTGAACATCGAGGAATCGGTGAGCATGCTCCGCTACGACAAGGTGATCCTGGCCACCGATGCTGATGTCGATGGTCTGCACATCCGCAACCTGCTGCTGACCTTCTTCCTGCATTATTTTGAATCGCTGGTCAAACGGGGCCATGTTTACATCTTGGAAACCCCGATCTTCCGGGTTCGCACCAAGAAGGAGACGGTTTATTGCTACTCGGAAAAGGAGAAGCTGGCCGCCGAGAAACGCTTGCCCGGTAAGGGCGGTAATAGGTTGAAGGTCGAGGTGACACGATTTAAGGGTCTGGGTGAGATCTCGCCCAAGGAGTTCAAACAGTTCATCGGCCCGGATATCCGCTTGCAGCAGGTGAATATTGACCGGTTGAGCGAGGTGCCCCGGGTGCTGGAGTTTTATATGGGCAAGAATACCCCGGATCGTAAGGATTATATTATGGCCAATTTGGTGGATGAACCGGTTTGATTGGGAAAACATTGCATTAGGTTAACGTAGGGTGTCCAACCATGGAAAACAAGATATGAACTTTGGCCGAAAGGTAACAATATATCTCGCTGATGGCGCGCCCTCCGGCATTCGTCACGTTGAAATCGCGAACTGGTCAGGCCAAGCGATTGCGTGCCCCCGCAGCCGTCTCAATGAACTCAAAGAATGGCCTGAAGCACAGCGGCCGGGGGTCTATTTTTTATTGGAGAAGCAAACCGCAGAAACTGGTGATCGAGCTTACATCGGCGAATCTGAAAACGTTGTGAAACGGATTAGCCAGCAAGATAAGAATCAAGATTTCTGGAATGAAGTGGTCATTTTTACAAGCAAAGACGAAAACCTCACAAAGGCACATATCAAGTACCTTGAATCACGCCTTACTTCGATTAGTCTTGTAGCTGATCGCTATAAGCTTGAAAATCTTAATACACCTCCGGAATCCATGCTTCCACGCTCTGACAGAGACGCGATGGAGGAGTTTATTCATAATCTTCGTATTGTCCTTGGAACGTTGGGGTATAGGCTATTAGAACCAATCAAGGTTGTTGAGCCTGTGACCGTCGCAAGTAGTGGCAAGCCTAGACTCTCTCAGTTCATTTTTAATTTTACCATTCGCGGGCTGACGGCAAGTGGCCAGCAAACGGATGATGGTTTTGTATTGTTCAAAGGATCTTCTGTTTCAGGAAAAATAAGCAAAAGTATGCCAGGGAAAACGGTCGCAATCCGAGAAATATGGATCGCGGATGGCACTCTTGCCCAAGAAGGGGAGAATTACAGACTTACAAAAGACAGCATTCTCAGTTCATCATCCTACGCTGCGGTTATTGTTGCTGGTACCAGCCGATCCGGCCCTCAAAGTTGGATTGATGAGCAAGGGCGATCACTAAAAGCAGTGGAAGAAATACTACTTTCAGAAACATAACAAAACAAATTTGGAAAGATGTATTTCCCACACCAGAGAATATCTGTGGTGAATGGAGGAGCAAGTAGGGCGCAATGAGCTCGCGAATTGCGCCGGATGAGTCTTGGTGCAAATATGGGAGCAAAGAAAACTCATCCGGCGCATTACGGCTTTGCCTAATGCGCCCTACGGTTTCCTGAAGGCGTAGCCGTTGACTACCGGTTTTCTTATGGATATGCTGCATACAAATGTATATCCATAAAGGAGGTTAATTTTATGCAGGTATCCAAATGGGGCAACAGCTTGGCGGTTCGCTTGCCGGCGGCGGTGGTTGAGGCGCTCGATATCAAGGATGGTGATGACATCGAAATCGAGGTGGTCGATGCCCGGATCTTTGCGGTGAGGAAAAAGCCTGATGCCGCAATGCTTTTGGCCAGGCTGCGGAAGTTTCGCGGTCGAATGCCTGGCGATTTTAAATTTGATCGGCTTGAGGCCAATGAGCGCAAAGGTTAAGGCCTTTTTCGATACCAACATTCTGCTCTATCTGCTCTCCGGGGATGTTGCCAAGGCGGATCGGGCTGAAAGCATTTTGCTAAACGGCGGTTGGGTGAGTGTCCAGGTTCTCAATGAATTTGCCTCGGTTGCCTCGCGCAAACTGGGCATGACCTGGCCCGAAATTAAGGAGGCCCTGGCGCCGATTCGGGTTGTATGCGAGGTCGCGCCGATCACCGTTGAGACGCACGACCTTGGGTTGGAGATTGCCGAGAGCTATGGTTTTTCGGTCTATGATTCGCTGATTGTTGCTGCGGCCTTGCTGGCCGGTTGTGAAATACTTTTCTCGGAAGACTTTCAAGACGGCCAACGGATTAACGATCAACTTGTTATCAGCAATCCTTTTGTGAATCCCCGTTGTTAATCGGAGGAGGCACTAGCATGGCTCAGACAACCGAGTACCAGAAAGACCTGATCAAGGCATTGAAAGACCCGGTGGAGGCGGCGGCATATCTGACGCGGCACTTGCAGAGGGGGATCGGGAGACCTTTCTTCTGGCCTTGCGCAACGTGGCCGAGGCCAATGGGGGCATGGGGGCGGTGGCGGACAAGGCCCATCTTAACCGAGAAAGCCTGTATCGCACTCTGTCACGTCGCGGAAATCCCGAGATCCGCACCCTGTTTAATCTGTTGCACGGGGTAGGCTTGCGGCTAAACATAACTCCGGAGCAAACTGCGGTCGGTTGAAATCAAAGTCTTGATGGGCACGCCTTTGTGCCCAAGCTACGTAACTAGTCTAAACCTGATTGTTTGGCACATTGTACTTTGCTGGTCCATAGTTTTCGCATCGCGCATGGAAGTGAATGATGGTGCAGCTCTAAGTTTGGGCCGCCCTTCGACAAGCTCAGGGTGAACGGTTGGGTACTGTTTGATTGCTTAGCGAGATGATGACGCCGCCGGTGCCAGCAAGTGCATACAAGACTAAACTAATAAAACGTAACTTCCGTTCACCCTGAGCTTGTCGAAGGGCGGCCCAATCCAAGTGATGCCGGGGACGGGATGTCAAACACCATAATTTGTATTTGCCCAAACCTGGAATCACCAATGACCGAAACCACCGAAAACCTCACCCAATACGGCGAGCTGCATAAGCTCTTCGATTCTAACTTCCTCGACTACACCTCCTACGTCATCCGCGAGCGGGCCATTCCCGAGGTGGCCGATGGCTTGAAGCCGGTGCAGCGCCGCATCCTTCAGACCCTGTTCAACATGGATGATGGCCGCTTCCACAAGGTGGCCAACGTGGTGGGCGAGTGTATGAAGCTCCACCCCCACGGCGACGCCTCGATCTTCGCGGCCCTGGTCAACCTGGCCAACAAGGAATTTCTCATCGACCGGCAGGGTAACTACGGCAACATCTACACTGGTGACTCCGCCTCGGCGGCCCGGTATATCGAGTGCCGCCTGACTCCGCTGGCCCTGGAGACCATGTTTAACCCGGACTTGACCGAGTTCACCGACTCTTACGACGGCCGGATGCTGGAGCCCAAGGCTCTGCCGGCCAAGCTGCCCATGCTGCTGCTGCTGGGCGCCGAGGGTATAGCCGTCGGTATGGCCACCAAGATCATGCCCCACAATTTTTGTGAGCTGCTGAACGCCCAGATCGCCATCTTGAAGGGTGAGGATTTTATCATCTACCCCGACTTCGCCAAGGGCGGCATCCTCGACGTCAGCGGCTACAACCAGGGCAACGGCCGCATCCGTTGCCGGGCGCGGATCGAGGAGAAGGATGACAAGACCATCACCATCCGGGAGATTCCCCATTCCTGCACCACCGAGTCTCTGATCGAGTCGGTGGAGAAGGCGGCCCGTGCCGGTAAGATCAAGATCACCTCGATCAACGATTACACCGCCGAGGAGGTGGAGGTCGAGATCAAGCTGGCCCGGGGCATCCACGCCGCCGACACTATTCGGGCGCTCTACGCCTTTACCGATTGCGAGGCGCCGATCAGCCCCAACCTGACGGTGATCCGCGACAACCAGCCGGTCAATATCGGGGTAAACGAGGTGTTGCGCTACAACACCGCTAAGCTCAAGGATGACCTGGAGCGCGAGCTCAATATCGATCTCGCCCGCAACCGCGAAAAACTCCACGCCCACCTGCTGGAGCAGATCTTCATCGAGGAGCGGCTATATAAACAAATCGAGGAGTGCAAGACCTACGAGGCGGTGGTGATGACGGTGGACAGCTCGCTGCTGCCTTTCCGGCATCTCTTGGTTCGCGACGTCACCACCGAGGACATCGAGCGCCTCTTGGAGATCCGCATTAAGCGCATCTCCCGCTACGACCTCAATAAGAAGAAAAAAGACATCCAGGAGATCCGTGACCGGATCGGCGAGATTGAGACCAGCCTGAAGGACATGGTGGGTTTCACCATCCGCTATCTTGAGCATCTGCTGGAGAAGTATGGCAAGCACTACCCGCGTCGCACCGAACTGACCAGCTTTGATGAGGTGGAGGTACGCGAGGTGGCGCTCTCCAATCTCACCGTTGGCTATGATCGGGAGAACGGTTTTCTGGGCTATAACGTCAAGGCCGATGAGGCCAACTCCTTTGCCAGTTCCGAGTACGACAAGGTCCTATTGATCAGTAACGACGGGGCCTACCGGGTGATAAACGTCCCGGACAAGACCTTCGTCGGTCACGACCTGGCCCATGCGGCCAAGCTGGACGAGAAGCTGGTCTTTAACCTGGTCTATCGGGATGGTGCCACGAATATCTGCTACATCAAACGTTTCGCCACCCCGAAGTTCATCCTGGAGAAGGAATATCGGCTTTTCCCGGAGCACAAGCGCTCGCAGATCCTCTACCTGAAAATTGGCAAAGGCTTGGGTGTCCGGGTCCATTACGCCCCCAATAAGAAGGCCCGGCGCAACTACGAGGATTTTGCTTTCGATGAGATTTTGGTCAAGGGCACTTCCGCCATCGGCAAGCGCCTTTCCACCCGGGTGGTGCGGCGGATCGTCGAGCAGGAGATTAGCCTCGCCGCCCAACTGGCCGCAGTCGCCGAGGACGCGCCCCAGGCGGCGCTGTTCATTTCTCTGGAGCCGCCGAGCGGGGCAGGGGAGGCGGCGAATGCTCCGGAGCAGCCTCAGAGTGAGATGTTTCCGGATGGGGAAGTGGTTGCGGTTGATGAAAATGAACCGGATGAGGGTGATTCCGCGGGTAGTGCGGAAGATGATAATATTGGAAATTCTGCTGAACCGGAAGATAGCGAAGAGGATGAGTGATTGTCCGGGACCCCTTGTCATATTTTGCCAACATTATGAGTTGCCTGATGTAGGAGCGACCTCCCGTTCGCGAACCCGGGGATGACGTCGTTGGGAGATTTTATCGTCAGGGAGTTCGCGGTCAGGAGACCGCTCCTACAGGACTCGGCGACTGCCTGAGTTGCTTAAGGAATTTAAGAATTTTGAGGTCCCCATGAAATTCACTTCGTTTGAAGAAGCGCTGCATATCTGCATGACCGCCGCCGAAGGCAGCCCCGAACAGGAGGCCGCTTTGGCCCACTGTCTGGAGACGGCGCCGCCGGATCTGCGGCTGATGCTGGCCAGGCGCCTGGGGGCGCAGGATGGGCATGATTGTCACAGCCACGAGTGCGGCTGTGGTTGCAGTGGGAAGGGCGAATGAGGCTAGCGGTTACTTTTCGGCGCAGCCCTGGTGAGTCGCCATGGCGGTAAAAAAATTCTACGCCATTGCGGTGGGGCGGCGGCCCGGGATCTACGATAACTGGCCCCTGGCCCACGCCCAGGTC
>Ga0334722_10001489_pt1 | contig 29082 bp, 19 predicted proteins | sample C3_bottom_MG_FD_207210 | JGI IMG/M metagenome (GOLD analysis project Ga0334722, IMG submission 207210) | Sediment microbial communities from Yellowstone Lake, YNP, Wyoming, USA - C3_bottom | ecosystem: Environmental > Aquatic > Freshwater > Lake > Sediment | place: USA: Wyoming | collected... | reverse complement strand
CGAATATCTGAAGTTGCTCGCCGAATTCCGGCTGCCCGCGGCCGGCCGCGGGCGCGGCGGGGATTGACGAGCGACCTTGCTCAGAATCGTGATGCGAACGTCGCCGCCCGTATCCGCGACTTCCACTTCCGGCGCGTTGAGCGTGAAGCCGGCCGTCTTGAACTCGGCGCCCTTGCATACGCTGCCGGCGCGCTCGCGGCACGTCAATTCGTAGCCCTTCACCCCGTCGGCGGCGGTCGTATCCACCCATTCCACCGTCCACAGGCCCGGGCGGTGCATTGGCGTGTCGATGCTCGTGAGGGAGACGTCGCCGAGCGTGAGCCGCCCGATGCCGTTCCCTCGATGAGCTCGGTCTCGTTCTCGAACGCGATTTCGCGCGACGCCATGGTCCGTTGCTTGAGATGGCGCGCCACCAGGTAGTCGCCCAGCCGGTCGCGCGCCTGCGTCGCGGCCGGCTTGGGTTGTGGCGCGCGGCCGGGGATCGCGATGGCCTGGAAGCCGTGGAAGAACTCGTGGACGTAGACGAGGATCTGCTGCTCGGAGATGTCGTAGTGCGGCTCGAACGGCTGGTCGCTCCTGGCCGCCGCCGTGTCCGGGGGCGTGACGTCCGGCCGCATCTGGAACGGCTGCAGCCGGATTCGAATGGTGAGGCCGCCGCCGCCGCCACCACCGAGCGGCGGCTGCGGCGTGATGGGCAGCTCGTCCTTCCGGTTGATGTAGACCGGCTTTGCATGAACGGTCCGCCCTTCCAGCAACTGGTAGCCCTCGGGCACCGCCGTTCTCGGGCCGACGATCAGGAACACGAGGTTGGGGAATTGCACCCGGAACTCGGGGTCACGATAGTTGGTCCACCCCGGCCAGATATTCTTGCCGAACCGCTCGAGCACCGTGTAGGTTTCCTCGAGCCGCTGCAGTTCGATCTCCAGATACGGCTCGAGCTTCGGCATCGTCTGGGCGCCCGCGCCGTCCGCCGCTGCGACAATCGCGATCATCGCGGCCACGACGACGACCGCCCTCAGGGTGCTGCTCATCGGAGATGTCCCTCCTAGGCCTCTTTGACACCGGCGCCGCGAAGGTGGCCCATCTCGTTTTCGTGCCGACGCGGCGGCAGGGGGTCCCGCCGCAGCGCTTGCAGCCGGAAGACTCCCGCCGGCACGCGTCCGACGCCTGTTCATCCCCCATCTTCCTGAGTTGGTCACATTTCGGCTGCAGGTCCGCCACCGGTGTCTATCCATTCAGTGACGGGCCGGCGCGTCGCGCTCAGCCACGAGCAGCCCGCCGAGTGAACCGACAGGGAGGTATCCGATGCGGCGAATGGCATTGATTGCAGGGAGCCTGTGCATGGTGGCCGCGGCCGCGTCCCCGCTTCTGGGGCAGACGACCGACACGTTGAAGAACCTGAACGCTGTCCTGGCGTCCTCCTGCTACAACAGTCCGGTCCTTCAGCTCTCGGCCGACGGTACCGTTGTCCGAAAGGACGCCGGCGGCAGAACGATGACGTTCAAGCTCGCGGACATCGGCAGCATGACGGTGGACACGGACCGCCAGGCCCACGTGCTGCTGACGTGCAAGGCGGGAGCGGCGTGCATCGAGCGGGTCGGCGCGCCGGGGGCGACCAAGGCGTCGATGACGCTGCTCGCGTTCAGCTTCGACTCGCTGGAGACGGGGGAGTCGGTGCTGCGCCTTTTCCAGCAACTCCAGGCGTCCGTCGTCAAGACGCGCGGGTGATCGCGTCCACCGGTTTTCCCCGGCCACATCGGTTCCAGGCCATTCCGGAGACAAAAGAACTTGTCTCGAGACGGAAAGGCGGAAACAATGCCCGCCAGTGGCGGGTGCTGTGGACGGAGGACAAACCTGGCGATGGCGGCCAATCCAATCGAGATCACATTCACGGCCGGCGAATTGAGCGACCTGAGAGTCGCCAAGACAAAACTCGAGTATCCGGGCCTGGCGGCGCGCATCTCCGGCTTTGTTGGCAAGCCCATCGAAGCGGGGTTCGACCTGCTCCCACGGGACTGGAATACGAAGGTGGGCGAGGTTGCACAAGCCGCGTTGCTGAAGGGCCTGGAGTTCGCCGTCCTCACATTCGGCAAAGCCGACACCCGCGCCTCCCATGACTGGTTCCACCGGATTCTGGTGACCGGGTCAGGCATGGCGGGCGGCGCGGTGGGGCTGGCCTCTCTGCCTGTCGAATTGCCGATCTCAACGACCATCATCCTCCGGTCAATTGCGGACATTGCCCGGAGCGAAGGACACGACATTTCCCTTCTCGAGGTGAAACTCTCGTGTTTGTCCGTGCTGGCACTCGGCGGCAAGAGCAAGAAAGACGACGCCGCCGAAAGCGGCTATTGGGTCGTGAGAGGCGCATTGGCCAAGGCCGTGTCTGAAGCCGCCGCATACATTGCCGAAAAGGGCGTTTCGAAAGAAGCAGCACCGCCTCTCGTCAGGCTCGTCGCGATCATCGCCTCACGCTTCAGCCCGGTCGTTGCCGAGGAGGTCGCCGCAAAGGCGGTGCCCGTGATCGGCGCGCTGTCAGGTGGAGCCATCAACCTCCTCTTCATGGATCATTTCCAGGAGATGGCCAGGGGACACTTCATCGTGAGGCGACTGGAGAAGAAGTACGGTTCTGAGCGTGTCGAGAAGGCCTACAAGGAATTGGTCGTCTGAACTCCCCCCTGACGCCGTTCCCTCGGCGGGACCGCCGCCAGCCGGCCGCCGATTATCGGAGCCCCGCGGCCGGCAACAAGTAGGATGTACCCATGGTCAAGCACTTCGCCGGCGTGTGTCGGGTGGCGGCAGCTGTCCTCGTGCTCGCCGCAACAGTGCCCGCCGCGGGCCAGAACACGACCACTCGATCGCTCGTCGATGAACCGGGCACGTGGCTGCCCTGGACGTGCGGCGGCCTCTCGCCTAGCGATCTCAAACTCCTTGGCTATGGTGCGTCAGAAGCGGCCGCGTTCCAGGCGCGGCTCAAGCAGATTGCCGACGTGTTCCGGGGCTCACCCGTCTGGAATCCCCCGAGGGGCGTCAATCCCTCGCTGACGGGCTCACTGTTCGGGCCATCCGCCTATTTCCCCTACGCGAAGCGGCGGAAGGGCCAACCCGTCGCCGGCACGATCATGATGGGCAGCTTCGAGCACTACGAAGTGATCCGCACGACGGGTGGCCAGGAGCGCCGCGAGCGGTACGTCGGCGACGAAACGTCGCACATCATGATCGACGTCAACTGGCTGCCCGGCGGCGTCGGCGTCAACATGCTCAAAGACGAAGACGGGGAGTTCTCGAAAGAGCCGGTGCGCACGGCCGACATCGGAGGGTTTCCGACCTACGGCAACCTCCTGATCATCACGACGAACGGCCGGCCCATCTGGACACCCGTATCGCGCGAGCGCTTCCTCAAGGCGTGGATCGCCGCGCGCCGTCCGGACGCCGCCAACGCTGAGGCGTACATCGCCGATCAGCAGAAGAAGTACGACGCATTCGTCGCGCCCGACGCGACCGCGGCCCGCCAGGCGAAGTACAAGAAGGCGATCGACGAGATGGCACAGAAGGGTGTGGCGGCCGTCGATCGCGAACGGAAGTACTGGGAGCGGGACGAAGCCGACATGCTTGCCGCGTTGAAGCGCGGGGCGTCTCGCGACCCGAAAGTCTCCCCCCTCGCGGGCGTCATCGTCGGCGTGAAGGTCGCCGAGGACGAGCTGGCCGCCATGCCACCCACCGAGCGCGGCGGGCCCGCCTGCCTGCTCGAAGACCGCCGGGATCCCACCAGCAGCGGCCTGGTGGCGATGGGGACCCCCGCGTGCGTGCCGCTCGTCACCCCGAATCCGGACTTCTTCGATGCCCACCTGCCCCGAAGCGTGCCCCAGATCGTCGTCGCCTACAGTTTCCGGGAACTCGCGAAAACGTGGAAGGAGGGGCGGCCCACCGGCACCAAGAAGGGCAACCTCGATATCTGGACCACCTACGAGGTGTTCCGCCAGACCGACTGGCAGAAGGTAGCCGACCAGATCGGCAAGTGACCGCCCAGGTTCGGAGGCCGCCCGCTGCGCGCCTGCTCCCCGGATATCACCCCCCGTGCACCCTTCGGAAAAGTCGACGGGCCGTTCTCCGTTCGCGTGCAGCGCGGCATTCGTCCGGTGCGCGTTCCAGGCGCTGACGACGAGGGTCGAGCCGAGCCAGCTATGACAGAATGAAGTTCCACAGACCACGAGGAGCTTCACCATGCGCCACTGGCACCGTCCTTCCGTCCGGTTCGGCCTGGCCCTGATCGCCGCGGCCATCGTCACGACGCCGCTCGCCGCTCAGCGTCCCGATCCCGTGTCCAAGCCCGAAGGGCTGAAGTTCCGATTCCTGGGGCCGGCCGTGGGCAACCGGGCCGCTGCCGTCGCGGGCGTCGCAGGCGATCCCAGCATCTACTATGTCGGCGCGGCATCCGGCGGCGTATGGAAGAGCACCAACGGCGGCCTCGACTGGAAGCCCGTGTTCGACAGCCAGCCGGTTGCCGCGATCGGCGCTCTGGCGGTGGCGCCGTCCGACCCATCGGTCGTCTGGGCCGGCACGGGAGAGGCCTGGGCCATCCGGGACGTCGACGTGATGGGAGACGGCGTCTACAAATCGGTGGACGCCGGAAAATCGTGGACGCACATGGGCCTCGACGAAACCGGCCGGATCGCCCGGGTCGTGGTCCACCCGAAGACCCCGGACGTGGTCTTCGTCTGCGCCGTCGGGCGGATGACTGGCCCGCAGCAGGAACGGGGCGTGTACCGGACGACCGATGGCGGCCAGCGCTGGGAACGCGTCCTCTTCGTGGATGAGAACACGGGCTGTTCGGGGCTGTCGATGGACCCGAACGACCCGCGCACGCTCTTCGCCGGCACGTGGCAGGTGGAGATGCATACGTGGGCGATGTTCAGCGGCGGCCCCGGGAGCGGGGTCTTCGTGTCTCACGATGGCGGGACGACGTGGAGCCGCATCGAGGGGGCGGGCCTCCCGAAGTCGCCCGTCGGCAAGGTGGATGTGGCCGTTGCCCCGTCGGACTCGAGCCGGGTGTACGCGTTGATCCAGACGCGCGACCAGGGCTCGCTGTGGCGCTCCGACGACGGCGGTGAATCGTGGCGCGCCGTCAACTGGCAGCGCGGCCTCATCGGCCGCGCCGGCTACTACATCCGCCTCGCGGTCTCCCCGACGAACGAAGACGAGATCCTCGTCGCCGACAGCTCTTTCTGGCAGTCGACCGACGGCGGCCTCAGCTTCCGTGAAACCGACTGGAGCGGGGACAGCCACGACATCTGGTTCGACCCGCACAATCCCGATCGGTTCGTCATCACCGACGACGGCGGCCTCGTGATTACGACGCAGCACGGGCGCAGCTTCATGCGGCCGCTCTTGCCGATCGGTCAGATGTACCACGTCGCCGTCGACAACCAGGTGCCCTACAACGTCTACAGCAACATGCAGGACGACGGGACGATGCGCGGGCCGGTCACCCGGCCGGAACGCGTCGCGGGCGGCTACGACACGGGCGCGCCGTGGGAGCACCACCTGGGCGGGTGCGAGTCAGGCTTCACGATCCCGGACCTCGTCGACCCGAACATCGTCTGGGCCAGCTGCTACGGCAACAAGGTGACGCGCTACGACGCCAGAACGGACGTCGCGCGGTCGGTACAGCCGTATCGCATCACGCTCGATTCACCGCCGAACGACGCCAAGTACCGCTGCCACTGGACGTCGCCGATTGCCGTCGATCCCTTCGATCACGACAGCGTCTACTACGGCTGTCAGGTGATCTTCAAGACGAGCAACGGCGGCCAGAGCTGGAGCGTGATCAGCCCGGACCTGTCCACCAACGATCCCGCCCGCATCGTGCCGTCGGGCGGCATCGTCGGCGACAACCTCGGGCAGTTCTATGGCGAGGTGGTGTTCGCCATCGCGCCGTCCACCGTGCAGAAGGGGCTCATCTGGGCCGGCACCAACGACGGCCAGGTGTGGCTGACCCGGGACGGTGGCGGCCACTGGGCTAACGTGACGAAACAGATCGCCGGCCTGCCCGCGTGGGGGACCGTCACGAGGATCGAACCGTCGCACTTCGACGCGGGAACCGCCTATGTCGCGGTCGATTTCCACCTGATGGACAATCGGGAGCCGTTCATCTACAAGACGGCGGACTTCGGGCAGACGTGGAAGAAGGTCAGCGACGGCCTGCCGGGGAAGCACGCGCTGGCGTACGTGAAATCCGTGGCCGAGTCGCCCAATCGGAAGGGGCTGCTGTTCGCCGGGACGGGGCACGGCTTCTATTACTCGCTCGACGATGGCGGGCACTGGACCGGGTTGCAGGAAGGGCTGCCGCGTGCGCCGGTCTCGTGGATTGCCACGCAGAAGGCGTATCACGACGTGGTGGTGTCGACCTACGGACGCGGCCTCTACGCGTTGGACGATGTGTCGCCGCTCGAGCAGATGTCGGCGGAGAAGAGCGAGGCGCCTCTTCGCCTGTTCGCGCCGCGCCCGACGTATCGTTACGCGGGCACGGGCGGCCAGGCGTTCGTGACCTTCAGCCTGTCGGCCGCGCCGAAGGACCAGGTGAAGATCGAGGTGCTCGACGCCACCGGCGCCGTCGTGCGCACGTGGAAGACAGCCGCGCGGGCGGGAGTGAACCGCGTCTCGTGGGACCTCCGTTACGACGGGCCCAGGCTGGTGGCGCTGCGAGCGACCCCGCCGGAAAACGCTCACCTCTTCGAGGAACCGCGGTTCCTCGGCAAGGACACCCGTCCGGTGACGCACTGGGGTCTCGAGGAAGCAGGCAAGGGCCCGATCGCGGTGCCGGGGACGTACTCGGTGCGGCTCGCGGTCGACGGCCGCTCCGCCACCGCACCCCTGACGATTCTCAAGGACCCGAAGATGCCGGGCAGTGACGCGGACCTGGCCGCCTCATTGAAGATGCAGGTCCGAATTCGCGAGGGAATCAGCGCGGCCGCGGACATGATCAACGAGATCGAGATCGTCCGTCGCGAACTGGAGGAAGTGCAGCGGGGGCTGCAGGCGCGGAAGGGCCAGGAGGACGCGCTGAAGGCCGTCTCTGGCATGCAGGAGAAGCTGGTCGCGGTGGAGGACCGGCTGATCGAACCCGCGGCCCGATTGAGCGACGACAAGTACTTCCAGCAGCGCTACCGCGTCTACATGAGCCTGTTGTGGCTCAACGGCGAGGTGGGGCCTGGCGCGGGCGACGTCGCCGGCGGCCAGGACTTCAAGCCCACGGATTCGTCGACAGCCACCCTCGACGAGGTCGAGAAGGACCTGGACGGGGCGCGCGCCGCCTTCCGGAACCTGATGGACAAGGATCTCACCGCCTATCGCAAGGCAATGGCGGAGTCGAAGTGACGGTACGCGGCTAGCCAACAAGCCCGCCACAATCGCCCCGACTATCGAAACACGATGCAGACGGGCGTGTTGACCTTGACGACTTGCCCGGTGGCGCTGAGCGTTCCTGCGGCTTGATCGACGCGGAACTCCACAATCGAGTCGCTGCGCTGGTTGGCGGCGTAGAGACGCGTTCCCGCCGGATTGAGGCCGATGAAGCGCGGCGTCGAGCCCTGCGTGGACTCCCACCCTACAGGCGACAACATGCCGTTCGACTCGTCGACGCGGAAGATGGCGACGCTGTCGTGTCCCCGGTTCGACGCATAGACGAACCGGCCAGAGGGCGACACCACGATGGCCGCACCGGTGTTGTCGCCGGTGAAGGTCGACGGCAGCGACGGCACGATCTGAAAGGCCTCGAGCGTCCCGGTTGAACCGAAGCGGTAGGCGGCCACGGTCGAGTCCAGCTCGTTGATCACCCAGGCGTACGGCAGCCGGGGATGGAACGCGATGTGGCGCGGGCCGGCCCCGGATCTGGTCTTCGTGAACGGCGGATCCGCCGGCGCCAACGTGCCCTTTGCGCGGTCGATCGTGAAGACGAATAGCCGATCGAACCCCTTGTCGGGAACGACGACAAACCTGCCGCCCGGATCGAACGCACACTGGTGCGGATGCGGGCCAGGCTGTTCCGTGCGGTGCGGGCCCAGTTCCCCCTTCGTCGCCACGACGTCCGTGGGCGCGCCGAGCGAGCCGTCCGCGTTGACGGGCAGGACTTCAACGGTGCCCGCCACGTAGTTGGCCGCGACGATGAATCGTCCCGTGCGGTCGATGGCGAGATGACTCGGATCGTCGCCGCCAGACGGCTGGCGGTTGATGAGTGTCAGCTCGCCGCTCCGAGTGTCGATGGCAAACGCCGAGACCTCGTTGGCCACCGGGTGGACGGCGTAAAGGACGGGGCGACGCGGGTCGAGGGCCAGGTATCCGGGATTGATGACGCTCGAGAGGAGCTGGACGCGCGACCATCGGCCCGTGGCGGCGTCGATCGCGTACACGGAGAGGCCCTCACCGTGCGCGCCTCGGGTACTCGTCGCGAACGAACCGACATACGCGAAGCGAGGCAAGGCCTCCGCGCCCTCAATTCGCGTTCCAGGCGAAATGGCCCGTCGGGTCTCCGAATCGCCCAGTGGCCGGAACGCCGCCGTCGCCATCCAGGCGGCCGAGAGCCCGAGGAGTTCCCGGCGCGTCGTCCCTGCTCGTGAAGGCCTGATCATGGACGCAGGGTATTACGCATGACGTGGTGCGTCAATTGCTCCTGCGGCCCTCCGCCAGGTCGAACGTCCACAATTGAACAGCGGCGCGGACGCCGATCACACACAGTCGATCCATGGCATCGGCGGAAGGGCCGACGGCGACGGGCCGGCTGAACATCCGCACGGGAGAGAGACATCATGAAACTGCGTGACCAGGACCTTTTGCTCGATGAGTTCGGCAAGATCCCGGACGAGGCAGGACCAGACACGGGGGGACAATCGGGCGATACGCAGGGATTCTCATCGGTCGCCGATGCGGCCGATGAGAGTGTCGAGGAGTTGGCCGATACAGGGCAGGCCTACGAGGCCGGAGTCGTGGACGGCATCGAGAATGCGGCGGATCATCCGGAACAGCCTGTCTACACCCACGAGGATCACGACCGGTCATCAGACCTCGCGCCGGAGGGCGGTTCGGACTAGCTTCTCTGGATCCGTGTCTTTTCCTGCCTCCGCGCCTCATCACGAGCCGCGCTGGCGAGGCGGGGGCTGCGCTCGCGGCGTCTGGACGCAGAGGACGGGCCACATCCGGCGGAGAGGATGGAGCGCCCCTTACGGCACCAAGCCGGTCCGGGCTATAATCTCCTATTAAATTAATACGCGAATTACCTGTCTCACAGGCAGCGCCACCGACGCCATGATTACCGTTGGCACCCGCGTGGGTCCGTATGAAATCGCCGCCATCCTCGGACAGGGAGGGATGGGTGTCGTCTACAAGGCCCTCGACACCCGCAACGGCTCGACGGTGGCTCTCAAGAGCCTGCCCAGGGCCGACCCGTCGGCGCTCTACCGCTTCAAGCAGGAGTTCCGATCGCTTGCCGATATCTCGCACCCAAACCTGGCCTCGCTGTACGAGCTGATCTCGCTCGACGGCGCGTGGTGGCTCGCGATGGAGTTCGTTGACGGCGTGGATCTGCTGAGCTACGTCCACGGCGTCGCACGATCGGCCACTCCAGCAGCGACCTCCGACGATGCCGAGACGAGCGAAACGCCGGTGCCCCGCGACGATCCGGGCGCGGATGTCGACCCGGCGTCGGCCGGCGGGCGCGCGAGCGGGCCGTTTGCCCAGGTCGCACCAGGAGCGGCCGCGATCAGTCCAGAGCAGGTTGGTCGGCTCCGCTCGTCCCTTGCGCAACTGGCTGGCGCGCTCGATGCGCTGCACGCCAGCGACACGCTGCACCGGGACATCAAGCCGTCCAACGTCATGGTGGACGCGACGGGCCGCACGGTCCTGCTCGACTTTGGGCTGGCCACGGCCATGTCAACGCCCGACGCGCCGCAGGGGCAGGCCGAGTTCGTGGGCACGGTTGACTACATGGCACCCGAGCAGGCCGCTTCGCATGCGCTGTCGCCGGCCGCCGACTGGTACGCCGTCGGCGTGATGCTGTTCCGCGCCTTGGCCGGCCGCCTGCCATTCGAGGGAAGCCCGTGGCGGGTCCTGGACCAGAAGCAGACCGGTTCGCCTCCTTCGCTCGGTGACATCATCCCGACCGCACCGGCCGACCTGCGCGATCTGTGCGAGGCCCTGCTCTGCCGAGACCCGTCGGAGCGGCCGTCGGGCCGCGAGGTACTCGCGCGGCTGGGTGTCCAGGAGTCGCGGGAGCGCCTGCGGGTCGAGGAACTCCTGGTCGGCCGCGATGCGCAGGTGCAGACGCTTCGCGACGCACTGGCGCGGGTGCGCGCCGGGCATCCGGCCGTCGTGTTCGTCCGGGGACGTTCGGGCGCCGGGAAGTCGCACCTGGTTCGGCACTTCCTCGCCGAGGCCCGCGCGGTTCCCGACGCCGCGGTGTTGTCGGGGCGGTGCTACGAAGACGAGTCGGTGCCGTATAAGACCGTCGACAGCCTCATCGACGCGCTCGCGCAGTTCCTCGTCAACCTGCCGCCGCCCGAACGGGAGGTGCTGGCGCCGCGCGATGCGCCTGCCCTCACGCGCGTGTTCCCCGTGTTGCGCCAGGTCGCCGAACTGACCGCCGGTCACCGGACCGACATGGCCGTTCCGGATCCGCAGGAGCTGCGCCGGCGCGCGTTTCGCGGGCTGCGCGAGTTGCTTGGCCGCATTGGCGACCGGCGCCCGCTCGTGGTCTACGTCGACGACCTGCAGTGGGGGGACGCCGATGGCGCGGCCCTGCTGGCCGATCTGCTGCGCCCGCCCGACGCGCCGGCGCTGCTGCTGCTGTGCGCGTACCGCAGCGAGTATGCCGAGGTCAGCGCGTGTGTGCGGGCCCTGCGGCAGGCGTACGGCGCCGGCCCGGACATTGACGCCACCACGATCGACGTCGAACCGCTCGGCCCGGCCGAGGCACTCGCCCTTGCGCAGGCCCTGCTGCAGCCCGCCGCGCCCGACCGGGCGGCCCGGGCCGCGTCCATCGCGCAGGAGTCGGGCGGGGTGCCGTTCTTTATCCACGAGCTGGCCCGCCACCAGGCCGGTAGCGTGTCGGGCGAACCGGCCGATGCCGGCGCGGATCTCGACCGCCTGATTCGCCGCCGCGTGGCCGGGCTTGCGCCATCCGCCCGCGAGGTGCTCGAGGTGGTTGCCGTCTGCGGCCAGCCGATCACGCGCCTCGCCCTTGCGGCGGCGTCGGGCAGCGCCGACCGCGGCGTCCTTCGCCTGCTGCGGACGGCTCACTTCGTCCGCACGACCGGCGCCGGCGACGACGATTGGGTGGAGCCGTACCACGATCGCATCCGCGAGGCGGTTGTCAACGAACTGCCGGCGGGCCGGGCGCGGGCGCACCATCAGCGGCTCGCTGACAGCCTCGAGGCCGCCGGCGGCACCGATCCCGAGACACTGGCCTCGCACTTCGAGGGCGCGGGCGTTCGCGATCGCGCCGGGCATTACTATGCGGAAGCCGCTGCCGCCGCCGCCGACCAGTTGGCGTTTGCGCGGGCCTCGACGCTGTACACACGGGCGCTGGCGCTCCAGACGCTGACGGACGAGGACGCCCGGCGCCTGCGCGTACGCCTGGCCGACGCGCTCGCCAATGACGGGCGCGGTGCCGACGCGGCCCGGGAGTATCTCGCGGCCACGACGGGGGCCACCGCCGGCGAGGCCGTCGATCTGCGCCGCAAGGCCGCCTACCAGTACTGCATCAGCGGCCACCTGGCGGAAGGCCGCGCCGCCCTCCGCTCGCTCCTCGGGCCTCTCGGCATCACGATGGCGGACCGTCGCCCGGCCGTCATCACCAGGCTCCTCCTGCAGCGTGGCCGGCTGCGGCTGCGCGGATTGAACTTTACGGCCACGCCGGCCGCCGCCGCGGCCCCGGCCGACCTGCTCCGTAGCGATCTCACGTGGGCCGCAGGGGCCGGGCTGAGCATGTTCGACATCCTCGCCGGCGCCGAGTTCGTCTCGCGCAATCTCTACGACGCGCTCGGCGTCGGCGAGCCCTCCCGCGTCGTGCGCGCGCTGGCCTGGGAGGCGGCGCACACGTCCAACGCCGGATCGGGGGCCTGGCCCCGCACGGCGCGCCTGCTGGAGCGGGCGCGGGCGATCGCGCGCGACATCGACCAGCCGCATGCGCAGGCCATGGTCGCCATGGCGTCCGGCGTTGCCGAGTTCACGATGGGCCGGTGGACCAGCGCGCGCGACCGGCTGCTCGAGGCCGAGGAGGCGCTCCGCTCGCGCTGCACCGGCGTCGCCTGGGAGCTCGACACCACGCACACCTTCGAGCTCTGGGCGCGCATCTACTCGGGCGACGTCGGGGCGATGGCGGAGCGCACCGCCCAGTTGCTCGACGAGGCCTCCAAGCGCGGCGACCTGTACGCCACGACGAACTTCGGCAGCTTCATGGTGCCGCACGCGCGCCTCGCCGAGGACGACGCGGAGGGCGCGGAGCGCGCGGTGGACGAGGCCCTTCGCCTCTGGGGCATCGAGGGCTACCACCTGCAGCACCTCACCGGCCTGATGAGCCGCGTCTACATCGACCTCTATCGGGGCGACGGCCCGTCGGCACTGGAGCGGCTGACGTCGAAGCGCGGCTGGGTGCGCGCGGGCTTCTTCACGACGATCCAGGTCCTGCGCGTCGTGCTGGCGTCGCTTGAAGGGCGCGCCGCCCTGATGGCCGCGCAGGGGTCACCGGATCGCGGCCGGCTGCTGGGCCTGGTGCGCGCCCGGGCGCGCACCATCGAGCGAGAAGACGTGGCCTGGGCGCGGCCGATCGCCAGGCTCCTCCGCGCGGGACTCGCGCTCGCGGACCGCCAGCGCGACGAGGCCGTGTTGCTTCTCGAGCAGGCCGCCGCAGAATTCGACGCCGTGCCCATGGACGGGTACGCGGCCGCCGCACGATGGCGCGCCGCCGGCCTGCTGGACGGCTCCGGCCGCGCCGCCGGACTCCGGGAGCGGGCCGGGGAGTGGATGACACACGCCAGCATCCGCAGTCCGGAGCGCATGGCGAGAATGCTCGCATTCGGGGAGAGTCGATGACCGGAGCACCAGCGTCGATGGCGTATGCGTACGGCCACCTCGATGTCACCGTCGTGGTCCTCGTGCCGCCGGCCGCCGATGTGCAGACCTGGCTCCCGCAGGGGCTCTCGCTGGCAGGGCGGACGCCGGCGCCAGCCGGCACGCACCCGGTGATGCTGATGTTCGGCGAGCACTCGCACGTGCGTCCGTGGTTCGCGCCGCCCACCTCGGGCGGGCACTACAGCGAGTGGATTGTCGCGATACCGCTCGTCGAGTGGACCGGCGCGAACGGGCGCGTATGGCCCTGGGCGCACATGTCGCGGCTCTTCCTGAACAGCCCGTGGTTCGTCTTCCTCGGCTGGCTCTACGCCTACCCGAAGGTGCTCGCGCGCGTGTCGGCTCCGCCCGGGGCCTACACGGTGCGCACGCTCTGGCGCGGGAAGCCCCGGGTGGAGATGCACTGGGAGAGCGCGGCGCCCGTCGTGCCATGGGCCGATTTCCCGGCCGCCCCCCGGGTCGGGCCGTTCTTCGAGCAGCCCTTCATCGAGCACTTCGCCGCGCTGCCCTGGCTGGGCTCCCGCATGTGGTTCGACCTGGAAGGCGCCCACGTCCAGCCCGTCCGGGCCACTGTCGCACTCCAGGCGGGCTGTGCCCCGGGCCTGCCGGCGATGACGGCCGACGTCGGCAGCCTCATCGACGGGATGCCCGGCGCGTTCCGCCTCTCGTGCGACTGGATGCTTTCACGGCCGTACCTGGCTTCACACCTGCCAGGCGCGCTCAGAGAACACACGGCGTCTGACTCTCGAGGCCCCCATCATGCCTAAGCAGCGCATCGCCATTCTCGGTAGCGGCGTCGGCTCCATCACCACGGCCTGGGCGCTCACCAGCCTGCCGGGATGGTCCGACCGCTACGAAGTCACGATCTACACGCTCGGCTGGCGCCTCGGCGGCAAGGGCGCGAGCGGGCGCAACGCGCAGTTCGGGCAGCGCATCGAGGAGCATGGCCTCCACATCTGGATGGGTTTCTACGACAACGCCTTCCGGGCCATGCAGGAGTGCTACGCGGAGCTCGATCGCCCGGCGGGCTGCCCGATCCGCACGTGGACCGATGCCTTCCGCCCGCACAACGACATCGTCCTCTACGAGTTCATCAACGGCGGCTGGCGCAACTGGCCGATCACCGTGCCGACGCTGCCGGGCGTCCCGGGCACCGATCGCGAGCCGCACGACAGTGCCACGCTGCTGGCGATGCTCGTCCACTGGCTCGGCGACGTCTTTCTGAGCCCCGTGCATCAGCCGGTCCTCGTGAAGATGCTCGACCAGTGGCGCGACGACGGCCGCCCGGGCTGGATCGGCCAGGAACTGCACAGGGCCGTCGCGTTCGTGGAGTCGCATCTGCCTGGCGTATCCGAGTGGACGCGTGCCGGGCACGATCCCGGGCACGCGGGCTGGCTGGCCGAGGGGCTGCACGAGGCGGGACAGATCGCGTCCGCGGTGGGCACCGATGCGGCCGTGGATCTCGAGGCGCTGGTGGCGCACCTCGAGGGCTTCCTCGAACGGCTGCGGCCCCTCGCGCACCGCCTGATCGATGCCCATGACGACGTGCGCCGCGTGTGGACGCTGATGGAGCTGGGGTTGGTCATCGTGCGCGGCATGGTGCGAGACGGTGTTCCCACGCGAGGGTTCGACGCCATCGCCGGGACCGACTTCCGCGCGTGGCTCCAGCGGCACGGGGCCAGCGACGAGGTGCTCTCGTCTGCGGTCGTGCGCACGATGTACGACCTCTGCTTCGCCTTCGTGGACGGCGAGCTGGACCGGCCCGACATGGACGCCGCGGTGTGGCTGCGGACCGTGCTGTTGATGGCCCTGACCTTCCGGGGGTCGTTCATGTACCGGATGAACGCCGGCATGGGCGACGTGGTGTTCGGGCCGTACTACGAGGCGCTGAAACGGCGCGGCGTGCGGTTCGAGTTCTTCCATCGCGTGACGTCGCTCGGTCTTTCGGCTGACGGCACCGCGGTGGACTCGATCGCCGTCGATCGCCAGGTGAATCTGAAGCGGGCCCAGGCCGAGTACGACCCGTTCGTGATGGTGAAGGGGCTGCCGTGCTGGCCGAGCACGCCGAACTTCGATCAACTCGACGGTGGCGACGCGCTGGCGGCGTCGGGCCAGAACCTGGAGTCGTCGTGGTGCACGTGGCCCGTAGCCGAATCGCGCGTGCTGCGGCGCGGGCAGGACTTCGACCAGGTGGTGCTCGGCATCTCGCTCGGGGCGCTGCCGGCTATCTGCGCGAGCCTGGTCGATGGCAGCGCGGCGTGGCGAGAGATGTGCGACAAGGTCAAGACCGTCGAGACGCAGGGCGTGCAGATCTGGCTGCGCCAGCCATTCGCCGGTCTCGGGTGGAGCGGCCCGCCGAGCGTCGGCGGCACGTATGCGGAGCCGCTGGACACGTGGGCCGATATGAGCGACCTGCTCGCGGCCGAAGACTGGAAAGGTGCATCGCCGCCGCAGAGCGTCATGTACCTCTGCGGGCCGCTGCGGTCTCAGCCGAACGGGTATAACAGCTCCGGTTACCCCGAGTCGCGCTCGCTGCAGGTGCTCAACATCGCGCGCACCTGGCTGCAGAGTCACACGGCGGTGATCCTGCCCGGCGGCGCGACCGCGCACAATCCCTCGGGCCTCGACCTGAACAACCTGCACGCGCCTGCCACCCCGGGCGATCCGCTGCTCGACCAGTTCCTCCGCGCCAACATCGATCCGTCCGAGCGCTACGTCCTGTCGGTCGCGCGGTCGTCGTCGGCCAGGCTGCGGGCCGGCCAGTCGGGGTTCTCGAACCTGTTCCTGGCCGGCGACTGGGTGTGGACGCCCCTCAACGCCGGGTGCGTCGAAGCCGCCACCATGGCCGGGCTCGACGCGGCACGCGAGATCAGCGGCGTCGCCATCCCCATCACCGGCTGGCCTGACCTCCAGCCGCCTGCACGAGGAGTCTCATCGTGACTACGACCCCCAACGGAACACGGCGCCGCGTGGCGGTGCTCGGCGGCGGTGCCGGATCGATGGGCGCGCTCTGGGCGCTGACCTCGCTGCCCGACGCGGCCGAGCGGTTCGACATCACGGTCTACCAGATGGGCTGGCGGCTCGGCGGCAAGGGTGCCAGCGGGCGCAACGCGGCCCTCGGCAACCGCATCGAGGAGCACGGCCTGCACGTCTGGGCGGGGTTCTACCGCAACGCGTTCCGGATGATGCGCGAAATCTACGCCGCGCAGCCCGAGGACGGACGGCTCTTCAAGCAGTGGTCCGACGCCTTCGAGCGGCACAGCACCGTGATGCTGGAAGAACACGTCGACGGCCGGTGGGTCCCATGGCCGATTACGCTCGCCGAGGATCCAGCCGACGACCCGGATTCGGATCCGACGACCGGCGGAGAGGTTCCGCCGCCGGGAGAGTACCTGCGGCTGATCATCGACGCGCTCATCGAGCACGCCGGCGACCGTGAGATCGACCTGTCGACGCCCGTGGCTGAACATGCCGCCGTGCATGCCGGGGGATGGCTGAGCCGGGTCGAAGCGTCGTTCGGCCGCATCGTGGGGCATCCCGTCGAGGCCGTCCTCCGCGAAACCGGCGTCCTGGTCGAAGCCGGCGTCGCCTCCGTTGCGCGGCATGCTGCCGTGCCGCTGCTCGAGGCCGCCCGGGCGCTTGCGGCGGCGCTTCCGGCCAATCCCGCGGACCACAACCCGGTGCACCTGGCGCTCATCGCGCACATCGTGCGTGACGCCTTCGTGGCCGCCGGGGTGGTGCTCGCGCCGTTCGGCATGAGCCACCACACGGCGCGGCGCCTGCACGTGATGCTGTCGCTCGGCAGCGCCACGGTCGTGGGCCTCATCGAAGACGATGTGTTGAGACGGGGATTCGAGGCCATCAACGACGAAGACTGGCGGGTCTGGATGCGCCGTCACGGCGCGACGGCAGAGGCACTGGCCTCAGCCCCGGTTCGCGGCATCTACGACTACGTGTTCGGCTACGAGAAAGGGATGTCCGATCGGCCTGCGCTCGAGGCCGGAACGGCCGTGCACGGCATCCTCCGGCTGTTCTTCACCTTCAAGGGCGCGCTGTTCTGGGAGATGCAGGCGGGCATGGGCGATGTGGTGTTCGCGCCGACCTACGAGGTGCTCAAAGCGCGCGGCGTAAAGTTCGAGTTCTTTCGCCGGGTCGAGCGCCTTGAGGCCGATCCGGCGGGCACCTTCGTGCAGCGCATCCAGATGCGGCGCCAGGCACAGGTCAAGGGCGGCGGCGAGTATCAGCCGCTGGCCATGATTCGCGGCGTGCCGTCCTGGCCCTCGGCGCCGGATCTCGGGCAGCTGGACGACGGCGATCAACTTGCCGGCGCGCAACTTGAATCGGCGTGGGCGCCGCCCACCGGTGACGTGGTCACGCTCGAGTGCGGACGCGACTTCGACGACGTGATCCTCGGCGTGTCGGTCGCCGGCGTGCGGGAAGTCTGCCGGGGCCTGGCCGCGCAGGGCAGCCCGTTCCAGCAGATGCTCGACGCGGTCCAGACCGTGCAGACCTGCTGCCTGCAGTTGTGGTTCTCGGAGGACGCGGCGGGCATCGGCGCGCCAACGCTGCCGCCCATCGCGTCGTGCTACGTGGACAACCTCAACACGTGGTCCGACATGAGCTTCCTGCTCGCCCGCGAAACGTGGCCGGCAGGCGGGCCGCGGTTCATCGCGTACTTGTGCGGGCAGTTCCCGGACGCCGACGTGATCCCGCCCTACTCGGATCATGGCTTCCCGGCGCGCGAGCGCGAGCGGTTCCGGGCGCAGGCGGTGCAGTGGCTCCAGCAGAACGCCGCGACGCTCTGGACGCGCACGGCGGCGGCCGGCGGGTCCGGGTTCGACTGGTCGCGCCTCTACGACGCGAGCGGCGGTGCCGGGCCGGCCCGGATCGATTCGCAGTACGTGCGCGTGAACATCGATCCGAGCGAGCGCTACGTCCTGTCGGTGCCCGGATCGTCGGCGCTCAGGCTGCGGGCCGGCGAATCGGGATTCCGGAACCTGTTCCTGGCGGGCGACTGGGTGCGCACGTCGATCAATGCGGGGTGCGTGGAGGCGGCGGTGATGGCCGGCATGGACGCGGCGTCGGCGCTCTCGGGCGTCCCGATTCCCGTGGTCGGAGGACTCAAGTGAGCAGTGCCCCACGAACGCGCGTGACCATTCTCGGCGGCGGCGCCGGCAGCATGACGGCAGCCCACTACCTGTCGCACACGCCCGAGCTGCGCGAGCGGTTCGAGGTCACCGTGTACCAGATGGGCTGGCGCCTGGGCGGGAAGGGCGCCAGCGGGCGGCGGGCGAGTGCTTCCGAGCGCATCGAGGAGCACGGCCTGCACGTGTGGGGCGGCTTCTACTACAACGCGTTCCGGACGATGCGGGCGGCCTACGCGGAGCTGGGCCGGCCGGCCGGCGCGCCGCTGGCCACCGTCGACGAGGCGTTCATCCCGGCGCCGCACGTGTTCTGGGAGGAACAGGTCGACGGGGCCTGGCACCACTGGCCGGTCGACGTGCCGACGACGTCAGGCACGCCGGGCGAAGGCGGCGAGTTGCCGACCGTGCACGAATACATCCAGCTGATGGTCGGGTTCATCCGCGATTGTATCGTCACGTTTCCGCACGAGTCGGTGCGAGACGCGGCGGCCGCGCCAGGGGAGCCGTTTACGGATCGGCTCCGCGATGCGGTGCGCGGTGTGGCGCATGGTGTCGAGGGCGTGGCCGAGGGTGCAGCCGTCTCGCTGCTGCACGCGGCGCACGCGATCGCCTCGGCCATCGCCGGTGCGCCTGAGCGCGGCGGTCACGAGACCGTGGCCGACCTGGTGGAGGGCTTCTGGGAGTGGCTGCGGTCGCACGTGGTGGGTGCGATCGCGGCGCACGACGAGTCGCGCCGGCTCTTCATCCTGGCGGACCTCTGCGCGGCCATGGTGAGCGGCATGATCCGCGACGGCGTGATCACCGGCGGCTTCACGGCCATCGACGACCAGGACTTTGTCGACTGGCTGCGCGCGCACGGCGCGTCGACGATCGCGCTGGAGTCGGCGCCGATGCGCGGCTACTACGACTACTTCTTCGCGTACGACCACGGCGACCCCGGGCAACCGCGCATGAGCGCCGCGATGGGGCTGTACCATCTGCTGCGGCTGGTCTGCACCTACAAAGGCAGCCTGTTCTACAAGATGGGCTCCGGCATGGGGGACGCGGTGTTTGGGCCGCTGTACGAACTGTGCCGCCGCCACGGCGTCAGGTTCGCCTTCTTTCACGAGGCGCTCGAAGTGGTGCCCGACCCGGCGACGCTGCAGATCGCGTCGGTTCGGATCCGCCGCCAGGTGGACACCAAGGGCGAGTACGCCCCATTGGTCGACGTCGGCGGCCTGCCAAGCTGGCCCTCCGAGCCGCGCTACGCCCAGATCCGCGACGACCAGGCGGCGCGCCTGAAAGCGGGCGCGATCGATCTCGAGGACCCGTGGAGCGGCTGGGACGGCGGCGTTGAGCTTGAGCTCCGCGCCGGACGGGACTTCGACGTGGTCGTGCTCGGCATCCCGGTGGGCGCGCATCGCATGCTCTGCCCGCAGCTCATCGACCGCGTGCCGGAGTGGCGGCAGATGGTGGACGCGCTGCACACCATCCAGACATCGGCGCTGCAGGTGTGGTGGACGCGCCCGACCAGCGCGCTGGGAGTGACGGGGGAGTTGGCCACCGGCACCGGGTACGGCCAGCCGCTCGAGAGCTGGTCCGACATGTCGCACGTGCTTCCACGCGAGACGTGGACAGGACCCGGTCAGCCGCAGAGCGTCGTCTATTTCTGCGGGCCGATGCTGACGCCGGGTCGCATGCCTGACGGGGCGAACCCCGGGTTCGGCCGGCAGCAGAAGGCCGCGGCCCGGCAGATTGCCCTCGACTGGTGCCGGGAGTTCTTCCCGCATCTCTATCCGGGCGCGATGCAGGGCGCGGAGATCGACTGGAGCCTGCTGGCGGTGGCCGATGGCAGTTCGGGGCCCGCGCGGTTCGACGCTCAGTACACGCGCGCCAACTACACGCCGTCCGAGCGGTACGTGCTCGACCTGCCCGGCACGTCGCAGTTCCGCCTCGATGCGGATGGATCGGGGTTCGGAAACCTCCTGCTGGCTGGCGACTGGGTGTTCACCGGCCTCGGCGGGGCCGTGGAATCGGCGGTGATCGCCGGCATGCAGGCCGCCCAGGCCCTCTCGGGTGAGAACCTGGGCATCGTGGGCGCGCTGGCGAACCCGTGGTCGCGCCTGCCGCGGTTCACCCGGGCCGGCCCGGGAGGGCCGGGGACTCCACGCTAGCCTGCTGCCGCCTTCTGCCTGGCCTGCCTGACTATCCCGGCCAGGCGTTGACTGTCGGTCAGCATTCGGCCGTAGGCGAGCGCCTGGGCAACCAGGGCTTTCAATTCGAAATCCTGCCAGGGCTTGCCGATGAAGCCGAAGATGGCGGCCGACTCCACGGCATGTACGAGCGCGTCCTGGTCGATCACGCCGCTCAGCAGAATCCGGATGCAGTCCGGCTGCCTGTGCATGAACTTCTGCAGGAGTTCGATGCCGTCCATGTCAGCCATCTGAAAGTCAGAAATGACGCATGAAAACTCGATCGCGTCCGCCATCGTCAGTGCCTCGAGCGGCGAATGGGCGAGATGGACGCTGACCTGGCCCTCGTGCAGGGGGGCGCGGCTGCTGCCTGCAAGGTCCGCCCGGACAGCCGACTGCAACTCGTTCATCCGCGCAAAAGGGGTGAGGACGCGCGACATGCTGTCGAGGATGTCCGGGTTATCGTCGACCAGCAGCACCTGGTCGATGTCGTTGTCGGGCGATGTCGGAATCGGGATGTTGAGATCGCGCACGACCTGGGCGAGGTGCTGGTTGTCCAGCCGGGCGCTGTTGAACTGAATCGCCTGGGCGACCGAGCCCCGGAGGTAATGGTCGTGCCACGGCTTAGGGATGAACCGGTAGATGTGGGTTTCGTTCACCATCTTCACCAGCGCGTCCATGTCGGTCTGGCCACTCATCACCATGCGCGCACAGTCGGGCTGGATCAGCGTAAAGGCCTTGAGGAACTCGATGCCATCCATCCCCGGCATGCGAAAGTCGCTGATCACGACATCGAAGCGCTGATGTCTGGCGCGGGCCAGCGCCGCGGCGGCGTCGGTCAACCCCTCCACCGTGTAGCGATCGCGACCGGAAGCGGCCGTCAATTCGCGGCGGACCAGGCTGACGATGTGCGGCTCGTCATCGACGACCAGCACCTGCCGAGGCATCTGCGCATTCATGGCGTGTCCTCTCGGCCGTCGGCTGCGGCCTTCGCCGCTACGGCTTTGTCGCCGGCTGCCTGGGCGCGCGCCTCCGTGTCCGCAGCGATCTTCTGGGCTTTGCGCTGTGCGATCTCTGCATGCAGCGTCTCCGGAACGACCACGCGTTTGCAGGCTTTCTGAATCGCCTCGTACAGCGTGTGCTCCTGAAATGGCTTACGGACATAGCCCTTGGCGCCGGCTTTCAGCGCATCGAGCACCATCTGTTCCTGCCCATGCGAGGTGAGCATGACGATCTTCGCGTCCGGAAACTCGCCGATGATGGCGCGCGTGGCGGCGATGCCATCCATGATCGGCATCGTGATGTCCATGGTGACCACATCGGGCCGACAGGCATGGTACGCGGCGATGGCCTGCGTTCCGGTGGCCGCGGTATGCACGACCTTGTGGCCGAGTTGTTCCAGAATCATCTGCAGCTTCCTGACGATGATGGGCGAATCGTCGACCACCAGGATATTCAGTGAATCCACGGCATCCTCACTTCGCGTAGTCGAGACGAGCATCGAACAGTTCCGCGGGTCCGACGAGACTGATATTCATGCGCCCAAACACCGTGTTCAGGCTCTGTGAGTAGAACATGGCATTCTTCATGCTCCGAATGGTCTTCACCTGGTGCAGCACGACCGGCGGCGTCATCAAGATGCCCCGGCTGTCCAAATGCTGCAAGTCCATCGTGCAATGCCCGAGGATGGTATTCACGGCCTCGCCTGCCGCCGATTCCCGGTACATGTCGACCTCGTCAGGCTGGACATCGAAACCCTCGGTCATTCGCTGGTACAGCGCGGTGATCAACTCCTCCTGGAAACTCACGACGATCAGCAGGTTGAACCGTTCACCCATCCCGATGATCGCGGTCATATCGAGCAGGGTCAGCGAATCCATGGCGCCGCAGCCCAGGTTGGTCTCACCGACGCCGATCCCGAATTCGCTTTCCAAGTAGCTGCGCGTCCTGGTAATGACGGATTGCATCACCAGTTCGACTTCGTCAATCAGTTGTTTGTCGGGCATGATGATATCGTCTCGCTTGGGTGGCGCGGAGAACGCCTCAAAGTGAATCGGAATTCGGTGCCGTGTCCGGCAGTCGTCTTGACGACGACCTCTCCCCCCAGTTGTTCCGTCTCGTTCAAGACCGCCGCGAGGCCGACGCCACGGCCCGCCAGTTCGGTCACCTCGTGCTGCGTGCTGATATTGTCCCTGAAGACCAGCCGGGCGATGTCTTCATCGGAGACCGTCAGCACGTCGCGGGCGCCATAGAGGCCCATCTCCACCGCGCGCTGGCGCAGGGCCTCGAGGTCGATGCCGCCACCGTCGTCGGCAATCGACAGGGTGATGGTGTCGTCGGCCGCCGAGACACGGCACGTGATCGTCCCGGCCTCGGCCTTGCCCGCCGCCCAGCGCACATCGGGAGTCTCGATGCCATGCGCCACGGCGTTGCGAAAGACATGCACCAGCGACCGGAGAAACGCGCGGAGGGCCTCGGGGTCGATCCAGACATCCGCGCCGCCCTGGACGACGATGGGCGCGACCTGCTTCTCCAGGCGTTCCGCCGCCTGCCGCACCAGGCCGTCATAGCTCATCAGCGCGTCCTGGAACGACACCTGGCGCAGGCTGACGATCTCGCTCAGCAGGCTGCGCACCTCGGCCACCGAGGCATCGACCGACTCGCCGCGCAGCAGGCGCGTCGCCAGTTGCTCCAGTTGACGCGCCTGGCCGGCCGACAGAATGATGCTCTCGCCATGCGCCAGGAAGTCGTCGCCCAGGGCGTCGGACAAGATGGCGAGATCCGCGTCGAACGGCGCCCGGAGAAGGTCCGGCGACACGAGTTCAGTGATCTGCTGCCGCGTCAGCGTATCGCCCAGCAGCACCAGGGCAGACATGCGGCCCTCGAGCGCGTGCAGCGCGGTGGGCGTGCTCGGAAAGCCGAACTGGTTGAGCAACCCCTTGTAGGTATGGATGTCGCGGTACAGCTCCCTGGCCAGGACGTGCGGCGCGAGCATTCCCGTCAGCAGCGACGGCAAGCCCTCTGCCAGAAACTCGCGGAACGCATTGATCGAGTCGAAGAAGTTCCGGCTGTCGGACACCGCCCGCACGATCAGTTCGAGGCGGCGCTGTTCGCTGTCCAGCTGCGCCGCCATGCGCCGTTCCACGGTGATGTCGGTGAGGACGACCATGAACGTGCCGTTGTCGAGCGCCTTGTATTCGGCCTTGAGCAAGCGATCGTCACGCTGGATGTCCGTGGGCAGCAGCGACAGCATGCTTTCCCGGATGCCGTCATCGGGCTCACTGAGCGCCGCGGGAATGGTGGCGCGGAACAACTCCGCCTTGACCAGGTCGTCGTGGAAGAAGACATCGGCCGCATTGCGGCCGGCCGGCGACCGGCCCAGCATGGTCTCGCAAGCGAGGCTGTATTGTGGGGCGATCAGCAGGTCCGCGCCGAACGACAGGAATCCCTGTCCCGAGTTGTCGAGCAGGCTGGCCATCTGGTCTTCGATGAGCTTGCGTTCGCTGATGTCGGTGTTCGTGCCCACGAGCCGGAGCGGCTTCCCGTTGGCATCGCGGGTGAACACCATGCCGCGGCCCAGCGTCCATTTCCAGCTGCCGTCCTTGCAGCGAATGCGATATTCGACCGAGAACGGGGGGCTCATATCGAACAGATGCTGCCGGATCGCCGTGACCGCATCGAGCAGGTCGTCGGGATGGATGCGACCCAACCACGCGGTCACGGTGTTCTCGACATCCGCCTCGGCATAGCCGAACATCGCCTTCCAGCGAGACGAGAACAGGATCTCACTGGTCGGGTAATTCCAATCCCAGACACCGTCGTTCGCCCCTTCCAGGGCGAACTTCCAACGTTCCTCGCTCGTCTTCAGCGCTTCTTCCGCCTGCTTGCGCTCGGTGATGTCGGTGGCGCTGACCACCGCGCCTTCTAACTTTCCCTGAGGATTGTGCAGCGTGGTGGCTTCGAACAGATAGCTGCGGTAGCCGCCATCCCCGGCGAGCAACCGGTGCTCAGCTCTGTAGCTGCCCTGGGAGCTGATCAGCTCGAACAAAGGCGAGTGCACCACCCAGGGCAGGGCGGGCAATTGCGCGGCCACCGCGGCCCGCTCCTCGGCCGGCAACAGATCGTCGAGCACGGTCCCGGCGAGGGCGCTGGCCGCAGCCCCCAGCGCGCCCTCACAGCGCAGATTGCTCATCCGCACACGGCCATCCGGCGCCAGCACAACCAGCAGGCTGCCGGCGCTGTCCATCACGCGCTGGATGAAGCTGCTCAGGCTCTGCTGCGTCGTTTGCGCCGTGCGCAGGGAATTGCGTTGTGACTCCAGTTCGCCCAGCATCGCCTCGGTCTGTTCGGCATCCGCGAGCATTCGATTCTCGAGCGCCTCGTTGGCCAGGCGCAGGGCGGCGATCTCGGCGTGCAGGATGTCGAGCGACTGATCGGTCTCACGCATGGTCAATCCCCAGCCGCCGGCACAGCAGCGCGACCGCCGCGTCCACCGCCCGCGTCATGGCTGCCGACAAGACGTGAGAAAACGGCTGCACCCGCTCAGCCTCGGCCGCAATGATGTGGGGCGGCGGGACGCCAAGGGCGGCCAGGGCCGCCAGCAGATGGCCCACCCCGGCGTCATGCCCCGCCAGAGCGGCGTCGAGCGCCAGCGTGCGCGCCGCCGGCTGGATGACTCGTCCGGGGTGATTGCCGGGTGCCAGCGCGTCCACCACAATCGCCTCGTCACAGCCCTCGAACAGCGCCAGGGCATTCAGCCCACAGGTCCCGGCCTCGAACAACCGGACATCGGCCGGGAGGTCGAGACGCCCCAGGCGGTGATACACCACCGGCCCGAACCCGTCATCGCCGTGCAGCGCGTTGCCGAAGAAGATCACGTGGCGCATTCGGATGCTCGCGCTAGAGGGACGGTGAAAAGACCTGCCGCCGGCCGCTGTCGAGGAAATGCACGGCACAGACCAGGCAGGGGTCGTGCGAGCGAATGACGTGACCCAGTTCGGCCGTGTCATCCTGGTCGGCCACCTTCAGGCCGACCAGGCTTTGTTCCCAGTGTCCAGGCTGGCCGTCGGCATCGCGCGGCGAGGCGTTCCAGGACGTCGGCGTGATGATCTGGTACTTTTCGATCACGCCGTCGCGAATGCTGATCCAATGGCCAAGGGCGCCGCGGGCGGCCATCACCATACCGTAGCCCTGGCCATCGCGCTCGGCGTCTGCGGCGGGCGCCAGGAAGTGCGGTTCGCCGAGGTGCTCGGCCAGTTCCTGCAGCATGCGTTGCGCCAGCGCCAGTTCCACGCCGATGCGGCGCAGGCGCGCAAACTGGCGCAGCCAGGCATTGCTGCCTTCGTGCGCGAACAGATCGCGAATCAGCGCGTCGCCGGCAATCAGCAACTCGGCCAGCGGGCCGGTCTGTACGACCTTGTCAGCATAGCGCGGCGCTTTGGCCCACGTGTATCGGTCGCCGCCCGGCCTGTAGTCCGGCACGGTTTCACCCTGGCTCGGGTGGCGCCCGCCCGGGTAAGGCCGGTACCACGAGTGGCGAACGTGTTCGTTGATCTGTGCCTGATCCAGCCCGACCACCTGCCCGCTGTCGCCATCGAAGAAGCCGCTCGCCAGCAGATGGGCATCGAAGGGCGGCCCCCAGCGGTCCGGATCGCACCCGGTGCCAAACGACAGCATGTGGGGGGTCCCGGCGCCACGGCGGTGCAGATCGAGCGAACGGATGAACCGCGACAGTACGCCCCACGCACTGGCGGCATGCGCCGGCTGTTCGAGCCAGGCAAACAGCGCGTCGGCGCTGTCCACCGCCAGCCATTCGTCCGTCGACGCGCCGATGACGCGCGTCTCGTACCAGGTTTGGGCGGCGTCGAGCGCGGCGCCACAGGCCATCAGCCGGCGGACATCGGGCGGGCAGGTGACGCCGCCGGGCAGCATGTAGGAGGAATGCGGCCATTGCCCGCCGAATTCGGCGATGATGCGCACCAGTTTCCGCGTGACGTCGAGCGTCTCCTTGTAGACGGACCCGCGAAACGGCTCAAAGGCCCCCATCAACTCGGCGAACTGCGGATGCCCGTGATAGCGGTCCTGGCAGAAGTCGGGCGCAAAGAACAGGAAGGTCTGACGGATGTCGCTCTGGATCGCCTCGGTCAGCAGGCACAGGTTGCGAATGCGGCTGGCATTGGGCGGCACCGCCACGCCCCAGGCATGTTCGAGCGCCAGCACGGCGGCGAAGAGGTGGGACGTGCTGCAGATGCCGCAGATGCGCGGCGCGACCACCATCGCATCACGGGGCGCGCGGCCGACCATGATCTGCTCGAAGCCCCGGAACATCGTTCCCACCGTACGGGCTTCGACGACGACGCCATCCTCGACGCTGAGGCCTATTTCGAGATCGCCTTCCACCCGGTTGAGATCGATGTTGAGTTCGACTCGCGCCACCTCACAACTCCTCGTTCTTCAGTCGCAGCGGCGCCGCCTGCCGCGCGAGGTTCTTGTAGGCCATGTAGCGCGGCCGCTGAACGCCGAGCGGGAGGTGCGTCGGCACGTCACCGATCTTCTCGGTTCTGAATAGGTCGACCGGGCGGGGGAAGTCGGGGTCCGTGCAGCCAAAACAGGGCACGCCGGCGCGGGTCTTGCTGCTCACGCCGTTCCACAAATCGACGTTGCACACCGCCCGGGAAAGCGGCCCCTGGCAACCCAGATTGAAGAACAGACAGGCATCGCCGCCAAACTGCGTGTCTTCGATGTCGTACTCGTGGTACTCGTTGCGCGTGCAGCCCTTGTGGACCAGGGTGCTGAAGAAATCGACCGGCCGGTTCAGGTCGTCGAGCGTGATCGGCCGTTCGGCCGCCAGCCAGGCCAGGGTCTGCGTCATGGCGTGCGGGTGCGCCGGACAACCCGCAATATTGATGACCGGAAGCCCCAGCCGCGATCGCCAGTCGGCAGCAAACAGGCCTCCCGCCTTCTCGTGATCGAACTGCAAGCCGACACAATCGCTCGGGTTGGGCTCGGCCGCAGGAATCCCCCCGAATGCCGCACACGTACCCACCGCGACGACGGCGCCGGCATGGGCGGCCAGATCGCGCACGATGTTCATCTTGGACCGGCCTCGGTGGCTGTCGTAGAGGCCCGTGCCGCGCGGCGCGGTGATGATGCTGCCTTCCACGCAGAGGATGTCCAGCGCCTGCTCCCCCGCCGTGATACTGGCAAGAAGTTCATGGTGGCGACGGGCCGGCGCGTGCGACAGGGAGGGATGCCACAGCAGCGCCACCCCATGCTGCGTGAACACCTGCTCCAGACCTGGCGCCTCGGCGCTCAAGAGCGCAAACGTCTCGCCACCGCAGGCGCCGACTTGTATCCAGAGAAGCGTCTTCATCCAGCCCCCCAAGGCTCCACCGAGCCCGCTGTGGGCTGCCCAGATAGAGCATGACAGCAGGGTAATCGGCAATCTGGAAGGCCGCATGATAGATGCAGCTTCAGCACCCCGCCAGAGCGCTCGCTGGCAGGAGCCGCGCTGCGTACGCACCTCCGTCCAGACGCGCGGTCGGATGGCGCGACAAGAACGGCTCATTCCGTCTGCATGAAGGGCCGCCTGGCCCGCGGGACGTCGCTGGAGACCTACTTCGTCGCCCGGTCGATGAACTCCGCCAGGTTACTGTGCAACGCCACGCGGTCCGCGTCCTGCAGGTACATCATGTGTCCCGCGTGGTAGTACTTCAGCGTGATGTGCTTCTGCAGATCGGCTGGCAGGCCGAGATGCTGCATCGTGAACTCGGTCTCGAAGAACGGCGTGGCCATGTCGTAATAGCCGTTCTCGACCTGGACCAGGAGCCGCGGGTTGGTGATCATCGCCTGCGTCAGGTCGTCCTGGGTGTTCGGCGCCGTCGGGAAGAAGTCGGTGTTGCCGTGCTTCCAGTTCCAGGACGCGCCCCCGTCATGGAAGTTGTGGTACTCCTTGTCCTTGCCGAACTTCAGCTCATCGTGGTTGTACATGTTGACGAGCGCCGTGAACGCCCCGGCCACCGCGGGGCCTTCCGGATCGGTCTCGGCATTCTCGGTGAGCAGGTCGTAGGTGTAGCCGGAGAACCGCGCGTCGATCCGGCCTGTCGTCAGGCCGCGGCCGCGCATGAGTTCGGCGTTGAACTGGCCGAGCGTCACGCGCAGGTTGGCCTTCAGCAGGTAGTCCTCGCCGAGCCCGGTGAACGACGCCAGCGTCTTCGCGACCGCCGCCTTCTCCGCGGCCGGGAGGCTTGCGCCCTTGAAGAGCGCCGCCGCGTACTCGCCCTGCGCGTACTGGCGTGCCTGCTCGACGAACGTGGCGAGGTCGGCCGGCCGGTCCTTGATGACCTGGTGGTACCAGGCCACGGCTGCGTAACTCGGCAGGTAGTACACGAAGCACCGGTCGTCACCGGAGCCGAACGAGATCGTCGAGAGGTCCAGCACCGATGAGATGAGATCGATGCCGTTCAGGTGGACCGAGTACTTCTGCTGGAGCCGGTTGGCCAGCGCGGCGGACCTGAAGGTGCCGTAGCTCTCGCCGATGAGGAACTTCGGCGAGTTCCAACGGTCGTTGCGGCTGATGTACGTGACGATGAATCGCGCGAACGCGGCGGCGTCCTCGTCGACACCGTAGAAGTCCTTCTCCTTCGCCTTTC
>Ga0334722_10001486_pt1 | contig 29149 bp, 20 predicted proteins | sample C3_bottom_MG_FD_207210 | JGI IMG/M metagenome (GOLD analysis project Ga0334722, IMG submission 207210) | Sediment microbial communities from Yellowstone Lake, YNP, Wyoming, USA - C3_bottom | ecosystem: Environmental > Aquatic > Freshwater > Lake > Sediment | place: USA: Wyoming | collected... | reverse complement strand
CCGTCTTCTCCGTCCTGTCGGTCGTCCTGAGCTTGCCCCTCATGCCGCCCAGGTTGTCCGTGTTATGTGACTGGTGGCAGGTCAGGCAGTTTGCGCCCTTGTGCGTAGTCTGTGAGTGGCAATCGGCGCAGAGGCGGTTAGACTCCTGGCTCACGCGCAGGAACGGGTAGTCGAGCGTCACGTAGATGTACGCGCTGCTTGTCTGCTGTGCGCTGAAGGTGACGCTGCCTGCCGTTTCGTCGTAGGTGTACTCGGACGTACTTACCTTGTAGGACTTCCTGCTCTTGGAGTATGTCGGCGCGGTTATCAGGCTGTTGCTCCTGTAGACCACCGGGGTAACGCTCCCGTAGCTCGCCCAGCCTCCGCCGGTGAGGTAGTACGTGTAGCGGTCGGTGCTGGATGTAAGCTCCCACACGCGGGCGTAGTCCTCCTGCTTGCCCATCGCATTGTGGCACGTGGCGCACACAACCTGCTTGCCGCCCTTGAGGTTATTGTACATACGGTTGTTCTTCTGCGCGGCGGTGTACGTGCCATAAGTCGGCGTGTGGTTGCCGCCGACGGTGACGTTGACAAACACGGGGTGCTGGGTCTTACCGTTCGAGTTCTGCTCGTGTCCGACTGCGGCTACGTTGTGGCAGGAAATGCAGAACTCCTTCGAGTCCTGACGGTTGAAGCCCGAAGGCAGGAACTTGTCCCTCGTAAGGTGGCACTTGGTGCAGTCGCCGTTAGTCAGCGAGTAGTCGTAGCTGTAGTGCTGGTTCTCCGGGCTTGCGGTGCCGGATGTTACGGTCAGCGTTACCGGGACACGGACGGAGTTAGTAGCGAACGATGATGAGAACGTGACGGAACTTGTGTAGTTCCGCACCGTCATGCCTGCAGGGTTGACCGCCAGGGTAATGTCCGCCGGTGTAGTCCCGCTTGCGGGCGAAGCGGAAAGCCACGACCTGGTTGTGGTTGCGCTCCCTGTGACGTTTAATGGCGCAGCCGTGTATTTAAGCTTAGTTGTCGGCCCCGGCCTGCCGATGTTGTGCGTAATATTTATGGATGCGCGGTTGACGGAGACCGTGGTCTTCGCGGTAACGGCAATACCCGTTACAGGCGTCTCTACGTTGCTGGCGTTGTCCGTCGCGCGCGATTGGATGGTGTAGCTCGCTGCGGCTGGTATCGTCCAGTCGTAGCTCCACGAGGTTGTGCCGGATGCCGTGTACCATGTAGTCGTGCCGCTGCTTGGGGTAATCCCCACCTCCACCTTTTGGATGCCTGAGCCGCTGTTGTCTGTCGCAGTTCCGGTGATGGTGGTGCTCGTGCCGGTCAGCGTCGCGCCATCCGTCGGCGCAGTTATGGTGGAAGATGGGGGCGGGTATACTACCGTCTGGGTGATGGGGGGGGAGGTCGAGGCCGCACAGCTCGCGTCGCCCCCGTATGCCGCTGTTATGTTGGAGTGCGTACCCACAGTCAGGGCGGACGTGCTGTATGTCGCAGTACCGCCTGAGAGCGTCCCGGTGCCGAGTGTGGCCACGCCTTCCTTGAACGTGACCGTGCCGGTCGCGGCTGACGGGCTTACCGTGGCGGTAAAGGTCACTGAAGCGCCCAATGTAGATGGGTTGGGGCCTGACGATAAGGCAGTTACCGTCTGGTAAACCGAGCTGCCCAGCAGTACGGGCAAGTTATTTACACTGTTATCATAACTTCCCGCAGCGAGGTCAAGCCTTCCATCGCCGTTGAAGTCGCCGGTAGTCACTGAAAAAGGTTCAGTTCCGTTACCGTGGTCCACGCTGTAGTCAACCTTCGCCGCAAATGTGCCATTGCCGTTGCCCAGCAGGACGGAAATATTCCTCGTAATTGCATTCGGAATCGCAAGGTCAAGCCTCCCGTCGCCGTTAAAGTCGCCGGTAGTCACTTCATGAGGACCAGTCCCGACGACATAGTCCACCTTCGCCGCGAACGTGCCGTTGCCGTTGCCGAGCAGTACGGAAACATTGTTATTGATGTAATTCGCAGTCGCAATGTCCAGCTTCCCGTCGCCGTTGAAGTCGCCGGTTGTTACAGAAATAGGCGATGTCCCGACGCCGTAGTCCACCTTCGCTCCAAATGTTCCGTCTCCGTTGCCCAGCAGTATAGATACACAGTTGCCGCCACCACCGTTATAGTAATTCGCCGCCGCAATGTCCAGCTTCCCGTCCCCGTTGAAGTCGCCGGTAGTTACTGAGTGAGGTTGAGATCCGACGCCGTAGTCCACCTTCGCGGCAAATGTGCCGTCGCCGTAGCCCAGCAGTATAGATACACTATTGCCGCCGCTCCCGCCATATTCATTCGCAGCCGCAATGTCCAGTTTTCCGTCTCCGTTGAAGTCGCCGGTAGTTACTGAGTAAGGGGTAAGTCCGACCTCATAGTACATAGGCAAAAAAAATGTGCCGTCGCCGTTGCCCAGCAGGACGGAAACGACACTCTGATTTAGCAATATACGCGCATCCGCAGTCGCAAGGTCAAGCTTCCCGTCTCCGTTGAAGTCGCCGGTAGTTACTGAATAAGGGTAGCTATTTACAGCTCCAACGATTACCGGGTGGGTCGCTTTTGCGGCAAATGTGCCGTTGCCGTTGCCCAGCAGGACAGAAAACGTACCGTCCCCTGGATTTGCAGTCGCAAGGTCCAGCCTCCCGTCTCCGTTGAAGTCGCCGGTAGTCACTGAATAAGGATAACCTCCGGCGGAGTAGTCCACATGAGCCGCGAACGTGAGCGGCAGGGCAGTAGCCATCGTCACGGTCTGCGTAATGGCGAAAGAGGTTGAGGCCGCGTAGGTAGCGTCACCAGCGTATGCGGCAGTTATGATGGAGTGCGTGCCCGCAGTCAGGGCGGAGGTGCTGAATGTGGCCGTGCCGCCGGAGAGCGTCCCCGTGCCGAGCGTCGTCGCTCCGTCCTTGAACGTGACCGTCCCTGTCGCCGCAGTCGGCGTAACCTTCGCCGTTAAGGTCACGGATGCGCCGTATGACGAGGTATTGTTGAGAGAGCCGGAGGATATGGTTGTTACGGTCGCGGTAAGCGCTTCCGCACTACCTGCAAACCCTAACCCAATCAGTAGAGCCACAACTGCCCCGACCATTAGAAACCTTGCCGTCTTTGTGAACATTATAATCTCCATGTAAAGAAGGAAATGATAGCAGATCGTTAACTACTATAACATAAGCAATAATCGTGCCATTATAAGCGATAATTATTACGGACAGGGCATAACTATAATGGCAGTCAGTATAATTTTATTATTTATGAAATTACAATTTGACTTTATTTACTCTCTCTCTCTCTCTCTCTCTCTCTCTCTCTCTCTCTCTCTAATTGCTCGATTGTGCGCAACCAGTTGCGTGTTATTGCGCAGGGAGATACACCCTCGTCCCCTCATCAAGGGAGGGGATAAATATAAGGTGGAGATTGCCGCGTCGTCCCGCTACATACAGCGGGACTCCTCGCAATGACAACCGCTTTCTCCCCTCGTCTCAATTAGCTATTGACACCACCATGCCCGGCACCTATAATCTCAGGGGCGGCAGCTACATCTTTGGTTGATTGTGGAAAGGACTGGTAATGGAAGAGGAAAACGAACTAATACAGGTACGCAAGAAGAAGCTGGAAGACCTGAAGGCCGCCGGGATTAACCCCTACGGCACAAGGTACGAGGTCAGGGACAAGGCCGCGGACGTACACGCCCGTTACGGCGAGGTGGTCAAGGACAAGCTCGCGGAAGACAAGCCGACATGCAAGGCCGCGGGGCGCATCGTGGCCTTTCGGAGCTTCGGGAAGGCAGCATTCGCGCACATACAGGACGCCACCGGAAAGCTTCAGGTATACATGAAGAAGGACGTGCTGGGCGAGGAGCAGTTCAAGCTTATGAACCTCCTCGACATCGGCGACCACATAGGAGTCGAGGGCTTCCTGTTCCGCACGAAGACCGACGAGCTTACGGTCGAGGTGGAAAAGCTGACGCTCCTCTCCAAATCCCTGAGGCCGCTGCCTGAAAAATGGCACGGCCTAACCGACATAGAGACCCGCTACCGCCAGAGGTACGTGGACCTGATCGTCAACCCGGATGTCAAAAAGACATTCGTGAAGCGTAACAAGATAGTAAAGGCAGTAAGGAGGTTACTCGACGACCGGGGCTTCCTGGAAGTAGAGACGCCCATGATGCAGGGGATACCAGGCGGGGCGACTGCGAGGCCGTTCACCACCCACCACAACGCGCTGGACATGGACCTCTACCTGCGCATAGCGCCTGAGCTTTACTTAAAGAGGCTCATAGTAGGCGGGTTCGACCGCGTATACGAGTTAAACAGGAACTTCCGTAACGAGGGCATATCCATCAAGCACAACCCGGAGTTCACCATGTTGGAGTTCTACATGGCGTACTCCGACTTCGACGACCTGATGAAGCTCACGGAGGAACTCATATCGGAAGTCGCGCTGGAGGCGGTAGGTACGCTCAGGATAACCTATCAGGGCGACCTTGTCGACCTCACCCCGCCCTGGCAGAGGCTGACCATCGAGGAGTCCATCGTCAAGTATGCGGGCGCTGCTCCATCGGACCTGAAGGATTTGGACAAGGCGACTGCCTTCGCCAAGGCGCACGACGTGTCGCTCATGCCCGGCATGAGCCTCGCAAAGGTCGTAAACGAGATATTCGAGAAGACTACTGAGTTCAAGCTCATCAACCCTACATTCATCACCGGCTACCCGGTCGAGCTGTCGCCTCTGTCCCGCAGGAACGACGAAAACCCGGAAGTGGTTGACCGCTTCGAGCTGTTCATAGCGGGCAGGGAAATGGCGAACGCGTTTTCCGAGTTGAACGACCCGGCAGACCAGATGTCCCGATTCCAGGCGCAGGTGGCACAGAGAGAGAAGGGCGACGTAGAAGCCCAGTTCATGGACGAGGATTATGTGCGCGCCTTAGAGTACGGCATGCCGCCGACCGCGGGCGAGGGCATAGGGATAGACAGGCTCGTGATGCTCCTGACCGACTCCGCCTCCATTAGGGACGTGATACTCTTCCCACAGCTTCGCAAGGAGCGTTAGATGTCATACTCCTGGTTCATAGCGCTCCGCTACCTGAAAGGCAAGCACAGCCGCGCGCCCATATCCCTGAACACGGTCATATCCATAGCAGGGGTCGCGCTCGGCGTGATGACGCTGATAGTCGTCCTCTCGGTGATGAGCGGGTTCGAGAACGACCTGAAAAAGAAGATACTCGGCACGAACTCGCCAATCATTGTTACCAGCTACGACGACCAGGGCATCAAGGACTACGACAAGACGATGGCCAAGGTAGCCGCCATGAAGCATGTAGTATCCGCCACCCCTTTCACCTACAGCGAGGTTATGCTGACCTCGCCCACGGGCGTGTCCGGCATAGTGCTCAAGGGCATAAAGCCGGATACCGAAGGCCGGGTCACGGACTTAAGCAAAAATATGGTCAAGGGCAAGCTGTCTGACTTGACAGGCAAGTCCTGCGTGCACCCCATCATACTCGGCAGGGAGCTGGCGTCCACGCTCGGCGTGTCACTTGGCGACAAGGTCAGCGTAGTGTCCCCGTTCGGCTCGATGACCCCTATGGGGATGATGCCCAAGATGCAGGAGTTCGTGGTCAAGGGGCTTTTCGATTCCGGGATGTACGAGTACGACTCCAAGCTCGCATACATATCCATACCGGAGGCACAGAAGTTCTTCGGGCTTGGAAACTCAGTTACGGGAATAGAGGTTAGGATAGACGACCTGGACCTCTCCTCGAAGCTTGCAAAGGAAGTACAGGAAAACCTGGGCTTCCCCTTCCGCGCGCGCGACTGGCTGCAGATGAACAAGAGCCTGTTCTCCGCCCTCAAGCTTGAGAAGCTCACCATGTTCGTAATACTGGTGCTCATTATACTTGTCGCCTCGTTCAACATAGTGAGCACGCTCATTATGATAGTGATAGAGAAGGCCAGGGAGATTGCCATACTAAAATCCATGGGCGCGACCAGGGCAGGCATAATGAAGATATTCATCATTGACGGGACGGTAATCGGGGTCGTGGGCACGCTGATTGGGCTTGCAGGGGGTTACTCGGTATGCCTCCTGCTTGCCAAGACGAAGCTTATCAGCCTGCCCTCGGACATTTACTACATTGACCACCTGCCCGTGCTGATGGACCCGGTGGAGTTCGCGGTCGTGTCCGCCGCCGCGATAGGCATAAGCTTCCTGGCGACGCTCTACCCCTCGTGGCAGGCCGCAAAGCTCGACCCGTTGGAGGCGTTGAGATACGAATGACCCAAACCGAAAGGAGCACCTATGCTACGTAATATCATAACAGCGGTTTTTGTCATTATATGCCTGTTTATTGCCGCCCCGGCCCACTGCGCCGACGGCTCGAAGCTCATATCCAAGACCGGTGCGCTTCTGAAAGGCACGGTCTACAAGCAGAGCGGTGTCGAGCGGACGGGCTACATAACCATAAGGACCACATGGAACCTGCCCGGTATCCCGCCGGTGTTCCGCTACGACTTCGACCTCATGTCGTGCAAGATAGACGCGAACCTCTACACCTACCTGATGGGCGACATAGCGGATATGGAATTCCTGCCCCTTTTGGAGGGCGCACAGGCTATCAACATGCGGCTCAGGAATGGCATGGGGCAGTTGGTCGTACTGTCCTCGGACGACAAGGCGCTTTTGGGTACGGTAAAGCTCAGGCTCAAGGAAGTCGTCGTAATCACCGACAAATACGGCGAGAACGTCATACCCGCAGACGACGTAGCAAAGATAACTTTCTCGGCGCCTGTCCCACCCGAACATCAAAGCATGTCCGGCCTCGTGGACGAACTGGACAAGGCGCTCCAGACAGGCAAGCGCGACGACCTTGTGGACGACTCCTTGCAAATTATTCTTGAGAATATCCAGAAAAAGATGGCAGGAAAACTAAAGGAAGCCCCTGATGCCCCCTGAAGCCATAGTAAGCGTGCGCGGCCTGTCAAGGACGTTTTTTGCGGGCGGCACGGAGGTCTCCGTATTGCGGGGCATAGACCTGGACATCGGCGAGGGCGAGATGCTCTCGGTTGTCGGCGCGTCCGGCGTGGGCAAGAGCACGCTCCTGCACACACTTGGCGGGCTGGACAGGCCGACCTCCGGCCAGGTGCTTTACAGGGGCCGGGACATATACTCGATGCCGGAGTCCGAGATAGCGTCATTCAGGAACAGGAGCGTCGGCTTTGTATTCCAGTTCCACCACCTCCTGCCGGAGTTCACCGCGCTTGAGAACGTGCTCATCCCTGCGATGATAGGAGGGGTAGAGCCGAGAACCGCTGAGAAAAGGGCTATGGCTCTGTTGGACGAGGTCGGGCTATCTAACAGGAGCACTCACAGGCCGGGCGAACTGTCGGGTGGCGAGCAGCAGAGGGTAGCCATTGCAAGGGCGCTGATGACGGAGCCGGTAATAGTGTTAGCGGACGAACCCACGGGCAACCTGGACACCCACACCGCGGAGTCCGTCCATGACTTGCTTTCCGACTTAAACCGCAGGAAGGGCCTCACGCTGGTTATCGTGACGCACAACGAAAAATTAGCCGACAGGGCAGACCGCATTATAAGGATGGTGGACGGCGTCGTCACGCCGCCTCGTCCCTGACCTCCGTGATTGTCCTTGTCCTGATATTCGGGACCTTCACCATAACCTCTTCGACGGTGGTTATTCCCTGGTTTACCTTGTCTACCGCGTCCTCGAACAGGGTCTTTATCCCCTCTGACCTCACGTGCGCCCAGATTTTTTCCTCCGGGGCCTTTCTGGCGATGAGCCTTCTCAGTTTATTAGTTACCGGCAGGAACTCGAACACCCCGACCTGCCCCAGGTAACCGGTGTCGTGACAGCTCTCACAGCCAGCGCCCTTGTATGCCCTTATAATACCGGACGCCTCCAGTTCCACCATACCAGGCATTTCTTTGTCCTCCACCTTGCAGTTCGGGCATATCCTCTTGACGAGCCTCTGCGCCAGTATGCAGTTCAGCGAGGAGCTTACAAGGAATGGCGGCATGCCTAAGTCGACAAGCCTCGCTACGGTGGACACTGTATCGTTCGTATGGAGCGAGGACAGCACAAGGTGGCCGGTGAGGGCCGCCTTGACCGCCATGTCCGCCGTCTCGAAGTCCCGTATCTCGCCGACCATGATAATGTCGGGGTCCTGTCTCAGCACAGACCTCAGCACGGAGGCGAACGTAAGCCCGTAGGACTCCTGCACGCCCACCTGGTTTATGCCGTCAAGACGGTATTCGACAGGGTCTTCGACAGTGATGATGTTGTCTATCTCGGACTTGAGCTGCTGCAGTATGGCGTATAATGTGGTGGACTTCCCGCTCCCCGTGGGCCCTGTGACGAGTATGAAGCCCTGCGGCTGGCTGAGTATCTTTATAAGCGGCATCGTGATGCTGTCGGGGAACCCGACATGTGACAGGGTGGCCAGGCCCTTGCTCCTGTCGAGCAGGCGTATCACCACCTTCTCGCCGTACAACGAAGGCATGGTCGATATCCGCATGTCAACCTCCCTGTCCGACAGCCTCAGCTTGCTCGTGCCGTCCTGCGGGAGCCTGCGGTTGGTTATGTCCATGTTGGATATTATCTTGATGCGCGAGGTCACTGAGTCCTGCACACGCTTGGGCAGTTTCAGGATGTCTCTCAAGTCACCGTCCACCCTGTACCTGACCATCACGTAGTCTTCTCTCGGCTCTATGTGTATATCGGACGTGCGCATCTTGACGGCTTCGACTATTATCATCGTGACCAGCTTTATGATGGGCGGGGCCTCGCTGAGCTTGTAGAGCGACTCCACGTTAACGCTTTTATCGTCTACCGGCTTCTCCTTGTAAAACTCGGCGTCCTGGTAAGTGTTCACGGACTTCATCAGGTCATATACCCTGTCCTCCACCCCGTAGTGTCTCTCTATGCCCTCCAGTATGCCGGTCTCCGTGGCTATAACGGGGTTCACCGCGTACCCTGTCCTGAACCTTATCTCATCTATGGCATTGTGGTCGAGCGGGTCCGACATCGCTATCGTGAGCTTCTTGTCATCGAGGCTGATGGGCAGCACAAGATACCTCTCGGCATCCTCCTGGACCACCATGGCAAGGAGGTCTTTGTCTATCGCTATCTCCCTGAGGTTGATTATGGGGAGGTCGAGCTGGTGCGAGAGGCACCTGGCCACCTGCTGCTCCGTGGCATATCCCATCTCGGTCAGGACTTTGCCGAGGCGCTTCTTCTTCGCCTTCTGGAGCGTCAGGGCCTCCTCAAGCTGTTTTTCGGTAATCAGCCCTTCTTTCAAAAGCAACTCGCCTATCTTGAGCCTCATGGCACACCTCCGCAGATATTGACCGACTTGCGTATAGTATATCACATGAGTTGGAATATGCCTTGCAAGGAGAAAGGGACGGGGTATCAGTATACGGTAATGGTGCCCTTCTGAAGCCAGGCAGAACTTTTGCCCGACTTGTCCTGGACGGACATCCTTTCTAACTTCGGGCCTCTGAAGGCCGTCTTGGGCGTGATGCTTACGTTTAGCGTGAGGCTGGTACCCGTGGCGACATACCCGCTGGTAGCACAGTTGACCGTGCACTGGGAGTTGGAAAGCGTGACGGCAGCGCCCGGCGCGACACCTGCGCTCCATGCGGTGTTCGCGTCGTTCCTCAGATAGAGCAGGTTGACTGCCCTGTCGTACATCAGGTATATCCCGCGTGTCAACGCCGTCGTACCATTAATATTCAAGTATGCATACCCTATGTCCGTCGCCCCGTCCGCGTCCCTGTAGACGGCGGTGAATATCTGCGCTCGACCGGCTGGTATACTGCCTGCGTTAGGCGTTATGCTCATCGGGACTGGGGTTGAAGACACTATAGAGATGGTCTTTTTGAGGACCCATCCGCTGTTCAACCCGCCCCTGTCCAGCGAGTAGAGGTAGATGTTCTTCGAGCCTGCGAACGCCGGCGCAGGGGTGATAACGAGCTTCAGCGTGAGAGATGTCGCTGAAACGGCGACCGAGCTCGAAGCGCAGCTGACCGTGCACCGCGCGTTAGAAAGCGTACCTGCCGTACCCGGGGCAATGCCTGCACTCCAGGCGGTGTTGGCGTCGTTTCTTAGATACAGCAAGTTGGCGTCCCGGCTGTAGTACAGGTATACGCCGCCCGTCCCGGTCAGGGCCGTGTTGATGAGCATGTGCGCGGTCCTTATGTCCCAGCCGCCGTTCGCGTCGGTATATATCGCTGTATATGCCATCGGCGCGCTCGTCGAAATTGTAGCGGCAGCAGTACTGACGGAGTAGTCGACCGGTGCGGACGCGGAGGCTGCATAGACCGCGAGTGTGCTTTTCTGCATCCAGCCCGTGTTCTGCCCAGCGGTACTCGATGCGTACATGTACACCTTTCTGACCCCTGCGAATGCGGCCTTGAATGTTATGCTAAGGCCAAGCGTGAAGTCTATGCCGGAGACGGTGGCGCTGCACTGTGCGCAGTTCACCGTGCACTGAGAGTTGGTTATCGTGCCCGCAGCGCCCGGCGCCAAGCCTCCGAGCCAGGAAGTCCCGCTGTCGTTCATCAGGTACAGCCTGTTCACCCCCCTGTCATAACGTATGTATGCCCCGCCTACTCCGGTCAGCGCGGCGTTTACAAGGACGTAGGCCGTATTTATCTCCGAGGCCCCGTTGTTGTCCTTGAAGGTGGCCGTAATCTGCTTGGGTACCCCCGCCGAAGCGTAGGGAGGGTCAAGCGTCACAGCCGACTGGACGGAAAGGGGTATGACCTCGGAGATTTTTAACCTTAAGACCCCGCCGCCTTTTGTATCGTATGCCCCGACCATAACGTAGTACGTAGTGCCTCCGGTCAGGTTGGCCAATACCCTCGACTGCTGCGTGCCGGACGACACGTCGTTGTTGCATGCAATGAGGGTGAACGACCCGCATGTTCCGGAATATACCGCAAGCACCGTGTCATAGTCGCTCCCGGCGGTGTCCACCGAGACCTGGCATGAACTCACGGGCGTGTACGTATACCATACCGTGTACCCGGCAAGGGCGCATGCGGCAGGGTCTGCTATGTCTTTAGTGGCGGTGGCCGTGGATACGGTAACGCTGTATGGCAGGGAAGCAACTACCTTCGCCGCCGAGCAGTCGTCGAAGTTGCCCGATGCGGGCATCGCGTTATATGCGCGAAGGACGTCAAGCCTTCCGTAGCCGAACGTGTTGTCGGGTCCTGCAGTGCCCAGGTCGACCGAGCCGCCTGTCAGCGCGGACTCTATATCGGCCACGGTCAGCGAAGGGTTTGCTGAGAGCAGGAGCGCCGCTGCGCCGGATACGTGCGGTGCGGAAAACGACGTGCCCGATTCGTATACGTAGTTGAGGGCTCCACCGTGTGAAAGCGCAGTAGTATAAATGTTAACGCCAGGTGCGCAGACAACGGGGAATATCGTACCGTCGCACGATGACGGCCCCCTGCTGCTGAACGACGCTATGTTGTCAGAGTTGTCCGTGGCACCGGCGGATATGGACTCCGCATAATTGCCTGGGCTGATGTCGGTCTGCGCCAGCGGCCCGGAGTTCCCGGCGGAGAATACCGGCACTATGCCCGCTGAGCGAAGTGCCAGCACGTCTGCCGCATACTCCCGGTCGCATCCGGGGTCCTGAAAGCCCCATGAATTGTTCACTACGTCAGGCGCGTCGTCCGTGTCAGGGTTTCCGTCCGGGTCCATAAGCCACTCATAGCCCGCGTGTATCTTGCTCGTGTCTGCAATGCCTGAGTCGTTGAATGCCTTCACTGCTATCCATCTGGCCCCCGGCGCGACGCCTATATGGTTCCCGCCGGTGTTTCCGCCGACCATTATGCCCATCGTGGACGTGCCGTGCCCGTCCGCATCGTATGGAGTATTGTGCTGGCCATAAGGGTCATACCAGCTGTTCGTGCCACCCCTGTAACTACCGCTGAGGTCGGGGTGGGTGACGTCAACGCCTGTGTCCATGTTTGCCACAACCACGCCCTGGCCGGTATAACCCAGGTTCCACAGGGCAGGCGCATTTATCAGGTTGAGGTTTGCCTCAGGCGTCCCAGCAGCAGCTAATACGGGTGCTGAAAGGGGTATTGCCCTATCCAGGTATATGCTCGACACGTCCGGCCTCGCTGCCAGCTCGTCTATTACCTCGCGCCGGGCCTTCATCGCTATGCCGTTGAATATCCAGAACGGTCTAACTCCCCTGACAAGGCCCATCGCAGTTTTGAGTCCAAGGTCGGAAACAATAGCGCCCTGCGAGGTGGCCGCGCCGTCTTTTAGAGCCTTGATGGTCCGCCTCAGACGCTCGGACTTCCTGCGGCCTTTTATGTCCTGCACGGCCAGTGACGGGTCTACCTGGTTTGTGAGTTTGACTATGACGGATACCTCTTCGTCCGGCCTGAGCCCTTGCAGGGCGGGGTCTATCTTTGGGTTTGCAGGTGACCCCCAGCCGATGCCCGAGGATATAATAAGGACTATCAGAAGTGAGGATAAATAAATGGCGAGTTTTGACAGCATACGGCGATACCTCTAAAAGCGTTTATTAAGAAAGGTTACCATATTCTAATCATTTTGTCACCTCCCCAGTATATCCTTAACCCTTTTTAATACTTCACCGGCAGTGAACCCGAACGACTCCATGTTCACCTCACCCGGCGCGGAGGCCCCGAAACGGTCAATACCCATCATAGCCCCCGCAGGCCCCGCGTATCTGTCCCAGCCGAATTTCGCCCCGGCCTCGATGGTCAGCCTCCTGGTTACTCCATGCGGAAGCACGTATTCCCTGTAATCCTCAGGCTGTTCCTCGAACATCTCCCATGAGGGCATGCTGACGACCCGCGCCTGCACGCCATCGCCAGTCAATGCCTCGTACGCCTCAAGCGCAACGTGCACCTCCGAGCCTGTGGCTATCAGTATTATTTCCGGCACGCAGTCGGGCTTACCGGCGAGGACGTATCCTCCCTTCAGCAGACCCTCAGCGGGCGCGTATCTTTCCCTGTCTATAACGGGCAGGTCCTGCCTGGTGAGTATAAGCGCGGTGGGGCCTGTCCTTCGCGTCATGGAGGCAGTCCACGCCGTTACAGCCTCGTTTGCGTCCGCAGGCCTTATGACCGTCATCCCTGGCATGGCACGTAGCGAGGCCAAATGTTCAATAGGCTGATGCGTAGGGCCGTCCTCGCCGAGTGCGACCGAATCATGGGTGAACACATACTTCACGTTTAGCCCTGATAGCGCCGCGAGCCTTATAGCTGGCCTCATGTAGTCGGAGAATACAAGGAACGTGCTGCCGAAGGGTATCAGGCCGCCGTGAGCAGCGATGCCGTTCAGTATTCCGCCCATGCCGTGCTCCCTCACCCCGAACGATATGTTTGCGCCTGCACGGTCATCCGCACTAAAGCGGCCCTTGCCCTTGAGATATGTCTTTGTGGAAGGGTCCAGGTCTCCTGAGCCCCCGAACAGGTTCGACACACGCATGGCGGTTTTATTCATCGCCTCGCCATTTGCCTGGCGCGTGGATACCGCCTTTTGACCAGCCGCGTAGACCGGCAGGTCTTCGTCCCAGCCCTCAGGCAGTCCGCCTGTTACGCACCTCGCCCACTCATCGAGCAACTCAGGGTGTTTTCCCTGGTAGGACTTCATTATAAGACGCCAGTCGGACTCAAGCGCCGCCCCCTGCCCTGCCGCATAATTGAAATGTGCGACTGCCCCATCAGGGATATAAAACTCAGGCTCGGTCGGCCAGCCAAGGTTCTTCTTTGTCGCCTCGACCTCATCCCTGCCGAGCGGTGCGCCGTGCGCCTCGAAGCTGTCCTGCATGCGCGGGCTGCCGAAACCTATGTGTGTCCTGAGTATAATAAGCGATGGCCGCGCGCATTCCGCCCTTGCGGCCTTGATGGCGTCATCAACCGCATGTACGTCGTTGCCGTCATCCACCTTCTGCACGTGCCAGCCATACGCCTCGAACCGCCCGGCGGTGTCCTCTGTGAAGCAAAGCTCAGTCGGGCCGGCAAGCGATACCCTGTTGTCGTCGTACAGACATGTCAGCCTTCCGAGCCTCAGGTGTCCCGCGAGCGAGGCGGCCTCGGAGGATATACCTTCCATCATGTCGCCGTCGCTCGTCAACACGTAAGTATTATGCTTAACAATTTCAAAACCAGGCCTGTTGAACCTTGCGGCGAGAGAGCACTCAGAAATGGCCATGCCGACGGCGTTTGCAAAGCCCTGGCCGAGCGGGCCAGTGGTCACCTCCACCCCAGGCGTAAGTCCGCGTTCCGGGTGTCCGGGCGTAATGCTGCCACGTTGCCTGAAGCGCTTTATATCGTCCATGCCGAGGCCATAGCCTGTAAGGTGGAGCATTGCATAAAGGAGGGCCGAGCCATGCCCGGCAGAAAGCACAAACCTGTCACGGTCCGGCCATAAGGGGTTTTTGGGGTTAAACCTCAGGTGTTTGGTGTAAAGCGCGTAAAGGGCAGGGGCCGCACCCATAGGCATCCCGGGGTGGCCGGAGCGGGCCTTCTCCACCATGTCCACGGCCAGCATGCGGATGGTGTTTATGCAGAGGCCGTCTATGTCCATATTGTTCAGGTGGAGCGGATGACGTCTGCCAGGACGTCTGCGTCCCAACCATCCGTCACCACAACCTCGCCTATCGCCCTGGGCAGCACCATCTTAACCTTGCCGCCCTCGGACTTCTTGTCGAGCGTCATCGCGTTTAGTACCGCATCTGGCGAAAGGCCGGGTAGCTTTACCGGCAGGCCGAGCCCGCTCAAAAGCGACTCCAACTTCGCCGGGACGTCCATGCCGCAAAGCCCGGTCTTGTGCGCGAGCTTTGCCGCTACTACCATACCCATCGATACGGCCTCGCCGTGCCTGTACCCGGTATAGTTGGTGAGCGCCTCCACCGCATGGCCCACAGTGTGCCCATAGTTGAGAATTGCCCTCAAGCCGCCCTCCCGCTCGTCATGCGCGACCACGTCTGCCTTTATCTCGCACGAACGCCTTATCACGCGACCGAGCGCGTCTGGCTCCTTGGAAAGTATGGCCGACATGTTTTCCACCAAGAAAGAGAAGAACTCCTCGTCCTTTATTACACCGTACTTGACCACCTCCGCCATGCCGGAAATAAACTCCGCATCCGGAAGCGTGTCGAGGGTAGCCACGTCCGCGCACACGTAAACGGGCTGGTAGAACACGCCAATCATGTTCTTGCCGAGCGGGTGGTTTACGCCTGTCTTTCCACCAACAGAGGAGTCCACCTGCGACAGGAGCGTGGTCGGCACCTGTACGAAAGGTATACCGCGCATGTACGTACCCGCCACAAAGCCGGTCATGTCACCGATTACCCCGCCGCCCAGGGCGACCAGCGCGCATTTCCTGTCGTAACGCATCGAGAGCAGCTTGTCGTAGAGGTGCGATGCCCAGAGGAGCGACTTGTACTCCTCGCCGTCCGGTATCACGATGAGCGATGCGTCGAAGCCGGAATTTGCGAGGGAGGCCATTACAGCAGGGGCATAGAGCGGCTCGACGGTATCGTTGGTCACCACGCACACCCTGCCTCTAAGGCCCACGCCCTTAATCTTATTGCCCAAGCCGCCCAACAGGCCTTTGCCAATCTCTATATCATAGGAACGCTCGCCAAGCTGAACGCGTACAGTTTCAAGCGTCATGTTTGATCCCATCCACCGCCTCCATCACCCTGTCCGCTACCTCTTCGGGTGTCAGCCCGTCGGTTGATATCGTAACATCGGCCCTTGCATAAAATGGCGCGCGCGCGTCCAGAAGCTCCTTGACCTTTGACTTGGGGTCCGGCACCTGCAACAACGGTCTGTGCGTGGAACCCCCTACCCGCTTCAGTATTTCTTCCGGGCTTGAGGCGAGGCACACCACTGGCCCGCCTTCCTTCATGTTATCTACGTTCTCCGGGTTTATCACGGCCCCGCCTCCCGCGGATATTACCAGCTTGTCACTCCTTGAAAGCCTGATTATCATGTCGTGCTCAAGCTGACGGAAGTGTGGCTCTCCAAGCTCCGAGAATATGTGAGAAATGCTGACCCCCTGCTCACGCTCTATCTCGTCGTCGCAGTCGACGAAGGTGAAACCGAGACGCCGCGCGAGTATCCTGCCCACGGTCGTCTTGCCGGTGCCCATAAATCCCACAAGCGTTATGTTTGGCATGTCATCTAACCTTACGCCGGAGAATATTGTTCTCAAGATGAAATTATTCGCAATATAGACTCATCAACCAAACGAGGACATTACGCTCAAGATTTCATCTCTCGTACAATACCCTCCAGCACCCAACATGAGTCGGGGGCAGGAGATGTTTTTAAGAGTCGTCATCTTGAGCGTAAAAATTGACGGATACTAAAAATCCTTGTTGCGAATAATGACGGGTCGAAAAAATATCTTCAGCCCCTAATCTCAGAGGTTGTTAACCTGCCCCATATATCCGTCGTAGTTTCGCTTCATCTCGTTGAGACTGTCGCCGCCGAATTTTTCGCACATTGCCTGTGCCACCACAAAAGCCGCGACCGCCTCGCCCACAACGCATGCCGCAGGTACAGCACATACGTCCGAGCGCTCAACCGTGGCCTTAAACGGCCTCTTGGTAACCATGTCGACGGACCTGAGCGGCTTGTAAAGCGTAGGGATAGGCTTCATGGCAACACGTATTACTATGTCCGAGCCGTTCGACATCCCGCCCTCTATACCGCCCGCGTTGTTGGTCTTCCTGTAATATCCCTTTTGGGCCGAGTAGAATATCTCGTCATGTACGAGCGATCCGGGCCTCCTTGCGGCCTCGAAACCGCGACCTATCTCCACGCCCTTCATAGCCTGTATGCTCATCATGGCGCCTGCAAGGAGCCCGTCCAACGTCCCGTCCCTCTGCGAATAGCTTCCAAGGCCGGGCGGGCAGCCCGTGACCACCACCTCGAACACCCCGCCAAGCGAGTCGCCCTGACGCTTTGCCTCGTCTATGCGCGTGGTCATCTTAATTGAAGCCTTCGGGTCTGGACATCGGACAGCAGATTTCTCCGCTAATGCCGCCAGGCTCTTAGGCTTTCCTTCAGTAGTCTCTGCTATTACACCGCCAATCTCATTAACCCAACCGAAGACGGCTATCCCAAACTCGGCAAGGAGCCCCTTTGCGACTGCACCGACCGCAACCCGCATCGCAGTCTCACGCGCGCTGGAGCGTTCCAGCACGTCTCTTACGTCGTCATGGCCGTATTTAAAGCACCCAGTAAGGTCGGCGTGCCCGGGCCTGGGCTTAGTTACTGGGGCCATGATGCCTTCATATTTCGTTTCAGGCGACATCTTCTTGTCCCAGTTTGCCCAGTCCTTGTTCTCCACTATAAGTGCTACAGGGCTGCCGAGCGTCCCCCCCCACCTCACACCCGATACTATGCGCACGGTGTCCTTCTCAATGGCCATCCTGCCACCCCTGCCGTAACCCGTCTGGCGGCGCGCAAGGTCCCTGTCTATCAAACCAGTGTCAAACTTAAGCCCTGCTGGCAAGCCGTCGATTATACCGGTCAACATGGGGCCATGAGACTCACCTGCCGATAAATAGCGAAGCATATATTGTCCCCCTAAAAAAAATGCGCCCCGCAGGGCGCATCAGAACTTTCGTCCAGCTATTGGGCGTTAAGCCTGCGGTCCCTGCTGGTTCATTATCTTGGGTGTTATGAATATCAGCAGTTCGCTCTCAGGTTCGTTATATGTCTGGCTCTTGAACAACCACCCGATAATCGGTATCCTGCCAAGGATGGGCACCTGGGACACGTTCTTTGTATTGCCCTTGGAATGCATGCCGCCAAGAACTATGGTGTCGCCGTCCTTTACCATGACCTTTGTCGTGACGGAGTTGGTGGAAATTGCTGCAGCCGCGGAAGAACCTGCCGGAGGCTCTATAGCGTCGCCCGCAGCCGCTGTAACGTCCATCAGTATATAGTTACCTGAAATGCGCGGCTTCACAGATATGTTGGTGTTCGCGTTTATCTGTGTAGTCGAGCTTCCAGTCGCGGATGGCGTCAGGATGTATAGTACCTTGCCGGAGACTATGTTCGCCTGTTCTCCCTCCATAACGACTATCTTAGGCGCCGACAAGGTGCTCGCCTTGTTCACTGACTCCAGCGCCTCGATGGTAAGGTCCAAGTTTATCTCGTCTAACAGTGTACCGAAGGACATTGCGCCCGCCAGGCCGCCGGCTAAAGCCGCCGCCGTAGGCACGTTAAGTGCGTACTGTGTTGGCTTAGCAGTCGCTGGGGTTGTGCCAGCCGGGGCAGTGGCTGTACCCGAATCACCCTTCGCGCCGCCTGCGAAGAACATGGACGGGTTCCTGCCGTCCTTCGAGTTCCTCGTTAGTCCCCAGGATATGCCAAGCGTCCTGCTATAGCCCGTGTCGACGGTTATTATGCGCGCCTCCACCATTATCTGCCTGCGCGGCATGTCCAGGTTCTTTATTATAGCCTCTGCCTTGTCGAGACCCTTGCCCTGGTAGTCCTTTACGTCTGTCACCATCAGCTCGTTCGTCGAGGCGTTGTACTGCGAGTCACCCCTCGGCGACAGGAAACCCTTTATCTTTGTGTTAAGGGCGTCGTCCACGGTGTTGTATGAAAGCTTGAATATCCTTGTGTATATCTGGTCGGTATCGAACTTCACCTTCTCCAGGTCGGCCACATCCTGGATCGTCCTCTTCCTTTCGGCGTCGAACTTGGCCTTGGGCGCGACCCTCAACACGTTACCCTCTATGCTCTTGTCCAGGTTATATATCCTGAGCAGGATGTCGAGGGCCTGGTCCCAGGGTACCTTGTCAAGCTTCAGGGTTACCTTGCCAGTCACCTCTTTGGGGTCCATGAGAATGTTGAGCCCGGATACATCTGCAAGCAGCTTGATCACCTTGTCCAGGTCTGCGTCCTGTATATCGAAGGAAATCTTGCCGCCTGTATATATCTTGGAGTCGGTCTCCACGTAGTCTTTTGACTTTTCCTCAAACTGACCCTTCACGGTAGAATCGTCAATGGGCGCGGAGGACAGCACCGTCTTCCCGTCTTTTTTGGACACGTATATATTGATGCCTTCCTTCTTTGGCGCATCCTTGTCCTGTGACTCATCCTTTTTTGTTACGGTAACTACCCTCTTTTCCGGCTCCTGTAAAGTAGCCGCTACAGACGTGGTCGAGGCAGAAACGGTAGCGGTCTTTGCTTCTTTTGAAGACGGGGCAGTAAGCGGTCCTGCCTTGGACGAGGTGGCTTCAACTTTCTTTGCTAACGCCACTGCGCCCTTGGGCTGGATGTTCACAGCAAGTGACTTCCCGTTTCCCTTTACTTCATAATCAACCTCTCCCGCAATGTCAAGCACTATCCTGACCTTTTTGTCAGGCGAGGTGTGCGCGGCCATCCTAATGCCCTTAAGAAGCTGACCGCCGACCACCGCGTTGTCCTTTGGCTTGGCAGAGGCGACATCTGGCAGGTCAACGACGAGCCTGTCCTTGCCGAGCATGAACACCTTAGAGTTAACGATTGCGCCATCACCCGCAATGGTGACTATATATCCTGAGCCTGACTTTGCGCAGGTTATACCCTCGACCCTTGTGGCCACGGGCAGCTTGGCTTCAGTTTTTTCCACCTGTGCAGCCGACGTCTTCGACTTTGTCTCTGCTACCGTTTGCGCGGCAGATATGTGCGCCGTTGCAGGAGCAGTGTCGGCAGTCTTTGCGGAGGCCTGCGACTCGACTGCCTTTGGTTTGGCTGCCGGCTCGGCAATCTTTTCGACCGGCGTGGAGTTGCCCACGCTCGACCCTGCCGCATCAAGTGCCTTTTCATCGGTTGATGAAGGTGCAACTACAGGTATCTTTGCCTCTGCCGTGCTTGCAGCCTTCTTTGCAAATACTATGTTTATCGTATCGCCTACCTGGATTACCTTCGAGTCTGCCGCCTTTGAAAGCCCTATCTCAAGCCGCGCCACCCTCTTGGCGTCGGATGGTTGTGAAGGAGTTATATAAACTACGGGGTCTCTGTCTACCTTCATAGGCTCGTTGAGACCGGCAATATCCACTCCCGCCAGCTCCAGTATAAACTTGGGAGGGTCGTCAACCCGTACGGAAGTATAGGTGATGGGCTTATCCAGCACGACTACAACCGTGGTGGTCGTGTCGGAGACCTTTACGTCAACCTTTTTCAGTTTAGCTAGGTCGGCGGCATTGTCCATTTTGCGCGCTGTGCCGCTTGCGGAACACCCGGCGACAAGCATGAGGATGCACAATGACAACAAGCCCTTATTGATTAATTTCACGGCGACCCCCATTACTCCGCCTCCTTGTGTAGTTTAAGCGTATGTTCCATCTTGTGCACATCACCTAATATGTCCTTTATCATCTCCACGACATAAACCTTGTCTTTTGTAATCTTGGTAACCTTACCCTTCTTGTTGCCGACGATGTCGCCGACCCTAACTGTGTAGCCACGTTCGTCGGGGGTGAGTATTAGTGCCCTGTAGCCCTTGTCAGTCCACATAATGGCATTGACACGCATATCCTCTGTGCCCTTCCTCTCGAGCGGGCCTGCGTCTGCTTGTATCGGAGGATATACCTTGGGTATCTGGAGAGGGGACATGAACGGGTCGCGCTTTCCAAGCGACACATAGGTCCCTGCCTTTCCCGCCTCTGCCACAACTGCTTCAGGGAGTTTTGCCTTCACGAGCTCCGCCAGCCTCCCGCTTAGCTTCAGGTCCTTGTCAGCGTGGTCTATGGCTGCCTTGTCGGCTTTTTTGCTGGCGGCATCATATGCCTTCTTCGCCTCATCGAGCGTCCGTTTACTGAAATCCCTTGTTTCGGAAGGAGACATCGTCGTCTTTGCGAGGAGGTCTTCCGGGTTCTTATATTCTACGGGCTTGCCGTTTTCTACTACTCTTAGTACTGCTACATAAGGCGCAGGCGGGACAGGCGTCTTTGCTGCTACGGCCGGGGGGGGGGTAGCCTGTGTCTTTGCGGCAGTAGTCAAGGTCTGCGCGGTCTTGACCGCCGTCTTCGGCTGCCCCGGAGGAGGCACCGGTCCTGATGCAACAGATGGCGCAGGAGACGCGGGAGCAGGCGCTACAGCAGCAACCTGACCGGCAGGCGGCGCAACAACAACAGACGGCGTTGCGGGTGAAGGCGACGGCACAGCCATGGGGGTGTTCTTTGGCAACGGCGCGGTCAGCTTGGCTTCCTGCACTGCGTCCTTGGCCTTCATGGTGATATATCCAAAGTATGCCCCACCCGACACTATCAGGGCACCCAATACAGCAAGTAGTATTTTTGTCCTTTTGTCCACGGCTTATTTTCCTCCGACGGAATAATATGCGAGCAACGTGAACCTGACGGGTATAACCATCTCTCGTCCCTGGAGTTTTGCCGATGACATAGTAAAATTTGAGATTCCCAGAAGCCTTTTAAGGCCGTCGACGCCCTCCATGAACTTACCCACTTCATGGAAGTTCCCTTCGATTTCGACCGATATGGGTACCTGTATAAAGAAACCGCCCGCACCGGTCATCTTGGCGCCCGGAGTCCATGCCTTCAGCTCAAGGCCGGCGTCCTTGACACTTTGTTCCACTACGCCCTTCAGCACTTCAATTCCTTCCTTGTCACTTGGAAGCCTTTCCTGTACCACCTTCAGTTGGTCCTGAAGTTTTGCGTTGGCGACTTTGAGCTCCGTCAGCTTCCGCTCCATTATGCGTCCTTTGTCTATCTCGGCCTTGTTGTCTGCTATGGTCTGTTTGAGTATTTTGATTTTGCCCTGTTTCGGGATGTATACCAGGTAAACAAAGGCCGCTATCATCGCAATCGGCAACACGAGAAGAAGCAGTGCCTTGTGCTTAGGTGGTATTTTCTTCAGTTTATCTTGAATTGCGCTCATGTTTATTCCTGTTTCGTCGTTGTCGGGTTACTTGCCTTTTGGCTTCGCGGCTAACGCGCCCTTCCCCTCGGTCTTATCGGCGGTTACCTGCACCGGGGCAACATAACCGGCTAAGTTGGCCGTTACTACGAAGGCGTATGTCTTGACGCCGGGCGTCCCCGAAGGGGTTTCCGCGATATCACCCATGTTCACGTCGGTCAGGGTGGCGGAGCTTTTTATGCCTGAGCCGAAGGCGTTTATCACGTCCCTGCTGAGCCCTACGCCCTCTACCTTTACTGAGCCGCCGTTGACGGATATGCTCGTCAACCATACGTCCCTCGACATCACCTTGTTTATGTCGTTCATAAGCGGGGTTAGCTTTACCCTGCTTTTGTCTATCTGGTCTATGGTCTTAAGCTGGTTTTCGTTCTCGACCCTCTTGGACTCGTAGCCCTCCACCTCAGAGACCTTCTTTTTCAGCTCAGTAAGCTCGTCGGTGGTTTTCGTGCTCTCCGCGTTGAGGTTCGAAGTAGTGGACGCGAGCAGGAAATATCCCCCGCCGAGGCCGAGCACCACGAGTATAGTGAAACCGACTATGGCACCCTGGAGTATAAGGACGCCCTTTTCCTTCGGCTTTACCCTTTTATGCGGTAGGAGGTTTATCTTAATCATATCAGTAGCCGGCCCTCCTGAGCGCGAGCCCTACCACGACTGACGCGGCAGGGGCCACCCTCTGTACAAGTTCCGCGTCAACCTTCGGGTCTATGCTGATGTTCCTGAAGGGGTTGGCAAGCTCCGCCTTGGTTTCAAGCCTTTCCGCAAACATGTCGACAAGCCCGTTTACAAGGGCCCCGCCACCGCAGAGTATTATCCTGTCCACTATCTCTATGCCGGTGGTCGCCCGGAAGAAGTCTATCGAGCGCCCCGCCTCGGATATTATCTCTTCCGATACGGTGTTGATTATGTTCTGCGCCTCTGCCATGTCCGCGCCGCCAGCCTCCCCGCCCCTGATGACCTTCTCTGCGTCATCTGAGCTGAGCCCGAGGTCCTTCTGGAGGGCCTCGGAGTAACGGTTACCGCCGGTCGAGCTATCCCTCGTGAACACGGACAGGCCGTCTTTCAGGATGTTTATGTTCATGACGGCGGCCCCTATGTTGACGAGCGCGTCGACCTTTCCGGGCTCTATCTCGTAGTTGACCTCAAACATGTTCTCGAGGGCGAAGGCGTCCACGTCCATTACGAGGGGTGTCAGGCCGGCCTCGGTCACCAGTGAGGTGTAGTCGTTTATCTTGTCCTTCTTTGCCGCGACCAGCACAACGTCCATCGTGTTAGCGCCTTCCTTTGGGGTCGGCCCGAGTATCTGGAAGTCCAGGTTCACGTCGTCTATGGCAAAGGGGATGTACTGTTCGGCCTCCCAGTTGATGGACTCGGAAAGCTCGTCCTCGCTCATCTCCGGAAGAGATATGCGCTTGATGATGACGGAGTGGCCGGACACGCTCACAGCAACGTCCTTCACCTTGAGTTCGAGTTCCTGTATGAGTTCGGTGATAGCCGATACGACCTGGCTCTGGTCCATCACGGTGCCGTCCACGATGACCTCCGGGTTCAGTTGCTTCATCCCGAATTTCATCAGGGAGAGCTCCTTGCCCTTTTCCACCACCTGCGCCAGCTTGATGGTGTGGGAGCCTATGTCCAAACCTATTATCTGAGACTTCTTGCCGAAAATCACTGATGTTCTCCTCGGGTTACCGTCTTGACGCCGTTGACCGAAGACATCGCGCACGCATGCGCTACCTGACCTTGTTCTTAATTATCTTCTCTATCTCCCTGACGTTGCCCTGGTGGTATGTCCTCCAGCCCCGCCAGTCGCGCTCGACACCTGTAATAAGACCCCTGCTCTCCCACCGGAAGAGCGTGGCCTTTGAGATGTCGAACAGAACGCATATCTCGTTGGTCTTGAATTTCCTGGTCGCCGTCTTCGTCGCTGTCTTTTTTGTTTCCATGGCAGGCATGAGACCCTGTGTTTGATTTGTAATGTCAGGCTGATTGTGAGGCTTAATCAGCTTTCTATTATCACATTATTTTGCTGGTTAAATCGTCTCGCTATATTAAGTATACTAACCATAAAATAATGTCAAGTGTTTTTTTCAATGTTTATAACGGGTTGTGTGGACGTTTGCCAGGCAATAATACAAGGTGGTGTATGGCGGACGGCACTAAAACACAACATGATGGGCTTTTGGTCGGTGAAAAATAACTTAAAAAAACGTGGGAAATACCCGGGGATGTGGGTCAGAGAGTCTTTTTCTGCACCATCTTCTTGGCGGAAACCTTTATCACCTCCGGTATGCCCTTACTCCTGGCCAGGAACCGGAGGTCCCTCAGCAGTATCCTGGGGAGGTGCGTGAGGCTGACGCCCACGGGGGTCTTTGGGTTGTTGACAAGGGCCAGGATTACGGTGTACGACTTGCACCAGTCCTTGTTAGTGCCGATGGTCCTCAGGATGTCCTCCGAGACGTTCCGCGACGCGGCTATCATCTCTATCTCCTGTATCGTCATCTTGGGGTTTTCCAGTACCGCAAGCGAGACCTGTTTGCTGCCGTCCTTTATCAGGATAGTACGGGCGTCCTTGTCGCCTGAGCGCGCAAGCTTCGACTTACCTCCCACGTCCATCCTCTGTATCAGGGCATACATGGAGAGCTTCTTTGTCTGCTCATCCTTCTGTTCCTTGTCCTCCTTCTCGCGCCTCGCAATGACGGCTGACATGCCTCCAGCGTCATCCGGGCCTTCCTCTTCAAGCTCGTCCTGGGCCGCCCCCGGTTCATCCATAAGGGCTGTCCAACCGTCCTGATGTTCGTGAGCCGCGACAGCATCTTCGTCATTCAGGTGGTTCGCAAGAGTGGGGGGGGTGTTGGCGTTTGAAAGCGTACGCACCACCTCCGGGTCGCTGACAAGGGCCTCCGCGATTTCGGCGGGCATGTCCTTTATATAGCCCTCGGCCCCGTCGGGCTGTGAGAGCAGTCGCTTCTTCCATTCCGCCAGGTCTTTTATGTCTTTCTCGTCTTCCATCTTACCTACCCTCTCTACGGCCTGTTCATATATAGGAAGGACTCCACGTTGCCCTTCGCGCCCTTTATCGAAGATTCAACGGAGCCTGTTACATTAAGCCCGATGGAACCGGCGAACAACCCCACCTCTTTCAACGCCCTCGCCCGCTCGCCCTCGTCCCTGACTATCCCCCCCCTGCCAACCGCACCCCTGCCGACCTCGAACTGCGGTTTCACGAGCGCCAGTATGCGCCCGCCCGGCTTGAGCATCTCCGCGATATTTCCGAGCACGAGCTTCAGTGATATAAAAGATACGTCGACTACCGCAAAGTCTACCTTCTCGCCAATCAGTCCAGGGACCATCAGCCTTGCATTCATCCGCTCGATCAGCACCACCCTTACGTCCTGCCTGAGCTTCGCGTCAATCAGGCCATGTCCCACGTCGAGGGCGTATACCTTTACTGCGCCCTCTTTTAACAGGCAGTCGGTAAACCCGCCGGTGGATGCCCCGATGTCAGAGCATACAAGCCCGGATACGTTAACACCGAAATGGTCTATGGCGCCCTTGAGCTTGAGCCCGCCCCTCGACACGTACGGGTTGTCAGGCCCCGTAACTACAATGTCCGCATCCTCGCTGACCTGCGCGCCGGCCTTGTCCTGCCTCTGGCCGTCAACCAGCACGTGGCCTGAAAGTATCAGGCCCTGCGCCTTCTGTCGTGTGTCTGCAAGGCCCCGCCGTAGGATTTCCTTGTCGAGCCTGTCCTTAGCCGTCTAACGTCCCTCCTGCATAAATGCCTCGGCCGCAGCAAGTATGCCTTCGGCGTCGAGCCCGAGCCTGCGCCTTATCTGGGCCTGGGTAGCCTGCTCAACATATATATCAGGTACTCCGAGCCGCTTGACCGGCAGGCCTGTCACTCCGCCCTCCTCCAGCACCTCTAACACCGCGCTCCCGAAACCGCCCGCAAGCACGTTTTCTTCCACGGTGATGACCCGCTTCGTGCGCCCTGTGAGTCCCAGTATAAGCTCTTTGTCGATGGGTTTTACGAACCTCGCGTTCACCACTCCCACCGAGAGGCCTTTGGCCCTAAGGGCCTCGGCCGCCTTCAAAGCCGGGTTCACGGAGTAGCCGAGCGCTATGATAGTCAGGTCAGAGCCTTCTGATATGACCTCCGCCTTGCCCGTGGGCAGAACCCTGAAATCCGTATCCAGGGGCACCCCTTCGCCCTTGCCTCTCGGGTAGCGTAACGCGACCGGGCAGTTAAGCCTAAGGGCAGTATACATCATGTGCCGAAGTTCGTTTTCGTCTTTGGGGGCCATGAACACGAGGTTCGGGATGTGCCGCATGAACGACACGTCGAACAGGCCCTGGTGCGTCTCTCCGTCCTCGCCCACCACCCCGCCCCGGTCCATCGCAATGACCACCGGGAGCCCTTGCATGCAGAGGTCGTGCACCACCTGGTCGTAGGCCCGCTGGAGGAATGTCGAGTATATGGCCGTGACGGGTTTAAGCCCGGACGCGGCAATGCCCGCCGCAAAAGTGACCCCGTGCTGCTCCGCTATGCCCACGTCGAAGAACCTGCCGGGGAACGCTGCGGCGAATTTAGACAGCCCCGTCCCCTCCGGCATGGCCGCAGATATAGCCACAATCGCAGGGTCGTCTTTTGCAAGCTCTATGAGCGCGTCCCCGAACACCCCGGTGTACGACACCCCTTTAAACTTGGCCGTACTGCCGGTCTCCACGTCGAACGGGGGCGTCCCGTGGAATGCGGTCGGGTCGTTCTCTGCGGGCTCGTAGCCCTTGCCCTTCTTCGTCATCACGTGGAGGAGCACAGGCCCGCGCCTGTCCTTGAGTTCCCTAAGCTTGCCTATTAGCATACCCAGGTCGTGCCCGTCGACAGGACCTACGTAGGAAAAGCCCATCTCCTCGAAGAGAAGACCAGGCGCGAAGAGGCACTTTAGGGAGTCCTCTGCCTTCGACGCCGCCCTCAGCATAGGGTCGCCGAACGAGGGCGGGAGTTTTTTCAGCAGGCTCTCGGTGTCCCGCTTCAGCTTCTCGGCCCTCTGGCCGGTGATTATCCTGCTCAGGTAGCCGGACAAGGCGCCCACGTTCGTGGATATGGACATCTCGTTGTCGTTCAACACCACGAGCATCCGGCTCTTTAAATGTCCCGCCTGGTTTAAGCCTTCGAACGCGAGACCAGCCGTCATGGAGCCGTCGCCTATCACGGCCACCACGCTGTTCTTCCCGCCCTTGATGTCCCGGCTCGCGGCCATGCCGAGCGCGGCGGATATGGACGTGCTCGAATGTCCCACGTCGAATGCGTCGTAGGGGCTCTCGGTGCGCTTCGGGAAGCCGCTTATGCCGCCTTCCTTCCTCAGGGTATGGAAGCGGTCCCGCCTGCCTGTGATTATCTTGTGCGCGTACGCCTGGTGTCCCACGTCCCACACTATAGGGTCGTCGGGTGTGTCATACACATAATGAAGCGCAAGCGTAAGTTCCACCACGCCCAGGGAAGACGCGAGGTGGCCGCCGTTAGCAGAGACGACAGCTATTATCTCTTCTCTTATCTCCTGCGCAAGCTCAGTAAGCTCGTCCACCCCAAGGCCCTTCAAGTCCTTTGGGCTTTTAATCCTGTCTAACAGTCCCATTGCCATCTCCCATAAGGCGAGTCGTCAGTTCTTCCTCGACACTATGTATTTTGCAATCCCGCGAAGCGGGTCCGCCGAGGGGCCGAAAATGCTGAGCGCGTCCACCGCCGAGTCCACAAGCTCCGCCGCGCGCAGCTTCGACTCCTCAAGCCCCATGAACGCGGGGTATGTTTTTTTCCCGCGCGCTATGTCGCTCCCCACGTCCTTGCCTATCTCCTCCTGCGTGCCCTCGATGTCCAGTATATCATCTGCAATCTGAAATGCCAGCCCGATATCCACGCCGTACCGCGTGAGTGCCTTCAACTGGCGCGGGCTTGCGCCCGCCGCCATCGCCCCTACCCTCACAGACGCCCTGATGAGCGCGCCCGTCTTGTGGGCGTGTATATATTGTAGCGTGACAAAGTCCACGTCCTTGCCCTCGGACTCTATGTCCACCACCTGTCCGCCAACCATACCCATGTTCCCGGAGGCGACCGCCACCTCCCTTATTATGGATACGAGCGCTTTAGGCTTCACCCCGCCGATATGCTCCGGGTTCGACAACAGGTCGAATGCGTAGGTCAGGAGCGCGTCGCCCGCAAGTATGGCAACGGACTCGCCGAACACCTTGTGGTTCGTCGGCTTGCCGCGCCTGAAGTCGTCGTCGTCCATCGCGGGCAGGTCGTCGTGTATCAGCGAGTATGTGTGTATAAGCTCCAATGACGACGCTACGGCCATGAGTCCGGGTACATTGGCGTCCGTACCCGCGACGGCCTCCGCCGCAGCGATTGCAAGCACCGGCCTGACCCTCTTGCCACCCGCCTCCACGCTGTACCTGATGGAGCGGTGCAGGCTTTCCGGCATCGCGTCCGCAGGCGGCAACACGCCGTCTAAGTATGCATCAATGGCGGACTTCTTTTGTTTTAAGTATGTTTTCAAATCCATGTCTTTATCCTGTGTGAATGTCGCCCTTAGAACTGTCCTATTATATCAACAAGTATTTTTTCTAAGGTGTAATAATCCTCGTAATAATCAACACTACATTTATGCGCTGCTTCTGTTGCCGTGTGAATATTAATTTGCAGTCTTGAATGTGTTGATACCAAAGTCCAGAGAACAGGTTCAATCTGAAAAGCGACTTGGTCGGAATTAAAATTATGTTCAAATACTAAATTGCGCGTTCCTGAAAATTTCTCCATAAAGTCTTGGTCAGTTTTTGGGAGCGAATTAAACAGGTCTAATTCTTTAATAATACTAATACATTTCTTGCCGTGTAAGTATACTCCAGCTAAATTCGGGCCTGCCCATTCTGCATAACGAGATGTTTCTTGAGTTCCGATACTTTCTATCGAAGAAATTTTATTACGCCTTAGCTGATCGAAACTATAATAAAAAAGCCTAAAGGTATCATTAAAGAAGCGATAGTTCTGCCTGTTATTATCCCAAATATCCCCGAATGATAGAAATTTCTTCCGCCAGCGTTCTTCGAGTTTTTTTATATCAGCTTGATTCCCTTGTTCTCTTTGAAATCTACTAACATAACGACCGCGGTCAAGGAC
>Ga0334722_10001485_pt1 | contig 29156 bp, 19 predicted proteins | sample C3_bottom_MG_FD_207210 | JGI IMG/M metagenome (GOLD analysis project Ga0334722, IMG submission 207210) | Sediment microbial communities from Yellowstone Lake, YNP, Wyoming, USA - C3_bottom | ecosystem: Environmental > Aquatic > Freshwater > Lake > Sediment | place: USA: Wyoming | collected... | reverse complement strand
GGCGGAAAAGTCAGGGACTCATTTAGTGAGAAAACCGGCATATCGGCAGAGGTGGCTGAGATTGACATGATTTCGGTGATGGCCAGGCGGTCTCCCGGGAGGGCGGCCAGACCGCTTTTCGCCTCTTACCATAGCCCTCAGTAAAAGTCGATTCCGTACTACTCGCGGAAACAACCGGGCCGGGATGGTCGCGCAGCCAGGCTTTTCTTGACAGAGGGCGGTGAAAACGTTAAGTGTTTCGCCTAGTTATGCGTAGGTTTGCGGCCTTTTGCCAGCGACAGTCAGTGAGGACGTCATGTCAACCGGAGTAGAGACCAAGAAAGTTCTGTCCGCCAAGGCGCAGGAGCTGCTGAAGACCATCCCCAAGGTCGATGAATTCCTGGCTTGGTTGGCTGCTGAGGGACTGGAGATCACTGCCCCGGTCAAGGAGTCGGTCCGGGAGACCCTGGAGGAGTGCCGGGCCGCCATTCTGGCCGGAACTCTGGCCCGCAAGGCCGATCTGGCCCGCGAACCTCTGCGGGAACGGTTTGCGGCCAATCTGCATCAACGCACCTCACCCAATTTCATCCGGGTGATCAACGCCACCGGCGTGGTCATCCATACCAACCTGGGCCGCTCGGTGCTGCCAGCCGAGGCCATGGCCCGGATCAACGCCGTCGGCGCTGGCTATTCAAATCTGGAATTTGATTTGGCCACCGGCAAGCGGGGCAGCCGCTATAGCCTGGTCGAGGAACTACTCTGCCAACTTACCGGGGCCGAAGCGGCACTGGTGGTCAACAATAACGCCGCCGCCGTGCTCCTGGCCCTGGATACCCTGGCCAAGGGGCGCGAGGCCATTGTCTCCCGCGGCCAACTGGTGGAGATTGGTGGTTCCTTTCGGATCCCCGAGGTCATGGCCCATAGCGGCGCCCGTCTGGTCGAAGTGGGCGCCACCAACCGCACCCATCTGCGCGACTACCAGGCAGCCGTCACCGCAGAGACCGCCCTGCTCCTCAAGGTCCATACCAGCAACTACCGGATCGTCGGCTTCACCTCCGAGGTGCCCCTGGCGGAACTGGTCGAACTGGGGCGCGAACACAACCTGCCGGTCATGGAGGATCTGGGCAGCGGCTGTTTGCTCGATCTCTCCCGCTATGGCTTGATGAAGGAACCCACCGTCCGTGAGGTGGTGGTGGCTGGTCCCGATGTGGTCACCTTCAGCGGCGATAAGCTCTTGGGCGGTCCCCAGGCCGGGATCATCGTCGGCCGCCGGGAGATCATTGCGAAGATCAAGAAGAACCCCCTGAACCGGGCCCTGCGGATCGACAAGTTCACCCTGGCCGGGCTGGAAGCGGTACTCCGCCTCTATCAGGATGAACGCCAGGCCCTGGCCGCCATCCCCACCCTGGCCATGCTCAGCCTGACCCCGGCGGAGATCGGCAGGAAAGCCCGGCGCTTAAAGCGCTTGTTGGCCAAACCCTTGGCCGACAACTGCCGGGTTGCCACCCTGCCGACAGTCTCGCGGGTGGGCGGCGGCGCCCTGCCGGAATATGACCTGCCCACCGTGGCGCTGAGTCTGGCCCCGGCAACGTTTTCCGTCAATGAACTGGAAGGGCGGCTGCGCCAAGCCCCGGAGCCGGTGATCGGCAGGATTGAAAACGATCTCTTCCTGCTCGACCTGCGGACCGTGGCCGAGACAGAAATCAAGCCATTGTCCGCCACCATCCTCAAGGTCTTCGGAGTACACTCATGAACAGCCCCTTTATCTGGCCCGCCGCCGACCTGAAAGCGGCGGATCTCAACGATTGGCGCTACTTTTTTGCCCGGCGGATCAGGAAGAGCCTGCCCTGCCAGGAGGTGCTCTTTATTGAGGGCGCCGAGGCGGCCGAGCCCAGCAGTGATTGGGCTCCAGAATGGCAGGAGGCCTTGCGGCTGGTGGCCAAGAAGGGCCAGCCGGTGGGGGCCGGTGACCCGCCCCGCCTTTTTCTGCCGCTCAAGACGGCGGAGAAACTTTACGGGGTGGCAGTTCTGGCAGGTGGGGATCCGGAGCTCTACGAGAAATACACCATCAAAACCATCCTCGAACGGACCCACGGGCTGGTGACGGATTTTCAGGAATTGAAGGCGCACGGGACCGAGCCTTTGAGCGGTCTCTTCAGCGGCCATCTTTTCCGGGAGGTCTTGACTGAACGGTTGGTCGGCGGCGAGGTTTTCTATCTGGCCCTGCTGGAGATATTCCCGCGAATTCGCGATGCCGCACAGGCCTTGGCCTACCTGAAGCGGGCGGCCGGATCGCTTGATGCCATGTCCGGCCGCGAGGTGCCGGTTTACCATCTGGGCAGCGGCGTCTTCGCCATGCTCTGGGATGATGAGGGGGCCAAGGCGGCCCGGGATGCCGCCGATCTGGTGCTTTACCGCTTGCAGCGGGAAGGTCTGAGCCGCGCCCATCTGGGCTTGATCCGGGCGCCACATGGGGGGCGGAACTCGGCCCAGACACTGCTGGGCTACGCCTGGGAGGCGGTGGTCCAGGCCCGGCCCCGGGGCCCCTTTGCCCGGTCCACTTGGCTGAGCGGGCCGGAACGAGAAGAGCATCCCTTTTTGGCCCTGCCGGCCAAGGTAGTCAATCGTCTGCGAGATCTGACACGGGGGGTCGACACCTTTTGCGTCGCGGCCCTGCGCTGTAACCGGGAAGAAGATACCGCCAGCTTTGCTGCCGATCTCGGCCGTCTGCTCAAACCAAATTGGGAACTGGTGGCCCGCTCACCCCGAGATCAATTCCTCTTCCTGCCCGGGTTGGACAGCCGGGCCGCCCATGCCGCAGTGCGGGCACTGCAGGGCAAGTACGGTACCGCCGGCAAGGAGGGTTTTTCGGCAGGTATCGCCGCCTACCCCGACCGGGGCGGAAAAAAGGGAGCCGTCGCCCTCGATGCCCGCAAGGCCCTGCAGCATGCGACCTTCTACGGCACCGGTAGCTGTGTGCTTTTTGATGCCATCGCCCTGAACATCAGCGGCGACTACTATTACAACGAAGGGGCTCTGACCGAGGCCATCCGCGAATACCAGCTAGGATTGGAACTTGACCCAGAGAATGTCAACCTCCTGAACAGCCTGGGGGTGGCCTACGTCAAATTCAACCGGTCAGCCAAGGCAGCCGCCTGTTTTGAGCGGGTTTTGGCCCTGGAACCGGACAATTTCATGGCCCTCTTCAATCTCGGCTCCACTTGGCTCACTATGGGGCGCGACGATCTCGCTCTTGGTTATCTGGAGCGGGGGTTGTTAGTCAATGGCGCTTACTTCGACCTGGTCCTGCAGTTAGCAGGCCTATATTGTCGCGGTGGACAATATAGCCGGGTGGTCGAGTTGCTGGATTCTGCTGTGGCCGACCCCGATGGGCGTTTAGCAGAGTGGGAGCGGGCGGCCGCCTGCCGCAATCTGGGTGAGGCACTGCGTCGTTTGGGTGAGAATCGGCGGGCCATGACTATCCTGCAGTTGGCCAACCGCTACAATCCCCGCGACAGCCGAGTATTGAGCCTACTCGGTGAGGTCTATGACGCCGAAAACGAGGGCGCGGAAATAGCCCTCTCGCTTTGTCGGCAGGCAGTGGATTTGGATGAAGCACGGTGGGATAACTGGTACCGCTTGGGGCTTGTTGCGTTTCGCCAAGGTCTGATGCGAGAGGCAATGATCGCTTTGCAAAGAAGCGTTAGACTCAACCGCACGATCACTGAGCCTGCTGCCCTTTTGGCTGAGGTTTACAAAAAAACAGGCAAGCAAAGGTTGGCATTGCGGCAGACAGAAAAGGTCGACAAACTTATGTGCGATGTTGCAAAACTAGGCTGATTAATAATACCGGTTAAACCTCGCCGACAACAATACCTACGGAGAAACCCTAATGCCAAAATTTCCTATCCCACGTCTTAATGACGACAGCCACCAGTACGGCTTAGACCATTTCAACGTTGGCGATTCCTGGCGACTTTTCCGGATTATGTCCGAGTTCGTAAACGGTTTTGACACCCTTTCGGCTCTACCGCATCCGGCTGTTTCGTTCTTCGGTTCAGCCAGAACTACACCCAAGGATCCTTGCTATGACCTCACAGTCGAAATAGCCCGCAAACTTGCACAAGCCGGATATCCCATCCTCACTGGTGGCGGTCCAGGAATTATGGAAGCGGCAAACAAGGGAGCAGCAGAAGCAGGGGGCATTTCCATAGGACTCAATATCACTCTGCCGTTTGAACAAGAGCCAAACAAATTCACCAATCTGCCCTTAGATTTCAAATATTTCTTTGTCCGCAAGGTGATGTTCATCAAGTACGCCATGGCCTTTATCTGTATGCCTGGCGGTTTCGGCACTCTCGATGAACTTTTCGAAGCACTCACACTCATGCAAACGCGTCGAATCAAGCCATTCCCAGTTATTCTGGTTTGTAATGACTTCTGGGGACCATTGGTTGAGTGGTTCAGGGAAAGGTTGGTAAAGGATGGAAACATCAACAGCGACGACCTCTTCTTGTTCAGTGTACTTGAAGAGCCGGATGAGATTGTCAGCTATATACGCAAAACTGTGATTTTATGATATAGGCACGTAAGGAGATTACGACACGTAGAAGAATTGGTCCAGCGGGAAAAGTTTTTCTATGTCCGACGATGAAATTCATGTTCTTAGAGACTTCCAAAGATTACCCAACAACCTCCAAATCCATCAGAAACAGACTGATGAAGACGCTATAAAAGCCGCCGGAATCTATTGATTCGAATTTTCTAGCAGCCTCCCACGAATGACCTTCAAATCGCTCCTAACTCATAGTGATCTCAATCACTGTTTCTTAGCACCACTGCCACCGTTGTCAATAATGTAAATATTTTGTGCGCTAGCGCCGGCCCCAAGAACAACACTGTTCTCGTTATGATCGCCAGTGGTTTTACCGGTTTGGGAGTTACTTTTCCCGGAACTCTTTTCAATAACTTTCGCTTGCGATTTCGCGGTTTCAATAATGAATTTAATATTCTTACTGGCTTTGCCAAGTTCATCATCGCCGGCAATCGCATCATCGGTTGACTTCGAGATCCCATCATCAAAATCATCTGCTCGAAGATTATTTTGAAAGACGATTAGCAACATCAATGTGTTTAATGCGACAAAAAGCCGTTTCATTTATTCACCCCCATCAAAATAGCTGTAACAGCTTACTTATAAATCAATTAAGCCCCCGAGACGATTGTCCCGGGGGCTTAGCTTTCACTAACAATTATTACTCAACCGTGGTAGATCCCATGCTGGCGGTAGAGTTCTCGCCGATTGCGACGTTAGCAGACTTGTCGATCTTGGCGGTGTTGTTGATGGTGCCTTTCACATTAGCGTTCTTAATGGTGACAGAACCCATATTGGCGGTGGTGTTCTTGCCGATGGCAACGTTGGCAGACTCTTTAACTGTGGCGTTGTTGTTTACCTTTCCATCAACAGTGGCGTTATCCATGGTGACAGAACCCATATTGGCGGTGGTACCTTCGCCAATGGCAACGTTGGCCGATTTTTCGATAGTGGCCTTGTTATTCACGGAGCCCTTAACACTTCCACCCCTCATGGTAACAGAACCCATATTAGCGACAGTGTCCTTACCAATGGCAACGTTGGCAGACTCTTTAATTTTGGCATTGTTGGTGATGGATCCCTTAACATTGCCATCCTGCATGGTCACTGAGCCCATATTGGCGGTGGTGTTTTCACCAATGGCGACGTTGGCAGACTTTTCGATATTAGCGGTATTAGTAACCTTACCGTCTACACTCCCGCCTTTCATGGTCACGCTGGCCATATTGGCGGTGGTATTTTTGCCGATGGCAACGTTGGCCGATTCTTTAACCGTGGCATTGTTGGTGATGCTGCCCTTGACGTTCGCATCCTGAAGAGTCACAGCACCCATATTGGCTGTAACGTTCTCGCCAATAGCAACGTTGGCAGACTTCTCGATGTTCGCTTTGTTATTTACCTTTCCGGAAACGTTGGAATTCTTAACAGCCATCGAACCCATGTTCGCGGTTGCACCTTTACCGATGGCGACGTTGGCTGATTCCTTCACGGTGGCATCGTTGTTGAGCGTTCCTTTAATATCGGACGCTGCCATGGTTAAGGATGAAAACCCTACTACCAAACTTACAGTTGCGATGGCTACGGCTACCTTCTTCATTTTACTCCTCCTTCTTGGTTTATTGACGAGCTACTAGGTTTTTATGTTTTACTGCCCTCTGCCTACTTCGAAACAACTGAATTTTTGTTTGATGTGCCACTACCAGCTTGAATATTGACGTTTGCGCCAAATGCCGGCACTGGCACATCAAAGTCGTTAATTGTTATACCACTGCCTGAAGTTACAGTGACATTGCCAACACTTGCGCCGTTTTTGACAACAACCGCACCAGAATTGGCTTCAGCCCCAGATCCGGCAGCAATATTAAGCGCCGCCCCGTGTGCTCTGGTGGTAACACTGCCAACTCGACCATTTTCTACCACAGTGGCGCCCAAATTAGCAGAAGAATTACTCCCTACTGCAAGGTTAAGGGCTGCACCTGCCACGGTATTAGATACATTACCTCTTACATCACCGTTTGAAATTGATGCTGATCCCATGTTTGCTGCAACATTACTTCCCACCGCTAGGTTCAAGGCTGCTCCAGCGACGGTGTTAGTAACATTCCCTCTTACAGTACTATTTTCTATGGATGCCGAACCCATGTTAGCGGTAGCACGATTACCGACTGATAAGTTCAATGCAGCCCCGCCAACAGTATTGGTCATATTCCCTCTAACATCACTCCCTTTAATTCTGGCCGCCCCTTGATTGGCTACGGCCTCACTGCCCACTGCCAAGTTCAAAGCGGCCCCGCCGACCGTATTGGTGATGTTACCGTTTACCGTTGAATTCTCAATTTTGGCTGCAGCTTGATTGCCTTCCGCTCGACTGCCAACCGCTAGGTTAAGCCCGGCACCGCCAACCGTGTTGGTTATATTGCCAGTGACTTTAGAACCATCTAATTTTACTGCAGCTTGATTAGCCTCTGCACGACTACCCACAGCAAGGTTTAGGCCTGCCCCTCCAACTGTATTTATCACAGTCCCCTTAATTTCTGAATTTTTCATTGCCACAGCGGCCTGATTAGCTTCAGCCTGGCTACCTACCGCCAAGTTAAGTCCCGCACCACCAACAGTGTTAACTACAGTGCCCTGAAGTTTGGAATTTTCCATCTTCACGGCGGCCTGATTGGCAGTAGCCCGGTCACCGACAGCAAGATTCAACCCAGCCCCAGCGCTGGTATTTACCACCGTGCCTTTTAGTTCCGAGTTTTTCATTTTAACTGCAGCTTGATTGGCTTCAACCTGATTCCCGACAGCGAGATTAAGCCCTGCACCTCCAACGGTGTTAACAACAGTACCCTGGAGTTTAGAATTCTCCATTTTTACCGCCGCTTGATTTGCCTCGGCGCGATTTCCAACGGCAAGGTTAACGCCAGCACCAGCCACAGTGTTAACCACTGTACCCTTGAGTTCAGAGTTTTTTGCCGAAAAAGCTGCTTGGTTGGCCTCAGCTTGATTACCCACACCCAAGTTAACCGCAGCCCCCCCCACTGTATTGATGATGGCACCACTTGCGCTGCTATTCTGCATCTTGACTGCTGCCTGATTGGCCTCAACCTGATTCCCCACAGCTAAGTTGACCGAAGCACCCAGCACCGTGTTAACAGCGGCACCTTGAAGCTTACTATTTTGCATCTTGGTGGCTGCTTGGTTCGCTTCAATTTGATTTCCTACAGCCAAGTTAACTCCAGCCCCGACCATCGTGTTAACAACCGCACCGTTAACCTGGGAATTTTCCATCTTGGTTGCTGCCTGGTTGGCCTCAACTTGATTACCCACACCCAAGTTAACCGCACCCCAGGCACCTACCGTATTAACAACGGCGCCCTTGACTTGGCTGTTTTCTGCTTTCATGGCAGCCTGATTAGCTTCCGTCTTATTGCCAATAGCAAGGTTAACCAGATTCTGACCAACAGCTGTATTCACAACTGCACCGGTGACCTGAGAATTTTCCAGTGAGGTAGATGCCTGCCTAGCTTGAACCTGGCTACCGATGCCAACATTGACCACATTCTGCCCCCCACCCGTATTCACGACCGCCCCTGTGACCTTGCTGTTGCTCAGCCTTGCAGTGGCTTGATCAGCTTCAACTTTATTACCAATACCGACATTAACCAAATTTTGACCGATACCAGTATTGACCACGGCGCCCGTAACCTGACTGTTCTCCATGGCGACTGAAGCTTGCCCTGCTTTGACCTGGTTACCTATTCCGACATTGACCATATTCTGACCGATAGCTGTATTCACCACCGCTCCGGTAACCTTCCCGCCAGATATACCGGTTGATGCCTGACTCGCCTCAACCTTATTGCCAATCCCGACGTTAACCATGTTCTGACCGATTGCTGTGTTTACCACAGCGCCGGTGACCTTTCCGCCAGATATACTGGTTGATGCCTGACTCGCCCCAACCTGATTGCCGATCCCAACGTTGACCATGTTCTGGCCAATAGCAGTATTGATGACAGCCCCAGTAACCTTACTACCCGACAAATCAACGGAGGACTGCTTGGCTTTTATCTCATTTCCGATCCCGACGTTTACTCCATTATTTACTATGGCGGTATTAATCACTGCGCCAGTTGTCTGACTGCCATTCATCCTAATAGAGGCTTGATCGGCTTGAACTTTATTACCGATTCCAACATTAACCAAGTTTTTCCCCACTGTTGTATTTATGGCTGCTCCAGTGGTTTTACTCTGCTGCTCCATCATTATCGAGGCTTGACCCGCTTTAACTTCGCTTCCAATGCCCACGTTGACACCGGTATCTACAATCGCAGTATTAATTGCCGCCCCGGTTACCTTGCTATCGCTCATTCTTATTGAAGACTGATCGGCTTGGATTTTGTTACCAATACCGACATTGACCAAATTTTTCCCCATAGCAGTGTTAACCACTGCCCCAGTGGCTTGGCTCTGTTCCACTATAACAGAAGCCTGCCCTGCCTTAACTTCGTTTCCTATGCCAACGTTTACCGCGTTATCAACGTCCGATGTGTTAACCAAGGCGCCAGTGACCTTACTGTCAGTCGCTTTAATGGACGCTTGATCAACCGCAATTTTATTGCCAATGCCAACATTTACCGCGTTTTTACCCGACGATGTATTTATTGCGGCCCCGGTTAAATTTGTGTTGCGCGTGTTGATAGAACCTTGGTTCGCTGAAACCTGATTGCCAATCCCAACGTTCACGTTTGTTTCCACTTTACTGGTATTGACAACAGCTCCACGCACCTTTCCACCCAGAACAGTGGAGCCTTGAGCTGCGTCAACATTCGCACCGATAGCAACGTTCACATTTTGCTTAGCGGTGTTTTTATTTACGACAGCGCCACCCATGTCGAGATTTTTCAACTTAACGGAACTTTGGTTGGCATCTATGTTTTTTCCTATCGCAACATTGACGGCCTTATCAATATCACCAGGGGCATTTATCACTGCCCCCTTAATATCGGACTCTGCGCTCGCCGTTGAAATAGAAAGCAGCAAGAAACTTGCTGTGAACGTGAATCGTTTATATGCTTTTTTCATATTTATCCCTTGAAGGGGCTAACATCCATTTTCTTAAAGACAAATCCCTTAGGGGGAATGTGTCATTCGTAACCAGCATTGTGATTACGGCTTAACTATATCTTCGTTTCGTTTAGAGTTCAGTGAAACTTTTCACCCTCTTTATGTTATTATTTCACCTTTAAGCCAGCTACCGCGTACAAAATTCAGATTCTCTAAATTGCTCATCACTCTGTGCGTCATTGACCAATATAAATTAGTCCTTTGTGAACTCAACACCGACTCTGAACGCCCCACTAACGCTACTAACGTTGACTGCGGTATCAAAAGGGACCGTTTCTCCGTCGGAAAAAGGGCGGTGATCATTTACCTGCATATCAAATGCAGCTAAAACCACCCCGGTTTGCGATAACAAAGAGATAGTTATATATCCGCGTAACGTACTATTCGAAATGTTCTTCAGACTACCTTTTACATTGACAAGCCGACTTGACGGAAAAAATTCTGCGTCCAATGACTCCAGAGAGACAAAAGCCATTTTCTGTTTCATCGGGATTAAATTTACACCTGGAGGCCCTGTATTAGGGGACCCAGGAGATCCAGCATTTAAAACAGTAAAATTATTATTACCAGTGGGGCCAGCCTGAGCAACATCGCCCAATTGAAGAAGGACCGAGGCTAACCACAAGACTAAGACAAAATCAAATTTCCTACTCTTCATCAGCTAGCATCTCGTTATGTAAAATTAATGCGTAGTTAGCGGCAGACCTATCAGGCACCTATATCATCAAACTTAATTCATCATTGCATAGAGGCAAACGGCTTCTTAAGATCATTTTTCACAACTTCTCCTTCCATGATCGGCCCATATAAACGACTATACACTGTTTTAGTTTCACCTGAAAAAGTATCGATTACAAAGGCACCAACCACTCCCCCTTTATCACCAAAAGAAACTGCCCAAGAAGATAATTGATAACGCCCAAATGAGAGATTTGCTGAAGAAGGGGCACCAGGATCATTCATTGCCCCAGTAAGAAGCAACAACCCGAGTGAGGTTAACGCTCCACATATGAAATATCTCAGCTTCATCGACGTACTCCTAAATTTATCAAACAAATCCACAACGCACTATTTGTGCCCACTCTTCGCCTTAATATAATCATCTCCTTGTGCTCCTTGTCCCTCAACCTCAATAACCTCGTCAACATCCATTATTTTTTGCCCAAGTATTTCTGACACTTCAGTGGTATTGACGGACATCTTAACAAAGGCATCACCCATTGGATCCCAGCCGTAATCAGTGACTCTCGACAAATAGATGGTCGCGAGAACTTTTGATTTTACAATGTCAGAGGTCAGAATGTAATTCTCGACTGTGGTCTGGCTTTCAAGCGTAAACCCGACAATACGTTTGGCAAGTTGCTTGTAAGCATCCAATTCAGCGGCACGCAAAGCCTTGAGTGGATTTGCCATGGCCGGTGTTGAGGTCGCAAATCCCACTCTCGTAAATATTTTCCCTTGAAAATCAATCTCCTGTCCATCGATGTTTGTCAATTTATCTAATTTAATTGTTGCTGTTGCCTGGGCGATGTCTTTTTCTGCATCATAAACAACCTCTGATATTTTAATGCCGCGAATTTCTGCCGAGGTCTTTACTTCTGTTTTACCCTCCATACCAGCCGCAATCATGTTTTCGACCGATTCTGAAGACCGTATTTTAAGACCATAAATTGATTCAACAATTCCCCGCTCGGCAATAATCTTGGCCGCACGAATCGTCATGATCTTTTTGTTACCAGCCTGTGCAGTTTGAATTTGGCAGGCAAAAAATAGTGTTAAAGCTAATATAAATGCAACTTTGGCCAGCTTCATATTTTTCCTCCAGGGAATACGTCCGTTGAATAGTTTGTTATTAGCTGGGTGAGCTAATTCATCTCACCACTCAGATTCATTTAGTTTTCTACCAAATCCGCTACTCTTAAAAGTAGCAGCTTCATTATTTGCCTTAGCTGCTGCCGGTGCGGCCTGTGCTTGACCAGAATTGGATGCTTGAGCCGGAGCAGGTGCTGAAGTTTGCTGGTTGGCCACCGCTTGATCGATCATGTTATTCAGGGCATTGCGACGTCCCAACGCGGCAGCATCAAAAGGCATGTTTACGTACAGATTGACAAAGATTTTTTCAGGCAGTTCCTGAGCCCCTGCGGGGAAACTCGGATCAAATTTAGCTAACGCAGCCTGGGTTCTAGCATCAATCGTCCCACTAAGCCCTACATCGTAGCCGTAAACATATAACCACTGTTGAGCCAATGCTATTCTGAACGCGGGCGAGAGCTTGTAATAATTAGCTGTCACACTGTCGACTACTAGCTGGTCAGGATTTGCACCTTCCCCAAGTAAACGCCAATACGGAATCGCCAAGTATTTACCCACCATCTGAATCATACTGAGCTGGACCAGCAATCGAACAGCCTCGTGACGGCCCTGGACTTTCTTAGACGCGCCTTTGAGTCCAAAGGTTGGGCCGAAAAAGGTAATACCTAGTTCTTTCTGTTTAAGGGCTTTGTTAACTTCCATGCTATTGGTGGTGGTCATTTTCGGGACTCCCGCCAGGGTCTTAAAATCTTTCATATTAAAGTCCAACGTAATTCTGGACTTACTCGTTTTGCCTGTTTCCCCCATATTAATCCCAACTTCGTTTGAAGGCGCCCAACTTGGCACGCCGCTAAATGATCCAGTAGCCTGGGTATCAGCACCAGTATCTGTACTTACCAAGGCTCTATCAAATTCAGTAATGCCACCGGTGATTACTACGTCAGGGATGGCCTTCTCTGAGAAGTTTGAGTAGCCAGTAGCCATTTGATTCTGGATAAATGATGGATCGTATTCGATGAAAACAATGTTCCCGCCCATCGAATTCAACGTGCTTTTCATAATCTCAGTGATGTTTTTCTGAATTTCGCCGCCAGTGGTCATTGATGTGCCGGTGTTATCAGCAATGTCACTACATTGGATCCGTACTATTCCTGAGGAAAACACCTCACTCATTCTCCCAAGATCGGCCAGAGACAGGGTGTAGGTTGTTATTTTCGCTTCTGGTGCAGTTTTTTCCAACTCAACATTTACATCTCTAGGATCCATGCCCGAACATGATACAAAAATGGGCAAGGAAACCATCAGGAGTACACTAGCAAATATTTTCCTGATAAATACATCCTGTTTTATTCCCGCCATAGCACATTTCTCCATTTGTTATTGTTTGGTAGGTCGCTCACCGCACCCCTGAGGGCGAAACCTACTTCAAGTACACATAAAGACTGCAAACAAAATCAGTAAATGAGATTGCAGCCACCGTTTTTATTAAATCCGCTACCCCAGTAAAGTCAATGTTTATTCCAATTTCTGCGCTGTCTCATTTCCACACATGAAAAGCAGCGCCATAAGCAAAAAGCATTACACCAAAGGCAACAAATGAGACCATGTCGCCGTCTTTAACATGCTGCCTCTCGTCAGCCTAAGCACTGTACTCGTTATTTCTTTACACAGCACTTCATACGGCGCTCTCGTGACTACATATTATATCGCCAAAAATTGAATCACAGCGAAATATTATGCGCATTATATGTGATTAATTGCCTAAGTGTCATCCGGATAAATCACTATACAAAAAAAGGGCTCCAAGCCCAAAGCCTGAAACCCATGGTAATTGTGGTGCGCCCGGCACGACTTGAACGTGCGACCTACGGATTAGAAGTCCGTTGCTCTATCCAGCTGAGCTACGGGCGCAAGCAAAGCATTTGTCTAGACAGTCAAATCCTCTCGAACCTGTTTTCTGGGCCCTCCATGTCCGGCAGAGCTCCAGTCACGGATAGGGGCAATGAGATTTATATCATCTTTGCGTCCGATCCTGTCCAATCGATCATAAATAGCCTGCCAGATGCACAGGACCTCCTTGTGAATTTCGCAACGTCCACCTACCGAGCCGCCACAGGGGCCATTCATCAAACTTTTGGCACAACGAGCAACAGGACAGAGGCCACCGGTGAGATGCAAAACACAGTTCCCGCACCCAGCGCATTGTTCTGTCCAAACCCCCTGATCTGCCGATCCACCCAAAAAAGTGGTGTTGACCCCAGGATAAACAATATCCCTGGGCCGAAGATTGGCAATGAAGTTTACCCCGACGCCACAGGCCATCGATACAATCGCATCATACTGCCCTGCCCACTGATCAATACCATCAACATACTCACGATCGCATTGACGAACTAAGGTCGCCTCGATGGTTTCCAGAGCTTGCCCCTGCTTGCTTGCCCCCAATCTAAGCAATGAGGCCAAAATTTCAACTTCCCGTTCACCTCCAGCTGAGCAGACAGACACACACCCCCGGCATCCCAGAACCAAAACCCTCTTTACGCCAGACAGCATCCCGACAATTTCCGCAACCGGCTTCCGCTCTGCGACTATCATTCTACAGTACCTCCCTTAAAGGGACTCGGCCCCATGACCCTGGTCCGTTCATTCAACCGACTGACAGCCTCGATAAATTCGGGATGAAATCCCCTGGGCAGATGAGACATCTCGACACGGTCTTCCTCAACCCCCAGCTCAAGCAAGGCCTTGCGGACCGCCAGTACCCGGTGTGCAGCCCGCTGGCTTCCCATGAGGTTATGACACTCATTCACCGGACAGCCCACAACACAAATGCCATCGGCCCCGTCTTCAAAGGCTTTAAGGATGGCACTTACCTGTAACTTGCCCGAACAAACCAGCCGGTCGATCTTGGCGTTCCCTGGAAATCCATCGGCGGCCAAGCCCTCACCTCCTTCGGCAATAGCCTGCTGGGAGGTATAGTGGCAACAAAATACCCGTATGTCAGGAGTGAAACTCATGGCTATGCTCCCCTAATTCCTGGTCCCACAGGCGGCAATCAGCCGTTCATCCTGGGATTCGTTCATCTTGATCGCCTGGGCGGGGCACTCGGAAAAGCAGATACCACATCCTTTGCACTTTCTCGGGTCAATTACCGCCACACCCTGAGCATCAATTTGGGGGATGCGCCAGGGGCAGATCCGGACACAAGTCAAGCAAGACACACAATAATCCCTCTCCACCTGGACGACCTTACCCTTATCAAATAGATCTAGTTCCGTTACTACACCCTGATCCAAGGCCATCTCCCGGATGGCCGACATAATATCGGCAAACCTTACGTCCTGCGGGCAAACAAAAACACACCCCCGGCACTTGGAACAAAACCAGATCAATTCCGAACTAAGCAGCTTGTCTTTAAGGCCCATTCGAATCATATGTATGATCTTACGTGGATCGAAATCTGGAATAGCCTGACTGACCGGACAGGCCCCGCTGCAAGCCCCACAGGAGAAACAACTGTTCAGATGTTCTCCCCCCGGCAGGGCGGTAACCTCGGCACTAAAGCCGGCGTTGATCTCCTTGCTGGTTATTGCCATAACGAACTCCCTGCAAATTTATTAAGCTATTGATACCTACACCATTGATGAGGCATATTAATCGCAAAATCGGGCAGAACAACTCACGAAAAGCCCGGCATGATACCCAAAAGCCCAATCTTTGTCAATTAAGCCACTGACCGGAAGCAGTCAGATATAATAGCATTCAGACCATAAAGCGGAATTCTCCCTTGCCGATCAGGTCTTGCAGATGAAGGGCTCCCACCAGGCGCCCTGCCTGATTACGCACCGGCAGAAATGTTATCTCGTGCCGTTGCATGATACTCAAGGCATCGGCGGCCAGTAATAGCTCATCGATGGTCTTGGGCGAGCTGGTCATAACCTGGGCTATGGTCAGCATGGAGATGGTGTCACCCCGAGCAACCAGTCGGCGAATATCACCGTCGGTGATGATTCCCTCCAGTTCATCTCCAGCCATAACCAGTACGGCCCCAAGGTTCCGTTCATTCAAAACGGCCACCGCCTCAGACAAAGGGCGCTCCAACGCGACCACAGGAATCTGCTCTTCTGTGAGCATCACTTCCGAAACCTTGACCTTGAGTCGTTCGCCAAGACTGCCACCGGGGTGGTTCCTCCGGAAATCCGCTGCCTGGAAATTTTTGCAGTTTAACAAAACCACGGCCAAGGCATCGCCCATGGCCAATGCCGCCGTGGTGCTGGCCGTAGGCGCCAGACCAAGCGGGCAGGCCTCGCGGGGGACGGCTACCTTCAAAACTGCATCGCCATAACCAGCCAAAGTGGAATGGGTATTGCCAGTCATGGCGATTATCCCCGCCCCACGGTTTTTCAGACTTGGCAGAAGCAGATTAAGTTCAATGGTTTCGCCGCTATAGGAGATGGCTAAAACCACATCTTTTGCATCGACTACCCCCAAATCACCGTGCATGGCCTCAACTGGATGCAGGAACAGCGAAGAAGTTCCAGTGCTGTTCAAGGTAGCCGCTATTTTCTGGCCGATAATCCCGGACTTACCTATTCCAGTAATAATCACCCGCCCGGAACAGGCCATGACCATCTCAACCGCCCGGCCGAAATCATCGTCAAGCTGGTCTAGAAGAGAAGTGATTCCTTCCGCTTCGATCCGCATGACTTCACGGGCCTGATCAAGATAATTTGCCATTAGCTGCCGGTATGATATGAATTAACCAATGCATACGCCTGGTTCAACAACCCTTGCAACCCCCCAGGGCCAACTTATGGAATCCCTTATCGGGGGGCACCGGATAATCACCGTTATAACAGGCCAGACAGAACTTATCCGGCTGGGAACCGGTCGCCTCAAGCAAACCTTCAATGCTCAGGTAATGCAGGGAGTCAAGCCCCAGATAATCGCGAATTTCCTCAACCGATTTGGCGTTGGCGATCAACTCCCCGCCAGAGGGGAAATCGATCCCGTAATAACAGGGGTTTCGCGTGGGAGGACAACTGATCATCATGTGTACCTCTTTGACCCCAATATCCCGCAGAGAGCGCACCCGGCTCCGGCCTGTGGTCCCGCGAATGATCGAATCCTCGATGATGATCACCCGCTTGTCCTTCAGGAAGGTGCGGATTGGATTAAGCTTAACCTTGACCGAAAAATCGCGCATGGATTGGGTCGGCTGAATAAAGGTCCGCCCCACGTAATGATTTCGGATAACGCCCATCTCCAGAGGGATGCCGGAGGCCTGGGAGTAGCCGATGGCAGCATAGTTGCCGGAATCGGGAAATGGCATGACCAGATCAGCCGCCACCCGGCTCTCTCGAGCCAGGATTTCTCCCATCCGCTTGCGGCTTTGGTATACGTTGAGGCCGAAAATGTCACTATCGGGCCGGGCAAAGTACACCTGCTCGAAGATACAACAGCTTTGCCGACCACGATCGGTCATCATCACCGACTTCAAGCCCTCGGCGGTGATGATCAAAATCTCTCCCGGTTCAATGTCCCGCACATAGGTCGCCTCGATCAAATCGAGGGCGCAGGTCTCTGAGGCAACCACATAACCGCCACTGTTGAGCCGCCCCAGACAGAGCGGCCGGAACCCATTGGGATCACGCACTGCTACCACTTTATCCTCAGTAAGCAGCAGCATAGAGTATGCCCCCTTGATCCTGCTTACCGTTTCCAGGATCGCCTGTTCGAAACCCATGTGGGAATAACGGGCCAGGAGATGCACCACCACTTCGCTGTCCATTGTTGATTGAAAGATCGAACCATCCCTCTCCAACTCTTCACGAAGCGTCCGGATATTGACCAGGTTACCGTTATGCGCAACCGAAAGGGTACAACCCAAATGGGTGGCGGTAAAAGGCTGGGCATTAACAATATTGGATGCTCCGGTCGTGGAATAGCGGACATGACCGATGCTCAAATGCCCCATCAAAGAAAGCAGAGTCGCCTCGCTAAAGACATCATGAACCAACCCCATTCCCCGATGTTGGCTAATCTTTTTGCCATCACTTGAAACAATCCCGGCGCTTTCTTGCCCGCGATGCTGCAAGGCATACAAACCGAAATAGGTCAAACGGGCCGCATCCGGATGCCCGAAAATGCCACATACACCACACTCTTCCCGGGGACGTCCCGAGTCAAAGACCTTTACCATAATATTCACCTCAAGAATAACACCGCCAGGGGATATGACCCGGCATCGGCAAACAGCGGAAACAAATACCCACCGCCCAGAGCTCAATCAATCCAAGGGATTGGGTATCCAGGAGCAGGAAAAAGGGTGGAACAATACCCCTTTTTTTTAGTCGGGGAAATAGTTTTTTGCCGATTTGCAAATCACTTACGCAGGTTGTGGTGGTCCCGGTTGAGAAAGAAATTTACCCAGGAGGAGGTACCGTTTAACGACCAGTCACGCGGCGGCACGAATCCTTCCCGCAAGGTCTTTTCCAAACCAGAATTTCTCAGCCGGTGATACACCTCAACGTAAAAACATTTTTTTCGCCCGGGATAAACCTCGCACCAGCCATTCCGGCTGCCGCCGCAGGCACCATTCAAAATATTTTTGGCGCAGCCTGATTGCGGGCAACGGAACGCCAACTCGGGCAAGGTGCAGTCGCCGCAATGCTCGCAGCCATAAAGAAGAAACTTGGTTAGATATTCACTACGGTCAAGCAACCCACCTGACGTTCCGCGCTCTGGATTGCGGCAAGTCCCAGCCATATAACGGTAAAAACAGCCCTCTTCTACAAAGGCCTGGTCATGAAACCAGCGAGATACGCCATAGGCAACCCGAGCCGGATCCGTCGCCCCGGCAGTTCTTTCCTCACTATTCAGACCCGTGCCATCCTGGGCCTTATGATAATAATGGAATGCCTCTTCGGGCCAACTGGAAAACTCGCGCACAAATTCCGGCCAATCCGCCCTCACCGCCTCACTTTCGGCCAAAATATAATCAATTTCACTAAAGGTCAGTCCAGGCCCGCCGATATGGGCACCGGAATATCCCAACCCTTGCAAGACACTGAGCAGTCGGGCGGCCCGGCGCAACATTTTCCGGCGCCCACCATCGACATCGGCGAAATCCGCCTGCAACTTTGCATAGTATTTATCAGGCAACTCTACACCAGGGATCTTGCCCTTATTCATCAATCCGGCGACCCCCGGCGTAGGGACAAAGACATTGCCCAGCACCGGGACGGCCAGCTGGTTCTGGCGCATGAATAGCAGCAACTCCTGGAATTTTCGGGCATCATAGCCGATCTGGGTAATGACATAATCGGCCCCGTTGGCAACCTTTCGTTGCAACTTAAAATACTGCAGCGCCAATTCCGCCTCGAGATACTTAAAAGGCGAAACCGCCACCCCCTTGAAAAAAGACGCCGGCTCCAAACCTTTAGCCGCCGGGTTGCGACGATCACCGCCAGGTTGCTCGCGGTTCAATCTCCCGACAAGGTCGAGTATGTGGATCGTATCAAGATCAAATACAGGCTTAGCACCGCCACGATAACCACTTTGCGGGTAATCCCCGGCTACCACCAGGAGATTGCGTAATCCAGCCCGGTCCCAGGCAAACAAGCCGCTTTCAATCTGGTTGCGGTTCTTGTCCTTGCCGGAGAGGTGTATAATTACGTCGAGCCCCAGCTCCAAGATCTCCCGCCCCAGCACTTCCGGCGCCAAGGCTGGATGGCCACCGGCATTTTCCGTGATGCTTACCGCCTGTAAGCGGCCATCCGCCGCAGCATCCCGGGCAAAATCCAAAGCCCGCAGATGAGCCGCGCTCCGACCGCCCCGATTCGGGACCAGCTCGAAGGTAAGCGCAAACTCGCTTGGGTCAGCAAGTGCCGACCTAAACCTAGAAGGCGGATGAGGTGTCATAATATTAAGCAGAGGCTAACGCGCATGTCTAGCCGACTGAATGTTTGAGTTTGCCGGGCTTGGGGCATGAAAAAACCGGAAAAAGACGGGACAACCAAGACAAAACAACACTAGCAAGAGCACCCAGGTTACCGCCTATAACGGCAGAGTCCTATGGACAACGTAGACCGTCAAGGAAAACCGCCGATTAACCCACTTACCATGAATATGGCAACTTGCCGTTGATGGTAATTGTCTTATGAGTAACGGTTATATAACCGCCAGAAGAGAGCTCCTTTAATACTCGGCTGACCATTTCCCGAGAAGAACCAACCATATTGGCAATATCTTGGTGGGTCAATTTCTCTTCGATAATCTGCCCGCCCTCGCAAGGCCTAGAGAGGTTAGTAAAAAGTCTCGCCACTCTGCCATAGACGTCCAGAAGAGCCAGACTTTCGATTTTCTTATTGGCTTCTCGCAGTCGCTCCATAGATTTTCGCAACAAGGCAATGACAACATCGGGATTGTCTTTGACAACCTTCCGAAAATCCTCCTTCTGCAAAACCATCACTTCACAAGCCTCACGGGTCACAACACAGGCAGACCGAGCCGCCCCATCGGCCATGGCAGTCATCTCACCGAAATATTCCCCAGGACCGAGGAGGGCGAGAATAACCTCCTTGCCATACTCATCGACGATTGAAACCTTGACTTGCCCCTTACACACCATATAAAGCGAGTCTGTATTATCACCCTCACTGAGTATAATAGTGTTTTTGGAGTAGACTTTTTTCCGGGCGGCATTCAGCAACACCTGTCGCTCGCTGTCGTTCAGTCCCGCAAACAACGGATTATTTCCAAGATAGTCTTCCATTTTATTTTCTAACCTAATTTGCGTTATATCATTGCAACCCGTTAGGGCAATGTTGCGTATTTAGCCGACAAAGTCAAGATATGGAGGGGGCCTTTGCCAACCAGACACCCGCCATACTCCATACCCCGAACCACCTTATGCCGCATTTAACTGGCAAATCTGTTTAACCGATGCCCCTGGATATCCCCAGCGCCCCTATCATCAACGATCCCGCTGCCGACATTAAGTAGGGTACTTCCCTATACTGAATCAGGTTTCCCCCCATACCATTAGCATGCCCTTTCCGGTAACATGCATACCCTCATAAACGCCACCGTGGCTTGGGTGCCGACGCTGGCAAGATTTCTTCTGCACTAATGTAGCAACAGGGGGGAGAGGATGGGACAGCTCAAGTTCATAAGCCGTGAAAAATTGATCGAATACCTCGACGAAGAGTTGCGAGAATCCCTCAACGAGCGTGGCCTTTTTGAGATAGGCCAATATGGCTGGCTGGATGACGGTGAGCTTGATCCAGAATATTGCGGCCACGCTATGTGGCAGGAAAAACCACCGGAGTTAAAGAAATTGCTAATACTCGGCGAAGAATTCGCCATATTGATGCGGAGCGCCCGCCATTCGCTTGGTTTAACCTGCCTCTACAGCGACGCCACCAGTTCTTCACTAAACGATACCTGTTCTTCTGGTAGCTTCTATTTTGCCGACACGATCAACAAACTCAATCTTTCCTCAGACCGCATCAGAGAATTTCTGATTACCGCCTTTGCCCACCGTTCACCAGGCAAAGATTCCTTGCAACAACCAGGCAAAATTGCCCGTGGAGAACGAGCATATGACACGTTTCGCGCACCTTTTCAGTACATCCTTAAAGAAGTCTCCTCGTGGACCGATGCCACCGCCTCTTTGCTGCAACACCTATCAAACATCATGCCCTTAGCGGAAAAAATCGCTGCAAAACGCTCAAAGAACCGCAACCCCGTCAATCATCTGACTCTCTCCCAACACCGAATTTCAACAGCCGTCAGCAACCTGGCCATGGGTTATCCGGATGAAGCCTTGTTCGATAACAATCCGAGCGCCAATAACTCTTCCAGCCAGGAACTGGTCGATTGGTACAACCATCTTGTGGAAATCAGCAATCAAGTATTCATGGCCGAGCACTTGTTGCGCCGCCAAAATCTGCACACAACTTCAGTTAGCGGACAGCCTCAGAAAAGCAAGTTTATGATGACCTAACCATCCACCATTGGTTTACCATCAAGGCTTAGGTCCCTAAGCTGTGAATCCCTGTTCACCCAAAGGGAACGCGCACAAAACGGCTCCGCTCTGACCGTCTCTCCCCACCGGCACCATAACGGCCGCATATGGCGTTGTTCAGAAAACTCGTAAACAGTGCGCCCATCGTGCTCCGAGGCGCTTGGCCAGTTACACCCCCACCTTTCTTTTTATTTCTTTAATTATTAGGGTATAATCACAGTTTGTGCCTGTCCCTGTAGTATACAAAACTCCTCCCTGCCCAAGGCGAAAGGAGGAAATACATCTTTCGGACAGTTAATTTATGGCGTAGGTGGTGGCTTATGGGAAGAGGGGTAGCTTATTTACTTGGGATTAATCTGCTTTTTTCCGTTCTGTCTGGACAGGTTTCGGCTACATCTTTAACTACCGACCTGCTGACAATGAATGGCACCAACGACCATGAAGCTGACCTCAATTCAGCCGGTCATGTGGTCTGGTCAGGGTGGGATGGCCATGATTACGAAATATATTATTGGGATGGCACAACTACCACCAAATTAACTGACAATACCGTGGATGATGTCTCACCTAAAATTAACGCATCAAACCATGTGGTTTGGGCCGCTTCCACCGGTAATGGCTCGGAAATTTATTACTGGAATGGCACGGCCACCACACGACTAACCAATAACTCCACAGACAACAAATCACCCCAGATCAATGACAAAGACCAGGTGGTCTGGTCCGGCTGGGATGGCAATGATTACGAAATTTATTACTGGGATGGCGCTACCACCACCCAGCTAACCGATAATTTATCAGATGACATATCTCCCCAGATCAATAACAAAAATCAGGTGGTCTGGTCCGGCTGGGATGGCAATGATTACGAAATTTATTACTGGGATGGCGCCACCACCCTCAAGCTAACCGATAATTCGGCAGATGATCTTTCTCCCCAGATTAACGACAAAGGCCAGGTCGTCTGGTCTGGCTGGGACGGCAATGACTTCGAAATATATTTTTGGGACGGTACGACCACTACCCAGTTAACCGATAATGCGGTGGATGATCTTTCTCCCCAGATTAATTCCAGGGGCCATGTGGTCTGGTCCGCCTCCGATGGCAACGACTCCGAAATTTTCTACTGGAATGGGACAACCACGACCCAATTGACCGATAATTCAACCGACGACTTATCACCCCAAATTAACACCACCGAGCAAATGGTCTGGACTGCCTTTGGCGGCACGAACAGCGGTTCCGACTCAGAAATTGTTTTAGCCAACCTATCCGTGCCGGATAAGGTTGGACTCTTCCGCAAGGGAGGCACCTGGTATCTTGATTTGAACACCAACGGCCAATGGAACCCTGGGATTGACGCCACCAGCATTTTCGGCGCGGTTACCGGCGACAAACCGGTGGCGGGCGACTGGACTGGAGACGGCTACAGCAAACGCGGGATATACCGAAGCGGGACTTGGTATCTTGACCTGAATGACAATGGCGTTTGGGATGGTGCTCCAACCGACAAGACCTTCAAATTCGGGCAACAGACCGATATTCCGGTGGTGGGCGACTGGACCGGCATAGGGAAAAAATCAGTGGGCGTCTATCGTCAGGGGTATTGGTATCTTGACCTCAATGACAATGGGGTCTGGGACGGCACTCCGACCGACAGGTTGATAAAATTCGGCCAGCCCACCGACCTTCCAGTTGTGGGCGATTGGGCAGGCACCGGCAAGGACTCAGTGGGTGTATATCGCCAAGGCTACTGGTATCTTGACGTTAATGACAATGGGGCCTGGGACGGCGAACCAACCGACAAAATGATCAAGTTCGGTCAACCCACCGATATTCCGGTGGTAGGCGATTGGAACGGAAATGGGGGCTATTCAATCGGGGTTTATCGGCAAGGGTACTGGTACCTGGACATGAATGGCAACGGCGTCTGGGACAACAATATTGACAGACAATGGAAATTTGGTCAACCCACCGACATCCCCTTGGTTGGCAACTTTTTCAACCCCGGCGAAACCATACAAATCGACCCCGGCCCCAGAAAGGGCTTATTTGTCATTTCGGCCGCCAAAGGCAACACCTCAGAAGCTGGACCACCAACTACTTTCACCGTTCGCCTGGGTTCGGCGCCCACCGCCGACGTGTTCATCCCGGTGAGCAGCTCCGACCTCAGCGAAGGAACCGTTGATAAAACCGGCCTGACTTTCACCAGCACTAACTGGCGCCAGGACCAGACCGTAACCGTCACCGGGGTCAGCGACAAACTGGCCGACGGCTCAATCAGCTACACCGTTCTGCTCGGGACAACCGTGTCAGCGGACAGCGTTTACAACGGCCTCGACCCGGCCGATGTACCGATCGTCAACACCGATGTCCGGACTGCCGGTTTCGACATTTCCAAAATCAGCGGCAACACCCGCGAATCCGGCACCCCGGCCACCTTCCAGATCCGTCTTGCCTCCCAGCCCACTGCCGCCGTCACCATACCGGTGAGAAGCTCGGACCTGACCGAAGGGACCGTCGACAAATCCAGCCTGATCTTCACCAACACCGATTGGGACGTGGAGCAGACCGTCACCGTCACCGGGGTCAACGACAAACTGGCCGATGGCCCAATCACCTACGACATCCTGCTCGGTCCGACCGAATCAACGGATAGCCTATACAACCATCTCAACCCGGCCAGCGTATCGGTCACCAATGTTGATGTCCGGAGCGCCGGGTTTGATATCACCCCCATCAGCGGCAACACCAGCGAATCAGGGATACCCGCCACATTCCAGATGCGCCTGACCTCCCAACCCACCGACGATGTCACTATTCCGGTGAGCAGCGCCGACCCGACCGAGGGCATTGTGGACAAGTCCAGCTTGACCTTCACCAACACCAACTGGAACGGATATCAGACCGTCACCGTCACCGGGGTCGCCGACTTACAGGACGATGGCTCAATCACTTACAACATCCTGCTCGGCCCAACCGAATCAACGGACAACATTTACAACGCCCTCAACCTGGGCAGCGTCTCGGTTACCAATGACGATGTCCCAACCGGTCCGGGAGGATCCATCTTCGTTTCAAAAACCAGCTTGGAAGTCGACGATTCTGGGGCCAGCGCCAGTTTCACTGTCGCCCTGATTGGAACACCACCAATAGCTGAGGTCACCATCCCGGTCAGCAGTTCGGACCTTACTGAAGGCACGGTGGCCCCGGCCTCACTTGTATTTCCAGCGGGCAGCGTTGACCCTCAGACGGTCACCGTTACCGGGGTCCGCAAAACAACTGACGGGGGAAATAAAAGTTTCACAATTGTACTTGGCGCGGCAGTGTCCACTGACAGAAGCTACAGCGGTTTCGATCCAGTCGATGTAATCGCCACCAACGTCGACCTGGCCAGCGTATACAGCGTTTCTCCGGCAATATCGGCTGGTTCAGCACATAGCCTGGTCCTCGCCAATGACGGAACTGTCTGGGGTTGGGGCTCCTGCGGATCGGGTCAACTTGACACAACCTCGACCTGCAGCTCCAGCTTCGCCCTACCCCAAAAGCTCAACATCACTCGATCCTCCGCCATTTCAGCCGGCTTCGGTTATTCGGTCATCTTAAAAGACAACGGTACCGTTTGGACCAGCGGCAGCAACAACTTAAACCAACTGGGACATGCGCCCTCTGCATCTTTGGCCCCGGTCGATAACCTTTCAGAGATTAAAATTATCGCCGCCGGGTTCTACCACGCCTTAGCAATTAGAAACGACGGCACGGTTTGGGCCTGGGGCAAGGGACTATCAGGCCAACTGGGTAACGGACAATACTTGAACAGCGCAACCCCTGTGCAATCTACTGGAGCACTGGCGGGAAAAGTTATTACCGCAGTGGCTGCTGGCACTGACTATTCCTTGGCCCTGGACAACAGTGGCAAGGCCTATTCCTGGGGGACCGACAATTCCGGCCAGCTAGGAAACAGCACGGGAGACGACACGACCCCTTCCCCGACCGTAATCGGTAGCCTGTCCGGCATATCGGTCCTTGGTGCCGGGCAGGAACAGTCTTTTGCCGTTGGCACTTCGGGATCGACTTTTGGCGCCTATGCTTGGGGTTTTAATTCTGACATTCAACTTGGAACCGCCCTCGGGTCACCAAAACAATTACCTACTATCATCAAACCACCCTTTGATGCCACCCTTGTACCCAGCAAAATTGACGGCAGCGACTTCCACACGGTCGCCTTGGGCCCGAGCGGTGAGGTCTATACCTGGGGAGACAATGAAAGCAAATTAGCTGATTCCACAGAGAAAAACGACACCCGGGGTGCGCTTGGCACCGGCGCTGCAGTTGATATTAACGGCAACCCGATGGATGCAACAGAACCAACCCTGGCCTTTAATCTACCAAGTCTCGGCAACCCCAGCCCCGGTGCCGCCATGGATGTCAATGCCGGCAGCAACTTCACCCTGGTATTATTCACTGATGGGAGCATACAGGCATCGGGAGTCAACACCACCGCCCAACTTGGTTCCAACGAGGTTCCCATCATTGGGGAGAACAATTATACAGCAACTCCAGTTTACGTTGAAGATCCTGATGACCCCGGTCCAGGCAGCGTGAAAATGTTCTTCGCTTATCGGCCGATCCTGGCCGGATACCCAACCGACTCAACCACCAACGCCACTGCCACCGTAACGGTCTGCCCAAGCACCTTGACCGCCCCCGCAAACTGCGGCCCCATTACCTATTATAATTACAGCACGGACCACGGCACCAGCTGGAGTACGGCCACCAGCATTACTGAGCCGATCCGGCTGCAAAACCTTCCAGCAGGCACAGTTAACCTTTGGGTCAAGGGGATGAACAACAACCTTACAGAGTTACAATCCACCAGTAGTGCTGTTAAAGTAGCGTGGACAGTCAAGTAGCGCCTGGATAATAGCACCTCCGTTCGTAGACACGGGCCCCGGGTTGGCAAAATGCCACCGGGGCTCCGCGTTGCTATACGTGTCCCCTCCTACCAATATCGCCAGAACCCAGACAATCCGTTACGGCTACCTGGCTTGCCAACCCCCGACTTTCGTCACTCCTGCGCCCCAGACCATTTCAAATTTCTGTCATTGCTATCTACCTGCTTTTAAGATAGTATTGATAACTTGTCAGTTCGGCTTAGGGCATTCAGAATCATCAAATCCACCTGACATGGTAAGGGTGGAGTCCCGGGGGGGGAGTCAAATGAAACGAAACTTTTTTGTTGGTCTTATTTTGTGGATCATAACGGCTGGAGCAGGGACGGCCTGGGGATATTATCTCGATGCCCCACACAATGAATCCAATGGCATGTACTGCGAAACCTGTCATTCTTTGCCTGCTTTCGCGGCAACTGACTGGGCCTCCAAAACCAATCCAGACGACACCATGCGCAACGCCGTCTGCCTGGAGTGTCACGCAGAATCATCGACCTCCCCTTTCAAAGCCCCCTCCATGATGATGCACAGCAGTTCCACTGCTGGCTCAGCCACATTATGGACCACGGAATGCACCCAATGCCATGATGTCCATTTTCAAGGGCAGCTTGACTGGACCGTTGCCGATACCGATATCAGCAAGCTATTCTTGGCCGAAGGGGAGTTTAATACCACCACCCAGCCGAGGGTATACAACCCGGCAACTGGCACCACCATCGTGGGTATTGGGCCAGTCAGGCCTCTGGCTGGTTGGACCGGCACCACTATGAACTGGACCGACACCACTAAATGGGGCGCCAAGGGCGGCCATTCGGATGTCAACAGGGCCACTGACCATTCCCGCGGTCTCATTCTCGTTCCCTCCAAGAGTACCCAAAAAGAAACGTACGAAATCATCAGCGTCACCGGCAATGTCATCAAAGTTAAAGGCGAGATGCTCCATGATGTTTATCCGGGGGGGACTTTCGGGGTTATCTATGGTCAGTCCATTAAATCCTATGTTATGCCCAACGGTGGAAAAACCGTGCGCGACCTGCGCCCGGTTAAGTTTTTCGGACCTGGCCTCCTGACTGGCACCGATGGCGGCTTTGTTGATCTTACCCCCAGCGCACCCAAACCTGTGGGCTTGTGTCAGGTATGTCACGAAGCGACCTCTTACTATAATTTCAACAATACCGGGTCCATTCACAACCAGGGAGCGACTTGCACCAACACCGGTTGTCATGACATTATCAACCCCCCTGTCGGCACCGCTCAGACCATTACCAACTTCAATCCGCCGACCAACAAAAATTACGGTGATTTACCCATCACATTGTCCGCCACCGGCGGCGGTTCCGTAAACCCCGTCACCTTTGCCGTGATTAGCGGGCCAGGTAACGTCAGCGGCACCAACAACTCTACTTTGACCATTACCGGCGCCGGTACCATTATAGTTCGGGCAGGCCAGGCAGGAAACAGCACGTACGCTCCAGCCCCGGGCGTAACCGCAACCATCACCGTGGCCGCCAAACCCTTAACCATTACCGCCAACAATGCCAGCCGCGCTTACGGCGCCAGCAACCCGGCCAACCCCGGAGTAAACACAACACCGGGTCTGGTTGGCAGCGACGCCATAGCCAATATCACCTACACCTACCAGAACACCGCTTCTGCCACCGCCACCGTCAGCTCAACCCATTCCATCACTCCCAGTGCCGCAGTCTTCGGACCCGGCAGCGCTGCAAACTACACCATTACCTATGTCGCCGGGACCCTCACTATCGCAGGGAAAGCTAGCCAGACAATCACCGGCTTTGCCCCTCCGGCGAGCAAGACCTACGGCGATTTGCCCATCACCCTCTCAGCCACAGGCGGTAGCTCAACCAGTCCCGTCACTTTCGCAGTAGTCAGCGGCCCGGGCGGCGTCAGCGGCCCGAACAACTCCACCCTGACCATCACCGGCGCCGGCACCCTCGTGGTTAAAGCCGTCCAAGCGGGCGACACCAACTACACTGCCGCCGCCGATGTCCAGGCAACTATCACCGTCGCCACCAAGGTCTTGGCCATTACCGCCAATAGCACCACCCGCGCTTATGGCGCCAGCAACCCGACCAACCCTGGCTTCACCGCACCGGCCCTCGTTGCCCCGGACACCATCACCGACCTTACTTACACTTACGCGGCTAGCGCAAATGCCACCGCCAGCGTCGGGTCGACCCATACCATCACCCCCAGTGCCGCGGTCTTCGGACCTGGTAGCGCTGCAAACTACAGCACTAATTATCTAACAGGCACACTCACCATCTCAGGACAGTCCGCCCAGCCGACTTTGACGGTTACCGGCCTACCGGGCAGCGCTTACTACGGCCAGACTGCTATCACAGCCGGAACCTCCGGCGGCAGCGGAACCGGCGCCCTTACATTCAGCCATGGCGCGTCCACCGCTTGTACCGTCAACTCTTCGACTGGAGCAGTCGCCATCACCAGCGGCTCCGGCACCTGTTCGATCACCGCATCCAAGGCCGGGGACACTAACTACACCGCCATTAGCAGTGCCGCCGTAGCAATCACCATTTCCCCAGCCGCCCAGGCAACCCTGAACGTTACCGGCCTGCCGGGCAGCGCTTACTACGGCCAGACTGGCATTATTGCCGGGACCTCCGGTGGTAACGGCACCGGCACAGTC
>Ga0334722_10001484_pt1 | contig 29156 bp, 31 predicted proteins | sample C3_bottom_MG_FD_207210 | JGI IMG/M metagenome (GOLD analysis project Ga0334722, IMG submission 207210) | Sediment microbial communities from Yellowstone Lake, YNP, Wyoming, USA - C3_bottom | ecosystem: Environmental > Aquatic > Freshwater > Lake > Sediment | place: USA: Wyoming | collected... | reverse complement strand
CACCAGCTATTGGAAAAGATCCTCCCCTTCCTTTAGTACAAAAAGTATCACTTGAATCTCCAGTCCAAACTACTATGATAATAGAAATTACAAACTGGTGGCTTGATGGAGAAATATCTGATGAAAATTATATTAATAGTTTGAATACTTTATCTGGAAAGTCAAGTGATGATAAAATAATTCCCAATGGAGTTTTTCAAGATTCTGCTCTGTTAATTCTAGCAGAACCTCAAAATGGTAATAATGGAACTTTATCAGCAGATACTTCGTTGGCAATAACTAAAAATTTTGATAAATTGAATACCTCAATAGGTGGAAAGCATTCCAATTTTTCATCTGAAGACAAAAAAATATTCCTTGAATGGTTAGAAACAAAAGCATCCTCTTGGAGGGCTGGTGAAATTAATGATGATGAATTTATCTCAGAGATTGAGAAAGTTTTGGATTCATCAAAAGTTGATTTGTATCTAAACTACCTCGATAACCTATCAGTTGATGAGTTGATTTCAAAAGCTGTTGAATTTGAGAAGGCTGGAAAATTTAGGAATGCCTTATCTTACTATGATAGAGCGGTTATAGAGAGTTTTGATTCTGGTAAAAACGAAATTAAAGCACTTGTTGGAAAAGGTTCAGTTCTTAATTCACTAGGGCAGTACGGTGATGCTATGAAATATTTTGATAATGTCTTAGAAATGGAGCCAGATAATACCAACGCATTAAAAAAGAAGGCATTTGCTCTTGCACAGCTAGGACAGATAAAGGAAGCTAGAGATTATTTTGAAATTGCTGCTCAGATTGAATTACAATAAATTTTTATCCTTAAATAAAAGTCAAATGTTCTTTGAATCGTGAATTGTAGAAGGTGTCATCATATGGACCAAGCTCATATACAGTCTAATGAGAGTACTTCTCTTCTAAAATTAGGAAGTTGTCAAATTCCAGATTGTACATGTAAGCAATATCTTGATATCATAAAAGAGATTGATGAGGAATTGTTGTAAGAAAATAGTTCATATAACAAACTAAATCAAATTACACTAACATGAAAAAGCATTCCCCTCCAGATGAAATGAGAAAGGATCTTGATAATCTTTTAGCAAAAATTAATGCGTTAGAGGTTTCTGCACCAGATGAGTACCAAAAAGGGATTATTAAAGTTCTACGGGTTTTAGTGGAAGGGCAAATTCATTCTATAAATGAATTTGAACACTTGAAAAAAGCAATAGATCTTGTTACGCTTCAGCTTTTTGAAACACAGAATAAAATTAATTCATGATTTTATAGTTGTATCACTCAAACCACATCCAACGCATTTCATTAAAATTGAATTTTTTAATTCTTTTTCTTTTTTCATCTCAGAGCCACAGCAGGGACATTTCATAAATTATCTTAAATGTTCATGTTGAAATATCATTATTTAATCTTCCACATTACAAATTGGTTTGTATTGTGCTAAAGCTTTGTTTACAATTCTTTGTCTTTCTTTTTCTTCTGAACCTGCCATTGGGTAAATTGAAAGATAAAGATTATCCTCAGAGCCAGTATGTGCAAGCCAGCATTTGAATTTCTTATTTTTTGTAAAAAAATCAGTTTCGTTTGTTTTTTTTAATTGATCAATGTAAATTATGTTAAAGATGTCTTTGTTTCGCGCCAGTATTACAAAGACCATTTCACTCATAGGAGGCCCCCATTCAGCTAGTTTTATTGGTCCTAAAAACTCATAGTGAAGAATTTGAATTGTCATATTGATTGTAATTGAATCAATCTTTTCTTTTTTATGCTAGATCGAGGCTTTTTTAGCCCTATTTTGGTAGACCATGTTGCTGTGCATAATGCACATAAAACCGGTTAACAACCAACCTAAGATACCACATATCAACAAATGAAAACAACTACCCAAAAACAAAAAGAACTGAGAACTAGTCACAAAGCAGTTGCTCCAATTATAGCAACTCTTCTATTGGTTGCAATCGCAGTTGTTGGAGGTACAATTATCTTTGTATTTGCCCAAGGATTCTTCAGCAATGCACAAATCAGTGGAACACCACAAATCGAATCAGTGCAGATCTTAGGTTACGACGCAAGAGCAGTTACCGCATTACAAGCACATGATGGAAATCTAATGCTTGCTGGATCTGCTGGAAATGCAGATGCAATCAAACAGCAAGGCGAAAGAGTTGCCATTTATCTCACCAACAACAGCGTACAGAAAATTGTTCTAGGTCAGATAAGCTTTGGTGGATATGTCTATCAATACGTTGATGCATCAGCTACAGGCTTAGGTGCTTACAATGGTGCAAACATTCCACAAGGCAACTATACAATCTTGACTGCAACTCCAGATTCACTATTGAGTCAAGGAGCAGGAGAATTAAAACCAGGTCAAACTGCAACTGTAGTGCTGGATCTTGATAGCGACTTAAGAGTAGGACGTGCTTCACAGTTCAAAGTAACAACTTCTAACGGTAATGTGTTTGTAGGAACAGTTTCCGTTGGTCAACAAAGTGGTTAACCCCACTCCCTTTTTTTCCTTTTTATGGAGATATGCTAAAAAATGAAAATCAACTCGCTAGCCATTTTGTTTTTGATTACAATATTACTGCCAGCAAATATTATGCCAGCATTTTCACAAACTAGTTCAAATAATTTTGAGAATTTTTTAGTAGAATTATCACTTTCGCCATCGCGTGCAGATGAACATAATTCTGCACATTCAGTTGGATATGTGAATTTAGTGAGCAAAAATGGTATGGCTGTCAAAGCCCCTCAAGATATTGCAGTAGGATTAGAATCAGATGATCCTTCAATAGTTTCTGTTCCAACTTCAGTTATAATTCCTAAAGGCCACAACTTTGCAATTTTTGATGTACAAACTGGAGATAAAGATGGCGAAACTACTATTTCTACACTATTTAATGATAAAATAGATTTTAAAAACTTTAAGGTTGGTGGTTCTGATGATTCAATGCCAGATGGCATTAGTCTTAAAGTAAATTTTCCAACTAATAACATGCATGTAAACTCTGAGATGCCGTTCTCTGTATATTTGCAAACATCTGATGGCGATATTATCAGAGCCCCATACGATATTGAAATTGATCTCAATTATGAAAAATCACTTCTTCATACTAGTACAGAAAAGATGATAATAAAAAAGGGAACCTATTATGCCTGGGGAATCATAAATACAAATGAGAAAGTTGGTAATGGATTTCTCAGAGCATCTTTTAATCGGTTGGGAATAGATACGTCTGAAAATATTGGAATTACATCTTCATTACCTGTTGCACTCAAAGTAAACGTATTTCCTAAACAAATATCTGCTGATGTTAATAGTAATATTGATGTTTTTGTGAGTTTGGTTGATTCAGATGGTCTTCCAGCTGTAACTCCAGCGGATGTTTCATTAGAGTTATTCTCAGATGATGATGTTGTTGGAAGAAAATTAGATGATAGGATGGAGAAAACAAATGTCGTAATAAAATCAGGCGAATTTGGTTATTACTTTAGAGAAAAAATAAATCTTGCGGGTTTTGAAGGACATGAAATAATGGTAGGAGTTAGTGCTAAAGATTTAGGAATCGCAACTGATCAATTTAAAGCTCTTCAATCACTAAACATTGATAATCCCTTGGCAGAAAACCGTACTCTGAGTCTTTTTGTCCTTCCACAAATCCCAAGCAAAACAACATCAATTTTGGTTTATCAAATTATGGCAAAAGCAGGAGCTAAAAGCTGCACAGCAGGAGTAAGTGAGAATGGAGAGGCTATACCATGTATAGAAGATGTAACCAATATACAAGAAAATAACAAAAAAGACGTACATCCATTTGAAGCACTTGGGGAAGGAGAACTATATCCAGTACAGACCAATGAAAATTTTGCATCTAATGGAATAGTAGATAAAATAAACATTATCTCAGGGGATAGTTCCATAATTAATGTAGAAGAGCCTGGCAATATTGAAAGCTCGCATTCGTATGGAACAGCAATGATATCAAGTGGTCAAAGAAATGGCGAAGTCACTCTTGCTGCAACAGTAAAGGGGATAGGGGCTGGAACCATAACTACTGAGGTAATTGATGTATTCAAGCATACTGAAACAAAGATTTTCTCCCCTACTGGTCCTAATAATATAGTGGTAGACAAAAATGGATATTTTGATTTATTTTTAATTGCGCTTGATGGAAAAGCAAGACCAAAAATTTTAGAAAAAGATACTAAATACATTTTAAATCCAGTAAATGATGTTTTAGAAATTAAAGAGAATCATTCCTTTGCAATTGCAAATTTCCTTAGTGATTCCTTTAATGTAATAGAAGGCAATCCCATTACGGTAACGGCAATTCCTATAGGTGTTGAAGCAGATTTAGACCTAGAGGCATCAACTAGTTTTGCTAGCCAGATTTCATCAAGAATAGAAATTGAGCTTCCCTTTAAGAATCTGGACGCTAATAGCCAGATCCCATATAATGGAATAGTGCAGATTAGAGATCTATTAGGAAATCCTACTAGTGCTACAAAGGATGTGAAAATTAATCTTAATTCGGATGGAGCAAAAATTGTAGATATTCCTGAATATGTAACAATTTCTCAAGGTAATTCATACGCAACATTTCCCATTTCTTCTAACGGGCAAAATGGAGATGCCACGATTAGTGCCAACATAAAAGGAGTGATAGGCTCTCAAACAAAAATAAGCACTGTCTCAAATGAACCTAAATTAAAGATCTTTACAGATGGCATAACGACTTCTCTTAATATTGGCAAACCTACGACAGTAAAAATTTTTATCGATGATGAAAACGCAGAGTCAGTGCCTGGGGCAATGGTAAAACTTGTCCCACCACCTGGTGTTACAGTATCACCTACAAACACAAGAACTGATGAAACCGGCATGGCTAATGTTGACATAACAGCTAATGAAGGAAAATCAGTTTCAATAGAAATACTTGCAAGCGCATCTGGGTATTCTGACGCCAAGGAGAGTTTTGACTATACAGTAGCTGGTGCCTCTGGTAATTCTGTGGCACTTGGTCTTCCTGAATGGGTAGTTTATGTTGGAATTGCAGCAATGATTGGTATTGCAGCAGTTATAGTAGTTTTTCTTAAGAAACCAAAGTCAGAAAGTAGTGAAAACGAAGAAGATTACGAGTACGAAGACGAAATCTAGTTAAGGTTTTGATCTAGTAGAATTACTAACAGTTTCCCATTGCTGTTGAAGTCGTTGTAGTTCTGGATTATTCATTATTGTATCTGAGGTCTTGTTAAAAAATTGTAAAAGCTGATGCTTTGTTGCATTTTGCGTCTCTTTTGCAATTTCAGTTGTATTATTAAATAATTTATCAAGTTCTTGTAATTTAATTTCTTGTGTATTACTTTCTAAAATACCTACAGTAACAAATAGAATTACAATTCCAAATGACAGTATGCTTACAGTGGCAGCAACTGCTAATGAGAAGTTATCGCGCAATTAGACCATCAATTATCTAAAGTAAAAATCCATTTTTAGTTTATGTGCATTCAAATGAACAGCATAGCTTGTTTAAGCTTGGGCTGTTTGTTTGTTCATTAATGACAAACAAAACACAACTAATCGCGATACTGACACTGACATCAATCCTAATTACAAGTGGATTTGGCGTAACTCAGATGGCGTATTCAACTGGCAGCATTAACTCCAATAGTAAAGACAAAGATAGCCACGATGATGACAAAATCGAAATATGCCATATTCCTCCAGGAAATACGAATAATCCACAGACAATTACTATCTCCAATTCAGCTTGGCCTGCTCATATGAGCCATGGTGATAAAAAAGAAAAATGTGAGTCAGATGATGATGACCACAATGGTGCCAAATCAAAGACTGCAACGATCACATTATTTAAAGCAGTTACCACCGATAATAAGTTAGCACCAAGTACAGATCCAGACTTTAAATTGAAGATAATGAATACCACTAAGACGATAGATGTTCCATCAGGTTCAACAATCACCGTTGATGCAGGAACTTATCAAATGAGTGAAACTCAAATAGATGGTTACAAATTCGTGTTAATTGCAGGAGATACACAATGCCCATCAACGCTTGATACACCATTTATTGTGAAAGGTGGAGACAAGATAGAGTGTACAATTTACAACAATGATAAATTCATTGATGTACTGGCTCCAACTGTAGACCCACCAACAATAACAATAGTTAACAACGTTGCAAGCGACCCACAACCATTCGATATTACTGTCTCACCAATAGTCGGAGTTCCTGAAATAATCAATCCAACAACAACCAAGTATACAGTTGATAGCCATACTAAAGTAACAATATTAGGATCAGAAGATCGTCCGATTTTAATTACTGGTGATGGTAACTGCCCTGAAAATAATGGAGGATTTGTTAACATCGAAAGCGGTCAGAACATTACATGCATATACGGTGACAGACCAGTAGTAGAACAAAATGCACCTGGAGTAATATTCAACTTTGGTACATCAACAATGACTCCTGTAGATTTACCTGATTTTGGTACTTCTTGCATTGACGATCCAGCTACACGACCATGCATTCAAAAAATTAGTGGACAAACATTTTCCGTATTCCCTGATTTTGAATCGGATAATTCAGCGCAATCACTGACAGATACATCTTTGATATTACTCACGGTATTAGATACAACTAATCCTATAGTCGGTGGAGAATGCAATGTAATTGGTGTTCAGACAACAGACCAAGCATTTGTAATCAGATGCCCTGGACTAGATTCGGGTAATGAATCTGACATGTTCAATGTCAACTACGCTATAATTGAAACCTCCCTCTAACATAAATCGAAACAAAGTGGATAGAAATATCCTCTCCCTTTTTTTATTTTATATCAAATATTGTCCGCTCATTTGGACATAGGTGGTTAAATATACAAAATACAATATAGCACTACTAATGCACGAAAGGCAGGCAGCTGTAGTAGTAAGTATTCTAATATTTTCTATAATGTATGTCACTGAATCTTTTGCTGATACTCCACAGTGCGACGAGCGTGATGCAACCCAGGTAGGAACAAACGGTAATGACATAATCCGAGGTAGTTCTGGGGATGATGTCATAGTAGCACTAGGAGGAAATGATATCGTTTATGGTATGGGTGGGAATGATGTCATTTGTGGTGGAGATGGAAACGATAGACTCTATGGAAATTCTGGAAATGACATTCTAATTGGTCAAGGGGGTTTTGATAGTGTAAATGGCGGAAAAGGACTAGATACTTGTGACTTCACAGATGAACGTGGTTCCAGTCATCACTCAGATGATGAGGGTAATGATTGTGAAATTCAGTATAAGGAAACTCCAGTAAATAATGATGACTTGCAAAATCAGATTAATGACTTGAAGAATCAGATAAGTAATATCATTTTAGGTTTTATTAAATGGGATAACATTCAAGGAATCCCAGAAGATATAGCAAATGGCGATGATGACACTTTAGGAAAACTAGTATGTAATATTGATCAAGTTGCTGTTTTTAATGGGGAATCGTGGGTTTGTAAAAATCCTCCTCAACCAAATGAGGACACATTAACTAAATTAGATTGTAATGCAGATGAAATAGCAAAATGGGATGGAAATGCATGGCAATGTTCTAATGATATTGCGTTTTCTGCCAGTCCGATCTTTTTCCATCATTTTGCATTAAATGGAGGCGAGATGCAGTGGGCAGGAATTACAGATACATCTATTGATAATCTTGATAGGAATGCAATAGTGATTCCAACATCTGGGATTTTAAGTAATTTGTACGCAAAATTAGGTGATTCTGGTGGTGCAACTCCAAGTGCTGAAGACAAGTATACTTTAACGCTTATCAAAAACAAAGTAGAAGAGACTACACTAACTTGCAGTATAACTGGATTAGTTACTTTTTGTAATAATGGAGAAGCCAAAATTTCTGTTAATGCAGGAGATGAAATTTTACTCAGAGCCGAATCAAATAGTAATGCACCTTTTGCAATAATCAAATCAAGCGTGCTTTTTAAAGGCCCATAAATTTATAAAAAATTTTTAATATTGATTCTAAGGAACGACTTTAAGAACGGCTTCAGTCAAGGGGCCCATTGTAAAGTCCCCAGCGTCTAGCTGCCCCTCTGCAAGAAGAAACATTACGTACATTCGTTCATTAGTTACAGTAGGTGCTCTAACTTTAAATTTGATGCTTAATCCTTCATTGTTTACGCCATGGCCGTTTCCATCATAGTTAGCAAGCAAAGTCCCAGAAATTTGGGATGAACCATCACTCCATAGAGTATATGTTGTAGAGAAATCACCTAATCCATCAATATCAGTTACAGGATTATCTATTACCCAGTCTTTTGGAATATTAACTACAAATTTAGAACCTGATTGAATTACATGTCCACCTTTAACAAAATCTGCCAAAGTAGCATAAAGCGTTACTACACTATTAGATGATACAGCTGGATATGTTGTAATTATATTATTTGATAATGTAGACCATTGTGCAGTTGACAGATATACATTAACAATAGATGTTCCACCATCATCAAATGAAGTGCTATAACCTGCTTTGCTAAATTCTCCAAGGTTTGTAAATACATCACCAACTACAATTACTGCTGGAACTTCTACACCAGAACTTGCCAGTCTATCTGCATGAACTTTAACAGTAAATTGAGTAGCAGAAAATGGCGGAATAATAATAGGAGTGCTAAGATTTGTCCATGTAAGTTGATTTTGCGTGACACATGCCCAATCAGCAGTTGCAGTTACCCCTACAGCAACAGGATTACATTTAGCTCCAACGGAAGCAGTAGGATTAAACATCAGATCAGCGTTGTTTGCACGTGGACTCAAGAGTGTAATAGTTAATCTATATACACTCATTGGAGAAGCAGTAGGATTTACAACATTTGCTCCCCATAGACCCGAATTTCCAGAGGATGTTCCCATTGGGGAGGGAATTACCATAAATACTTCTGGTTGAGCTAAAAGATCCTGCTCTAATACAATGATTTCAGTCACGTCTGGTACTTTTAATTTAATATTCTCTGTTGCAACATTGCTCGTTAATTTGACTCCAGAATCTTCTTCGGTAGCATTGGCGTAACTATTAAAGTTTACAGTTGCTCCTACAGTACCAGTTGTTACATATTTCCAAGTAAAAAATACACCCTCACCTGGATCCAAATCAACTGGCAATGGGACAGGTGGAGCAGCAGAAGTAAATGCTGGTGATATGTTAGGATAACCACCATTTGGAGCAACGTTGAGGAGAGTGGTATCACCAATATTTTCTACGTGCAAGGTAAGCGTGACATTTTGACCAACTTTGACATCTGGAGGAATAGCAATTAGCGTTGCACGCATATTGTTACTTGCTCCAACATTTAACTTAGATTTTGCTACAGTACCAAATGTAGAGACCACTTTAATGTCATAATCATCTGTGTTCATAAAGAGAGGAGTGTTTTCAAGTATGTTAGAACCATAACCAGGAGGAATAACGGAATCCTTGTAATCAATAAGATATTTTGTTGCTGGAAAGCTTCCACTGTTGTTTATAATCCAAATATCCCCGACTTCCACGGGATTTGTTCCTTGATTTTTAACTTGTATTCCAAGTCTGTTGTTGTTTGATCCATCTGTTGAAACTGCAATTGAGAATTTTTCTTTGGATTTTTCCATAATAGAGTCTGAAATAACACGTTGTGTGTTTATTGTGTCTCGTTGAACATCCATGGCTATAAAAAATGTTGAAGAGGCACCAACAAACAATACCAGAAATATGGCGGCTCCAACTATAGTAGAAATTGCCCTTCTTTTGTGTAATCCTGCCCCCTTTTTGTTAAAATTTACCACTTTGCATCCCCACTCAAGATTATAAATTCGGCAGGTTGTGAACCACCGAAATTTACTAGTACTCGCAGGGAACTCCACATGCCTATATCCTGAGGAATATCATCACTTAATTTTATCACAAGCCTTACCTCACCATCACCTGGAATTTGATTAGTTGCTTGTTGCGTTATGGGTAAGTCATTCTCAACAGGAATAATGCTAAAAGTGCCTGCCTTTGGATAATTGCCCCCACTTCCTAAATTATTGGTAAGTACAAGGTTTCCAACTGCAAGATTATCCCAAGTATGGCCTACATTATTAATCAAAATATTATGAATGAAGACAGAATCTAAGTTCATGTTTCTAATCTGTAAAACAATAAACTCGGTTCCTCCATTTTTAGGAAGATTATCACCATTTACTATTGTGCATTGTGCGCTATCTCCACTGGTACATAGCATTTGATTAAATGTGTTATTCAAGTTAGGCACATTAGTTAGTTCAACTGAATCACGTGTATCGTAACTTGTTAACCTAATAGAGTCTATTCGAGCTTCTGCAACAGGATGTTGATCTACTGCAAAAAATTCTTTGGACATCAAGTTTGAAAGTAATACCGCACCAGCTACTGTTATTGCTAAAATCAGCATTGTTCCAATTACTTGTGATACAGCTCGTCTTTTTTTGAAAGTAGTTACACCATTCATGTGTTAAACGCCCTCGCTACAGTATCAAAAAAGTTTCCTCGCAAAGTAATTATAGAAATTTTATATTCTTTCCCAGTAGGATCGCCTGATCCCCAGTTTATTCCCTCCATATTTACTGCATCTACAGTAATATCGGTGCTATTTTTTAGTGGGATCACTATTGGGGAAAATGAGCTAATATTTGAAATTTTGAAAACAAGATTTTGATTTGTCATATTAACAATACTAATCCGGTCTATTGTAGTTTCTACCGTGCCAGCATTTCTAACTGAAATCATTACTTCCTTAGAGTTTTTGTCAAATCTAATATGCTCAAAAACAAGATCCTCTTGAATACCATTATTTCTAAATTCTAAAGAATTTGACATTTCATTGTTAAAGGCGTTTATCTTAGTGGTACCATTAAAAAGAATTATACTTCCAAGGGGTACAACAATTGCTAGCATCAGCAAGCTACCAATAATTTGGCTTATCCCTCTTCGTTGACTCGATGAGATAGCAATAATTGGTAAAAATTTTAGAAAATTCAATCTGTTCAGCTCTCTAGTTTTGAAACTTTTTCAGATAGAATATTTTTAATTGAAGAAAGAATCTTGTCAGGATTTTGTTCTGTTATAATAGAAATGTTGTAGTTAGAGGTAATTGTCTTTGCTTTTTCAGAAATTGATGGAAATCCTATCAATATGGCAACGTTTGGAGATGTATCTAATACCTCGATAATCTTAGAATTTAATTCAGAATTATCACTCTCAGCATTTGGATTTTTAACATATATGAATACAGTTCTTTTATTTTTGTCTTCACCGTAAATGTTAATGCGGTAATGATTCCCACTGTTTCCAGTAAGAGTATAGTTTTCTTCTGCAGAAAATCCAAAAGAGCCTAAAAGATTCTTAAGTGGTTTTAAGATTGGAGAGATACTAGAGTTAGAAGCGTCTTGTAAATTCTTAAGTAAAAAGCCTGGAATTGAAATTGAATGTGCATCAGAAATTTCAAAGTCATGATTGAACTTTCTACAGCGCATCTTTATTGAAACGTCATCAAATTTTTCTTTACACTCATTACAATTGTACCACATTGCTGGCCTGGCAATTTCTTTTTTTGCGTCATGAATAGGTTTTTTACATGATGGACATGCAATAATTTTTCCATATTCAGATATCTCAAAATTTTTATTTTCAGATATGTAACCGCATCTTTTATGTTCTATTAGATGTAGTTTTGAAATATCCACTGATGCACAACGAGGACAGTGTAATTGAACGCTAGTAGACATTGTTCCTGGATGTTCTGGACAAACTACAAGTCTTTCATAAACAGTTCGTTCTAAAATATCAAAATTTTGCGATGCAAGCTTTTCTAAGAAATCAAAATTATCTACATCTTCTTCAATTTCTGCTAAAATCGGATACGAAATTTTTCCTTCTCCCATATCAATAAAAGGTACGATCATTTTTTCGGTAGATGTTTCAATTGCTTTTATCAACTTAGAAATTTTTTCACTTTCAGGACTAATTCGTTTAGCAGATTTTTTGATTTCAAACCCTTTGGATAACTCTTTAGTTTGTCGCGATACAAAAACATGAGAACCTAACTTTTCTTCAATTGTGGCTTTTAGTTTTTCTTCTACCTTTGCAACTAATTTTTCCTCAAGTGTGGTTTCTAGATCCATACTCACTTTAGGTTCTACTTTTTGCTCAATAGGAGATTCAAGTTTTTCTTCAATCTTGGCTTCTAATTGTTCTTTAGCCCTGGGTTCTAATTGTTCTTCAACTGCTGTCATGTCAGCAAAAGTGACAGTCTTATCATCTTCATCATGAGCAGTGCCTTTAAGAAGTGAGGCGATCATCTCAGTCTTTAGAGAATTTATCTGTGTTTTGTCTAATTCATCATTTTGATTGTGTTTTTCTTCTACTTGTTTTGAGCCATCCTTGTTATCAAGTTTAAATTTATTTTTAAAATCAAATTTCAACATATTTTCTTCTCCTTGAGATATTTTTAGCACTTGCCATAATACGAAAATTAGGCGTAATTTAGAGTAAAAGCCGTATGCTGTGCATTTGGGCGCACAATGAGTAAAATAATTACAAATTAATTTATCAATACAAATGAAATTTACAATTTTAAAAAATAGCCTAAATAATAAGCTACATAATTTAAATTTAAATCCAGTAAATGCAATAAAAACGGATTTTCATAAAATTTCAAATCCAGATGTAAAAAAAGTAACAGCTCAAAACTTACCAGAGCAAAGTATTTTAGAAAAAATTGAAACCCCAATTCCTAAATTTATTTCGGTTTCAAAATTAAGTTTTGATAATGCAGAAATTCATGGAGGAGTAACAAAAGATACTTCGGCAAGGGGAGGATTAAGTTATACTATAATTGAACCAACACTTAGTGAACGAGATAAGAAAAATTTTGAAATTATTAAAAAATTACTAATGATAGAGCTTACTGTTTCTTTATCTGAAATAAAAACCAAAAAAGCTGCGGAAATAAAATTAACTAGAAAAATTGCTCAGCTTATTAAAAAATACAAACTTGAGATACCTACAAAAAATCTGTCGAAAATTACCTATTATGCAATACGTGATTTTGTCTATCTTGGAAAAATTGAGCCATTAATGAGAGACCATATGGTAGAAGAGATTAGCTGCGATGGAACAAACATTCCTTTATACATATGGCACAGAGAATTTGAATCAATTCCAACAAACATTCGCTTTGAAACAGATAAAGAATTAAATAATTTTGCAAGAAAGGTTTCTTACGTTAGTGGCAAACATGTTTCAATGGCAAATCCTATTGTGGATGCATCACTACCTGATGGAAGTAGAATCAATTTAACTTTGGGTCATGAAATAACTAAACGAGGAAGTACTTTTACTATTAGAAGATTCAGAGCTGATCCAATCACTATAGTTGATCTCATAAAATTCCAAACAATGTCAGCAGATATTGCAGCATATTTGTGGTATGTAGCTGAAAAAAATTCTACGATGCTTGTAGCTGGTGGAACTGCAAGTGGAAAAACTACAGCTCTTAACGCGTTGGCTTCATTTATTCGTCCTGGACAAAAAATTGTAACAATAGAAGATACTCAAGAGCTTAACTTACCCCATGAAAATTGGATCCCTGCTGTATCAAGACAAAACTTTACTGATGGACAGATTGGTGAAATAAATCAATTTGATCTTCTTCGAGCTGCATTAAGACAGCGACCTGATATCATCATTGTAGGAGAGACAAGAGGTAGAGAAGCTTACACTCTATTTCAGGCAATGGCAACAGGTCACGGAGGTTTTTCCTCCATACATGCAGATTCAGTAGAAGCAACCCTAACTAGACTTGCATCATCACCAATGGATATACCAAAAACATTAATCGCTAATACTTTAGATTTGATTTATCTTCAGCTTAAGATAAGAGTGAAAGATAAGTCAGTTAGAAGAGTAATTCAAATTTCAGAAATTGCTGGTCTTGATCAAAATACAGGGGAAATACGTACTCATGAAATATTCAAATGGGATCCTCAAACTGACACACATAGTTATGCTGGCAATAGTGTAGTACTTGATAAAATTAAAGAAAGACATGGTGAAAGCGATGAACAAATAAACTATGAATTAAGCAAAAGAAAACTTGCTCTAGAATGGATGGTAAAAAATAACATACGTGAACACAAAGAAGTTTCGAATAACATTAAGGAATTTTATGCAGATCCTGAACGATTCTCTGAAAGAAAAAGAATGAGTGTGTAAAATCGTGCAAAAATCTACTGACCATCCAAGTTCAATGAAAAAAAGGGTGCGTGCAGAAGAATCGGCAAGTTCAATACACATTCTAAGCTACAGACTACTCAATAACCACATTCAATTTTTGTATCCAAAACTTGGAAAGTTAGAAAGAACTCTCAAACAGTCAAGAATTCCAATTCCATTTGAAGTTTATGTAAGTAGTATGGTTTTTTTCAGTTTTATTGCTGGACTTGTAGGGCTTTCAGCAGGAATTGCTATTGCTATTTTAGTGAACATTCAACCGGTTGCTTTTGCATTTCTTTTACCAATAATTACAGGCGCCGGAATGGCACAAATTACATTTTTCATATTACAGTTAATGCCTAATATCAATATCAAAAACAGGGCAGCAAAGCTAACTGAGGAGATTCCTCATTTTATTGGGTATATGGCTACACTTGCAACAAGTGGCCTTTCATTAGAAGGTATTTTCAAAGCAATTGCAAATGAAGAGACAGAAGAAGAGATAGTAAGAGATGCCAAATTCATTACTCGAAATATTGACGTGATGGGAATGGATTTGGTAACAGCAATTAATGATTTAGTCAAAAGAACACCCTCTGGCCCTTACTCTGAGCTATTAGAAGGAGCAATAATTACTGTCCAATCAGGTGGAAATCTGAAAGAATACTTTATAGCTACAGGCAAAGTCCAACTAGAAGAAAAGAAAATGGCACTAAGAAAATCAACAGAATCACTTGGAATAATGGCAGAGTTGTATACAATCCTGTTGATTGTTTTCCCACTATTAGCTATCATCATGTTATCTATTATGGCAGTTATGAGTCCAAGTTTAGCAGGTTTTGATCTTATGACTCTAATGTATTTAATGACTTATGTCATGGTTCCTTTCTTTGGTTTTATTTTATTGTTTATGATGGATTCGATGGTTCCAAAGAGGTAATGATTTATGCAAAAAGCTTCATCAAATATAAAGAAAAATGATCTGACAACTATACCAAAACCATCGTTCATTTATTCTCAAAAATTTAGAATTGCCGTACCTTCAGTAGTAGTAGGAATAGGGATTATTCTAGCAAGTTTATACTTTGTAGGTTTTTCTGAAAATACCTCAATTAGAGACGTTGGAGTAATTTTTGGTGTAATAGCTATGATTGTACCAGTAACAATGTTACAAGTAAAGGAATCACAAAGAAAAGACAGCATAGATAGAAATCTTCCGCTGTTTTTACTTGCATTATCTAGTGCGGTTCAAAGTGGTGCTAATTTGATTCGTGCCATAGAAACTACAGCTGACCGAAATATGGGCTCCTTGACACCTGAATTGAAGAATTTACGAGCCAATCTTAGTTGGGGTATGCCTGTAGAAGAATCATTTGAAAATTTTGCGAATAGAACTGGAACCAAGACATCAAGGCGTGTAACTGTTCTTCTTGAAATGGCTTTAAAAATTGGAGGCGATATCAGAACTAATTTGGAAATGATTCAAAAACATGTAACTGAACTACAAAATCTTGAAAAGGAGCGCAAATCCTCGTTGGCTCCATATACATATACTATTTACATTTCATTTGCAGTTTTTCTTGGCATTGCCGTTATTCTTTCGTCTCAATTTTTTAGTCAATTTGAAGCAGTTCAACACTTACTAAGTAAAGCGCCAGGAACCACAGGTGGAGCATTTTTTTCTTCAATTAAAAATGTAGATTTTTCAGCACTCAATCAAATTCTTTTTAACATGTCAATAATTGAAGCGGTATTTGGAGGATTAGTAGCTGGAAAAATTGGTGCTGGAACTTATGTGGCAGGAGTAAAACACATCATAGTGATGATCGTAATGGCAGTAGTTGCCTTTATGTTTGTCTAATTTAGAAAATTCAATCTATAAAAATATAGGAAAAATATCTTCAATGATTATGTTTTTGCATCTAATTTTTGTAGCGGCTTAGAGGTTCGCCACAAAAATTTACATAAACTAAAAATGTTATTTACCATTTCAGCTGAGTTAGTCCATAATGCAAAATCTGAATCTGCTCCTAAACTAAATGAATCAGTAGTTGACCTTGAGTTTTCTGTGTTTATAAAATCAGATGCATTCATAACATCAGACATTACCATCTGTTTTCCTTCCTCGACTATGATCCTGCCTTTTGAAGGAAGTTTCCCAAGTCGAGTCTCAGTTGGTTTTAATCTATCAATTAATGGTAAGAATTTTTTATCATCAGCGTCAGTTAAAATTCTAACTGTTCCTCCTTTCCCAATACATTCTTTTATTTTTTCAGGAATTGCAGTATGATACATTCTCAGAATATCTTCGGTTGTTGTAACAATGTAGATTGTTCCTGAAGAATCTTCTAGGATCTTTTCAATATGAGAATAAATATTTGCTCTTCCTTGTACGGTTCTGAATGTTGGAACATAATGTCCATCAGTTATTGGAACAATTTTGTTAATCCTCTTGATTACTTCCTGTCCAATTTTTTCTACTCTATTAATTTCATCTTGTTTTTTTTGCAAAACTATTTTGAGTACTTCTTCAGGTTTAGTTGCGATGCAAAGCTTTGGGTTTGAAATGGTTGTTGAAACAATACTCATGTTAAGTAATTTATCAATAGTTCTGTATGTTTTTGTTCTATCAACATCAAGTTCTTTAGCCAAAGAACTTGCAGTTACTGGCCCTAATCTAAGTAGATTAAGGTAAATTCGTGCCTCTACAGTTTCCAGATCTAAAATAGTCGATAATTGCAAAATGAGTTCTGCCCAATCATCATTATAACTGCCAGTCGATAGATTATCATCTACTACAGATCCATTCTCCAACATGATGTTTCCAATATCAAAAATGAGCTCATAAGTTACCAGTCTTTTAAATCGGACAAGCTGTCAGGAATTTTTTTAATATATGATAATGAATAGGTTATGACTGTTTTAATTTTATTATTTTATGAGGAGTGTGATTAGAAAATACAGACGAATTTTCTAAATTGTTAAATGATTTGCTAAAACTAAACAAATTTGAGAATACTCTAATCAAATTTTTTTGTACATATTCATCTGCTATGCTATAAAGGATTAAATGTCTCCAATGGTGTTTTTCTCTTAATTGGCAGAGCCGCACCATCAAAGAACTGTAGGATATTCAATGATCGCAGTAGCAGCATCTTTGGCACTTATTGGTATGCTTCATCTTGCAATTGGTCATAACGTGTTGACTGGAGATGGTATTCAGCGAGCAAAAACTGCGGAGTTTGAGCACTGTAAAGAGACAAACTTTGCAGGAGATGAATGCAGGAAATACGATAAACGCTTAGAAGTTGATCAGCTTGACTCTGGCAAGAAAATTAGTGCAAAAATTGGTGAAGGCGATACGTCTTCTGGATCTAAATAATAGTTATAAGATTTTTTAGATTATTAATCTAAATCATATAGATTCACTTGCAAAATCTTCCCACATGTTAAGATTGGATGTAAGTTTGTTCATCTGATAAAGGGCTCCAGCGATTATTCCTGCCTGATAAAATACGTACAGATAGACTTGTGAATCGGTTGGATCACTGTTAGTTAGACTAAGTGAGATCATAGAGAAGAAAAAGAATGTTCCAACAAAGGTTATTATTTTATTTAGAACTCCATCTATTCTTACTATTCGTTTTGTTGCTGAAGCCATTAGCGTAATACTTGAGATAATAAGGAATGTAATGCCACCGTTGTTTGAAACAAACTCTGTGACCCATTTAATCAAACCGTCTTCAAGAATTGAAGTCTGTGGGGTAACTGAACCACCTTGAAGTGCAAAGCTGACAGAGCTAAATAGGCCTCCTATTATGAAGAAAAACAGAAATGTCTTAATTATAGCTCGTTTTAGTCTCCCACGTGTTTCAGATGGCCTTATCACACGTTCTACTATTTTCATTCCATAAATTACGCCTATAACAAATATTGGGATATACATAATGTCAATAATGATTGGCGAATTTTGTGTTATTTTTGAGATTTCTGGATGTATTGTCAGAAATAACACAAGTGCGATTATTGCAGCACTAACAAAAACAATCAAATTTCCATAATTATGCCTATTTGATTCTAAATCATTGGTCCAATCGTACACATTGGTGATTAATAAAAAATAGATTAAAGAAAAAGACAAAAAATGATTTGTTCAAATTATCAATTCTGTTTACCTTATTAGTAAAATCATGCCAAGAGTAATAATGAAGGTAGCCAAACCAATAATTATTCTTGGGATTATTGTCATAGTTGCAGGAGTGATTTTTCATCTTCAAGGTCAGGCTATAGTAGGACCTGAATCATCATTCATGTATTCAAATCCAGAATGGATTACATATGGTCAACAAATTGCAATTTCAGGAATAGTGATCATTGGTTTTGGCGTGTTCCTTAAAATATCAAAGTCTAATTGGTGACTCTCAATGTTATTGTACTTCTAATTTTGTCTAGTTTTCGAATTTTTGATGTGATTAATTTATCCATTTTATCTGAATTTGTAGTTTCTGCTTCAACTACAATATCATACTCACCAAAAGTTATCAATATTCCCTTTATTTCATCAATTGCACGTAATTGAGAAGCAAGATCATGTTCTTCTCCAATTTCACAGCTTAACAGAATGTACGCCTTTTCCATATTATAATCACGGAGGAGACAGGTATTAGTTTAACTTACTGCTACACTGAAAGTGATTATTTTTTTCGAGGTATTGTTGATGGTATTCTTCTGCCCTAAAAAATTTCATTGCAGGTATAATTTCTGTAACGATCTTTTCTCCAAATTGTTTAAGTGCTGTACTTTGAAGTTTTTCTTTTAGTTCTTTTGCAGTATCCTCTTGTTTTTGATCGTGAAAAAACACAACGGATCTATACTGTTCGCCGATGTCTGGACCTTGTTGATTAATTGTTGTTGGATTGTGATTACTCCAAAATATCAATAAAAGATCCTCGTATGATACTACAGAGGGATCATATTCAAGTTGAACTGCTTCTGCATGCCCGGTTCTACCAGAGCAAACATCTTGGTAAGTTGGATCTTCAAATTTCCCACCGGTGTAGCCAACTTGGGTTGATTCGACCCCTTTTACTTGTCTAAATAATACTTCTACTCCCCAAAAACAACCTGCTGCAAATGTGGCTCTCATAACGGTATACCTCATGCTATTGTAATAAATTCTTGCCCAATTTCTTGTCTGTTCATATCATACACAAATCAAAGTATTATCTGGATTTGTTTTTAGATTTTATGATTCAAAAATGTATCAAAAGTAAAAAAGATGTTCAACAAAATACCAAATCTATTCAAACAGATTCAGATGTACGAGAATTTTATCTCTTAGAAAGACTCTACCAAGTCATGAGAGATGACAAAAAGCGAGGAAAGAGACCGTCAGCTAAAGAATTTTACCTCATGGAGAAATTATACCATGTTATGATTAACGATAAAAATCGTAATAAAAAATTGTTAAAATCCTGAATTTAAAACCCAGCAGTTATTGGATCTTTTGGTTTCATTACCTCTCGCATGACAATAGTCGCATAAGATCCTCGGGAAAGTGTGAATCTTATCCAATCATTAGTAATATCAATGTCATCACATTTTATGGAGGAGTTTCTAAATCCACCTTCACTGCTTATCTCTTGCATTTCTTTTAGAAAAAAATCCTTTGGACTTACTTCTTCAGATTCTAATATTTTAGAAATTTGATAATGAAATCTAGTCTTTTTGTAGTAAGAATAACCTACAAATGGAATTGATAATCTTTGGTCAGTTTCATTGGAGAATTTTCCAATAATTCCATTTTTATCATAACAAACATCACCTTGTTGAGATGAGAACAAATCTTCGCCATCAGTAAATGCCATGCTCAATGTTTTATTAAATAAAAACGATTGATACGCTTGAAGATAAAAACGTCTTATTGCCAGTGGCAAGGCACGTATTGCTTTTTTGGGATCATCATCTTGAATCATTTGATTTACAACAATCCGTTCTAAATCCATTTGAAATGGAATTTCGTCTAGTAATTTTGAATAGTTTGATTTATCAGAAAGATGTTTTCTTAGTTTAGTATTCTCTGGAGAATCATACTCTGAAGTAAATGAAAGCAACAAGTTAACTGCTTTTACATAGTCCTGCTGCAATAGTGCTTTTCCAATTAAATGAGTCACAGGTCTTTTAGAACCAAATCTTTGATATCCATAAAAATTTAAAATCTTATCAAACTCGTTAAATTTTGAAATATCTTTAGTAGTATCAGTTATTTTTATTTTAAATTGATTTCCAATCATGTCCTTTTTAGATAATGGTTTTTTAACATATCCAATTCTTTCAAGGGAATACTTGTCTTCTGAAATCCTATCAATAGAATTTAATTTTTTTTCAGAGCAGACATACTGCTCAGTAACTGCGGTTGCATCTTTAAGACCCAGTGATTTTAAGCGCAGATTATATTTTTTGAAGATATTTGCAAGAGAGTGAGTAGTGTCAATACCATGTTTTTTTAATTTGTAAACTGCATAATATCCATCTGCAGAAATATTTTGAATCGCATTTTTTGACAAAACCTCTGAGACTAGAAAATCATCATCTTTTGATTTAATTTTACCTCCACATCCCTCAAAGATAGTAGTATATACTGAGATTCCTATCTCAGAGTCAATTTTTGGGATCACTACTCTATTATCACAGTGACAAATTTAGAAACAACCAAATCATCAGTTTGTGCACCTATGAGAACCTTATGTACATCTGGTAATGCGTTATCACTTGCTGATATTGATACTTGCACAGTTCTAGGAGTATCAGAATCAAGCTGGAATGTGTCTGGGGCGTTATTTTCAATAATTAGATCAGAAAATTCTGCAGTATTTGAAGAGATAATAGAAAGATTAGGAATGTTATGACTCTTCGGTGTTAATGATAATGTTAATTGTATTTTCTCACCTTTTTTCAATGTAACTTTTTGATTGTCAAGTTCCACATCAAAAAAGAGAGGTAATGATGTATCTATTACTCCTATATTATTTTCAACCCACTCTGTAAACCATATTTTAGCCCCTGAAGTTGTGAAATCAAATATTTGAGCTAATCCACAATTTTCCATTCCTTCACAGTCTGCCCAGTTTGGATTATGTGATGGGATCATATATTCAACTAGGGATTCGCTTTCAGTATCAAATACTCCAATACGGTTTGCAGTTTGTTCATTAAAAACTAGTTTACCATCTTCATTAAATGCAGCCCAATAGGGTCGCGAAACGGGATTTTTTATTACTCCAGAAGAATTCCCGTAAGAAGAAACCTGTGGTGTTGACGTAATGTATTTTGTAAATGACTCGGTCTTAGGGTCAAAACTAAAGAAAAAACTGCTTGATGTATCAGCAATCCATATCTTGCCATTAGTTCCTGCAGCTATGCCGTTTGGAGTAGTCATTCCTTTGGGAAATTGGTATACATCAATTAAATCGAAAAGTGGAGTAGTAGAGTTTCCAAATTGTCCAGTAGAAGATTTTTCAAATTTATCTTGGTTAAATTTTGCCAAAACTCCACCTTGGTGGAAAACCCAATTTGTATACCAGATATTTCTTTTGGAATCAACTGCAAAGGCGCCAGTTACAGAATTTTCAACAGGTGATGGTATACTCAAATATGAAATTCCCTCTCCAGATTGAGTTGGATCCAAGAAGGTTAGCTTACTTCCAGTAAAGTCATTAACTATGATTTTTGAACCTTCAACAGACAAACGCTGGGGTAATGAATCATTAATTTTTGGATAATCTGTCCTTGCATATTGTTTGTCCATAATTGAAAATTTCCATATTCCATCAGTTGCTTCATCAGTAAACCAAAGGCTCCCGTCAGGAGAATAATCAATACCCCACATCATTGAACGCGCTCCTTTTTGCCATTTTGCATTTTCATATTCTGTAAAGACTTCATTTATGGGATCAAACTTTGCAATCCTTCCAGCATTAGTTTGGGTAAACCAAATATTGCCATCTGGATCTGGAACAATTGCCAAAGGTTGAGTACATTGTGTTGGAATTTTGTATTCTTTTACAAAGGCGTTAGATTTAGCTGATTCCTCAGAGCTACAAAATTGTGCTCTTTTAACATCAGGAACGTTATCCATCGGAGTGCCGGTAATCGTAATTTGATCAGCCGCATTTTTAACAGGAGCACGAGGAGCTGTTGATGCGCCAACAGAAGTTAACATAATAATTCCAAAAAATGCAGCTAGTATGAGTCCTTTTGTTTTTTTCTTCACATCAGAAATTTCAGGAATAGCTCGTTATATCTTATTCCAATTAATTGTTCAAACTAGGAGAATATTTATTACAATAATTTCAAATTACCAGTTACTTTGTTGATCATTTCTTCAGGAGCAGGTCCTAATGAAATACAAGTGGTAGTTCCAGGCGCAATTTGAGTATGACCTGCATCAGTAACTTCTGACCACGGTAAATCCAAATCAATTGCGTGTTTCTTTACTTCCTCTAATTCTTTTGGACCAGGAACTTTGAGAACAATTTTTTCCTGACCTTGCCACCATGTTTTAAACCAGTCTGGATGAGATTTTCTCACGTTTTCAGCTCCTAAAACACAGGCATGCCCAACTTGAGCTGCGATCTTTCCCTTGCTCATCTCAAGATCTGTCCTAACTACAATTACTTGCTTTATGTTACTCATAGGTAAAATGATAAAATAGGTAGATGAAAAACTTTTGAATTAACCATATCAAGATTTACGAATTGATTTTTAACCTTCATTGATGAAATGATAAGAATAATTGGTCAATAATCTTTTTAGATTGAGTGTCTAATTATTAAACAAAATATGATAAAAAAATGCCAAAGATGTAACTTAGAATTTGAATGTAAAGAATCTCCTTCCTGCTGGTGCTTTCAAGAAAAAGGTATACGAAATGATGAAATTCAATTTGATAGTTGTGTCTGCAAAAAATGTCTACAACTACAGTATAGAGAAAGATTATTGGGGATGTAACACACCTTTGAATTAAATTATTGGATAAAAAAGAGAAATCATGTACTATGATGTTGTAATAGCAGGGGGAAGTATTGCAGGCCTATTATGTGCAAGAGAGGTTGCAAATAATGGTCATAGTGTATTAGTTTTAGAAGAGGATAATGAAATAGGCACTCCTGAGCATTGTGGGGGACTCGTTAGTATTATGGCCCTGGAAGAGCTAGGAATTATCCCGCATAGAAAAACTTTTGTTCATTACATAGAATCAGCAGAAATTTTTTCGCCAGAAGGAAAGAGCTTTACAATAGAATCTAAAAAACAAAAGGTAGCTGAGATAAACAGAAGGGATTTAGATAAACAAATTGCCCTTCAAGCAAAAAAAAATGGGGCAGAAATTCGAGTTAAAACAAGTTTCAAAGAAATCACAGATGATGGGGCAAATACTTCAATTGGTAATATAAAATGTAAAATTATCGTAGATGCTAGAGGAGTTTCTGCGCTTATTAACAAAGATAGAACTGGGATACTTTCATCAGCCCAATACGAAGTTTATGCTGATTGGATTAAGAATGGAAGAGTTGAGGTTTATTTTGATCAAAAAAAATATCCAGGTTTTTTTGCATGGGTTATTCCATCGTCAGATGGAGTAGGAAAGGTAGGAGTAGCGGGCAGAGCGATTAATGCAGCTGATGCGCTTGAAGAATTTCTTTCAAGAAAGGGAAATTATTCTACAATTAGAAAAATATTTGCCCCAATATGGATTAAAGGACCAATTGACAAATTTGTATCAAAAAATATAGTAATTGTAGGGGATGCTGCAGGACAGTCCAAACCCACAACAGCAGGTGGGATCTTTTCATGTGGAGTTGGCGGCATTTTAGCTGGACAAGCAATTTCAAAGTATTTGGAATCAGGAAATGAAGAAGATCTTAATCAATATCAAAAATTGTGGAATAAAAAATTTGGTAAAGAATTTGAAAAACAATTACTTGCAAGAAAAATTCTTGAACGTCTAGATAATACCACTATAGACAAATTATTTGATTCGGTCACTCCTGAAATCTTAAAAGAGATTTCAAACAAAGATGATTTTGATTTTCATACAAGTTCAATTATTAAACTGCTTGGAGTAAAGGGTTCATTCAAGGCTGCACAAATCATCATGACTGGTGAAATGAAAAATCTCTTATCGTGAGATTAACTGATTTTTATAAGTAAGGTATAAATTCTACAGGTAGAGTGAGCTGTTTATGTCGTCTACAATCTCTTTACCAGTATGCAGTTGTTGTCATAGGCACATAATGCCAAAGGACAAGTCTGTAAAATTCAACTGCCCAAACTGTGGGTCTGATCTAATATGGAGATGTCAAAGTTGCAGAGAAGCAGCAAGAACGTATACTTGTAATTCTTGTAATTTTAGAGGACCTTAGCAAAATGGCGCAGATTCTCCTCATAGTAAAAATCCTACCCACTGGAACAGAAGTAGATTTAGACAAACTTGCAAAAAAAATTCAATCTGTCTTAAAAGATGGCATAGAATTAAGAAGATTTGAGAAAGAACCGTTAGCTTTTGGATTACACTTCCTTAAAGGGGAGTTTATCGTAGATGATAAAGAAGGACAAATGGATTCATTAGAAACTGCAGTTAGAAGTGTAGAAGGAGTAAGTGAATTTGAAGTTATGAATATGAGCAGAATGTCAGTTGACATGAAGTAGGGGATAATATGGTAAAAAAAGATGAGCCATTACAAATGAAGATTGGGGAAGCAAAACAAAGAGATATTGGTAAAAAACGTGCTCGAATTGGCCCTGATGCAATGGATTACCTAAAAGCTGCTCCTGGGGATGTTATTGAAATTACTGGAAAAAGATCTACTTGTGCAATTGTTTGGCCAGCTGATGAAGATGAAAAATTTCCAGATTTGATAAAAATTGATGGGCAAACTAGAAAAAATATTGGAGGAGCATTAAACGACACTGTCAAAATAAAAAAGGTTGCTACTAAAGTTGCAAAATCAGTAGTTTTAATGCCAGTAAACGAAGTCGTAACTGTTGATAAAGAATTTACTGACTTTGTAAAAAATAGACTTAAAGGACTGCCTCTTTCTCAAGGCGACGAGATTTCAGTTATGATTCTTGGAAATTCCATGGATTTTAAAATTAATAAAAATTCTCCAAAAGGAGTTGTAAAAATTGATCGTTCTACAGAACTTACTATTCTTGAAGAGACATCTATTGACAGAAAGATTCGTGTCACTTATGAAGAAGTTGGAGGATTAAAATCAGAAATTAAAGCATTGAGAGAAATTGTTGAACTTCCTCTAAGACATCCTGAACTCTTCACTAGATTAGGGATTGAACCACATAGTGGAATATTGTTGTATGGACCACCAGGTTGTGGTAAAACATTGATTGCAAAAGTACTTGCAAGTGAATCAGAAGCGAATATGTTTTCAATAAATGGTCCTGAAATAATGAACAAATACTATGGAGAAACAGAAGCTAGATTACGTGATATCTTCAAAGAAGCAAAAGACAATTCACCAAGTATTATTTTCATTGATGAGATAGATGCAATTGCACCAAAACGGGAAGAAGCATATGGTGATGTTGAAAAAAGAGTTGTGGCTCAACTTTTAGCTTTAATGGATGGATTAACCGATAGAGGAAATGTCGTTGTTTTGGGTGCAACAAATAGACCGGATAGCATAGATCCTGCACTAAGAAGACCAGGAAGATTTGACCGGGAGGTAGAAATCTTAGTTCCAAACGAGGATGGAAGATTAGAGGTACTCCTAATCCATACTCGAGGAATGCCAATTGCAGAGGATGTTAATTTGAAAAATTTAGCGTCAGAGATTCATGGGTATACTGGTGCCGACATCAAATCACTTTGCCGAGAAGCTGCTATGAAATCAATTCGTCGTTATCTGCCAGAAATAGATTTAGAAACTGAAAAAATTCCTTCTGAGATTTTAAAGTCAATGGAAATTAAACTGGTTGACTTTTACGATGCAATGCATGAAGTTGTACCAACTGCCATGCGAGAATTTTATGTTGAAAGACCAAAAGTATGGTGGAGGGATGTGGGAGGATTGGAAGATACAAAAGAAGCACTACGAGATAATTTGATCCTTGCAATGAAAGAACCTGACAAATTCTTGAAAATTGGAATTAAACCTCCAAAAGGTGCATTACTCTATGGACCTCCAGGGTGTGGCAAGACCTTACTTGCACGAGCATTAGCTACTGAAAGTGGAGCTAACATGATCCTTGTTAGTGGTCCTGAAATTTTATCAAAATGGGTAGGAGAATCTGAAAAAGCAATTAGGGAGATTTTTAGAAAAGCCAAAACATCATCCCCATGTGTAGTAATATTTGATGAATTAGATTCACTTGCAAGATTCAAGACAGGGGAAATGAATGGTGTTGGAGAGACGATCCTAAGCCAATTATTAATAGAAATGGAGGAGGGAACTTCTTCAAGAGTTGTTGTTGTCGGAATTACAAATAGGCCGGATTTACTTGATAATTCCATGTTAAGGACTGGAAGACTAGATCTAGTTCTTTACGTGCAACCTCCAGACGAAAAAGGCAGATTAGAAATCATTAAGATATTAACTGATAAAATGCCTCTTGCTAATGACGTTAAATTAAAAGAAATTGCAGTAGCCACACAAAACTATTCAGGAGGTGACCTTGCATCACTTTGTAGAGAAGCTGCAGTACATGCAATGCAGAACGATTCTGCAAAGATAGGCAGTACTGATTTTTCTGCTGGATTAAAAAAGGTAAAACCCTCTATTACAAAAGAAGTAGAGCAGTGGTATAGTAACATGAAAGAAAGTATTTCAAATGTTGTTCCAAAGACAATAGATAAGACATTTTATGGTTAAAATGGTAAACATGCCTCTAAAAAACATAATATATGATCTCATTAAGGAAAATGTATCATTAACCGATAGTGAACTTTCAAAAAAATTAAGCAAAGATGAAGTGTTAGTTCCAGAGGATAAATTTAATAAATTATTACTTGATTTGGAAATTCTTGGGTTGATAAAAGTTTCATGGCTTACAAAGGATACAAGAAGAATTGAGGTTATCACAGAAAAAGAAGAATTAGATGAAATTGAATCACAGAACAAAGAAATGATGGAAAATGATTACGAAGCTAGTTTCCCTGGGACAGAAAATAGTTAATAATTTTCAAACCTAGAATCTAAAGTGAAAAGCAGCATCTATTGCTATTCCAACAAAAATTATTGTAAGGTATGGCGCCGTTACTTTATACGCTTTCCATGCAAATTCAGAAGTGGGATTTTGAGTAAGCTTGTAGTGATATGCAAGCATTAACCCTCCAGAAACTGCGGCTATTGCAAGATAAACAATACCTAAACCAAATGTGTATAACATTAAAGAATAAGGGAGAAGAATTGCAGTGTTTACTAAAATATATTTTGAAGTTTTTTGCATTCCGATCACCACTGGAAGCATAGGAATCTTTGCATCAGCATAATCGTCTTTAATCTTCATGGCAAGGCACCAAAAGTGAGAAGGAGTCCAGACAAAAACTAGGAACCCAACTAAAAATCCTAAAATGTCCATGGATCCTGTTGCAGCAGACCATCCTGCCATTGAAGCAGCACTTCCTGCAAATCCTCCTATGACAATATTTGAAGAATTTAGTCGCTTTAGCCAAATTGTGTATATTACTACATAGAAAAATATTCCAAGTGCAATAAAAAATGTTGAAACTAGATTCAATGTTAAAGCAGCATAAATAACAGAAGCTGCACTTACACCTATACCATAAATTAGAACACTCCTTGCTTTCATCCTGCCTGATGGGATAGGTCTGGTACTAGTTCGTGTCATCATAAGATCAATATCCTTATCATAATAGTGATTCAACGCACTAGAACCAGCAGAAGCGAGGGAACCTGCAATTATGATGTGTAATAACCCCAGGTAATCAAGCTCTGGGCCAATTAACTTACTTGCAGCAAACATGGATGTAACTGCAGTAATTACAAGCAAAACTACTATTCGGGGTTTGGAAATTTCCAATATTTCTTTGGCGCCCAATTTGCTTTAAGCGGCTTTTATAGGCATTTTAATCTATTCTATATTGGATTTCAATTTTACTTAATCAGGCTAAATTCAAAATTTTTCTTAATCTTTACATAATACTAGAAAGAAGATTAATTGTTAAAATTGAAAGACGAAATTCCATTTCACAAGAAAAGCAATGAAATGGTCAACACATTAAACCAAATAATGCCCAAAATTCCTAGTATGCGGTGGGGTGCGCTAACTAACATTCATCCTACAAATGCAAAGATAGAACAAATGAATAGGCTTTTGCCTCATGATAAGAGATGGCATCTTTTGTTTGAAGAAAAAGATCAAGTAAATGTAGATGGGATTACGATTAGACGAAAAACTTTAGATTCTATGACCTAAGATTAGTCTTTAATTAATCTAGTCATTAAAGAAAATAGTTTGTTAAATTATTTTATAATATAAAAAAAGTGTTCATTTATATTTTTTTTCAGATTCCTTAGATTTCTCGCGCTCTTCTTTCATCTTTTCTTGTTCGGCTTTAATTTTTTCTTGTTCGGCTTTCATCTTTTCTTGCTCGGATTTCATCTGTTCCTTCATCTTCTCGGTTTCTTGCTTCATCTTTCCTTGTTCATTTTTCATATCTTCCTTCATTTTCGGATTTTCTTCCTTTATCTTTTCTCGTTCGGCTTTCATCTGTTCCTTTATCTTTTCTCGTTCAGTTTTCATCTGTTCCTTTGTCTTCTCGTTTTCTTGCTTCATATTTTCTCGCATTGACTG
>Ga0334722_10001483_pt1 | contig 29164 bp, 22 predicted proteins | sample C3_bottom_MG_FD_207210 | JGI IMG/M metagenome (GOLD analysis project Ga0334722, IMG submission 207210) | Sediment microbial communities from Yellowstone Lake, YNP, Wyoming, USA - C3_bottom | ecosystem: Environmental > Aquatic > Freshwater > Lake > Sediment | place: USA: Wyoming | collected... | reverse complement strand
GTAGGTTGTATCTTAACAATAGATATACTTATTGTTGTGTATCGCAAATGGGTCGTAAACATTGGAGAGCTTTATATACTTCTGACTATGAAAATGAAAGACAAGCAATTAAAGTTATTAATGGCAATCGTGAATCTGCATTTAACTTTCTGCTAAATCGTGTAGAAGGTTATTATAAACGTTTAACAAAAGGATTATGATTAATAAAAGAGATATAAAAATTAAAGAAGCAATGAATGATTGCTACATACAAATGTACAAAGAATCTGAACCACCTGCTAATTTTCTAGAATTAGTAGAGAATGCAGTATTAAATGAATATGGTGAGAAAGTAATACCTTTTAATGATTACGTTATAAGTGAAGCTAGAGCAGATCAAATAATAGCGGAGGTAGCAAAGAAAAATAAGTTCAACGAATATGATAAAAAAACTTTATCCCGCAGTGTATGGTTAGGGTGTTCACCAAAATTTAAAAAAGAATGAGTAGAATAGTAGTAGAGTATAACCCAGAAGAATTGTCTTTAAAAGCTATGGAATGGATAGAAGAAAATATCAATCATGAAATAGAGGCTGTAGGTGGTACTGGCGAAAGACAGTATTACATGGATTCCTTGATGTGCAATGAAGATTTAGCTGATAATATTACTGCAGCTGAATACCATTACTTAGAAAGTCTGCAAGAGCAAAGAGTTGATTATTTAGCTATAGACCTAGAAACAATATTTTAAACATGAGAGTTATTTTATTGCTGCTATTAATTACATCTTGCAATAGTGTTGTTAATAAAACTGTCAATGTTCTTAGCAATGTGCAAATAGGTGATTCTATTGACAACTTAAATAATGTCACTGTTTATTATAATAGTTCTATAGGTAATGTTTCTAGTCGAAATATTACGGTAGATGGTTATAATCTAGGTTTAAAATATCAATGCGTTGAATTTGTAAAACGTTATTATTACGAATACTACAATCACAAAATGCCAAATACTTATGGTAATGCTAAAGATTTTTTTAATAAATCTTTAAAAGACGGCGAAATAAATGTAGATCGTAATTTAACACAATACAAAAATGGAAGTAAATTTATACCTAGAGTAGGAGATTTAGTAGTGTTTGATGGCCACACATTTAATCCTTACGGGCATGTGGCTATAATCTCTAAAGTAGTTGATGGTCAACTTGAGGTTATACAACAAAATTGTGCATCTACAAGACAAACTTATTCTCTTTACAAAGAAGGTGATATTTATCTTATTAATTATGATAACCTATTAGGTTATTTAAGAAAAAACAAACAATGAGTAATAAATTTTTTATAGACACAGAATTTTTAGAAGGCCCACAAAAAAGATTATTTGGGTATACTAAACCAACAATAGACTTTATTTCTATAGGTATTGTTGATGAAGTAGGTAGGGATTATTATGCTGTATCAAAAGACTTCAATTTAAAAGAAGCCTGGAATAGATACGACGAGGTAATTAATAAACACTTTCCAGATGGGCCAGAGTATAATAGGCTTTATTGGATACGTGAAAATGTACTTAAACCTATTTTTTACGATCTTGTTAAATATGCAAGGGAAGACGACGGTGAAATTAGTTATGAGTTCAACTATCGTAACTTTAAAACCCTTTTAAACAAGTATGGCAAAGGTAATAAAACTATTGCACAAGAAATATTAAGTTTTGTAGGTAAAGAAAAACCAGTATTTTACGGTTACTATGCTGATTATGATTGGGTAGTATTTTGTTGGTTATATGGTAGAATGATAGATTTACCAAGTAATTATCCGATGTATTGTACAGATCTTAAGCAAATGTATGATATAGAAAATGCTAAGTTTGTAGAAAAGCGTAAATTAAAACAAGCTAAATTTGGTGATACTACTATACATGAATTAAAAGATGTAAAATCTTATCCTAAAAACAATAATGAGCATAATGCATTAGCAGATGCTAAGTGGAATAAAGAGTTGTATAAATTTTTAGATTATAAAGCATAATGGAAGAAGTAGTAAGACTCCTAACGTTTGGAGAACAATTAGTAGGGTTATCATTTAATCCATCTGGTGATCAAAAAGTAAGTAGAGTAAAAGAAATATGTGCAGAACTTGCTGATATTTTAGAGACAGAATACAGAGAGAAAAATCTTGGCGGAATGCCTTTGACTGATACATTATATCAACACGCAATTGGTGAGGTATTAAATGCTCAAATGAACGCAGTAAAAGTTTTAACACTTAGAAAGTAATGGAGCAAATATTATTACACTTATGGGGTGATTATATTGTGCAAAGTAACTGGATGGCAATAAATAAGAAAACTAAAGGCTGGGTAGGTGAGCTAGCTTGCTTCTTACATTGCTTAACTTATACTTTACCATTCTTACTAATCACCCAAAACATTGCTGCCTTATTTTTGATTTGTTATAGCCATTACTATATTGACAGGTTCAATTTAGTTCAATGGTTCATGAAAACAAAATGGAAAGGTGATTTTGGTTCTGGTATATTTGCTCCTTGGAGCACTATACTGATAGATAACATATTACATATTACATGTAATTTTTTAATTTTTAAATACATAGCTTAATGAAAAGTCTACACAACACAACAGCCAATGGGGCTACAAAGAATGTAAAAGATATCCAATTTTGGGGTAACGGCGATACATTTAAATTAATTTCTAAAGCATCTTCTGAAGCAGAAGGTTGGATGAAATCTACTAAAGCAATGGAAATCGAAGGAGTAGGATGTGTAGTACAAGTTACAACACAACAAAAGTGTGTTTCTGAAAAAAGATTATTATCTCCTGATGAACTAGAAGCTAAGTACCCAGAGCCAGACTATAGGCCTTCTTTTGATTGGGTTTTAGAGACGGACTGGACTGTGGCTGAAGCACTTACTTTTGTGCCAGGGTCAAAGATTGAAGAAATCTTAGATGAAAACAACAACGTAATCAGTAGAAGATTAGTTAAAATTTAATGAAAAAATTAATTCTTTTTTATTGCATGATTGTGCTTTTCTGTAATTGCTCTGTGAATAAAAATCACCAAGAAAAAGTTACCAGAAAAGCACAAAAAGTGCAACACGAAATGATAAAAATACGCAAGAAAGCAGGTAGATATTACCGTTGATATTAGTAAAAAATTATTATATTTATAAAATAAGAAAATATGAATGCTATAGATTTTATTGATCTATTTTTAACACAAAATGATCCAACAACAAGAGTGATTAAAGCCGAACAGGCCTACAGCTCTTACATTAATTACTGCCAAAATAAAAATGTTGAAACTTCAACTTATCCATATTTCAGGACTAAGTTTAATAACAAGTTAAAAGACATTTCTGTGGCAAGTAATCCATCTGAAAATATTGATATTGAGCATAATGACGGATTAGAAGAATCTTTCATTATACCTATTGTTGAAGAACTTGAAAATGATATTTTCTTTGACGTAGTTGAAGCTCGTGTTGAGTTAACTAGAAGTGTAAAAAATTACAAAACAGGTGATGAAGTCCCAACTCCCCCATCATTGATACCAACAGGTTGTTTATTTGACCGTCTAATTTCCGATCGTGTAACTACAGATAAAGATATGGAAAATTACCAAGATAAATTTGGTGAAGATATGCCAGACGAAATGATTGAAGTTGGAGGATTTACACGTAAATGTGTTGATATTATTGCAGGTAAAGCAGGTTCAGGTAAAACTATAAGTTCTTGTATTTTAGCAGTAAAAGCTAAATACTTTATGAAAAGAGAATATGGTGTTGATATCAAAATTGGCTTTATATCTGGTGAGATGAGAGAATCTGAATGGGCTAAAGAAATCAGTAAATCTGAAATGTTAAAAGAATTAGAAGTAGATTATATGCTTAATTATGTTGGGCAAAATAATTACGAATCTATCTTTTGGGAAGCAGTAGCTGACTATGATATTGTTATTGTAGATTCTTTTCCAGCAATTTTAGGGCATGTACGTATGTCACCTAATGAAAAAAGAGTAGAAAAAACAATTATTAATGACTTTATTAGAAAAATTTTACAAATAGTAGAAGCAAGAAATAACAATGTGCAATTAATCAACCAATGTAATAAAGATGGTTCTTATAAAGGAGGTACTGAGTTACCACACATGTTATCTTCTTTACGCTATGTTATGGTAGAAGGAAATAAACGTTTTATGATTTGGGAAAAGAATAGAAATAATGGTTCTACTATTGGACAGAAAATCTATTTTGACAAAGATGAGCATGAAGGTATTTCCTTTAATGAAGAAGTTTATGATGCTACTTATAACTCTATTGAAGATAAAAAACAAACTTTAGAAGAACTATTTTCTTCTCTTAATACTAAAAATTTGGAAGACGAATTGGCTGAAATGGAAGACAGTGTATCAGAGTCTATACCAGAAGCTGTATTAGAAGAAAGAGGTGAGTTCCAAGGAGGTGGTCACGGCTATTTAGTCGACAGAAACGCGTTATCGCAAGATTAATTAATTTAAAAACTTAAAAGAAAATGAAACAAGTAACACAAGAAGAGTACTTAAAATTTAAAAATGATGTACTTAATGGTAATTTAATTACTAGAACAGATATTCCTGTATCTGCATTGCAAATTGATAGTTTAAAAGCAATCTCCTTTAACGGAGTTGTTTTACTATTAACTCCTGGCGCTACTAACGGCTTACTTAAAGCTATGGGTATTTCCAATAAATTAGTTGATATGTTGAAAAATGCTTATGCAGATCAGCATTTAGTAAACACAATCTTAAGCCATGTACGTGCAGCTAAAAAATCTAGTAAATATATTACTTTAGTATATAACAAAAGAATTAAAGTTATTACAGCTGTATATGCTCAAAATGATAAAGTAATTTCAGATAGTCAATACTTTGAATCATTAGAAGCGTTATTAGACAAATCTCAAGGAGCGTTCTTGAGAAATGTTAATATGGATGACAAAGGTAACTTACATGCTATTTTATCTAATCCTAATTTAGAGTTCCAATTTGGTAACAAAGCTGATGAAGTGTTTAATGCAGGTATTACATTTGATTTACATGATCACTTAAATACAAGTTTCTTTACTGAACGTAAAATTTGTTCTAATGGGGCAGTAGTACAGGATAAATTATGTACTAGAACTGTGAGATTCAATGCTGATGTTCCTGATTTCTTACAATCAATCATCTCTAAAGATTACTATTTAGATAGTATTCATGCTTTCAAACAACGTATAAATAGATGCTACTATACTACTGCATCTTTAAATGAGGTTTTATACGTAGAAGATAAGTTAAAAGCTATCTTGGGTAATTATTATGATATTTTAGCAGATAAAACTTCCATTGAAAGATTGAAAACTACTTTTGGTGAAGATTATTTATTAGCTAGAGATCAGCATGTTTATTTACGTACGGATATGACTTTATGGGAGCTTACCAATGAAGTTACTGCAATTTCTTCACGTATAGAACGAACTAATAATTTACAAGTTTCAGAAAATACAAATATGAAATTACAAATTATTGGAGGTGACTTAATGTTTAAAAAACCAAACTTAGCAAGTAGCCAAATTAAGCAAATATTTTAAAATTTTTTGTTATATTTACTATTAAATAATAAAATAAGTAAATATGAGAGTTATTCCAGTAGATGAAAATGGCCAAAAAATAATAGATTTGGCTAAATGGAAAAAAGATATAAAGAATTTTAATAAAGTATACTTTGATAGTAAATTTGAATATGATTGCTATATAGTACTTAAAAAAGCGGGGTTCAATGTGGATTTTCATCCTGAATCCCGCCTATTAATGCCATCATTTACCACATTTGCTTTAAGTAGGGCAAAGTCCGGCGTTAAATTATTTAAGTCTACAGTTAGATCTATATCTTACACACCTGATTTTTTAATTACATGTAATGATGGAACAAAAGTTTATATAGAAGCCAAAGGGTTTTTTACTGATGGGGCGAAAATGAGATACAAGTTATTTCAGAATTCCCTTACAGCTGATGAATATATATTTTCTGTATATGATAATGCTCGTGAAGGTATAAAAACCCTTAAGGCTATTATGCAAATTGTCGACGAAAAATTTAAAGGTTCATCAACAACAAAAAAAGTAGAAATAGTAAAAACAAATACAGTAAAATCAATAAACATATGATTATAAAAAATTGGGAAGATTATAAACAATTTGCTTTCAATACGATTGGTGAATTAAAAGATAAACCAGAAGATGTTATCTTTTTAAATTTACAAGAAGTTATTGGCAATATGTTTGGTGCTTTTAAAAAAGAGATAATCTCAAATCAGATTAATAACGAGGAGTTATTAGATAGAATAGGAGATATTATTTGGAATATAGCTATTATTGAAGTTCATTTTGGTTTAATGCCGTCTAGGGCAAGTAATACTTTAAATTACGAATTAAAATTTGTCAACGATATAAAACTTGAACTGGATTCAATTGCTTTACAAGGGCAAATATGCGAAATATTAATGCAGATTTTTGACGCTGAACTTGAAGATGATTTTGATACATTAGAGTATGGAATTAGTCAATTATTTTCAATTTTAATTGATATACTATTACCAAGAAAATTGCAATTAAAAGATGTTTTAGTTACTTCTGTTAAAAAATTAAACGCTATTCAAAAAGCTACCAAGCAAACAATTGCTGCTACAGAGGATCCTTACAAAAACGAATATAAAGAAGCTAAGGAAAAAATCAAACAATCAAAGGACAAAGAAATTACATTTGATATTCTCACTGAAACTATTGAGAAAGAAGGTAATGTTAAAACTATGTCAATTTATAAAGGTTTAAAAATTAAAAATGGTAGAAAAATTACAAAGTTTGAATCTGGAGAAATAATTTTAGATTATTTTAATGCTTCAAATGCTGTAGCTTCACAATTATCTAACAAGCATTACAGTTTGTTATATACACCAGAATTAAGAGCTGTATTACATGATTTAATTAATAAAAGAGCACTTATATCTGCTTATATTTATGAAGGTACTTTAGTTCCTGCTACTAGTTTAAAAAAAGGAGATAACCCAGATGTTTTTGCAGATAAATCAAAATACAGACCTGTACTTATTAAACCTGTTATGAAGACTTTAGATCAATTATTAGTGTACATAAGCGAAACCAAAAATAGATTAAATAAAAAATTATGAATTTAATTACACCAAGACAGGCCTATAAGCCTTTTGAGTACCTAAACTTTAATAAGTATGTAGAAGGTATTAGAAATACTTACTGGGTACATGACGAGTTAGACTTCACTCGTGACATGAAAGAATTTAAAAATGATCTTAGTGATACTGAAAGGTATATTATAGGGACTATTCTTAAAACTTTTGCTCAAACAGAAGTACATGTTGCAGATGAGTTCTGGTCTAGATTATATGAGTATATGCCTAAGCCTGAAATATTCAGATTGTCTTTAACAATAGCTGAAAATGAAATGCGTCATGCTGATGCTTATGATAAACTCAACGAACTACTAGATCTGCAAGATTATGCTACATTTTTAGAAGATGAAGTTGCAAAAGAACGTTTAGAAAATTTAATGAGTATACGTAAAGATCATAAAGGTTCACCTTCTGTAAGAGACATATGTCGTACATTAGCTGTATTTGGTGGCTTTACTGAAAACGTAAATTTATTTTCACAGTTTGCTATACTAAAGTCTTTTAGTGCTAACGGGCGTAATCTTATGCCTAACATTGCTAATATTATAGATTGGTCTCAGCAAGATGAAAAGACTCACGCTTTGGCGGCTTTAGAATTATTCAACATATTGAAAGAAGAAAACCCAGATATTTGGGATGACGAATTTAAAGCAGAAATCTACGGTGCTGCAAACATTACATTTAAAATTGAACAACACCTTATAGATCAGATCTTCGCTCAAGGAGAATTGCCTAATATGAGTAAAGCTGCTTTATTGAATTTCATGAAATCTAGAATAAACCAGTCTTTATCACTTATGGGGCTAAAAGCAATTTATAATGTGGATGAAAATTTATCAAATGAAATGTCTTGGTTTGAAGATTCTTCTAGGGTATTGCAACATACTGATTTTTTTAATGCAAAACCTACTGAGTATACTAAGAATTTAGTAGCTTATAATTCAGAAACTGTACAAGTGGGAATGGAAGAATTATTAACTTTAATGAATCAATGATAACAGAATATAATACACGATCTAAAATTGTTTGGAAAAATAATGTAGATTATCCATCTTGGATGGTGGAAGAAAGTTTGCAGACCTTAGACTCAGATTATTTGTTGCCTGGAGAAACTCCAAGAACAGGTATGGAAAGAGTAGCAAGAAGAGCTGCAGAATTATTAGATATGCCTAGATTAAAAGAACCATTGTTTGAATCTTTATGGAAAGGTTGGATATGCTTATCCACTCCTATATGGTGTAACTTTGGTGCAACTAGAGCATTACCTATATCTTGCTTTGGTTCTCACATTGTAGATAGCTTAGACGGTATATATAGCACATTAAAAGAAAATGCCATCATGACTCAAAAGGGTGGTGGTACTTCTTCTTACTGGGGCTCTATACGCGACGAAGGTGACATCATTCACACTAACGGAGGTGTTGCTTCAGGGCCATTCTCTTTTACACCTATGTATGATACTACTATGGCTAAAGTAACTCAAGGTAAAACTCGTAGAGGATCTCACGCATCTTATCAAGAATTTAATTCGCCTTCATTTTGGGAATGGATTAAGTTTAAAGATGTAGGTTCGCCGGTAACCGAATTATTTCCAGCTATATGTTTGCAAGAGCAAGATGAAAAAGACATTATTAATGGTAATCCAGAAGCACTTAAACGTTGGGCTGCATTATTAGATGCTAGAACTCGTACAGGTCTTCCTTATATCTTCTCTGCTAAAAATGCAAATAAAGGTAAAACAACTCCGCCATGGTATGGTGAAGATAGTAAATATGGTATACGTCATACTAATTTATGCACAGAAATTATGTTGCCAGATTCTGGTAAAGAAAGTTTTGTATGTTGTCTAGCTTCTATGAACTTAGCTAAATGGGATGAATGGAAAGATACTAAAGCTGTACGTGGAGCTATATACCTTTTAGAAGCTGTAATGATGGAATTTATAGACAAAACTGAAGGTAATAAAACTATGGCCAAGTCTAGAAATTTTGCAATCAATCATCGTGCTTTAGGATTAGGCGTATTAGGATGGCATACTTTCTTACAGTCTAAAAATCAACCTTTTACTGGTATATATGCTAATTCCATGACTCGTTTAATGATGTCTAATATTAAGCAGAAATCAGAAAGAGCAAGTGAAAAATTAGCTGAATTTTACGGTAATTGTCCAGTAGTAGAAAGCTACAATAAAGAAAAAGGTATGAACGTAAAGCGTCGTCACACAACTTTATTAGCTATTGCTCCTACTACAAGTAATGCTGCTATTATGGGTGGTGTATCTGCCGGCATAGAACCTTGGGTATCTAATGTATTCTTTAAAAATTTAGCTAAAGGTAAATTCTTATCTGTAAATCCTTACTTAAAAGAATTACTAGCTTCAAAAGGTAAAGATACAACTGAAATATGGGATAGTATTAAAGACGCGGGAGGTTCAGTGCAACATCTTGAATTTTTATTAGATGAAGAAAAAGAAGTATTCTTGACGTTTGGCGAAATTAATCAATTTGATTTGGTTAAACAAGCGGCATTAAGACAAGATTACTTAGATCAAGGTCAATCTTTAAATATAAAAATACACCCAGCAACAAACCCTAAAAATGTAAGTTTATTATATCTTATGGGTTTACAATTAGGCATCAAAGCCTTTTATTATCAAAGATCAGAAAACGTGCTTAGAGCAGGTTTAAATACAATGGATGCAGAAGCATGTGCTTCATGTGCAGGTTAAAAATAAATAAATAAAATATAAAAATATGTCAATAAGAGTAGAAAATTTAGTAAATAGATTAAATCAAGAATTACCTTTAGAATTTAAAGCAAAACTTGGAGGAAGTATGGTTTTAAAAGGTTTAAAATTAATAAATAGAGAACCAGAAGATGTAGATATTATTATAACTCATTCTTTTCTTTTTGATAAAGATGACTTTAGCAGAGTATATAGTACTATTAAAAAATTATTTCCCTTACAAGAAATTCAAGATATGAAGTCTTCATGCTCTTACGAAAATGTACCTCAAGAAAAATATAGATTTAACTTAAAAGTACATGAATTAGCGTATGCATTTGGTAATAGAGTTAGATCTATTAATTTTTTAGTACAAGAAGATTATATTGCTGAAGATCATTATAGTTCTTTAGTGTTATTTGATATACCTTGTGTAGATATCACTTCTATACTAACTGCTAAAAGAACTTACAATAGACCAAAAGATATTATGGATTTTCATGAAATGCAAAAACTAATGTTTTTCTAATATGGCTATATGGCATCCTTCCACTGAAGGCGAAGATCATATAAATATTTATAGCAAAAGTGCCTTACCTTTGGGTAGGGCACTCTCTAACTTTGCCCACTTTAAATTTAAACATCGTGACTATGGATTATTCCATTCAGTAGAAGGCTTTTATTATTGGCTATTAACTGGTAGAGAACATGATGAATTAAAAAATTTATGGGGGTTAGAAGCTAAAAAATTAGGTGAGTCTTTTCCTAAGAAACGCAAATTAGATAAGTTATTTAAAGAAGAAATACAATTAGCTATTGGCCTAAAAATAATGCAAAATGATTATATCAAAGATCTACTTATGCACAGTACTTTATTATTTGCTCATTATTATTATTTTGGGGATTTAACTTATTGTAAAGTAGTAGATCGATATAAACAGCATAAATATATGGTTGATGCTTGTGAAGAAGTCAGAATGTTTTTAAAAGAATCTTATAATGTCCGACACAAAAAACCACCAAAGTTTAGTAAGAGTAGTACTGAGTTTGAGCAGCACGATAAATGAGGGTAGGTATAAAGCAATTTATACCAAAATGCCTATAAAAAGTGAGACTGAGCTTACATATGTTGTGTCAAGGGGCAAACAAGTATTACGTGTATACAAGAAAAATTTAATGATCGTACAGAAAGATCTTCCTAATTTAACTTTACAAAAAATGCAATATGTTGCAGATTGTTTAGATGTAAATTTAGATGCATGTATTGATTTAATGAAAGAACAATTACATATAGACCTTACTAATTTAGCTATGTGTAATACTAATGCAATGTCTGCATACAAAAATGGATTGAAATTAGAAGAACAATTATAAATTAAACTTATGAGAAAAGTAAAAGAAGGTGAATTTTTATCATTCACAAATTATTACAAAGTGCTAAGTCATACAAATGACGAGTTATCAGTAATGGATATTAGAACAAAAGATAATGTTATTATCAGAGGTGAGTCATTAATCAACATGATGCACAGTAACGATCATTATGAGCAAACAATAAAAGTAACTAAAGCTCAAATGGTAGATATGTTATTAAGCGCTGGTAATTCTGTATTTACAGTAGGATTTAAAAAAGCTGATGGCTCAAATAGAGTAATGATTGCTTGTAATCCTAAAGCAGAAATTCACTTAGGTCGTACTCAAGTAATAGATTTAGAATTAATTGACAAAGACGCAGAAGATAAAACAAGAGGAATTAGATTAATCGATAACAGAACTATCGAATTTTTAGTATTAAATAATGTAAATTATAGTTTAAAATAAAATATTATGGATAAGCATCAATTCAGTGTCATTAGAAAATATATTGACCAAAACCCAGAATTAAATAATTCTCAATTAGCAAAAGTTATAGTATCTAAATCTAGATTAGATCTTTCAGAAGGCTCTTTACGTAAGTATATTGCTAAAGTAAAAAACACTCCTAAAGAAGTTGAGTCAACAACTAAAGGATCTATTAAGAATTTAGTATCAACAGGAAAAGCTTTCAAAGTAAAGAAGGTTAAAGAAACCCCAATAGTTGAAGAAGTTAAAAAAGAGATTGTTGAAGAACAACCTATTTATGAAGAATTACTTTTTGACTATAGCCATATACATGATGAAGATAAACTACAACAAATAACATCTGTTATTGGTGTATTACTTTCTATAGCAGATTCTCCAGATAATAAAGAGTTAATTAACGAACTTTCTGGTTATGGTGTTAACTTCATTACTAAAGAAGAAGCTCTTAATGGTATAGAAGATTTACCATATATGATTTTAATCTCAGATGTAAAATCGGCTTGGTGTGATGTATTTTTGCAAGTAAATGAGTATAGTCATTTTTATGACGTATGTCTTCAATTAGTGCAATTAGCAGTGCCTACAAATAAAAAATGTGAAATTAGTATTTCTTTACCTTGGTTAACTAGCGGTACAGCTAATCATGTTACTAGAGAAGATGCTCAATTTTACATGAAGCATTTTAAAGCAATGTTTGATGGTAAAATCAAAGCGTATAAAACTCAAGATGAAGAAAGTATTGTGACTATGTTTGCTGGCTTCGGAGTAGATGAATATGTAGAAGTAGAAGATGAATTTGAAGACGAGTTTGAGGACGAGTTTGAAGATGGAGAATGGTAATTATATCCTGAAATTTTTATAAAAAGGTATTAAATTTGTAACGTTAATAAATTAAATAAGTAATAATATGACAACAACAAAAGAACAAGTAGACTACACTACAGCAGAAGGAAAAATCAATGTAGAATTATTAAGAGCAGAATTCGATGCTCTATTAGCAGATGCAGAAAAAGTAAATGCAGGTACATTTGGCCAATTGGCTGCTGCCCGTCGTTTCAGAATGAAGACTTTCGAATTTGAGAAAGGTTTCAAAACTGCTCGTGCTATCACGCCGAAAAAATAGTAAGAAATAACACCAGCCCTGAGTAATTCTCAGGGCTATTTTTTTTTATATACTTATGCAGGAAATTAAAAAAGTAAGAAAAGGAGATATCTCATTTGATTTACCTTTGAGTGAAGAACAAAAAGAAGCTAAAAGATTAATCCTCAGTAACACTTGTACTATACTTGATGGTAGTCCTGGAGCAAGTAAAACTTTTGTAGCTATAAACGCTGCATTAGATCTTTTATTTCGTAAAGAAATAGATCGTATATATTTGACAAGACCACCTATAGAATTATCCCAGTTTAGTAAATTTGGAGCTTTACCAGGAGATGCTACAGAAAAGAATAATGTGTATATGGGGCCGTTTCTTGATGCTATAAACGCAAATTATAGTAACTCCCCAGCAAAGAAAAATCGCATCACAAAAGCTTTAGAAAATAGAGAAATTGTATTTGAACCACTACCTTTCATTAGGGGTAAAAATCTAGGGCCTGCAAATGAAATATGTGTTGTTATACTAGATGAAGGTCAATCTTGCGACGGAGATACTTTATATGCTATACTTACTCGTATTAGTGAAGGTAGTAGATTGATAATTACTTGCGATCTTAAACAACAAGATAATAAAGGCGCTTCAGGTATGAAAAGACTTTTAGCAATAAAAGATAAGATCTTGAGTACTGCGTATATTAAATTACTTAAAAATTACCGTAGTGAATTTGTACAAAGTATAAATGAACATTGGTTTGATAAAACAGATTTAGATGTCACAGAATAAAATAATTAAATATAGAATAATAGGGGAAATTGCATCGGCTTTGAGTGAAGATGCTATTGTAAACTTTAACGGCGTAAAATTAGCTAACAATAAGTTTACATTAATTTTCAATTACCCAGACAAAAAACTTTACATTGTTTATAACAATATTGTAAATCATTTAAAGTTTAAGGAAGCGGATGAAGTAGACAAAGCAACTGAAGAATTTAAAAGTATCTTGTCTACTGAAATTACAATGGATCTCAAAGGTGAAATATTGGACTTAAACGGTAGCTTAGTAGATGGTGCTATTAAATTGGTAACAGAAGCTTTTGAAATAAAAGGTTACGAACGCCTTAGTGATGTTATAAATAGGTTGAATAAGTTAAAGCTCTCTCCTATTTTTGAACCAGAGACTCTTAAGAAAATCTATGAAGCATTTTTAACAGACCCGATTATGGTTGATCAGTTAAAAGAATATTGTGAAAATAGAAAGATTAACTTTGATAAAGAGGCTAATACTATTGCTAAATTGCCTACATTACAAATGTATGTAGAAGAAATACACGAGATCTATATATTAACTGGGGTAGTAAAATACTTACAGAGATATTTAGCTGCTTGTCATATAGCTTCTATGGGCGAAACTGTAGAACACTCAGACACCATTTCTATCCTTATGATAGCGGATAAAAAATTTGGTGCTTACATGTTTGATGAATGTAATAATGGTGATGCGCCAGAAGTAGATATTGAAAAATTCCAAAAAGAATTTCAAGCAGCAATGAAAAGATTTAGTTAATACTATATCAAAATATAAAAAGGGGAGGTCGTTAATTCGGCTTCCCCTATTTTTTTTTTACTTTATGAATAGCTTGAAAGCTCCGACGTTCTTAGCTAAGTAAGATGCAGATTTTGCTGGATCTTCCCCAACACAAGTTACAGCATTTATTACATTTTTAGTTATATTAGATATAGCTCCTAATAAAGCTAAAGGGTGAGATGATACCATTTGATCAGATGCCTTAAACATATTTAAATCACCTAAACTGTTTAGTAGTACTTCAGATAATTTTTTACCTGTACCACTAGCCATGATTTCATCTTCATCATCAGAAGCAGAAGTAATAAGAGCAGTCAATAGTAAAACTAGAGCTGTATCTGCGGTAAACTTAATAAGGTTTTCACGTTGTCTAGGGCTAAGGTTTTTAAAGTCTCCTAGATCAACTCCTTTCAAGCTTTTATTTTTCATGATATCCCTTCTAAGATTACCTGAAATTTTGTGCATATGCATAAAAGTTTGTATTATACCTTCAACATGCTCGTATTCAAAATCATAATCATTAATTTCTGGATTCCATTTTACAGAACCTCTAGTTTTTGATAGATGTGATTCTGTAAAATAATTATCTTTTTTGACTGCAAACCAAGATTTAAACTTTAATAATGAACGGCCAAATACTACATATTGTAGTAATAAAGCAGCATCATTATCCATAGAACCAAAGACTGCTAAAGATCTATCTTGCATAGCCATTACTTCTTTATAAGTAACAGGAATAGTAGGTTTACCTTTTTCATTTAAAGTTCCATCCTTAGCCCATTCTTCTAAGTAATATTCATACATAGCTTTTTTCTTAAGCAAATCTTCATCAGTAATATTACTTTTGATATCACCAGACTCATCAAATATACCTGAGAATCTTTTATCAATTGCGTAATTGTAAATTAGCTCTTCATTTTCATCTAGACTTAGAGTATCTAGACCTGCAATATAATCTATTTCTGAGAATACATGTATAGTTTTAAAGAATTTAAATGGTAAATTGTTTAAGAAAAATAACCATTTTGATTGAAACCAACTACTCTGTCTAGATTTCATTTTTTCAGACTTAGCCCATGCTATTGGATCTGCATTATACAATTTAATTTTTTTAGCTAATAAATGGGTAATCATACCATTACTATTGCTTATAGCTCCATCCACAGTTTTACCTAAAACAAACCAACTAGCTTTAATCCAGTTTGCAGGGTGAAATTTTCTTTCTTGGCCCATGAAATATTGCACAACCACTGAAGATAAAGCAGCAATACTGTTGGTAGCTGACTCTAGTACAATTTGTTTTGGACTTAATGCAAAGGCCATTTTAGACAAGAATCTTTGAGCCCCATCTATTTTCTTAGCAGTATCACCCTCACGTTTTACCTCATTTTTTACTTTTAATGCAATCATAACTTTACAAGCCTCTCTGATTTGAGCTGTATTATTTTGATTTGCAAACTCATCTATATAACTTATACAGTTTAATGCATTAAAAAATGACATTGTTCTATTATGGTTAGTACAAGTAATTGCTTTTACAAAAAAGTTTTGCATTATACTTTCCAAGTTAGTCTCTAAAGGTTTAATATCAGCTTCTACAACATCTCCATTAGCGTTTATACCTAACATACCTCTTCTAGTAGTACCAGTTTGTGTACCTCCAGTACCTACTTGGCCTAAGAAGTCATTTTTCATGACATCATTTATAGTCTCTAATTCTTTTGTTACTGGTTTACTAGGACTAGATATCAAAGATTTAAGCATCATCAAAGACTTTTTCTTAGAGCTTTCTTCGTTAGATATTTGATTAGCAAGACTACCTGGCATAAGAGGAACTAAACCATTTGACCAACTAATTCCTGCAGTAACATCTTTAAACTCATTTTCTTTTAAGCTCATTTCTAAACCAGCTAAAACAGTTTCATTAAAGAACTTTATAAATTCTTGTGCTGCTGGTTTATCTGCTAAGCTAGGGTCCGATGGGTCTTTTAATTTAAATAAGCTATTAGGGTCTTTAGATCTATTTTCTGGTTTCATACCTTCAATAGGATCAATAACCCATAAATCTTTGTATAAATCTAATTCTAAAGCGGGTACTTTTTTAGCAAGGGAAGATTTATTAGCTTCTGCAGCAAGGGCATCCATAACCTTTCTCTTTCTAGCATCCCATTCTATAAGTTGATTGTTTATCTTAAGATCATTTTCTTTAATGACTCTATCTAGTAAAGATACAGCTTCATTATTGATACTAGACAAAGAACGTATTTGGTAGTCATATATAAGTTTTTCTTTAATATCTCCCGCCATTATATGCGCTCCATTTATTTGTAGAATCAATTGTGATATTAATTGATACTCTGGGTTCATCATTACTTGTTCTATATTACTTTGAAACTTTTGAGCTAAAGTAGACACCAAATAATTTTGAGCGTTCTCTAAATTTAAAAGAGCTTCATTTCTTGCAGCTATTGGGTTCTGAGAAAATGAAGTTAAAGATTCTTGTAACGCTGTATAATAAGTTTTACTCTTAGATAAGTATACAAATAAACTAGAGTCTATGTATTCGTCAAATACTTTTACAGCATCAAACATAAGCTCAGTTTTATTATTAACTGTATCTAAGGTCGCTTTCATGTGAGCTGAATTATCATTGCTCTCTGTAATTATATTATTTATAATTTTTAAATGCGGGCCTAATTTAAGTATATTTGAAGCAATTAAAGGTGTCTTTTTATTTGCTGGGTTAATAATTCCAACTCTTACTTGACCTATAGATTTTATAATACCTCTATTTTTTAGATCTAAAGCGATCATACCACCTCTTAATAATTGTACACTAGCTTTATTATAAGGAAGTGATTCTACTCCTGGACCCGCTAATTTTTTAAAGGCAGTGTCATCTATGAATTTACCAAAGATATTAGTATGTCTCTTCACTTTTTCACGTTCTAATGGATCAAAATAAGAGTTAATATTAATAATAGATCCTTCACCTGTAATTACATTAAAAGCTAGTATAATGTTGGCATTAAAATCTTCGTAACCATTTACAGTGTTTAATTTTTTAAAATCATATTGATCTTCTGGGAAGGCCTTTAAAAGGTTATCTACTTGGATCATTTCATCACTGCTTCTAAACTTTGAGTCCACATAACGGTTGTTTGCATAGTAGATAAAGTTGTCAGCTAATCTAGTAGAATTTTGATTTATCTCAGTATAGTAATCTCTAATTTGTTGCGCTCTGTCTGCTTTTTCAGCGCTTTTATAAAAACGTTTACCCTTATCTTCTGGTAAGAAGCTCGGGAAATATTGTTTACCAGTTTCTGTATCTGTCTTAGGGTTGTCTAGTAAATCTAAAATTCTATTCTCTAAACGTTTACCTTTAAACATTTCATCAATATTGTCTTCGTTGAAGATATGCTTGACTACGTCATTAGGGTTGTTTAATTTTCCGGGTTCAATTTCTAAAGTTTCTCCGACTTTTAAATCAAGACGACTTAAAATCTTTTTAACCTCGGTTTTTTTATAATCTAATTTAATTACATTGGTTACTTTAGGTTGGTTATATTGTATTCTATTATCTTCATAACTTACAGTACCCTCAGTATATAACACATAGGAGCTAATATTCTTAAATACTTTCCAGCTTTCTAATGCAGCAGTATAAATACTTGTTTGTATAGCAACATGGTTTAACTTATTATCGTAAAGGTTTGACACAGGGTCTTTCATACGATTTTTTTCAAAATTAAATAAGGGCTCTTTACCTGGCTCCTTAGTTTTTATATCAAAGATGTAAGCATTATTTTCCTCATCTACAATAAGTAAATCTAAACGACCAGAAATTTTAAATTCTAAATCTGAAACTTTAAACTCTGGTAATATTCTTAAATTTTTGTTGCCCTTTAATTTAGGTAACTTAGAATTATTAAATATTTGTTGATATACGCTTTCTAAAAATGCTTGAGCATCACTTGTGTTAGCAACATAATTTAAAGGTGTCTCTGCAATTGCTTCATTTATTACTTCTTTGATATTTTTGTCTGGATATTTAGAATATATAACATTAAAGTTTTCTGCCAATTTGTGCATTTCATCACCAATCTTTGATAACTTATCCCATTTATTTTCAATATCTTCTACATTTTTATTGAATTCTCCTTTATTTTTTGATTGTTGAAAGTGTTGTTTAGCTGCATCTAGATAGTGCTCTTTTGCTTTTTCTTTAGAGATAGTAGCATAAGTATAATTATTGTAGTCAGATTTGTATGCATCAAATTCAGCAGATGTATAACCAAATGCTAAAGCATCTTCTAATTTGGCTTTTGATAATAAATCTGAAGCCTTACGAGCATACACATAATTTTCTGCGTACTCTCTTAAAGTGAATTCATTCTTTACAGTATCTAATGTAGATGTAGATGTATGATACATATCGTACTTAGAATTCTCTTTAGAATAAACGTATCTTCTAGTTTTATTCCCAGCTGCATCTGTCTCTTCTACTGGGTCAGATATATGATTATTTATATCAATCAAATCTTCAAGAGTGTGATTCTTATGCTGAAATTTAGTAAGTACATTTAATTTATTTTTCTCTAAATAAATTTGTAATGCAACATCATGGCCTAAGTGCTCATTACCGTAGTAATCAGCACTCTTTTGACCTTCTTCATCTAGATATTCTAAGTGGCATTTTATAGACATACTTCTTTTATAAAATTGTTATTTTTTAATCTGTTAATTATTTCTTCTTGACTGATTTCATTAGAAAATAAATTTTCAAGGTCTGATAATTTACAAGTTTCTCTGAACAAAGATCCTTTTCTTAATAATACATCTTTACCAACCTTGTTTATTATATCTTCTAAGCTATCATTTACAGTTATAAATTCTCTCTGTAAACCAAAGAAAGGTTTTATTTTAGAGTCAAAAAACTCTGATAGAGAATTTAATATTTTTTGCCAAAAGTTCAAGTTAATTGACTTTTCAGCCATATCCTGTAATTGTAAACCAATTATAGAAGAGAACACTTCTTCCGCTAAATCTTCACCTTGTAAATCTCTAGTTTCTTCAGAAGATAATAATTGTTCAATAACAGATTTTTCTTTTAAAGACTCTGCAATAATATAATCGTATAAAGGCTTATCTGTTTTTCTTAATTGATCTAAGAATACGTGGCCTAACATTTCATGTAAAGGAGTATCTAAACTAACATTATCTATATTTAAGTAAGCCTGATTATCTATAACAAATCCACTAGCTCTTAAATGTCTCTTAGAGAATTGTGGGTTGTTAAGTATAGTTATCCTAGAAACAATTTTAAAGTCTAAACCTAAGCTATCATTTAATTTCTCTACTAAAGCCTCTATAGTGTTTCTAGACACTGTTTTAGCAGAGATTTGATTATCTAAGCCTTTCTTTAAAATTACTTTAGTAAGTTGGAATTTAACTTTAGGGTTTTTAAACGCTGTAGTTTTATTCCATAAGCCTGTTTCAGAATCTTTTTTGTAAGTAATAGAACCATCCTCAATTCGAGTAGTAGATATAACTTTAGCATTTGGGGATAATCCTTGAACTAAGTTACCAGTTAAATAAATAGCTGATACTCTTTGCCCTGGTTGTACGTCAGAAAATGCAACTGCTAAGATAGAAGTTTTTTCATCTTGAGTATAAAGTTTTTTCCAACTAGAATTACTTCCAACCCAGATATAAGAATCACCATCTTCTTCAGTATCATCTAATTCTTCAGCAATATAAGAACCATTTTCTTGTTGTGATATATTAAAACTACCTTTAATAAAAGAACCGTCAAGTAATTGTAAAATATCTGCATTACCATTTTTAGGTTTAGCTAAATTGTAAGTAAAGTCAATTGCAGAAGTATCAAGATTGATAGAATCTGCAGTATTTTCCCAACCTAAACCTTCATTAAATGCAATAATATTTCCATTATCTACAATACCTTTAATATTACGGTTGTTGTCTACGTATACAAAAACTTTGTTGTACTCATTGTAAGAATATACTTCTCCAACTTTAATGTCAAAGATTGTATTGCCTAGTGGTTCTAATGCAGTTCTATCTGCTTTTTCAAATAAGTAATTTTCTAAAGGTTGATCAAAATTGTAGAACAATTTGCTAAATGAGAACCTATTATTAGTTGAGTTTAAATTTAATTTAACAGTGTTTTCTTCTAGGTCTAAACCTGCGTTGTTTAAGTTGTAGTAAATAATTTTTGAAATTATATTATCAAACTCAGTATTGATTTGTTTATTGTCAGAAGATCTTAAATTTAAGTCCATGTTATAAACATCACCAGCAAAAGATATTAAAACATTACCTGTGTAAGGGTTTATTTTTAATATGTTCTTTCTAACTAAGAATTCATAGATACCTTTGTTTGCAGCCATCAATTTACCTTTAGCTAAGTTCATAGCTTCAGTATTTTTCACTTGCTCCATCTCTTTTAATTCTCTGATAGAATTTACAGATTCTACGTATCTAGACTTATCTGTAATAATGTAGCTATCATCTAATTTTAAAGCGGAGATATTGTTGTTTGCCAAGGTTTCTAAAGCCAACCCATCATATAAAATATTATTTTTTAAGAATACTTTACTTTCAGAGAATAATTTTAAGAAGTTGTATAAGTCAAAGTAAGAAACATCTTTAGCATTTTCAATCAGTTGTCTAGTCTCATCTGTAACCACAAAGTCATTAATCATTTCTTTGTATTCATTAGATTTTTCGTAAACGTCTACTCTAGATACATTCAATAAATTATATAAACCAGGGTTTAAGTTAAGTAAAGAATCCTTAAAGAATAATCTTAAATAATCGTTAGTAACATTTCTATTTTTGGCCATAGCTAATAAGCCTAAATCAGAGATTTTTAAGTAACCGGAACTATCATAGATTTTGTTGTATAATTCGTCGTATCTTGTCTTATAATCATTTTCATTAGACTTAGATAAGCTCAATACAAAGTTATCAAATTCATCTATATTATTAAAGACAGGAGCTTTAATTTTAGAAGATACTAAAGCTAAGCTAGAAATATATCTTTTAATGTAAAACTGTTCTTCAGAAATTAAATCACTTCTTAGCTGATCGCTGAATTTTGAAGCCTCACTATTTCTTAATTCTAAATCACCAAGAATAGTAGTCATTGTATTATCATCAACTACCTCAAGACCGTTTATAATTTCAGAATCTTCATCAATATCAATTTTTACTTGTTGGCTATTTTTAACCAGGCCATTAAATAATTTATCTTTTGTAGTAATTAAAGGTTTTTCTGAGTGCTTGTAAGTTTCAGTAGTTTCAAAGTTTGAAAAATGTATGTAACCATCTTTAGTTTTAACATAGCTGTATTCTTCTTTTTTAGACTCTATAAAAGCAGATAAGATTTCATCTAAACCTCCTTCATTACCAACTAATATTGTAGCTTTACTATCTAAGATTTCCTCAACTGTTCCGTGGAAGAAATTATTAAAGTTAGCTTCTAATTCAGCTAAACTAATGTAGTCATATAATGAAGAACCAGAAATATGTATTTTGTCTTCTTGAGATAAGTTTCTAGGAATAAAGTTTGCATCTAATACTTTTTTAAAACCATCTAGTCTAGGTGTAGTTTCATTAAGTTTAAGGTCTAAAATTAAACTGTAATTAGCTTGAGCTAATAAGTTTTTGTATTTTTTAGAAGCTCTTAATTCTGAATTGTTTAATCTATCTAATAATTGCCCTGGCTCAGACCTAGTTACTACTTGTATTTTTGTTCCAATAGAATCTGTATCAATAAACAAGCTATTTAAAATTGTAGAAAGAACATTTCCGTTTGAAGGGCTAGATTCTTCTCCATTGTAGTATTGATCATATATAAATTTAGTACCTATTGATTTTGCTAAGTTTAAGAATTCTTTTTGATTTTCTTCTATCCAATCACTCCAAACTTTTAATTTATAAGTAAAGTTATTTTTTTCATAACTTCTAAGACGCTCTTCAATAGTTTCACCAGTTTTAAAAGTTAATGTTTGGTGTAAATAAGTAACGTTTACTCTTGAACCACTAGCAGAAGAACTTCTACCAATTACTCTGTAAGGCTGAGTTCTATTAATAGATGGTGCGTAGTAACTACCTTGCCCTTCACCATTGATAAATTCTGCAGCAGCTTTAGGTAATATTAAGTTAGCCGGCCATTCTGTAACTTTACTCTCATTAGAAATTAAATACAGGGCATTAGAAATAGCTTTTAATATTTTACCGTTTGATAAACCATTAGTAGTGCCATATAAATCTTCAGGCGTATTTAAATAATAGTTATTATTTGGATTAATTTTAGCTAATTCAATTATTTCATTTAATTTATTTTTTAACGTCACTAAAGTTTTACCTTCAATTAAGAATTTAGAATCAGTAAGAGTGTATAAAGGCAAGAAGTAATTTCTAGCGTTTGTTACTTTATCTCCAAAACCACGAGTATTAGTGTTTAAGCCTAATCTAGCATCTGAGTTTAATAGACCAGCGTCACTTAAAAAGACTATCTTATTCTTATCAGAGGCTTCTATAGGCATAACATCTGTACCTTGAATTTCTGGTGTTTCAGTACTTATACCTTTTAATAGTTCGTTATTTCTATACTCAATTTTAGCCTTGTATATCTTTTTAAATATAGAAACTTTTTCCTTTAAAGCGCTATATATTACTGCTTCTTCTGCAGTTAGGTCTAACAAGTCTTCATACATAACCAAGGCTTCAGGTCTATTGAAGTCTTTGAACTTTTGTATAGAGTTATAATTTTTATATTTAAGCTCAGAATATAAAGGCCAAATTTCATTTTTATGGAATTCGTTTAATTCTGCATTTATTTGGTTTAATTCTGTTTTAATACCTAAGTACAAATCACGCTTAGCAAACTTAATTGGGTCTACTCTATGTAAGTTGTTAAGAATAAAATACTCACCGTCTAATTTTAATTTGTAAGTTGAGTATACTTCGTCTCCTTTAAAGCCAGCATATTTTTCTAATGTAGAAGGATCTTCAAATAATGCATAATGCTCTAATGCTTTGTTTTCAGGGTTTACAAAACTAATAAGTAAAGATTTGTCAGAGTAAACTTTAATATTAAATTCATTGTTTTCCGGTTTATGGAATTCTGATCTTTTGTAATTTGCTCTTACTTCTGCGTCTTCAAAAGATTCTTCAGTTAAATGAGTAATATTATTAGAAGCTACTTTTAAAACAAAAGAATTATCAACAGAAGAAATTTCTTCAATATTACTAAATTCACCGCTTAAAGAAATATCATCTAAATCAAAGTCTAATTCTTGAGGCTTACTTCTTTCTATTTCGTTTTTAGCTGATTTTCTAAATAAACTATCAATTGCAATAGAATTATTTTTAGATAATTCTGCGCCAATAATTGTTGTATTTTCATTTTCTACATTTATAGAAGGGATTGCACAAGGCAATAATTTTCCTTCTACGTGGTTGTATTGTAACCAAGAAGATTGTAAAGGATTGTAAACATATAACTCATTAGCTACAATTTTTGCTCCTTGTAAAATTAAATTTAATTGATTATTTTTAGCTTTGTCTACATTTTCTGCAGTAAGGAATTTTCCTAGTGATTGCTTAAGAATATCAAATTGAGTTCCAGTAATTTTGTTTACAAATTCAGCAGCTGGTTTTTCTAATAAACTGTTTATAGTTTGTATATCTTCTTGAGACAATCTCTTAGAAAAGTCTTCTATTGCTCTATACAATTTATTCTTTTCATCGTAGCTTAAGTCAGAGCTTTGTACTAAACCTTTAGTGAATTTTACAAGGTCTGCATTTTCTGCGATTGAAACAAAATTAGCTTCATATAAATCTGCTGTAATAAAAGTTTGCTCTGATTTACTAATTAAATTTAATTGTTTTGCAAAGTTTAAAGAATCACCAAATTGTAGGTCTGGATTATTTAATCTCATTTGCTCTAAAACAGGCTTAAGTTCATCTTCATTAGCTACTTCAGGTAAAGCTTTTAGCTCTACATCAGAAACAATAGTGTTTACAAGATCATAAACATTACGAGTTGTGTCACTGCCTGTAGAAAGAATTGTGATGTTACTACCTTTGAAGCTAGCTTCTTTAGTATCAATAACTTCACTCTTAAGTTTATCATACTCAATGTAAGAGTTTGTAGACTCAGCTAATAAATTAACTGGTAATATTTCAAACAATACATATTTAAGTTCTTCTTTTTCGTCAAAAACATTTTTAGATTCAAATTGACTTAATCTTCTGCTTAATTTACCTCTAAGATCTTTTTCGCTTTTAATGTTGTTTTCTGAAACTGTGCCTTTTCTAACTTTTTTGTAAAAGTTACCTTCATATTTAAAGTAAACTACATCATCTTGTTGTGTACTGTAAAATTCTGGTTTTAAAATAAATCTACTGTTTTGTTTAGTAAATAAGATATCTTTATCAACATTAGTTAAGAAATCTAATTTAACAGCAAAATTAGAATTTATATTAGTTAAAGGTTGTTCAACTAATTTATATTCAACTACATGCATTCTAGCTCTCTTGTAGATCATTTCATCTTTATGTCTAGAATTAATCATGTTATTCATTATAGTTGAAGAACTAGAATCTAACTCACCTTTGTAAATAACTTTAACCTTCATATGATTAATATAATCGTAACGAATTACTTCATTTATATTGTAATCATATTCTTCTTGAGTAACTTTATTCACTGGTGCTACAGCCTGATAGGTAGGTCTTGTTTTTAAATGATAAGCATCTTTGTTGTCAAATGTTAAATTTCTAACTCTTGTTGAAGATTTAACATCTGGTTCATTACTAAGCCCAATCATTTTTTGTCTATCAGCCTCAAGTAATCGACCAAAATTAACACCATCAAATAACATGTTTTGGTTTAATTTTGCTAACACTTCAGCACTCATAGCAGAGTTTTTAACCCCACTAATCATTACTGTATAAGTGTTTTCTTTACCTTCATTAAAATATAACACTTCACCCATGTTACCAGCTTCATCTATGATTACGGGTTTACCCCACATAAAGTTTGTGCCTTCCAGAATACTAGATTCATTATTATCTAATGTATTAGGTATAATTTTATCATGGTGTATAGGGCTAACAACTACATATTTATCTCCACGCCAAACCATAATATCTTTAGTTTCTGCGGATTTAAATACTGGGTAAGTAATTTTTTTAGCTCTTGCTTTTACAATTGGGAAATTGTAGTTTTTGGTGTGTACAAATTTACCCATCTTTTTACCAGATCCTTCAGCTTCAAAATCAGTTTCTGCATCGTCATCTATAAAGCCCGCAGAAGCATTTCCAGCAGCTGTACTAATAACTTGAATAGAATCCGGAGTTAATAAACTAATAGTCTTAGGATCCATTTCTTTAATCTTACTTACAGTACTATTAGTGTATTTGTTGTCTCCTAAAAACTCAATAAATTTAGCGTAATATTTTGAGGCTTTAACTGAGAACAATGAACCAAAATCATTACTACCAGACATACCTTTGTTAGTGATTAAGGAGTATAAGAAGATAGCTTCATATAAGTCTTTATAAGTTTCACCCATTCCAGGTAATCTGTTTAAATCTAGTCTTCTAGATGCTTGATCACTTACATCTAATAATCTTAAGTTGTCAGATTTAATATAATCAAAACCAGTTGGTTTATGTAGACGATTATCAGTAGTTCTAGTAACAAATAGTCTTTGTATAAATTTGTTTAAAAGTAATTTTGGGTCTGTTTGAGCTTTATTAAGAATAATCTTAGGGAAAGCCTCAACAAAAGCAGCTCTACCATCTATATTTGCTAAATCAAATTTATTACCAAATACATTAGCTGTCGGATTTAATGAATTTAAAAATTGTAAAATATTATCTCCTTGTAGTAACCCTTTGATTCGGTTGTATTTTGTTTTATCATTAAATCTATTGATACTTGTAGAAGCTAAGAATTCTAAATTTTTGCTTTGGTTACTAACTGCACCATTGATCTTTCTACCAAAAATAAGCGCTTGTATTTGAGCTAAATAATGTTGGCTTCTTGCAATTACTAATAAAGGGTTGAAAGCAATTTTTTTCTTTTCGTAAGCTTCAATTAAACCAGAAACATATGGGTCAAATTCTCCGTATTCTGCAGCCTTATGTATAAACAAAGATATTTCTTCAACATCCAGTTCTAAATCATCTACTAACTTATTGAAGAAATTAAATGAATCAAATTCACTATTAGGGTTACCTGCATTAATTGATAAGAAAGAAGTAATTATTCTTAGCTCTTTACCAATTTTATCAATGTTAAGTAATTGTCTAATAGGGTTGCTTAAATAAGCTTTTAAGTTTCTATCTAAAGCTTCTTTATCTTTAACTACCTGCTCTTCTAAGTCAACTTTAGATTGCGCCATTTTTGCATTGAACATATCCGGAGATATTTTTGCATCAATAAAATTATCTACTAAAGATCTTAAAGTAGTAACAAAATGTTGTTCTTCAGAACCTACTAAGAAGTTACCTAAAACACCAATATTTACACCAGAGATATTTTCACTAACTTGTGCCCAATCGTAGAAAACAGCAGTAGCTTCTTGAAAAGTTTTTTGGGTATCAAATGCATTATTATAGTAATTAATGTAGTTTTGTATAAAACCTCTATAAGCTCCGTTTTCTACATTCTTTTTAAAGATAATAGAATCTGAGTTTTTGATAATTTTTACTGCGTCAATTAAATCTTGTTGGTCTAAGTCATTGATGTTAAAAGCAATTTTTTTATTAGCTAGTAAAGAATTTAATTCTTTTATAATAGCTGCATCAGTGCTAGAAGGGCCGACTTTTTTAACTGATAAATATTTGTTTAATTCAGAATCTCTATTAGTTAAAAAATTTAATTTTGTAATATCACCTTCTACTTTACCTATTAGTTCTTCTGCAGTTAATATTTTAACATTTTTTGCTTTAACTAAATTACCAGTATAATTTAAATGTTTAGTAATTATTTCTTGTTTTAAATTATTGTAACCAAGTTCTCCACCATTAAACCAATTGTCTTGTAAGAAAGCTCTAAATGATTTAAATGGTTTTCTAGAAGTTAATTCATTATGGTTAGCATAATCATGAACTACAGATTTTAATTTATCAGATTTAAATAACGACATTGTATCTTCTAGTCCAATACCTGATATTAAAGAAGCAGCTAATAAACCACTTGTTGTAGCATCAGCATTAATACGACCTAAGATTAATTCTTTCGCGTTATCTGTTGCAGCTGACAATAATTCTGATAAAGCTCTCCAAGCATGTGTGAATTTTTCTTCAAAGTTTTCGTTTAAACTAATACCAGAAATATTTTTAATTACTTGGCGCTCTCCATTTTCTTTGTAGAAAATTAAAACATTGTCATCTTCATCTAATTCCTGAACGTAATCTTTTAAAATAGAAGTAAGTTCTTTATCAACTTCTCCTTTTTTATTTACCGCTAAACGAGTATATTCTGAAGAATATTTTTCTTTACCGTCGTTTTTAAACAAACCAGAAATATAAGCATCGTATACAGCTGAGTAACCTTTTAAACCAGTAGCAAAGATACCAATACCATCTTTACCTACCATGTTTGTATATTCTAATCCTAAGATAGAAGCAATAGAAGTAGATAATACACCAGTAGAACCAGCTAAATCTTCAGTTGCGTCTTCATTAGGATCTGTAAAGAATTGTTCTTTGATACTATTTTTTAAAGTATCCATTGTCATTGGAGTATTTGCCTGCATAGCATTTTTAGGATCGCTATAAACTTCAAGCATTTTTTCCAATAAGAAATTTTTAGTTGCTTCAGCAAAGACACTTCTTTCTCTTCTTCTTACTGATTTTATTTGTTTTCTTATTTCTTTTTGAGAAAGACCTTTAATTTCTAATTTGGCAATTAAAGCTCCAACTGTGAATTTTAATTGTTCATTAAACATTTTGTAATCTAACTTACCATCTTCATTAATGAATAGAGCATAAGAATACATATTACCATATTCATCCGTAGAGAATACTAAAGTATGCACTTTATCAATATCGAAGTCGGATCCAGTAATGATCAAAATTTCAGCTGGTGTAAAGATTGTGTTTCTACTATCAAATACAAAGGATTTAACTCTAGCAGTAGCTCCTGATTGCATACTTTGCCCTGGTACACGCGATATAAATACATCTAGTATTTGTGGGAATGTTGCAACTTTTCTAGCTACAAATAAATCTAATTGTCTTTTTCTAATAGTATTTAATTGAGAATTGTAGTAGCTTAAGTCATCACTAGCAACTAATTCTTCTCCAGTTAAATCAGCATCTTGGTATTTAGTTAAAATCTTTTCTATTGCATTAATTTGCTTTTTAAGACCATCTTCTACAATAGCATCAGATTCATTTGATAATTGTGTTTTAGCTGCATCTAACATTTGTTGTAAACCTTCAAGTGTTATATCTGTAACTCGTTGGTATTTATCTAAACCGTATTTAGCAGCGTTTGCTAAAACTCGGTTAGTAAAAAATTTAGTCATGCTTTCTATTTCTGAAGTATAAACTTCCACAGAACCTTCAACTTTTTCTTTATAGTATTTACCGTTTTTAACGTATAAAATATCTCCTTCTTGTGTAAGACCTGTGATATCAG
>Ga0334722_10001482_pt1 | contig 29165 bp, 28 predicted proteins | sample C3_bottom_MG_FD_207210 | JGI IMG/M metagenome (GOLD analysis project Ga0334722, IMG submission 207210) | Sediment microbial communities from Yellowstone Lake, YNP, Wyoming, USA - C3_bottom | ecosystem: Environmental > Aquatic > Freshwater > Lake > Sediment | place: USA: Wyoming | collected... | reverse complement strand
GTTGTTCACTCAGCCAAATCGTGAAATCCTTGATCTTTAAAGGGAAAAATAGCAATAAACCAATTCTGGTTCTCACTAGTGGATCCAACCGTGTAGATATAAAAAAGGTAAACAATCTAATCGGAGACACAATTGAACGGGCCGATCCTGAATTTGTCCGTAAAAGTACCGGTTTTTCCATTGGAGGAATTCCTCCCATTGGACATCCCACCTCTTTATCCACATTTATGGATGAGGATCTGCTCAAGTATGATTTCGTATGGGCGGCTGCTGGTACACCCAATGCTGTTTTTAAAACAACCCCTCAAGAGTTGCTGGGCATGTCTTCAGCAAAACTTGCGAATATCAAAGAAATTAATATTCCAGGATAATTAAACTAAAAATCCCCTTTCCAAAGGAAAAGGGATTTTTAGTTGACAATTAGTGGAAATGAAGATTATGTTCCTTCTTCCCATGAATTTAAATATTTCACCTGCTCGTCAGTGAGCGAATCGATCATTACACCCATACCGTCGAGTTTCAGACGAGCTATTTCCGCATCGATATCTGCCGGCACCGAATAAACCTTCTTCTCCAATTTGTCAGAATTCTTAACCATATATTCTGCACTTAATGCTTGGTTCGCAAATGACATATCCATGACAGAAGCCGGATGTCCTTCAGCAGCTGCCAGGTTTATTAATCTACCTTCACCCAGGATATGCAATCGACGTCCATCAGGCATGTCATATTGGTCAACAAAAGGTCGGACGAGACTCTTGGATATGGACATTTTTTCCAAAGCAGGAATGTTGATCTCTACATTAAAATGACCAGAATTGGCAATTAAGGCGCCATCTTTCATGACCTCAAAATGTTTCTTATCGACAACATTGATATCCCCGGTCAGGGTTACAAATATATCCCCGATCCTGGCAGCATGTTCCATGGGCATGACCTGGTATCCATCCATAACTGCTTCGAGAGCTTTTAAAGGATCCACTTCGGTAACGATCACGATCGCGCCCATACCACGCGCCCGCATGGCCAACCCTCGTCCACACCAGCCATAACCGGAAACAACAAAATTCTTGCCTGCCAGTAATATATTTGTTGCCCGAATAATCCCATCGATGGTGGATTGTCCGGTACCATATCGATTATCAAAAAAGTGTTTGGTCATGGCATCATTCACTGCAATAACCGGGAAGTTCAACATTCCATCTGCTGCCATGGCACGCAACCTGATAACCCCAGTGGTAGTCTCTTCAGTTCCGCCTACGATATTATCAAGTAGTTCACGCCTGCTTTTATGGATTGTACTAACAAGATCTGCGCCATCATCCATAGTCATATGCGGTTTATGGTCCAGTGCAGCACTGATATGTTTGTAATAGATGGTATTTGTTTCACCTTTTATGGCAAAAGTCGGGATCTCGAAGTGATTGACTAATGAAGCTGCAACATCATCTTGAGTCGAAAGTGGATTGGAAGCCGTCAAAACCACATCCGCCCCACCGCTGTGTAAGGTCCTCATCAGATTGGCAGTTTCAGAAGTCACATGCAGGCAAGCAGAAACCCGTAGTCCTTTCAGAGGTCTTTCCTTTTCAAAACGCTCACGTATCAATCGTAGAACCGGCATTTCACGTTCTGCCCATTCAATTCGTCTTCGACCACCTTCCGCCAAGGATGAATCTTTTATATCAAAATTATTCATCTTTTATCTCCTTAATAAATTCCGATTTTAGTTTCCAGTATAGATTTATAAAATTCCTATCTTCAAGGAAACTCTGTTTATAGCTATTCTTAAAGCAATTTATTCAACAACCCATCATCAGTAAAAACCTCTCGAAAACGAACTACAAATTCTTCCCGAGTGAAATTATGATTCTGGGTACCTTTCTTCTCTAAACAATAGGTCGCTGCCAAAGCGCCTATTTTACCGCATATGTCCCAGTTCCATCCATTTGCGTAACCAGCAAGGAATCCACCTCTAAAGGCATCTCCAACACCGGTCGGATCAATTATTTGTTGGGGAGGAAAAACTGGAATAGTTATTTCTTTACCGTTCGCATAAATGCTGGTACTTTTTTCTCCTCGAGTCACTACAACGATATCAACAATTTTCAAGATCTCGCAGAGATTCAATCCTGTTTTCTTTATGATCAGCCCACTTTCGTAATCATTAACGAACAGGAAATGGGCACCCTTCATATCTCTCAGGATTTCTTCCCCTGATAACCGTAACACTTGCTGACTGGGATCGAACAAATACGGGATATTTAATTCCCTGCATTCCGCTGCAAAATTCTGCATAGCGACAGGATCATTGGGAGATATCACAACCAGGTCGGGTTTTTCTTGCAAGGTTTTCAGGCTTTGTTCGGCTGCATGAGCCATCGCTCCTGGATAAAAACTGGCGATCTGAGCATTGGTCTGGTCTGTAGTTGCAAAAAAAGAGGCAGTGAATACTCCTGGAATAATTTCTGCCAAGGATGTATCCACACCTTTGCTTTCAAGCCAGTCCCGGTAATCCTTAAAATCTTCTCCTACAGTAGCCATTAAAATTGGGTTTACTCCGAGCATAGCAAGTGTATACCCAATATTTGGGGCAACCCCGCCGCGTTGACGAGACATCGAATCCACCAGGAACGAGAGACTGATCGATTCCAATCTTTCTGGCAATATCTGCTCTTTGAACACTCCCGGGAATGTCATCAGGTAATCGTAAGCAACAGATCCGGTCAAAAGAATTTTCATCCGAAATTCCTATTATAGTTATCAGCCCAAAATTTTAGAATATTTAATTATTTAATAAATTATCGATACTCTTGCGGTAAGGTGGGAATATCACACCTTTTTCGGTGATGATCGCATCAATTAAATGGTTGGGAGTTACATCAAATGCAGGATTTCTTGCATGGGCACCTTTTGGTGTCGCCCTCTCACCATTTATGTAGATCTCCAATACTTCATCTTGAGGACGTTCTTCGATAGGTATCAAATCTCCATTTTCAAGTGCACAATCCAAGGTCGAGGTGGGTAAAAACGCGTAAACCGGGATTTGATTTTCATGTGCTGCCAATGCGAGCATATAGGTACCAATCTTATTTGCTATATCTCCATTGGCTGCCACACGGTCTGCTCCAAACATTACTTTGTTTACAATCCCTGATCTTAGAAAATATCCTGCCATATTATCACTGATGATATCGTAAGGAATGTCATACTGTTCCAATTCCCAGGCAGTTAGACGGGAACCCTGCAAACGAGGTCGAGTCTCATCCACCAGGACATGAACATGCTTTCCTTGTTCATGTGCCATACGGATGGATCCCAGGGCAGTCCCCCAATCAACTGCTGCAAGTGCACCTGTATTACAATGGTGAATGATTGTATCGCCATTTTCGATTAGATCAGCTCCAAAGGTAGCTATTCTTTTATTGAGGATCACATCATCATCTGCGAGGTTTTGAGCTTTTGTTAGTATAATTGTCCGTAATTCTTCTACAGATCCATGAAAATTTTCCAGATCTTTCATTACCTGTTCCAATCCCCATGCCAGATTGATCGCAGTAGGACGAGTATTTTGAAGGTCATTTCTTGCTTTTTTAAGATCGGACAATAATCCTTTGACCTTTATGCTATTTGATTGATTAGCTGCCAATACCAATGCAAATGCTGCACAAACTCCGATCGCTGGTGCCCCCCGGATCACCATATTTCGTATTGCAGTCACAGTTTCTTCGTATGTATGGCACGAATAGACCTCAAGAGCGATCGGCAATCGACGTTGATCGATCATTTGAAGTCTATTATTTTCATAATCCCAGAAAACTGTTCTCATACGATCGCGATCAATTATATTATCACAGGAAAAAGCGCTCTCCTTTGAGAGCGCTTATGCTCAATCGAAGAGTTTAACACGGTAATTCTGGTTTGTCAAAACATTGACACTAGTTAGTTTCAGCATTATAAGGGTCAACATGCGAAAATCAAATATATTTGTGATCTTTTGGCTCGTGGTCTCACTGGTTGGATGCACATTACCTGAATTTTCAACAATTCCAACCGTCACACCTTCCAACACACTTACCCCAAGCGCCTCACCAACCCAAACTGCCTCCCCATCGCTTACACCCTCCCCAACCCCGACTCCGGAAATTCGCTTATCCAACGCCGACCATGCTTTTTTCAACGGAGATTACGACTTTGCCCGCATGGAATTTCAATCTACCCTAACTGAAGCAGTTGGAGATCAAGTGAAGTCAGCTGCTTTATGGGGGATGGCACGAGTCAATTATCAAGAAAAATATTATGATCAATCTTTGGTATATCTCAATGATCTGCTTTCTAAATATCCCAACTCACCAAATTATCGACAAGTTTATTTCTTGCAAGGTCTATGCTACGATGCTTTAAAAAGATATTCGGAGGCTGCAAGATCCTATGCAAATTATGCTGAAGCCAACCCAGGTCTTATTGATGCTTATGTAAAAGAATTTCGAGGTGATGCATTGGCCAATGCCGGGGATTATTCCGATGCGTCCGCTTCGTATCAAGCTTCATTACAAGCTGGCAGAATCGGAGATACATTAGCGCTAAAGATCAAGATCGCAAAAATGTATGCATTAACCGGAGATATTAAATCCAGCCTAACTATTTTTAATGACATCGCTGCCAGCACTTCTGATGATTACGTCAAAGCACAGATGGATTTCCTCATCGGGCAAACGTATTTAAATCAGGGACAAAGCGACCTTGCTTACTCCTATTTTCTTGACACAGTAAAGAAATACCCGGCCTCATTCGATTCTTACTCTGCACTCGTGGCACTTGTGGATGCCGGTGTAACTGTAGATGACCTGGATCGTGGTCTTGTCGATTATTTTGCCGGGCAATATGGAGTTGCCCTGGATGCTTTTAACCGATACCTGATAAGTCACCCCGAGAACGACGGCACAGTGCTAAATTATTTAGCTTTGACTTTGAGGGAAAATGGGGAATATCAACAAGCTATTGACAATTGGACTCGATTAATTAATAACTACCCTGCAAACCTGTATTGGGAATCAGCCTGGACAGATCGAGCCAAAACGATGTGGTCCTATATGCAAAACTATCAAGTTGCCGCAGAATCTTTGCTGGATTATGTAAGTAAGTACCCTAACAATAATAATGCTGCTTTCAATCTCAATTATGCCGCTCGAATTCAAGATTGGGATGACAAGCTTGATACTGCCTCCCAGATCTGGCAACGCCTGGCGGTAGAATATCCAGGAAGTGACCTTGTTCCAGATGCCTTATTTAATGCTGGAATTGAATTCTACCGAATGGCAGCATACGATAAAGCCCTGGTGATTTTTCAAAAAGATATGATCCTTTCAAGTCTTCCTTCTGATCAAGCCCGTGCGTATTTATGGATCGGTAAATCTCAATCATCTCTATCAGAAAAAGCATCTTCTCAAGAATCCCTTCAGCTAGCTGCCAACCTGGATCCAACCGGGTATTACAGCGAGCGCGCACGTGATCTCCTCCTTGGTAGGTCGATATTTGAAGCATCAGGTTCTTATAATTTTAAATTTGATATTGCTAAAGAACGGTCTGAAGCTGAGGCGTGGATCCGGATCACTTTCAAGTTACCCCCCGAAACAGATCTTACAGGTATAGATAGTCTGGCATCCGACGCTCGTTTTCAGCGAGGCACAGAATTGTGGAAGTTGGGGCTAAATGATTATGCCCGCAATGAATTTGAAGATTTACGCCTTTCTGTCGCGGGAAACCCCGTTGACAGCTACCGCCTTGCAAACCACATGCTCGACCTAGGTTTTTATAGGATTGCGATCGCCTCCTCTCGTCAGCTATTGAAACTCGCCGGCCTGGAAACCTATACACAAATGCTGGTAGCTCCTCAATACTTTAATCATATTAACTATGGTGCATATTTTCAAGATCTGGTAATTCCATATGCGGAAGAATTCCACCTAGATCCTTTAATTTTATTCAGCGTGATCTCCCAAGAAAGTTCATTTGAAGGGTTCGTTCATTCCTCAGCAGGTGCGCGTGGATTAATGCAGATCATGCCAGCCACAGGTCAAGAAAGGGCACTGACCCTTGGCTGGCCAACAAACTACAATTCAGATGATCTTTACAGACCAACCGTCAGCATTCGATTGGGTGCCTCATACCTTGCTAAAAATCTCATTGACTTTAATGGCGACTATTTTTCCACCCTATCCGCATATAACGCAGGACCTGTAAATGCATTATTTTGGAAAAATCTATCCGGGAACGATCCGGATCTATTTCTGGAAGTGGTTCGTTTAACTAATTCTGACCCCTATGATTATATTTGGAAAATTTACGAAATCTTCTTAGTTTACCGATCAATTTATGGAAAAACTCCATAAGACACCATTTATCAATTTAAAAAAAATAATTTCAAGAGCACATATTGGCTCTGGGGTCAAAAGAGATAATCGCAACGGCAGTAATCTTGTTAGTCTAACAATTGGAGGATGGTCTTAAATAACACATCTGCATCCATATCTATAACGGAAATTAGTTTGTCTCTCCCGGTCGCACCTGCAACAATTTCCATACGATTTGGGGATATTTTTAATTTCTCTGAGAGGAATTTTATCAACAGATCATTTGTGTTTTGGTCTGATGGGCCTGAAGTCAGGTGAACTTTAACAGTCCCGTCATTTAGAATTTCCACCACTCTGTTTTGACTCGCCCGGGGTGTAATTCTGATCGCTAATGCTGCACCTTTTTTTCCATCATGTAAATGGAATTTTCGACTATCCATATTCTTCACCTCAGGGTATTTAAGATTCTTTCCAGTGTATATGAAAGGATTTGGATCAGGATTATCAAAATGAGAGGACTAAAATCCAGCATACCCACCAACGGAATTACCCGGCGGATAGGTGCTAGAATGGGTTCAATGATCTGGTCAACTGTGCGTCTTACTGGGTGAAATGGTGACATGAAGTAGGATAATATCACCGAAACAATGACAAGTAATACTAAAACCTGCGATATGATATCGATTAACTTTATTAGAATATCCAACATTTAATTTCTACCTCATTGGGTCGGACGTTTTCCCAAGATCGCTTGCCCGATCCGAATATATGTAGCCCCTTCTTCCACCGCAACCTCGTAATCTGAGCTCGTACCCATCGATAACTCCTGAAGGTCGACACCCCTAAATTGATTCAACAGGAACTCACGAAGTTTCACCAACATCTGAAAATGATAACGAGATCTTTCCGGGTCATCATAATAAGGTGGCATGGTCATCAGACCTTTTATTGTTAAATTGGTTAGCTCTAGTATTTGTTCAATTTCTTTTAAAAAGCCATCCCAGTTGTGTGGGTCATGAGCCTGCCAGCCAAATTTATTCATTTCTCCACCAACATTAAATTCCAATAATACAGGCATATTGCTGCCAGACCCACTGAGCGATTGATCCAACTTTTTTGCGAGTTTCAAGCTGTCCAAGGAATGAAGCATATTAAAATTTCTTGCAACCAGATCAGTTTTTCTTCTTTGTACATGACCGATCATATGCCATTCTACTTCAGATTTAGTCTCCAAGGAGTAAATTTTCTCAACGGCTTCTTCTGCGTAATTTTCACCTAATATTCTAGCACCAACCTGGATGGCAGCCTTAACTATTTCCAATGGTTGACCTTTGGTCACCACGATCAAACGTACGGACCCAGCATCCCTACCCCGCTTTCCAGTAGCTAAATAAACTTTTTCCATAACAATATTCAGATTGGTTTGAATTTGGTTTACAAATTTATCGTCCATCCTAACCCTCCAAGGAGATCATTGCCCCAAATCTTCCTGTCCTTCCTTTTTCTGCGCGATATGAAAACCAATCCTCAAGGTGACAAGCGGTGCAAATACCTGCAATCTCTATATGTGTTACACCACACCTTTCCAAAAGAATGCGGTTCGCCTGCCAAAGATCAAAATGCATTTTCCCATGATCGTTATTCTGCAACACACTACTTTCCTCACCAAAGGTTTCTCTTACATGGGCAACAACATCTTCCCCCACTTCATAATGATCTGGACCTATGGAGGGGCCTATACCAGCCAGGATATTCATTGGCTTACATCCATATATGATGGACATCATTTCTATTGCAGATTTTACCGCACCATTTACTGTGCCCAACCAGCCAGCATGTACCAATCCCGCAACTTTTCTTATCGGATCCAGCAGCATGATTGGCGTACAATCCGCAAATCGCATCATTAAAGTCACCCCTGGTTGGTCTGTCAGGATGATATCTGCTTTTTGATAAGGTTGGTCAACATTACGCGGTTCCCTTGCACAAACCACATTTGTTCCATGAACTTGCCATACATCAAAAAGGCTATTAATATCCAAACATAAGGCATCGAAACCTAATTGTCGATTTTTACCAACCCTAATAATATCATCTCCAACCGTTCCCCCCATGTTTAAAGACCTCCATGGTGATGGGCTACATCCACCTTGTCTGGTCAATATAGCATGACGAATACCTTCACTTAACGAAGAGAAAGTGAAATACTTAATAGAATTATGAGTTTGGAAAGGCATTGCAACCCACTGATGAACTTTTATCCCTGTTTATTGATACCAATCGCTGCAAATTTTTTTGTGAGTAATCGACGAGTATCTGCCATTACTTCTTCTATGGTTGGAAAACCAAACCAAGCGGTCGTAAATCCAAATAAAAACCCAGTTAATGTTCGTAAGAATGGAGTGCTTTCTCGATAAGGTAATATTAATTGTAAAACCGGAAGGTTTAATTGACTGATCAATTGCGAAACACCATCTAACGCAATCGGTCCAATTCCAACGACCACCCAAACCAACCAGTGTAATCCTTTGATCTTTCGATGGGTTAAGGCAAAGATAATTCCAAAAAGTAAAATCGCCCCCCAAATCGCTATATCCCGTTCACATAAAGCCACCTTGAATCCTAGTTTTTCATTTCCTTCAAATAAGCGCGCCTTAATTCGGGTTGGATCATTGGCATCCGTAATTCCGCTGACTTGCTCAAACGTCAGGACACCCAAAATATTTGCTTCCGCATGAGGATAATAGGCTTGCTCCCCGAAAAGAAACCAGGATCGGAAACTCCATTGGTGACATAAAGGTCGGTAAACCTTATAGATCAATTCGGCTGGACCATTAGCCCCAACTTCCTTTAGCAATGGCGCAGAAAAAGGTAAACCAACATATAACAATAATAAAATATTAATTACCAATAAATAATGTCTGGCTATCCAAAGTGATAATTTGTCCGCAGTGGTTAATGTTCTACCTCTCACCATAGCTTTTTGGTAAGCTTGATCGTCCACGCGTTCCAATTGTGTTTTACGATCCGTGGCGGCTGCAAGGGTCATTTCCAAGTCTTTAATTGAAAAAGGGTAGCGCAGTCTATACGGACCAATTTCTACAACAGGGATTTCGAATGCATATTGGTCCTGCAAACTCATGTCTGAATCGATGTCTAACAAAATTAAATTGTGAGGATATTTTTTTTGAAGTTCAACCAGGTCTATTCGAGCTTGCTCGCACAGGTGGCAGTCAGCCCGTGTATATAATGTCACATTAATCATTTTTTAGTCCTAAAGACCAAAATTCACACCAAGACCATTGGCTGCGAGTAACGCAAATTTTCCGGTTACCAATAAAACTCCGATAAGAACAAGTAAAAACCCCATAAATATTTCAACATACCGCATTACCTTGGCATATTTCTTTAGCAAGGTTGTGACCCAACCAATTCCCAAGGCTGCAACCAGGAAAGGAATAGCCAATCCAGCAGAATACGCCAGTCCCAACAATATCCCTAAACCGATATTTCCACCATTTGCTGACAATGTAATTATCGCACCTAATACAGGACCAACACAAGGCGACCAGCCAGCCGAAAAAAATATTCCCATCAATGCTGATGAAAAATAACCCATCTTTTGATTTACAGATGAATGGACTCGAATATCATATTCCAGGAAATGAAGGCGAAATATTCCAATCATATGCAAACCAAAGATAATAATAATTATCCCGCCAACCCTGGAAATCCAGGTACGAATTTCGAATAACAATCCTCCTAATGCAGACGCAATGATGTTAAACAAAAGAAAAACGAACGTGAAACCTATTACGAAAGCAAATCCGTGCGAAAAAGTAATCCAGCGATTCTTGGTGTTCGCCTCCCCACCGGCAGCCCTTCCACCCAAATATCCAATATATGCCGGCACCAGTGAAAGAACACAGGGTGAAAGAAATGACGCTAATCCTGCCAGAAATGCTATTCCAACACTTACATTAAAAATATCCATCGTTCGACCTCAATTGGATTAATATTTGAATCACATACCATTACTAATAGAGTCGCTCTTCAACGGTAACCTTTGTACTCCCTTGTTGCCAATCGGTCCAGTTTACATCACTTTCTTCCAGCGAGACTGTGGGGGTTGTCCACCTGAAAATCCACTTGGCATCTTCAGGTCGGCAATTCACGCAACCATGGGAACGTTTTTGCCCGAATTCATTATGCCAGAAGGTGGCATGAATGGCGACTCCTGTACCAATAAAAAAGTTTGTCCATGAAACACCTGGAGTATCATATCCTGCACCGAGTGTTCCGGCTGCCATGTGAATTGAAATTGCCTTCCGGTATGTAACAAACTCTCCAGTCGGTGTATCAAAATCACCTACACCTGTTGATACTCTACAAAAATAAACTTCACGACCCTTTTCAAAGCAGGATAACGTTTGGTATGTCAGGTTGATCTTTATTTTCTTCTCGGAAGGATCGATGCCTGGACTGATCGGTGCAACTTCTTCTTCCGTTAATGGGCGAAACGCTGTTCCCTCGGCCCAAAAAACATCGCCATAACCGAATCCATGTTTTTCATTCTCGTTGACATGATAAATGATCTTCCCGGAGTTACCAGTTTTGATCTGGTCGATCCACATAACCTGGCTATAATATAATCGGATGGGTAATCCTTTTTCAATCAAATTTCCCAAGGTGATCGATCTTGAAGGTGGATTTTCTAAATATATGTCAACATATGGAACGGATACCTCTGCCCAAAAACCAGCTTTCCCATCCGGGACCGATTGCTTCACTTGATTGGGAAGATTATGCACCGGTTGCAAGGTTGGTGCATATACATAACCGTCAGGTGTTTCCACCCACCGTTGAATATTGAAATTGTAGTCATTATTGACCGCACTTACTTCTCGAAGCCAGGGAAATACAGTATCTTCATAGACTTTTTTAACTACGGTGCTATTAACATCCGGCCTTGACCTGACGATAGCTATGCCACCAGTACAGTTCCGCCCAAGCAGTTCACTTTCAGGAAAATCAGCCAAAGGCAGATCTATTTTTAATGATCGCAGAGCCAAGGTCCCAACACCCAGACTGGATAATTTTAGGAAATCCCGGCGAGAGATGATTTTTTTTGTAAATATTCTGTGGTTCATTTATAAATTTTCATGTGGCAATCGAGTACTAAGGATGTCACCAAATTTCTATATCAAAAAATATAGTATTATCCTAACCCCTCCAAAAATTCAAGTAACTTAATTTATTACTTCTTTGGTTCCTCTTCACTATTAATATCTTTCGGTTCATCCTTTTTGTTCTTATCGTCTTTCCCCTGCAGCCCCTCACGAAAGGCTCGAATACCTCCGCCCAATTCACCTGCGATTTTACCAATCCTGCCAGCACCAAACAGCACTATGACTATCACTAAGATTATAAGTAACTCTGTGGGTCCTAATTGCATTTTATTCTCCTTCTTAAATATCAAAGCATTATAATTCTTTTTTGTCACTCAAAAAATATTCTAACCATTATTTAATGCTTCCCAGAAAACGTGGATACCAATACTGTAATAAGCTTGACGTCAGTTTCCCGTGGATAGAAGCAGATGCGTCTTGTAAATTCGCCGGAGGAAAGTATCCGCGGCTGACAAAACCTGTTATCCAATTTCGTAAATTAACCGCTTTCAAGACAGACAGATATACTTCTTCCTGGGCTTTCATATTTATTTCCAGCGAATTGTTTCTGGAATTTGGTTGATTAAGACTTGACCATCTCATACAACCAGGACCCCCAGTTGAAATACACGCTTTCGCAGTTCCTGAAATAGAAGGATATGCAATAGAAATAATTAAAGGTTTCTGATAGGTCTTTTGCATCAAAAATACTTGAGTATCCAGCAATCGTTCTGCCTCTGCTTGCATGTCTGAAGTTGATCCTTGGTCAGTGGTTGCAAGAGGGGCGTACCAGAGCAGGTAAATCCCATCCAATGCATCCATGAAAACGGGTAAAGACACTTCAATTCCCTGGTAGGGAATTGCCCAGTAGATCTGCCCATTAAAATGCTGCCTTATTTCAGCAATCAAGCTGCTCCAGCGAGTTTCAGAATCCATCGGTAAATTGGAGCCAGTACCATCTGCTAAAACACCTGCTGGTTGAGCAGGTCCCATCCAATCACCACCTAAAACAAGCATTTGAGCGTTGTTATTCTTTGCCAGGTCAGCATAATAAATGGCAAAAGACCGGTACCGAGCAAACCAGGCATCCCACCAGACGGCATCGCGGGGAGATGTAGTCCACCAATCATCAACCGGTTGTTGAAAGTTAACTTGTGGGAATAAAGCAACATTCAATTTCAAAGCATGAGCGGTATTGATATCCATGCTTACATCAACACCTATTGGATCCTCACCCAGAACAGGTCCAAATACCAATGGATTTTGTTTTTGATAGGTCCAGGTAGGTGAAACTACCACCAGATTTGATCCCATAGCCTGGATATCCTGAAATGCCAGAGGCATCCAAGGCCTCCACACGGGAGAGTAACTGGCTGCTAATTCCACTCCTGCTAGGAAACCGGCAATGCCTGGCTGAACGGTATCCTTTAGATCAATTTCATTTTTGTTATCTGAGAACCAATTCCAAGAACTGATGGCATCCTTGAGATCTTGTGGTTTGAGGCTTGTTACCACTTCTCTTCCCTTCGAATTCCCAGAGGTGGCTATTTCATCTGCGCTGCCACATTGATCATTTCGGCAGTATCGGTATTCAAATGAACTTAGAAGGTTGAAAGGACTAAATAGTTGGTATACCCACTGGTTATTCCCCAAAGGCCACATCTGGATAGGTTCTGTCCAGCCATAAGGATTAAATTGGATCGACACGATATCTGTTGGAGGAGTATTATCCGGTGCTTTCACTTCGAATAGAATGGGTGCTGCAGGACCCGCTTGCCATGTTTCAACGTAATCTTGAATCGCTCCACCCGAACTTGGAACAATTATTTGTCGGGTGGTAAAACTCCCGGAGGATTCATGCTCTGCATTCCAAAAACCATCTCCCATTGTATATTTATAGCGGATATCTGCTCCGACCGGTAACATCAATGAAATTGAAAAACGCCCATCGAGCAACGGTGTAAGAACTGGCATGTCTACCGCCACACTACTCAGTCCCCCATCCAGATCACCAAATGAGTTTCCCAATTGGATAAGGTTCCCAGCGAATCGTATTGGCGCTGATGGTACTGTATTATCTGGTACTATAACCGTAAACACAACGTTGACCAAAGGAACCGGATTCATTTTAATCACCACAGGTGTGCGCTTACCTGGAATGATCGTTGCTCCTTGTTGAAATGGCTGGTATTTGCCATCCAAGGAATAGGTCACCAGGTTGTGAGTTCCTGCCACTAATCCTTCCAAAACAAAATCCCCATTCGAATCGCTCAGAGTCTGGTTCCCCCCCACGCTGACCAGGATGTCCGATAAACCGCTTTCGTCATCATTATTTACCACTTTACCTGTAATCCGACCTGTTTCACCGCTGAAGGAAGTATCTGTCCAGCTTGTGACAGTGTCCATAACTTCACCAGGACCTCCAACATAAAATAATCTGTATCGCACTGAGCTATTATCGTATCTGGACTCAAGGATTGCATTTTCACCCTGGCGTATATATCGGTATTTCACCACCGAATTAAGTGCGAATGGGATTGCCAAGTAATAGTGCGTATTATCTCCTTTTTGAAGGAGATGGTTCTCAGGATTAATCGACAAACCCGTTACTTCATCTAGAATGCTCAAAACCAGCGTCTCACCGGTTTGAAGGGGAGCAGGTATTGTAACTGCAAAGAATATTTCTGCCATTGGCTCGGGTTTTGGTTTCGGTGGTTTTGGAAAAGAATGCGAAGTAACAGGAGATTTACCGCTGGTAAGACCTGCCTGACAACCAGAAAGAATCAAAGCAATAATGCTCCACGTAATAATTGTCTTCATAAAGGGATTGAATTTCCTGTTCATTTTTCTACCCTTGTGCTCCACCATTTATTGGTTGTACAAATTGGCAAATTATACTCATTGCTGCTTCGCTAACTCTTTCTTTCTACTTATAGAAGCCAGGTAACTGAGGCCGATACTCAGGAAATACAGAACGACCATTGGGCCCATCACCAAAACCATATTCACAGGATCCACGGTTGGAGTAATCACAGCTGCAATAATAGCAATAATCACGACCGCGATGCGCCATTGTTGAGCCATAAATCTTGGTTTTGCGATCCCCATTAAGGATAGAACAAATATAACGAGGGGGAATTCAAATGCCACTCCGATCCAAAGCATCAAACCCGAGACAAAATTTATATAAGAAGATGGTCGCGGAATGGTTTGGACTCCCATAAAATTCAGTAAAAATGGGAGAGCTGTTGGTAACATAAAATAATATGCAAATAACATCCCAGAAATTAATAGAATAGAGGTTAATGGAATTCCGATCAAACCGATCTTCCGAGCTCTCGGTTTTAATCCAGGAGCAGCAAACAACCACAACTCAAAAGCCAGGTAAGGTGAAGCCAGAGCGATTCCCGAAAACAAGGCTATTCGCATAAAAACACCAACCGATTCTGTCACATCAATGGCTTTTAATGCGCCAATCCCTCCCACAGGTAAGGCAAGGAAATTCACAATTTGTTTGGTGAACAAAAAGCAAATTGCGATAGCCAGAACAAGCCCCAACAACATTCGCAGTAAGTGTTTTCTAAGAGCATCGACATGCTCAAGTAATGCTGATGGTGTTTGCAAAGAAGCAGCAAAAGCATCGGGCAACGGACGATCATCCAACTCTTCATTCAAGAAAATATGAGCACGTTTAATCATCCTGAACGGAGTGGCTAACAACCAAAATAAGACTTGGAAAGGGAATGTTATTACTTTCCAAAAACCAATAAGAATTTTTTTCATCCCTTATTCCAAACCTTCTTTAGGTTTATCTTGTGGATCGATCTTATTATCCTGGTTTTGCGGTTCTTCTTTTTTCAAAATGGATCCTGGATTTTGTTCTCTCCAGGCTTTAAAAGGGTCTTCAACCCCGAGGGACAGATCTTTATCCATTTGGGATATATCTTTGTTAACTTCATTGCTTATTTCCTGGCTGGCGTTTTTTATATCTTCAAGTCCCGCGTCCCGCATTAATTCATTTGGCAAATACTTGATCTTATTTGAAGCCTGCCTGATCAGCTTCCATGTATCGGATCGCACCAGAGTGTTCATCCAACGACCCAATGTCTTCCCGGCTTTTTGCATGTCGTGCGGACCAAGAATGATCAACGCCAAAATAATGATGAAGAATAACTCCATCGGTCCAACACCAAGAAACTCCATTCTAGTTGACTTCCTTTTTCTGTGAAGAGATCATCTGGGATATTTCATTTTGATGGTCTGCAAGACTACCTAAAACACCATTTATAAATCGGGGTGCGCTATCTGAACCATAAAGTTTGGCCAGTTCAACTGCTTCATTAATAATGACTTTAATAGGGGTTTCGCCTGAGACTGCCATTTCCCAGACTGCCACTCGCATAATATTACGATCGATGGTCGCGATCTGGTCGAGAGGCCATTCCGGGGCATATTTGGAAATAACTTTGTCGATCTCTTTTCGTAGTGGAAGGATACCGACCACGATCTGGCGCGTGAATTCCTTAAGCTCATCTGTCAGGGTTTCGTCCTCAAGTCGCTGACTCAATACCTGCCCGACCGGGTGATTTACAATATCAATTTCGTAAAGTGCTTGCAGAGCAACACCGCGCGCTCTGGTCCTTGCTTTCATAATTAATTAAGCCTCGTCTTTTTTATATTCAATATCCTCAATATGGATATTCACTTCGCTGACTTCCAGTCCAGTCATTTCTTCAATAGCTCGTGCCACCTGCTGTTGTACTTTCCGACTCACATCTTGAATATTATGATCGCTGTCCAACACAAGGTACACATTCAAAAAGACATTCTCATCTTCAATCTGTAGATTTACGCCATCTCTCCCGCGAACCTTAAGGTTCGGAACCCCTGGACGAATCGAAGCCATGCTACTGACACCTTCGACTTCCAGAGCAGCCATTCGAGCAATTGTAAGGATAACATTGGGTGTTAAAGTCGTTTTTCCGGTAGTAATCTTGCCAGTCATCTTACCTCCATTTCCTTTACATCATTGCCATACCGCCATCAATACCCAGGATCTGACCGGTGATATAAGCTGCTTGATCCGAGGCAAGAAAAGCAACGGCGTGTGCTATTTCTTCAGGTAACCCTTTACGTCTCATGGGGATAAGCGTCAGCACTGCCTCACGCATATCCTGCGATACGCTGTTCCAAATATCAGTTTCTATATATCCGGCAGCAATCCCATTCACTGTTATATTTCGAACTGCCACCTCACGGGCAAGAGCTTTCGTAAATCCTATTTGCCCAGCTTTTGAGGCTGAATAATTGGTTTGACCAGCATTTCCCATCTGTCCGGCGACCGAAGTAATATTAATGATCCTCCCATAGCGGTTTCGAATCATGAATTTTACTGCTGCTTTTGAACAGTTAAATGTGCTTTTTAGATTCGTCGATTGAACTTGGTCCCAATCATCCTCGGACATCAGCATGATCAATTTATCTCGCGTGATACCGGCATTGTTTACCAGGATATCGATCTTACCGAATGTCTCGATTGCAAATTTAATCAGATCTTGAGCCTTGGTAAATATCGATACATCCGCTTTCATTGTGACAGCCTTGCCCCCTGATTTTTTAATGAGATTGGAAACTTCGTTGGCTGCGTCTGCGGAATTCAAATAATTGACCAATACTGAAGCTCCCTGCGCGGCAAGTTCCAGAGCGACAGCCCGTCCAATCCCGCGGGATGCGCCGGTTACAATAGCCACTTTGCCTTCAAGCGATAATAATGCTCCCATTCAAAAATTCCTCAATTCGGAATTATACACCACGGCTCTCATCCATTAATTCGTTTTCTTATCAATTGGTTTCAAACCTAACACTATTGCCAGACTTCCAGCAAGCGCGATAATTCCTATCATGATGAATGCATCTTGCCAAAATCGCATTGGGAATAATCGAATAAGGGTATCTGAATAAAGAAATAACCAACTGTCGCCTTTGAAAAACAGACCATGGAATAATGTAAAAAAATTCCAAAAACTGGTGATTGCAAAGGCACCGATCAAAACCAGCAATCCGATCGTGATCCACCCACCAGAACGCAATCCCTGGATAAATACCGGATCCCATTTCTTATTTCCCCGGTATGACAAGAGTGTCAGACCGGCTAAAAAGATCCAGCTACCATAACCGATCAGCATGACCGGTTTAACGATTTTTTTTACATCCTGCAAATGGCTCAATTCACGCTCGTTATATAAAGCAGTCCCATTCGGAAATTTCAAATTTCCGAGGAATTCCAACCCGGCATCGTTTGCCAGGTACTGCTGTGCCAATCCAGCCCACTTCAGTCGGTCGCTGAGTGAGAAACCAAAATCATCCGCGGGGAAACCAGGCATATGATATTCGAGATCAAGGAAGATCGGGGTCAAAAGGAAAAGAACTCCTATGAATATTAATGTCAAAGGGATCATTACAGCAGATAACCAGGTCAAAACAGCACGCCAAAGCCTCATTGAATATTCTCCACATCTCCAAATAAGACATAATTCAGCACCATATTATTCGTGATCCATTCGATCGGTGCCAGGTCATCTGTAAAAACGATCGTCTTTTCGGGGTTGGGCTGCAAGTTTAACCAGGTCTTATAAAGAGTGGTCGTCAATAATGGATTTACATCCTGCCTGACTGATAACTTGATCATATTCTCATTAAGATTCTCAGCACGGGTTGGTTCCCGGGTGGCATAGATCATCGAGTTAAATGTATCAGGAATATCCATCACGTAGACGGAAGGAAATACTGCTGAGATCGTGGTTGCCAACCCATCGATCAAGCGCCTGTCATTTGGAGCTCTTCCAACATTGATAACCAGTGTCCCTTTTTCATTGAGGTGGTCAAAAGCTACTTGAAAAAATTCCATGGTAGTCATATGCCACGGAATGTATGGCGGACGATAGGCATCCACTGCGATGATCTCGTACAAGTCCTTGCTTTTCGTTAAACCCCACCGGCCATCTTCAATGTGGATATTGAGGTTTGGGAGGTTCATTCCAAAATATTTTTCCCCAATTTTTATGATCTCAGGGTCGAGTTCATACCCATCGATCACCACATTTGGGAATACTGCCGCAGCCTGGCGAGCCGTTGTACCTGCTGCCAATCCTATGATCGCCATACGTTTAATATCCTCCGGTTGGGAACCTTTATAAAAAAATGGACCAGCCAGGAACTGCTGCCATGGACCCCCAAAATCTACCACACCAGATTTATAAACGGAATGGATACCCTGGCCTTCATTCAACCGTAAATATTTATACCCATTTTTTTCCAAAACTTGAATATAGTTGTACGCCGATTCAGTCTCAAACACCTGTCCTGCTGTATTCTTTATATTTGAATTCCCCACAAATACTGCCAGAAGGACAAGAGCGAAGACCATCAGTAAATATGGTGCCATCGTTCTTAATCCATTACTAAGCCCCAAGCCACAAAGAGCTACAAACAATAGGAACATACTAAAGACCAGGAAAGTTTTGCTTGTACCGATCGTCGGTATCAATACCAGGACAGGTAGATAAGTCCCGACAAATGATCCCAAGGTAGAGATGGCATAAATATTTCCAGATACATTTCCCGCTTTGTTGGTATCCTGAAGACTCAAGCGGATGGCAAATGGAGATATCATTCCCAGCAAAGTGACGGGTACGCTGAATAACACCAACACACCTGCAAATGCCCCGGCCAAAACACCGATCTGCAAGCCATCAAATGCATTGGCAGCTGCCCGCAGCACCGGGCTGGCGATATATGGAACGACCCCGATCGTAAAGGCTCCCCATGCCAGGATCGAATACATGGTTTTATAAGTTGGCGATTTATCCGCCCAGCGACCACCCAGGGTATAACCCAGTGTCAGGTAAATCAGGATCAGACCGATGATGGCTGCCCAGACCAGGTTGCTGGTTCCAAAAACATTTCCCAGTAGCCGCGAGGCGGACAATTCCGCAGCCAGAGTGGTCATTCCGGAAGCAAAAACTGTAAAGTACAGGTATCTTCGCATAAATCATCCAAGAACTTAAGTTGAGATATTATACCTGAGGTGCGCATATCCTGCGCTAAAAGATGAAATCGGCGCAGTTATATTAACACGTAAACAAGATCAAATTTGATGAGATATCGGATTATGAAATTAATATTAATCTCCCCCCTAATTGCTTCCAGATGCTCTAATTCTTCACCCCAAAAAAGAGTTCCCACCAGACTTTCCAGTTATCAATCCTGGCTGCAGGTTGCTGCTGGATAACATCCGGCATGGGGGTTGAATTTCCTGCCGGCAATAGAATGATCGGAGTCTCATTCTCCAAATACCATCGTCCTTCGCTGTAAGCCCATTGCTTGACCGCTTCATCTGAGGTGGCATAAGCAACCTGGGTTAGCAAATTTTCCTGGGTATTCATGACCGCCGTGCCCTGGATCTGGATCAACTTTAACTGCCCCTCCAGGTGATTCATCTCACTGATCCTTTGTTGGAAATTTACCACAATAACCACAAGTATCAAAATACCAATGGCATAAGCGATCTTCTTAAAGGTGTCTCCCAGACGATTCATATACTTATCTTACCCCGACATTTATAGATTGACAAGTTCCGTGTTTCCCAGGTATTAAAACAACAAACCCGCATGGTTGCGGGTTTGAATGCCGGAGGAGGGATTTGAACCCTCACGAGGGAACCCTCACTACGCCCTGAACGTAGCGCGTCTGCCAATTCCGCCACTTCGGCTTGCGGCTTGTATTTTATCGTAAAAGCAGGTTTTGTCAACCCAACCGGGGAGATGTGTGAATATTCTTAGATTCTTAAGAGATTCTTAAGAGCAGTTGACAAATTACCTCACGCATAGTAACATCTACCCGCCAAATCCGGCGGGGTAGCTCAGTGGTAGAGCAGGGGACTCATAAGCCCTTGGTCGTGAGTTCAAATCTCACTCCCGCCACTCATTACCAACCTGAGAAGGATATGCGAAATATTGCATGTCCTTCTTTGTTTTAATAATTAGCTTTTGTTCTTTGAATAATTGTTATCTTTTGTTGTCTCCAAAAATTGGGATTGGTCTTATTATTTCATAAGTATATTATTAGTTTCTGTCCTTGTAATGATATTTTTCCACCATTCCGGTGACTGCCATATCCATGACCCACGGCAGGTGTGCATCCAACCAGAGCACTGACCCCATCCACCAGGGAACAACCAGTGATCTGCGAGGATGCTCAGCAAGCAAAACCACCTTCCTGGCAACATAAACCGAAGTCATTCTCAACCAGGCAGGTGTTTTTACATTTCGTTTCAATGCAGAGTCTCCTGAATGCTGGCTAAATTCGGTTGCAGCGCCACCCGGGTAGATAGCGGAGACATGGATGCCAAAAGGTTTAACTTCCCTCCGTAACGCTTCTGTAAACCCTCTAACCCCGTATTTGGTGGCTGCATATATCGAATACAGAGGTGGAGCCATCTTGCCAGCCACTGAAGACATATTGATGATACTTCCCGATCTTTGTTCCAGCATATAAGGGAGCACTGCGCGCGTCACCTGGATCAGACCTTTTAAATTGACATCCAACTGGCTGTTTATGTCCCCGACAGGTTCAAGAGCCTCCAGCCAATCCAATCGACCAAAACCGGCATTGTTAAAAAGGATATCGACGCGTCCATATTCTTTTAGTACGGCAACGACCATTTCATCGATCTGGGATTGCCGGGTGACATCCAACTCTATAGCCATCGCCCTCCCACCTTTTGAGCGAATTTCGTCAGCCAGTTGGTTTAATTTGTCCATTCTTCTGGCTGCCAGCACCACCCGGCAGCCTTTATCGGCAAACAATCGTGCCGAATCTTCTCCAAAGCCGGAGGAAGCCCCCGTGATCAGCACGACTTTATCTTTCAACATTCAGGAACTGTCCATTTAATGGAAGATTTAATCCTGGGTATCTTCAGTTTCATTGCTTTCATCCCCCCTCGGTCGCGGTCGCGGAGGATCGACGGTCACCTGCGGGGACAATGCCAATCTCAGCACCTGGTCCATATGTGTGACAGGGATGATCTTGAGGGCATCGCGAGCTGGTTTTGGGATATCGATCAGATCTTTCAGGTTGCGTTCCGGGATGAGGACAGTTTTTATCCCCACCCGGTAAGCAGCAAGCAATTTCTCGCGTGCTCCACCGATCGGTAAGACCCTGCCTCGAAGAGTGATCTCTCCTGTCATGGCGACATCTTTATAAATGGGTCGACCGGTGAATGCCGATGCCAGAGCAGTGCAAAGGGTGATGCCTGCGCTTGGTCCATCCTTGGGAATGGCGCCTTCCGGAAGGTGCAGGTGGATATCCAATCGTTCGAAGACCTCACCATCAATCCCAAGTACGCTTGCGCGTGATTTTAAATATGAAAGAGCGGCCTGGGCAGATTCCTGCATGACGTCGCCCACCTGACCGGTGATCTGCAAATTACCTTTGCCTTCCAATACGGCAACCTCAATAAACAGGATCTCACCGCCATTTTCGGTCCATGCCAGTCCGGTCGCCACTCCCACTTCATCTTTTCGTTCCGCTTCGGTCAGAAAGAATTGTGGAGGTCCCAGATATTTTTCAATGACCTTGCCTGTCACCTCAGAAGGAAATTTCCTCTTTTCCGCTTTGGTTCTGGCAATCTTACGGCAAACCTTTCCTATCTCCCTTTCCAGGTTGCGGACCCCTGCTTCGTAGGTATATTCCCGGATCATCCGTTTGATCGCATCCGGCTCAAATTTCAGGCCGACCTCTTCAATACCATTTTCCTCCATCTGACGAGGTATTAGAAATTTATCTGCAATGAACAATTTTTCTTCTTCGATATAACCAGGGAATTCGATCACTTCCATGCGATCCAGCAATGCTGGCGGGATAGTCCCCAGATAGTTGGCAGTGGTAACGAACATTACCTTGGAAAGATCAAAAGCCAATTCCAGGTAATGGTCAGAGAACGAGTTGTTCTGTTCCGGATCCAAAACCTCCAGAAGTGCTGAAGAAGGGTCGCCTCGAAAATCTGCCCCCAATTTATCGATCTCATCCAACATGAACAAAGGATTCGCTGTTCCTGCCCGCTTGATCGTTTGAATGATCCGACCTGGAAGAGCGCCGATATACGTCCGTCGATGCCCGCGGATCTCTGCTTCATCCCGCACGCCACCCAGAGACAAGCGTACAAACTTACGCCCAAGCGCTTCGGCGATAGATCGACCCAGCGAAGTTTTGCCTGTTCCGGGAGGGCCAACAAAGCACAGGATGGGTTGTCGTTCTTTTTTTGGTTGCAAACTGCGCACAGCTATATATTCCAAAATGCGGTCTTTGGCTTTTTTCAAACCATAATGATCACGTTCGAGTATTTTGTTGGCATTGCGAACGTCCAGATTATCCTTCGTAAGGATTGACCATGGTAATTCCACAATCCAGTCAATATATGTTCGAATTATGCCCACTTCTGGTGCCATGGCAGGCATCTGCATCAAGCGTTCAATTTCCTTTAACGCGGTCGCCTTGGCTTCCTCAGGTAAATTGGCTGCGTCAACTTTCAGGCGGATCTCTGAAATATCGCGCGCATACATGTCACCTTCCCCCAATTCGGTTTGTATGGCTTTCATCTGCTCTCTGAGGTAGAACTCTCGCTGAGAGCGGTCTACTTCTGATTGCACACGGTTGTGAATATCCTCCTCCAACTCAAGGACGTCCACCTCCTGTGCCAGCAAAGTATTAATGCGGGTTAATCGTTTGGCTGGCTCCGGGATCATCAGCAATGATTGTCGTTCTTCAATTTTTATCGAAACCGCGGTCGCGATCATGTCCGCCAGCCATCCCGGCTCGGATATATTCATTGCGAACATGTGGGCTTCTTCCGGGATTGCTCTGTCCAATTGCACACAGTTTTCGAACAGGTCCAGGGCGGAACGCATTAACGCTTTGGTCTCGCGGTTCGCAACAAGAGGTTCATTAATAACCCGGGCACGAGCTCGCAAGATCGGTGTAAGACTTGTGAACTCCAGGATCTGAACTCGCCGCCTACCTTGCACCAGAGCAGAACTGGATCCATCTGGCATACTTAATAGCCTTCCGACCGCCATTTCCACGCCGATCGTCATGAAGTCACCTGGTCCGGGTTCCTCCATTTCAGAATCAGTTTGGGTCAACCCGATGACTGTCTGTGTATTCTTATGTGCTTCCTGAATGGCGCGTAAAGAACCTTCACGAGCCACAAAAACCGGACTCACCATATGTGGGAAAATGACCAAATCCCGCAATGGTAAAACATAAGCTTCTATGATCCCATCATCGTCAGCCTGGAAATTTGGGACGCGGTACAGTTCTTCTGTCCGTTGGGATAAAGCCAGGTTGAAGGCTTCATCATCTTCTTGAAATGACCACTCATTATGAGACATATTTATTCCAATCCAAATAATTCACCAGAATCAAAGATAATAATCGTAAATTCTGGTTGGGAATTCATCTACTGATGGTCTCTCTCTTGCCAGGCAGTGCGCACTTCTGCAGTTACGAACATGCTGCCTGCTGAAAGTACTATATCACCGGTTCGTTGAGAAATAGTAAGTGCCCTATCCAAAGCGGCTTCAACAGTTTGAACCGACTCACTTAAAATTCCTGCTTTATCAGCCAGATCTTTCAATTGCTGCGGATCGAGTGCCCTGGGATGGTCCGCACACGTGGTGATGATCAAGCTAAGACATGGTTTCCATTCAGCAAACATGGCTGCCACGTCCTTATCTTCAGAAGCTCCAAATATCAAAATCACCTTTTTCCCCGGGAAATATTTATCGAGTGTTTCATGCAATTTGATGGCAGAATCCTGATTATGAGCTGAATCCAGGATAACGGCTGGTTCTTTGCAGACGATCTCGAAGCGTGCCGGCCAAAATGTTCTTTCAAAACCTTTTTGGATTGACTCATTTAATATATTAAACCCGCTTTTCCGGGCTATCTGAAGACCGGCATAAGCTGTGGTGGCATTTTGAACCTGGTGATCACCAAGTAATTGCAGATGAAAATTGACTCGTTTTCCATCTTTATTCCAAACTTGCATATCCTGACCTTCCAATGAACTTTTTCCGGCTTCAAACATCAAATCCCTTCCAACCAGAAAGAATTCTGCAGAGTTTTTTCTGGCAGTTTCAACCAAAACCTGAAGAGCTTCTGCTTTTTGGGGAGAACTAACAACCGGGACACCGTTTTTAATAATGCCGGCTTTTTCTCCAGCGATCAACGCCAGGGTATTTCCCAATACTGCTGTATGGTCCATGGAGAGGGATGTGATCACAGAGACAACCGGTGTGATAATATTTGTTGCATCCAGCCGACCTCCCAGACCCACTTCAATGACAGCCGCATCCACTTTTTGTTTTGCAAAATAAAGGAAAGCCAGGGCAGTGGTTAATTCAAAAGTTGTAATGAAAGGTACCCTTGAAACTGCAAGTTTGATCTCATCGACCAGATCAGCCAATTCGCCGTGCGAGATCGGATTTCCATTGACCTGGATACGTTCACAATAATCCTGAAGATGGGGAGATGTGTATAATCCAGTTTTATATCCCGCTTCTTTCAATGCGGATGCCATGAAGGCTGAGGTTGATCCTTTTCCTTTGGTCCCGGCGACGTGGATAGTTGGGTATTTCCGCTCCGGGTTTCCCAACATTACCATCAAATCACGCATCCGCTCCAAGTTAAACTCAGCTTTAACCAGTTCGGAGGTATGTTTCAGGCTATAATCTACAAAACTGTACAGGTAGTCCAGTGCTTGATTGTATGAAGTTTCCATATCCATTGTGAAAACATTGTAATCGCCGCAAGTCCTTAAAGCAAGAGTATGCCTTTGAACGTCCTCGGTGTGCTAACCATCCAGCTTAACTTACCAGGTTGTCGGTCCTTAAAGGAAAAGCGCAGCCAGCTTAAACCCTTACTTTCCAGGCTGCACCGGGAATTCAATATTTCCGTTGCAGAAATGGGTCTACAGGATAAGTGGTCTTTTGCAGTCATTTCTTGTGCCATGCTGGGGAATGACACTGCTCATTTGCAACGATCATTGGAAACTGTTCGGAAATGGGTTGATGGCAATTGGCCTGACGGAATGGTTGTAGACAACAAAATCGAGATCATTAAGTAATTAAGATATAGGAGTGAACATGGATCTGCAATTAAAAGGGAAATCTGCTTTCATAGCAGGCGCATCGCGCGGTCTTGGATATGCAGTCGCTCGCGTTCTTCTTTTGGAAGGGTGCCGGGTCGTTATTAATGGTCGAAATGAATCTAACCTTGCAGAAGCCGCGACCAAATTATGCGCTGAAACAGGCGGGGAAGTGATCCCGTTATCTGGTGATGTCAGTGATCCTGCTGTTCCTTCCCAATTGATCCAATCCACTGTCGACCATCTTGGTGGCCTAGATCTCCTGGTCACCAACGCTGGTGGACCACCTCCGGGACCATTTGAAGCACTCGATGACTCCAAATGGTATAAAGCTATTGACCTCTCTTTAATGAGCCATATCCGTTTGATCCGCGCTGCCTTACCCTGGTTAAAATTTTCCAAGGCAGCCAGTGTCCTTACAATTACTTCCTTATCTGTAAAGCAACCGATCCCCAACCTGGTTCTTTCCAATAGTATTCGCGCTGCCACTGTGGGTCTCACCAAAACCCTGGCACTTGAACTGGGTCAGGCCGGCATTCGCTTTAATTCAATTCTACCCGGCTGGACAAAGACAGAAAGAGTCTCCGAATTGTTGATGAACAGAGCGTCGCAGAATGGCACAACTATTGAAATTGAAATCGCCCGACAATCCAGTGAAAGCCCGCTCGGACGCATGGCAACTCCAGAAGAATTCGCAAATGCAGCTGTTTTTTTGCTCTCACCTGCAGCATCTTATATGACGGGGGTTATGTTGACCGTGGATGGAGGGATGTACAAAGGTACGTTGTAAAGTAAAAAATAATATTTTTTTAGGTCTTTATTCTCGAACCTTTATTGGACTTATTAGAGTAAAATACTCTTTCATCCAAATCCCATGGATTTGACCTTAATTAATACGGAGAGAAAAAATGCAAAACTGTCTGAATTGTGGCCGTTCTGAAAATGAAATGCCATTGGTTTCCCTTCTTTACAAAGGAGAAAAAGTCTACTTGTGTTCAGGTTGCCTGCCAATCCTTTTGCATTCTCCTGCAAAATTATCCGGAAAACTGACCGATGCGGAAAAAATCCGACCTGCCAACCATGACCACTAGAATAGAAACTATCCTTCCATGATCGATCCCCAACAAATCGAATCCCGCCTGGAGCGGATCCTTTTAACAGTCCAAAAACCTGGCCGCTATGTAGGTGGGGAATTGAACATCACTTTGAAAGACTGGCAAAAGGTAAAGACCCATGTCGCATTCGTATTTCCTGATATTTACGACCTGGGTATTTCTAACGTCGGACTCAAGATCCTGTATGACCAGGTTAATCAACGTCCGGACTCCCTGGCCGAACGAGCTTATGCCCCATGGTTGGATATGGAAGCCGCCATGCGAGCCAATCATATTCCGCTTTATACGCTGGAATCCAAGCACGCGATGCTGGATTTTGATATTATCGGTTTTACACTCCCCTATGAGACTTTGTATACTAACGCAATTAATATTTTGGACCTGGCAGGTATCCCCATTTATTCTCACGAGCGGAACGGTAATCATCCATTAGTGATCGCTGGTGGGCATGCCTGTTTTAATCCTGAACCAATGCATGCATTTATCGATGCGTTTGCGATAGGAGAAGGTGAGGAAGTAATCCACGATCTTATCAGTGTCCATCAAACTTGGAAGACCTCCGGCAAGAAACGTAAAGAGTTACTCATGGCATTGGCACAAATCCCTGGTGTATATGTCCCATCCCTGTTCACACCGCATTATCTTGGAGATGGAACAATTTCTCATATAGAAAAGTTAAATATAGAGATAAATATTCCAGTAATTAAACGAATCGTTGGGAAGCTGCCTCCCCCTCCCACAAAATTCATTGTTCCAAATATAGAAGTTGTCCATGATCGTATCTCCGTCGAGATCATGCGAGGCTGTACTCGTGGCTGTCGTTTTTGTCATGCAGGTTCAATCTCACGTCCCATTCGTGAACGCAGCGTGGCTGAGGTTGTGGACGCCGCCGAATCTGCCATTCGTTCAACAGGATTTCAAGAGTTTTCCATGATGAGTCTTTCTTCTTCAGACTACACGCATATTCTGGAACTCATTTCTGCTATTGGAGAACGATTTGGAAAAGGACGCCTAACGATTTCGCTTCCATCCTTGCGGATCGATACCGTCTCCGTTGACTTGATGGATCGTCTCGGTGACCGCCGTGGCACAGGTTTTACTCTTGCCCCTGAAGCAGCCACCGAACGGATGCGTCGCATTATCAATAAATTCATCCCCGATGAGCAGATCATCGAAACAGCCAAAGCTGCCTATTCACATGGTTGGACAACCATCAAGTTATACTTCATGATCGGTCACCCTTCAGAAACGATCGAGGATGTTGAGGCCATTGCCCGCTTATGTAATATGATCCTCACAGAAGGTCGCCGTTTGATCGGTGGTAGAGCCAAAGTTCATGTTTCTGTCGGAACATTTGTGCCCAAACCTCACACCCCATTCCAATGGGTCTCGTGCGATACACCACAGCAAATTGAAGCCAAACAGAACATCCTGAAGCAAAAATTGCGTGATCGAAACATAAAACTTACCTGGACGGCGATCGAAGATACCCTCCTTGAAGCCTGGCTTTCCCGGGGGGATCGTCACCTCTCTGATGTGATCTACACTGCCTGGAAGAATGGTGCAAAATTTGATGCCTGGCAGGACCAACACCGATATTCCATCTGGGCCGAGGCTTTTGCTGTTCACGGGATCGATGCAGATTTTTATACCCACCGTCAGCGCTATGTGGACGAAGTTTTTCCATGGGACCACATATCCCCCGGTATCCGCAAATCCTACCTCTTGCAAGATTATCGAATGTCATTGGAAGGGGAGGTGCGCCAGGATTGTCGTGAGCAATGTTATGCCTGTGGTATCCTGCCTCGTTTTGCTGACTTACGCCGTCAAAACCCTGGCGAGGTCTGGAAATGCCCTGATGTTAGATCCCCAAAATATCAGCCTGTTGAGAGCCAGATATGAGACTAAGGATCACCTTTTCAAAAACCGGTGCATTGCGTTACACCGGTCACCTTGATCTACACCGCATGTGGGAACGCACATGTCGGCGCGCTGGCATTCCTCTCAGTTACAGTCAGGGCTTCCACCCCCAACCCCGGATTTCCCTGGCAGCAGCTTTGCCACTTGGTTTCATTGGGAAAGCTGAATTATTGGACCTCTGGTTGGATCAGGAGGAGGACACACATCAAATCCTCAAACTTCTCCAAGAAGCAGCTCCCCCAGGTCTTATCTTAACCTCCATTCAATCCATAGACCCACATCAGGCTGCCCTCCAAACACAAGTTCAATTTGCAGATTATGAAGTATTCTTTCTCGACACTCTCGATCTGCAAGTATTATCATCGAAAATAAAAATAATTCTTACTTCAGCATCCATCATGCGGCA
>Ga0334722_10001481_pt1 | contig 29175 bp, 32 predicted proteins | sample C3_bottom_MG_FD_207210 | JGI IMG/M metagenome (GOLD analysis project Ga0334722, IMG submission 207210) | Sediment microbial communities from Yellowstone Lake, YNP, Wyoming, USA - C3_bottom | ecosystem: Environmental > Aquatic > Freshwater > Lake > Sediment | place: USA: Wyoming | collected... | reverse complement strand
GGAGGCGTACATCGAGGGGCTGCGCGAACGGGCGGATGCCGACGTGGGGCGCTTCGAGCGCGCGGGCGACGAACAGCGTCGCTCGATCGCAACGTTTTACCGCGGGCGGTTCGAGTGGCTCCTTCAGCAGTTCCGGGACCGCTTCGGGCGCGATCTGATCGGCGCGTTGCGCCGGCTGCAGGACGACGGCTACGTCGAGATCGCGGCGAGCGCGGCGACGCACGGCTACCTGCCGTTGTTCGAGCGCGACTCATCGATCTACGGGCAGGTGCGGACGGGGATACGCGCGCACGAGCGCCACTTCGGGCGGGCGCCGCGTTCGTTCTGGTTGCCGGAATGCGCGTATCGGGCGCCGTACGTGTCGGAGGGCGGGGTGCGGAAGCCGGGGCTCGAGGAGTTCCTGGCGGCGCAGGGCATCTCGACGTTCTTCGTCGAAACGCAGGCGATCCTCGGCGGCGAGCCGGCGGGCAAAGCGGCGGGCGACGCGATCGGACCCTCGGGCGACGTGCCGAAGCGCTACGCCGTGCCGCAGCCGCCGCGGGCCGCGGCGATGGAGCGGACGACGTTCCAGCCGTACTGGGTGTCGCGGCCGGGTGTGGCGGCGATCGGACGCAACGTCGCGACGGGCCTGCAGGTGTGGTCGGCGGACCACGGCTACCCGGGGGACTTCGCGTACCGGGAGTTCCACAAGAAGGACGGCGAGTCGGGGCTGCACTACTGGCGGGTGACGGGCGCGGGCGTGGGGCTTGGCGAGAAGCAGCTCTGGGATGCGAACGCGGCGTTCGAGCGCGTCCACGAGCACGCGCGGCACTTCGCCGGGCTCGTGGAAGAACAGGTCCGCGCGTACGCCGCGAGCAGCGGGCGTTATGGCATCGTCAGCGCGGCGTACGATACCGAACTGTTCGGGCACTGGTGGTTCGAGGGGGTGACCTGGCTGCAGGAGGTGCTGCGTCACCTGGCGGGGAGCGACACGGTCGACCTGACGGGTGCCGCGGAGTTCGTGTCGGCGCATCCGCCGCGGGAGGTGGTGACGCTTCCGGAGGGCTCGTGGGGTCAGCAGGGCACGCACTTCACCTGGCTCAACGCGGACACGGCGTGGATGTGGCCGATCGTCACCGCCGCGCAGCGCCGGATCGAGGCGATCGCCGGGAGCGGGGGCGGCGGCCCGCAGCTGATGCGAGACGCACGGGCGCAGCTGGCGCGCGAGCTGCTGCTGCTGGAGTCGAGCGACTGGCCGTTCCTGGTGACGACGGGGCAGGCGCGCGAGTACGCGGAGCTGCGGTTCCGGGAGCACGTGGAGCGATTTGAGCGGCTGGCCGCGCAGATCGAGGGGGAGGCGGTGGACGCCGCGTACGTGGCGGACCTTCAGCAGCGCGACAACCCCTTCCCCGACATCGAGATCGCGGACTTTGCGGCGCGGGAGGGCGTGGCCGGGGAACGGGCGAAGGCGTTACGTTCATACTGATGCGCGGGAGGGCGGCGCGACCGTCGGCGAGACGGGCCGGGGCACAGGCGCGCGGGGCGCGTTGAGGTCGGATGGCAGCAACAATCTACTGGGCATCGCTCCTGCATTTTTACCAGCCGCCGATCCAGATCCCGGAGGTGCTGCGGAAGGTCGTCGACGAGTCGTACCGGCCGCTGATCGAGGTATTCGCGCAGCATCCGAAGGCGAGGGCGAGCGTCAACATCAACGGCGTGCTGACGGAGATGCTGTACGAGAGCGGGTACCAGGACGTCATCGACGGGCTGAAGGAACTGGCGCTGCGGGGACAGATCGAGTTCGTGGGCTCGGCGAAGTACCACGCGATCCTGCCGCTGATCGGCGCGGAGGAGCAGCGGCGGCAGATCCGGCGCAATCACCTGACGAACCGCCATTTCTTCGGCGACGCGTATCAGCCGAAGGGGTTCTTCCCGCCGGAGATGTGCTACGACAGGTCGTTCCTGGACCCGATGCTCGACTTCGGGCACGAGTGGGTGATCATGAGCGGCGTCGGCTGTCCGGCGCCATGGCCGACGACCGAGGTCTACGAGACGAAGTCGAACGACGGACACAGCGTGGCGGTGGTCTTCCGGGACGACGTGTTGAGCAACAAGATCTCGTTCCAGGACCTGGACGGGAAGGCGTTTGTGGCGCACCTGCGTTCGGCGCACGGAAACGACCGCGACATGTACATCGTCACGGCGATGGACGCCGAGACGTTCGGGCACCACATCGAGAACTGGGACCAGCTGTTCCTGGCGGAGGCGTACGAGGCGGTGGGCGCGCTCGAATCGGTGAAGCAGCCGCGGTCGCTGGCGAGCAGCACGCGGACGCTCTTGACGATGACACAGGAGTCGAGCAGCGACCCGGTGGTGATGTCCACGATCAGCGAAGTCGTCGAGCGGTTTCCGCGAGGCGCAGAGGTCGAGCCGCGTCCGTGCTCGTGGAGCACGACGCACGAGGACCTGGACCAGGGGGTGCCGTACCCGCTGTGGCAGGCGCCGGGGAACTACATACACAAACTGCAGTGGGAGCACGTGGACATCGCCGAGGAGCTGGTGCGCGTGGCGATGGAGACGGCTGACACGGCGGTGAGCAAACGGCACGCGGAGATCGCGCGCGGGCTGATGGACGCGGCGTTGCACTCGTGCCAGTTCTGGTGGGCGAGCAGGCGTCCGCACTGGGACGTGAATATGATCGCGCGCGGGCTGGACCAGCAGGCGAACGTGGTGCTGAACGCGTTCCGGGCGATCAATCTGAGCGGCGCGACGGAGGAGAGGAAGCGGCGGTCGTACTACGACGTCGTGGCGAGCCGCGACATCAGGGCGAAGATTCACGACCAGCTGTTCTGGGACTGAAGAGGCGGGGGACGACGGAGGAGGGAGGAGGGAGGACGGAGGGCGGAGAGCGGAAGGCGGCGGACAGCCAACAGCAACGGGCAAAGGCAAAGGCCGGACGGCGGACGACAGACGACAGACAACAGACAACAGACAGCAAGAGCAAAGGGCAAAGGGCAAAGGGCAAAGAGCAAAGAGCAAAGAGCAAAGGGCAAAGGGCAAAGAGCAAAGAGCACAGAGCAAAGAGCACAGAGCACAGAGCACGGAGCACAGAGCACGGAGCAAAGAGCACGGAGCAAAGAGCACGGAGGGTATGTCAGATAACTGGCGACTATGGGGACGACGGGGGGTGGCGGGGTGAAGACGGTCCGGGTCATCCTGGCGTTTCACGCGCAGGAGCCGCTGTGGGACCTGCCACGGAGCGTGCTGGCGTCGCTGGGCGACGATGACCTGCGGCGAGAGGCGGTCGGCGACGACAACTGGGTGCGGCGGCGGGCGGAGCAAGGGCGCGACATCTACCGCGACCTGATCGCGTTCGGGGCGAGGCTGGGGGCGCCGGTGTGCCTGGAAGCGACGAACGAGGTGCTGATGCAGGTGCGCCGCGTCATGCCGGCGACGTTCGCGCGCCTGGGGGAGGCGTACCGGTCGGGGGCGATCTACCCGATCTACGGCAACGCGTTCCACACGCACATCGCGATGCTGACCGATGACGACCTGGCGGACGAATTGCGGCTCAACCGCGAGTTCCTGCGCGACGTGCTGCACGCGCCGGAGCCGCGGCACGCCGGAGCGTTCCCGATGGAGGGCTCGATCGACGCGCACAAGCTCGCGGGCTTCAAGCGCGCAGGCATGGAATACGTGGTGTTCCCGAACCTCAGCGAACGGAAGGCGCGGTATCGCTTCGAGGGGCTGGCGGCGCGCGCGGACCCGGCGCACGGGGCGTTCCGCATCGGCGAGGGTCTGCTGGGCTTGCCGCGGCATTTCGGGATTTCGCAGGAGATCTGGCGGCCGATCACGAAGTGGAAGCCCGAGCGTCTGGCACCGCAGGGCTACATCCTCGGCAAGTACGAAGTGCTCGACGAAGAGTACCGCGAGCGGCGGACGGTGGCGTTCCCGATCACGCGCGAGCAGGCGGTGGAGGAATACAAGGAGACGCTGCGTGGGGCGCTGCGCGAAGCGCCGGACGGCGGGCTGCTGCTGCACATCCAGGACCTGGAGCTGATGGACTTCGGCGAGGAGGCGCTGGACATCATGGGCGAGGCGTGGGCGTGCGTGCGAGGCGAGGGCATCGCCGGCGTGCGCTTCCTGACGCCGGACACATACATCGACGAGCTGGCAGCGACGCGCGAGGCGGTGCCGCGGCTGCGGTTCCACCAGGTCTCGTGGGCGCCGGAGATCCGGCTGGTGCTGCGCAGCGACGGGCATTATCCGCCGCTGCACGCGGGGACGTACCGGGGCATCGACAACGACGTGGAGGTGTTCCGGCGCTGGCCGTTCATCTTCTGGGAGCCGGGGCGGTTCATGGCGGACACGTTCAGGTCGCTGATGGCATCGTTCGGACATGGTACGGCCGTGCCGCTGACGGGCGCCGGGCTTGATGAACGCCTCGACGACTTCGCGGGCCTTCGTGACGAAGCGAAGCTGGCGGTGCACCTGCGCGCGATGCAGCGGGCCTGCAACTACGGCTGGCAGCCGGACGAGGCGCGCCACAAGTGGCCGTACATGCACGGGGTGGCGATCTGCGAACTGCTGCGCGACGAGCTGCGCCGCACGGACGTGCGGGAGGCGGTGGCGTGGCGGTTTCGGCCGTTGCCGGAGGTTGCGCTGCGGGGGCTCGACGCGGTGCTGGAGATCTTCATCGACACGCGGGTGGCGTACCTGCGGCGGGGCATCGCGAACCTCGGCGCGCGGGCCGGCAGCGACGAGAGGCGCGAGGAGGCGGAGGGGCACCTACGGGGCGCCGAGCGGCGTCGGGGGCGCGCGAGCGCCCTGGCGCGGCAGCTGCGAGCGGAGAACACGAAGTTCGTGACGAGCTGCGCGGTCGACGCGCGCGCCGTACAGCGGATGCTGGCGCTGCTCCAGGAACACTGCAAGGAGGCGTACTTGGCGATCAACGAGATCCAGCGCGCGTGGGTGTGCATCGAAGACACGGCGGGGATGATCGAAGAGATGTACGCGTTCCTGCACGAGCTGTACCCGCCGCGGTTCCCGGCGATCCTGCGGGGGCTGCTCTCAGCCGAAGAGATGGCGCGCGTCGACGACCCGGTTCTCGCCTAGGACCAAGCTGCACCCGGATGGATACGATGCGACAGCCTCACTTTCAAAGGGCATCAGGCGGAACGCGTCAGTGCCACCGATGACGAGGAAATCCTCGATCAGGCGCTACGTCATCTTGGCTATCTCAGCCATCCTGCTGAGCGTGCCGCTCGCGATCATCCTGCGAGTGCCGCCGATTGGCCTACTCGCCGGGACCGCCGTCGCGGCGACAATAGTCGGAGCAGTCACTTGGCTCTGGTGGCGGGTTCGCCCGAGCTAGTCCGGTCCGAGTAGTCTATTGCGCCCCTCTGCGCTATGCTCGCGCCAGCATATCGCTAGGTTGGAGGAGAAGCATCATGCCTGGACGAAGGCTGGCCGGGGTCATCATCGCGCTCGCAGCGGTCGTGGCGGCGATGGCGTGCGGCGGAGACAGCACGAGCGACAAGACCGCAACGGTGAGCCCGCCCGGCGGAGCGGGCACGCCGGCGGCGACGAAGGCCTCGGGGACGCTGACGCTGGCGACGACGACGAGCACGCAGGATAGCGGGCTGCTGGACGTGCTGGTGCCGGCGTTCGAGAAGGAGAGCGGCTACACCGTGAAGACGTTGGCGGTCGGCTCCGGCCAGGCGATCGCCCAGGCGTCGCGGGGCGACGCGGACGTCGTGCTGGTGCACTCGCCGGATGCGGAGAAGGCGATGGTGACGGCGGGCGAAGGCATCGAGCGGACGCTGGTGATGCACAACGACTTCATCTTCGTGGGGCCGAAGGATGATCCGGCGGGGCTGCGGTCGGCGACGACCGCCGCCGACGCGTTGCGGGCGATCGCGGCGAAGGGGGCGACGTTCATCAGCCGGGGCGACAACTCCGGGACGAATGCGCTGGAGCTGAAGCTGTGGAAGAATGTCGGCATCGATCCGAAGGGGCAGTCCTGGTACGTGGAAACGGGGCAGGGCATGGGAGCGACGCTGCAGATCGCGAACCAGAAGGCCGGGTACACGATCAGCGACCGGGCGACGTACCTGGCACAGAAGAAGAACCTGGGCCTGGAGATCCTGTTTCAGAAGGACAAGGCGCTGCTCAACGTCTACCACGTGATCGTGGTGAACCCGGCGAAGCACGCGAATACCAACGTCGTGGGCGCGCGGGCGTTCGCGGCGTACCTGGTGCGGGCGGACGTGCAGACAACGATCGGCGCGTTCGGCGTCGACACGGCGGGCGAGCGGCTGTTCGTGCCGGACGCGGGCAAACCCGAGCCGGTCCCGTAACGCCACAGAGGACGCGCAGATGGACCTGATCTGGGAGGGGCTGCGGGACGCCATCCGGATGCTCGCGCACAACGAGAACAGCGTGTACTCGATCGCGTGGCGGTCGGTCTACGTGTCCGGGACGGCGACGCTGATCAGCCTGGTGCTGGGGGTGGGGCTGGGCGCGGGCATCGCGTTCCGGCGATTCCCGGGGCGGATGCTGGTGCTGACGCTGGTGAACACGGGCATGGGGCTGCCGCCGGTGGTGGTGGGACTGTTCGTGGCGATCATGTTGTGGCGAAGCGGGCCGCTGGGCGAGCTGGGCTGGATTTACACGCCGAAGGCGATGATCGTGGCGCAGACGGTGATCGCCACGCCGGTGATCACGGGGTTCACGGCGGCGTCGCTGGCGGCGCTGCACCCGCGCCTGCGGTTGCAGGTGTACGCGCTGGGGGCGTCGCGGCTGCAGATGCTGTGGATCGTGCTGCAGGAGGTGCGGCTGCCGTTGCTGGCGGCGATCATGGCGGGCTTCGGCGCGGCGATCTCGGAGGTGGGGGCGTCGGTGATGGTGGGCGGGAACATCGCGGGACAGACGCGCGTGCTGACGGGGGCGGTCCTGCTGGAGCAGAGCAAGGGCAACTTCGGGCCGGCGCTCGCGCTTGGGATCATCCTGCTCGTGATGATGGTCGCCGTGAACGCGTTGTTCACGTGGGTACAGCTCGGGACGCAGCGCGACCGGCGGGGGGCAACCGGCGCAGATGCACAGGCGGCGCAACGGGCGCCGATCTCGTCTCCGTGGGCGACGCGCTGACGGTCCCGAAGCTCAGCGCGCGGGGTGTCGTGGTGCGGCGCGGCGGGCGGGCGATCCTCGATGTCGGTTCGCTGGAGATCGCGGCCGGCGAGGTCGTGGCGGTGATCGGGCCGAACGGCGCGGGCAAGAGCACGTTGCTGCTGCAGCTGGCGCTGCTGGAGCGCCCGGACGCCGGCGAGGTGTTGTTCGAGGGAGCGCCGGCGCGCGGACGCGAGCTGCGGCTGCGGCGGCGGATGGCCGCGGTATTCCAGGAGCCGCTGCTGCTCGACCGGACGGGCCTTGCCAACGTGGAGACGGGGTTGCGGCTGCGCGGGGTGCGACGCGAGGAGCGGCGCGGGCGCGCGCTGCACTGGCTCTCGCGCTTCGGGGTGAGCGCGCTGGCGGGGCGCTCGTCGCGGACGCTGTCGGGAGGCGAGGCGCAGCGCGTCAGCCTGGCGCGGGCGTTCGCGTTGGAACCGGAAGTGCTGCTGCTGGACGAGCCATTCAGCGCGCTGGACCAGCCGACGCGGGAAGCGATCATCGGCGACCTGCACGGCGTGCTCTCGGAGACGCGGACGACGACCGTGCTGGTGACGCATGACCGCGACGAGGCGGCGCGCCTGGGCGACCGGGTGGCGGTGCTGATCGACGGGCGGGTGCGGCAGACGGGGGCGCCATCGGAGGTGTTCGGCGCGCCGGTCGACGAAGAGGTGGCGGCGTTCGTGGGCGTGGAGACGGTGGTAGCGGCGACGGTCATCTCGCGCGCGGACGGGCTGGTGACGCTACTGGCGGCCGGCCACACGATCGAGGCGGTGGCGGCGGGCGAGTACGCGCGGGCGCTGGTGTGCCTGAGGCCGGAGGACGTGAGCGTCTCGACGCGGGGAGCGCACGTGGCGGGGAGCGCGCGGAACAAGCTGCCGGGACGGGTGCGGCGGATCACGCCGACGGGCGCGGACGCGCGGGTGGAGATCGACTGCGGCTTCGCGCTGACGGCGCGGATCACGCGGCGGTCGATCGACGACCTGGGGCTGGCGGCCGGCATGGAGATCGTGGCGTCGTTCAAGGCGACGGCGGTGCACCTGATCCCGAAGTGACGGAGAGTTGACAGCCGGTCGCCCGGGCGCGGAAGATGGCCGCATGAAGCTACACCGATGGCTCTATCGCGCCGCGCGCACGGCCAACGACATCGATGCGGTCACGCATCCGGAGCGGTTGCCGAGGCGGGCGCAGAACCGGCTGAAGGCGCGACTCCTCGGGCGCGTGGGATTCTGGCGTAGGCTGTGGAAGTAGGCCCGTGACCTGGCGCGTCAGCCGGTGCCGACGACGTTGACGAGCACCCGGCGAAGGCGCGGGTGGTCCAGCTCGACGAGGAACACGCGCTGCCAGGTGCCGAGCGCGATGCGGCCGTCGACGACGGGGATCGTCTCGCTGCTGCTCAGGAACAGATGCTGGACGTGGGCATGGCCGTTGGCGCACTCGTCCTCGTTCATGTTGACGGTGCGGCGCGAGAAGTCGTTGTGCTCGTAGTAGGCGGTGGGCGGAGCGAACTGGCGGAGAGTACGGGCGAGGTCACGGAGGAGCAGCGGCTCGTTCTCGTTGATCTTGACGGCGGCGGTGGTGTGCTGGGAGTAGGCGGTAACGTGGCCGAACTCGATCCCGGAAGTCTCGACGACGCGGACAACTTCTTCCGTTATGTCGATGAATTGCGGCGCGTCCGTGGTCTCGAATTCGATGGCTTCACAGACAACGCGCGCAGCGGGGGCATCGGCGGAGGCAACGACCTCGCGCCGCGCTTCCAGGGTGATCGGTTCCATTTACACCGCCTTCAATAGCGTCTGGTGAATGTGCGGTCATTCTCACGGAGACCCCAGAGAAGCGCAATTCTGGGAACGCATAAGCGGCCGGCGCGCGTATCGGGATTCTCCAATGCGAGCCAGGGGTGAGGGGGCGCTCGCGGTGGACACGGGACGCGGAATAGACGGGGGCACGGCGTTTGACATGCGCCGGCCCGACGCTCCGATTTCGGTGACGAAACGCTTGACCGGAGGTTTTGCGATCGCCTACGCTCTGCGCCGTGGCGGGCACAGCCCGGGGACGCCCACGGCATTGCCTCAAGGAGGAAGCACGTGTCTTTCGAAGATCGGCCGCTGCCATGCCGCGACTGCGGCTCGACATTCGTGTTCACCGCCGGTGAGCAGGGATTCTACCTGGAGAAGGGTCTGCTCAATGAGCCGCAGCGCTGTCCATCATGCCGGGCGACCCGGCGGAGGGACCGGACGGCGGGCGGGACCCGGGAGATGACGACGGTGACGTGCGCACAGTGCGGCGGGACGGCGAGCGTGCCGTTCGTGCCGCGGCTGGACCGCCCGGTGTACTGCAGCACGTGCTTCGAGGCGTCGCGGGCGCCAGTCGGCGCCGGGGAGCGAAGCCAGGGGCCGGCACTGCGGGCGTAAGGCGCGGGGGCGCTCCGGCGGCAGGGCGCGTCAGGACCGGGACGAGTCCGGCGGGACGTCCGGGACGTTGCCTTCGATCCATTCCTCGCCGTCCTCCCAGACTTCCTTCTTCCAGATCGGGACGATCTGCTTGATGCGGTCGACGGCGTAGTGGCACGCCGCGAACGCTTCCACGCGGTGGGGTGAGGCGACGGCGACGAGCAGGCTGGTCTCGCCGATCTCGAGACGCCCGACCCGGTGCATGGCGCCGACGCCGGTGACGGGGAACTTCGCGCGGACCTCGCCGGCCACCTCTTTCATCTTCGTGATGGCCATCTCGGGATAGGCGTCATATTCGAGGTAGCGCACGGCGCGCCCGAGGTTCTCGTTGCGGACGACGCCAAAGAACAGCGCGACCGCGCCGACGTCATCGGTGCGGACGGCGGCGACAAGGGGCCCCGGATCCAGCGGGTCGCCGGTTAGGACGAACATCGACTTCCGCCGCTGACGGGAGGGATGAGGGCGACGTGGTCGCCTTCGCGGAGGAGGTGGCTGCTGGGAACGTACTCCTCGTCGACGGCGAAGACGAGGACCGAGAGCATGGCCCGCACAGCGGGGTACTCGTCACCGAGGCGCTCGCGCAGGTGGCCCACGGTCGCTCCTTCTGGCAGGCGCAGGTCGAGGTCGCGCGCGCCGACCATGTCTTTCAGGCCCGCGTAGAGACGCAGGCTTACGGTGGGCATCGGTGGACCCGGCTTCCGGCGGCAGTCTGTTTCGGCACGAATTCATTGTATACTCGCGCTCATCATGACCGGCGCCCTGGCGTACGCATCGCGGCTGGCGCTCGACCTGCTGTTCCCGCCGCAGTGCGCGCTATGCGGCTGCGGCGGAACGCTGCTCTGCCACGCATGCATCGATGCGCTGCCGCCAGCCGGCGGACGGCGTTGCGGGATGTGCTGGATGCCGGTGGCGTCCGGCGCGCTCTGCCGCCACTGCGAGGAGCGGCGACCGGCGTTCAGCTCGATCCGGGCGGCGTTCGTGATGGACGCGGGGGCGCGGCGGCTGGCGCACGAACTGAAGTACGAGGGGCTGACGTCACTGGCTGCGACGATGGCGGCGCTCATGGGCGCGGCCGGATCCGAAAACGCCGATGAGCTGACGGTCGCGGTGCCGCTGCACCGGGGGCGGGAGCGGGCGCGCGGGTACAACCAGTCGGCAGCGCTGGCGCGGGAGATCGCGCGGTGCGCCGGGCTTGCGTACGACGGGCAGGCGGTGCGCCGCACGCGGGCGACGGCGCCGCTGGCGAAGACGATGCGCCGCGACGAACGGGTGGCGATCGTGGCGGGATCGTTCGCGGCGGAAGCGAAGCGCGTCAAGGGAAGGCGGATCCTGCTGGTGGACGATGTCGTGACGACGGGGGCAACGCTCGACGCGTGCGCGGATGCGTTGAAGTCGGCGGGCGCAGCGGACGTCCGTTGCCTGGTGTGGGCGCGGGCGGACTGACAGCGGCCCGCGGCGGTCGGCGGCGACGGCCGCCGAGAGACAGGAGCAGGCGCGATGCTCGGCGAGGCGGAGGTCAGGCGCATCGGGGAGGCGGTACTCGCCGCGAGCCGCGCCGACCAGACTGAGGTGGCGGTCTTCGCAGCGGATTCCGCGCTGACGCGCTTCGCGAACAACTACATCCACCAGAACGTCGAGCACAGCGACGCGGACGTGCGGGTGCGCTCCGTGCTCGGCCAGAAGATCGGCATCGCGTCGACGAATGACCTCTCGGCGGATGGGCTGGCGAACGTCGCGGCGAGAGCGCTCGAACTGGCGCGGCACCAGCGGGAGAACGAGGACTTCCGGTCGCTGCCGCGGCCGGCGCCGACGGCCGCGGTCGAAGCGTTCTCGGAGGCGACGGCGCGCTGCGGGCCGGAGGGGCGCGCTGCCGTGGTGGCGCAGATCTGCCAGGCGTCATCGCAGGCGGGGCTGACGGCGGCGGGCGCGTTCCACACGACAGCGCAGGAGTTCGCGGTGGCGAACTCGCTGGGGGTGCGCACGTACCATCGGGAGACGCAGGCGGACATCACCACTGTGGTGATGTCGGAGAGCTCGAGCGGGTACGCGGCGCGCGTCGACAAGGACGTCGGGCGCATCGATGGAGATGAGGTGGGACGAGAGGCGATCGACCGCGCGCTGCGGAGCATGGGGCCGCGCGCCGTCGAGCCGGGTGAGTACGAGGTGTGCCTGGAGCCGTACGCGGTGGTCGACATGCTCGACTTCTTCTCGTACATCTCGTTCGGGGCACGGCCGTACATGGAGAAGCGCAGCTTCATGTCGGGGCGCCTGGGGGAACGGGTGATGGGGGAGAACATCAGCATCTGGGACGACGCGCTATCGCCGGCGGGGCTGCCGATGGCGTCCGACTACGAGGGGGTGCCGCGGCAGCGCGTCGACTTCATCGAGCGGGGGACGGCGCGAGGAGTGGTGTGGGACACGTACTACGCAGGGAAGCAGGGCGGCGACACGCGGTCGACGGGGCACGCGCTGCCGGCGGGCAACACGGCGGGACCGATGCCGCTGAACCTGTTCATGGGCACGGGCGACGCGACCCGGGAGCAGATGATCGGGGGCATGAAGCGCGGGCTGTGGGTGAGCCGCTTCTGGTACACGCGGGCGGTGCACCCGCTGCAGGTGGTGACGACGGGCATGACACGGGACGGCACGTTCCTCGTCGAAGACGGGCGCGTGAGCGGGCCGGTGAAGAGCATGCGCTTCACCCAGTCGTATGTGGAGGCGCTGAACAACGTCGACCTGGTCGGGCGGGACGGGATGCTCGTGCTGGGCGACATCGGCGGCGGCGTGCGCCGGGTGCCGGCACTGAAGATCGGGCGGTGGAACTTCACGGGGGTCAGCGAGATGTAACGACGGCAGCGTGGCGTCGAACGTCGCGCGGTCGCCTGTTTGGCGGGCGGTAACGATGGCCGAGATGAAGCTGTTCACGCTCGCGGAGGCGGAGGCGGCGCTACCGCGGATCCGCGACGAGGTGCTGGCGATGCAGGCGTGCAAGCGCGAGCTGGATGGCCTGCGCGCCGATCTCGTACGGGTATCGCAGGCGACGAGCGGCAACGGGCACGTGCAGGACGAACAGGCGGTAGGGGCGACGCGCCAACAGGCAGAGGCGCTCGTGGAGCAGATCAACGGCCGGCTGGCGAAGATCAATGCGCTCGGCATCGAACTGAAGGGGCTGGACGAGGGGCTGATCGACTTTCCGAGCGAGCGCGACGGGCGGGTCGTGTACCTGTGCTGGCGCCTCGGCGAGGAGGGCATCGGCTGGTGGCACGAGCTGGACGCGGGCTTCGCGGGCCGCCAGCCGTTGTAGCGCCGCGCGCGGCAAGCGGCGCGACTGCCGGCGGCGCGCGCGGGTGATACGCTCCCTGCATGCGGATCGACATCCTCACGCTGTTTCCGGAGATGTTCGCCGGGCCGTTTGACGCGAGCATCACCGCGCGGGCACGCGCGGGCGGCATGCTGGAGATCGCGCTGCACAACCCGCGCGAGTACACCACGGACAAGCACCGCATCGTCGACGACTACGCGTACGGCGGCGGTCCGGGGATGGTCATGAAACCGGAGCCGCTGTTCGCGTGCGCGGAGGCGGTGCGGGCGATGGCGGAGCCGCCCGGGCGGGTCGTGTTGCTGACGCCGCAGGGAAGGCTGCTGTCCAACGACGTCGCCGCGGAGCTGGCCGGCGAGCCGCGGCTGATCGTGATCTGCGGCCACTACGAGGGCGTGGACGAGCGCGTGCGCGAGGGGCTGGCGGACGACGAGATCAGCATCGGGGACTACGTCCTCTCGGGGGGCGAGCCGGCGGCGATGGTGCTGGTCGATGCGGTGGCGCGGCAGCTGCCGGGCGTCCTGGGCTCGGAGCAGTCGCTCGAAGAGGAGTCGCACGCGCAGGGGCTGCTGGAATACCCGCAGTACACGCGGCCGCCGGAGTACCGGGGCATGGCCGTGCCGGAGATCCTGCTGTCCGGGCACCACGCGGAGATCGCGAAGTGGAGGCGGGAGCAGAGCATCGCGCGGACGGCGAGGCGGCGCCCGGACCTGCTGGCGAAGGCGCGACTGACGGCGGCGGAGCGGCGCGCGGTCGAACCGGAGACGCCGGATGGACCGCGGCTGTTTCGCGTGATCGTGCCGGTCGAAGAGATCGAGGCGGGCGCCGCGTTTTACGCAGGGCTGCTCGGCATGGAGGGCGAGCGCGTGGCGCCGGGACGCCATTACTTCGACTGCGGCGGCACGGTCCTGGCGACCGTCGACCCGCGCGGCGAAGGGCTCGAGATGCGGCCGAACGTCGATCACGTGTACTTCGCCGTGGCGGACCTGGAGGCGGCGTTCGAGCGCGCGCGATCGGCGGGCTGCTCGTGGGTAGAGCGGCGGATCGCGCGACGGGCGTGGGGGGAGCGTTCGTTCTACGCGCGCGACCCGTCCGGGAATCCGATCTGCTTCGTCGACGAGGACACGGTGTTCACAGGCGGGAGGTTCGTGCCATGAGCGGGCGAATGGACGGGAAGGTGGCGATCGTGACGGGCGCGGGGTCGAGCGGGGAGGGCATCGGCAACGGACGGGCGGCGGCCATCCTGTTCGCGCGCGAGGGGGCGCGCGTCCTGCTGGCGGACCGGCGCATCGACGCCGCGGTCGAGACGCAGCGGATTATCGAGGCGGAGGGCGGCGCGTGCGCGGCGTTCGAGGCAGACGTCACGGACGAGGGGCAGTGCGACGCTATGGTCGCGGCGGCGGTGGAGCGCTGGGGGAAGCTGGACGTCTTGCAGAACAACGTCGGCATCGGCTCGCGGGGGACGGTGCTGCAGAACAGCGCCGCCGACTGGGAGCGCGTGATGCGCGTCAACGTCACCGGCATGATGCTCGCGGCGCGGGCGGCGATCCCGGCGATGGCGGCGGGCGGCGGCGGGGCGATCGTGAACATCTCATCGATCGCGGCGCTGCGCCCGCGGGGACTGACGCCGTACGCGACGTCGAAGGGGGCGGTGGAGGCGCTGACGCGAGGGCTGGCGGCGGACCACGCGCGGGAGGGGATCCGCGTGAACTGCATCGAGCCGGGCCCGGTGTACACGCCGATGGCATATGCGGGCGGGATGAGCGACGAGATCCGGGAACGGCGGCGGACGGCGTCGCCGCTGGGGATCGAGGGGACGGGATGGGACATCGGCTACGCGTCGCTGTTCCTGGCCTCGGACGAGGCGCGGTATATCACCGGGGTGGTGCTTGCGGTGGACGGCGGCGTGCTGCTGACGTCGCGATAGGGCGGCGCGGCGGGCGCCGCCCGTTCTTGGTACGCTGAGGGCAGTTCTGCGGGAGCTGGGATCGCCCGGCTGAGAGGGCCACGCGGCCGACCGCCGAACCTGAACCGGGTAATGCCGGCGCAGGGAGTGGACGAACCAGCATTTTCACCCCCGGGCCGGCACAGCCACGATGGAAGGCGTACGCCCATGCAGCAGGACGCCGACTCGGCCGCGCGGGCGCTGACGATCGCGGGGAGCGACTCGGGCGCGGGCGCGGGCATCCAGGCGGACCTCAAGACGTTCGCGGCGTTCGGCGTGTACGGCACGTCGGCGATCACGGCGGTGACGGCGCAGAACACGCTGGGCGTGGGGTCGATGCTGGCGCTGCCGGCGCCGCTGGTGGTCGCGCAGATCGACGCGGTGCTGTCCGACATCGGGGCGGGCGCCGTGAAGACGGGGATGCTGGCGAACGCCCCGATCGTGCGGGAGGTGGCGGCGGCGCTGCGGGCGCACGGGGTCGAGCAGCTCGTCGTCGATCCGGTGATGGTGGCGACGGGAGGGGCGCGCCTGCTCGAGGACGACGCCGTCCGGGCCCTCCGGCGCGAGCTGCTGCCGCTGGCGCTGGTAGTGACGCCGAATGTGGCGGAGGCGGAAGCGCTGACGGGACGCGCGATCTCGTCGTGGGCCGAGGCGAAGGACGCGGCGGCGCAGATCGTGCGCATGGGTGCGCGGACGGTAGTGATCACCGGCGGGCACTTCGAGAAAGCGGGGAACGCGACGGACCTGTTCTTCGACGGTGCGGCTTACCGCGACTACACGGCGGTGCGCATCGATTCCCGTCATACGCACGGAACGGGCTGCACGTTCTCGGCGGCGATCGCGGCAGGGCTCGCAAAGGGGATCTCGCTTCGAGATGCGATCGCGCTGGCGAAGTCGTACGTGACGCTGGCGATCCAGCACGCGTACCCGATCGGGAGCGGCCAGGGGCCGGTACACCACTTTTACCGGTACTGGCAGCCAACGGGGGTGCGGTACCGTCCGGGGGTGGCGATGAAGCCGAGGGGTTGAGGTGCACCTGCTCTGGAAGCGCTACTCGCGTTCCGGGTACGCGGCTCCGTGGTTCTACGCGCTGATGGCGCTGGCGTTCGCGGGGCTGATCGCGCTGGCGATCGTGATGCAGGACTGGCTCGTGGCTGCGGTGGCGCTGACGATGGTGCCGGTGACGGCCGCCGGGAGCCGGATGATGCGGCGCCTGAACGAGGCGGAGCGGGAGTCGAGGGAAGCGAGACGAGCGCAGGAGGAGGACGGCGATGAATGACGCGCTGACGATCGCGGGACGGGCGTTCCGGTCGCGGCTGTTCCTGGGGACCGGCAAGTACGCGAGCGCGGAGCAGACGGTGGCCGCGGTCGAGGCTTCGGGCGCGGAGCTGGTGACGGTGGCGATCCGGCGGCTCGACCTCGACAACCCGAACGCGCGCACGGAGCTGGACTACATCGACTGGTCGCGACACGCGGTGCTGCCGAATACGGCGGGCTGCAAGACGGTCGATGAGGCGCTGCTGACGGCGCGGCTGGGGCGCTCGGTCACGGGATCGAACTGGGTGAAGCTGGAGGTGATCCCGGACCCGAAATACCTGCTGCCGGATCCCATCGGCACGCTGCGGGCGGCCGAGCAGCTGATCTCGGAAGGGTTCGTGGTGCTGCCGTACATCCACGCCGACCCGGTGCTGGCGAAGCACCTGGAGGAGGCGGGGTGCGCGACGGTGATGCCGCTCGGATCGGCGATCGGGTCGGGACAGGGGATCCTGACGCTGGACGAGATCAAGATCATCATCGAGAACGCACGCGTGCCGGTGGTCGTCGATGCGGGCATCGGCGCGCCTTCGGACGCGGCGCTGGCGATGGAGATCGGCGCGGACGCGGTTCTCGTGAACACTGCCGTCGCGAAGTCACAGGACCCGCCACTGATGGCGTCCGCGATGAAGCTCGGCGTGGAGGCGGGGCGCCAGGCGTTCCTGGCGGGCCGCATCGAGCGGAAGCCGTTCGCTTCGGCGAGCAGCCCGACCGCGGGCGTGCCGGAACTTGTGCGGAGGGGCGGCTGATGGAGCGCAGCGCGCGCAGGGAACTGCCGCCTCGCGTGCTGATGCTCGTGACGGACGGCGTCCGGCGGCGGGGCCCCGCGGCGATCGAAGACATCGTACGCGACGCGGTGCGGGGCGGCGTGAACATCGTGCAGCTGCGCGAGAAGCACATGGCGGGCGCGGAGCTCGTCGAGCTGGGGCTGCGGGTACGGGACGTGATCGCGGGGGAGGCGCTGCTGTTCGTCAACAGCGACGTGGAGGCGGCGATCGCGCTCGGCGCGGACGGCGTCCACCTGCCCGACGGCGCCGGGAGCGTCGCCGAGGTCCGCGCGCGTTGCGGCGAGGGCGTGCTCGTGTCGCGCTCGGTGCACGACGCCGAGGCGGCGGTGCGCGCGGAGCGGGAGGGCGCAGACTTCGCGCTGCTGGGGACCGTATTCGAGACGGCGTCAAAGCCGGGAACGCGGACGATCGGCGTGGAGGGGGCGCGGGCGGCGTGCAACGCGGTTGCGATCCCCGTGGTGGCGATCGGGGGGATCACCGCGTCGAACGCGGCGCGAGCGATCGGCGCCGGCGCCGCCGGCGTGGCCGTCATCGGGGCGCTGCTGGATGCGGATGATCCGCTCGCGGCGGCCCGTTCGCTCGCGGCGGCGATCTCCATCGCGACTCCGGTGTAAGCATGCGGGTCATCGTCAACGGCAAGCCACGCGAGGTCGACGGTGCAGCCGACCGACGGGAGGTGCCGCTGCTTACGCTGCTTTCGAGTTACGGCGTGAACCCGCGCCTGGTGGCCGTCGCGATCAACGGCGACGTGATCCGCAAGGCGGACTACGCCGCGGCGGTCGTGGCGAACGGCGATGCGGTCGAGATCGTGCGGATGGTCGGGGGCGGCGCGTGAGCGCCTCGCCGACCGGTCTGAGGCCGCGACCCGGATGAGCGACGTCGCGATCATCGGCGGCGGGATCGTCGGGCTGGCGTGCGCGTACGAACTGGCGGGCGCCGGCGCGCGCGTGACGGTGCTGGAGTACGGCAAGCCGGGCATGCAGGCGACGAACGCGGCGGCGGGCATGCTGGCGCCGCTCGGCGTGGCGGAAGGGCCCGGGCCGATGGTCTCGTTCGGGCTGCGCGCGCTGGCGGAGTATCCGCCGCTCGCCGAGGAGCTGGAGCGCGCGTGCGGGTTCGGGCTGGAGCTGAGGCTGAACGGGATCCTGCGGGTCGCGTACGACGACGACGAGCTCGCGGCGCTCGCGCGGCGATGCGCGTGGCAGCGGGAGCAAGGGATGGCGGTGGACCTGCTCGACGGCGCGCTTTGCCGCGAGCTGGAATCGCGACTGAGCGGGCGGATGGCCGGGGGAGTGTTCTCGCCCGGGGAGGGTGCAGTCAGCAACCAGCTGGTGGCGCTGGCGCTGGAGCGCGCGGCGATCGCGCGCGGAGCGACGGTACGGAGCGGCACGCCCGTTACTGGCTTCGAGACACGCGGAGGGCGGGTGAGGGCAGTGCGGTCGCGCGACGCCTCGTACGCGTGCGACGCCGTCGTGATCGCGGCCGGGGCGCGCTCCGGGCAGATCGCGGCGAAGCTGCGCGCGCGGCTGCCGGTGCGGCCGGTCCGCGGCCAGATGATCGCGCTGGGAGGGATGCGACCGGCGGTGCGTCACTGCGTCTGGGGCCCGCACGGCTACCTGGTGCCGAGAGCGAACGGCCTGGTGTTCGCCGGGGCGACGGTCGAAGACGTGGGGTTCCGGCGGCGCACGACGAAGGCGGGTGAGCGTGGCCTGCGCGCGATGGCATCGACGCTGGTGCCGCAACTGCGGGCGGCGACGCAACAGTTCGCCTGGGCGGGGCTGCGCCCCGGGACGCCCGACGGGCTGCCGATGATCGGCCCGCTGCCGGAGTGGGAGGACGTCGTCGTGGCGACGGGGCACTATCGCAACGGGATCCTGCTCGGGCCGCTCACCGGGCGGCTGGTCGCGAAGGGAGTCATGCAACGAGACTGGGCCGGGGTGCCGGCGGAGTTCTCTCCGGGGCGGTTCGCGTGATCGACCCGAAGGCGACGGCGCAGGAGCGATTCGGCGCCGGCGACCGCGGCGAGGTGCTCGACGTGATCGTGCGGACGGCCAGCGACACGCCGCTGGTCATCGAGACGCTGCTGGGGTGCGCTGCGGCCGGCGGCGAGCGCCGGGGGGCGGACGATCGAGCTGGGGTTCGGGACCGGCTGGCTGCTCCAAGAGGTACGCCGCGAGTTCGCGGAGACGGCGCTCGCGGGCCTGGACCTCTCGCCGGGGATGGCGTCGCAGGCACGCGGCCGCTTCGGGCGCGACGTGGCGGTGCTCGTCGGAGACATGGAGCGGATGCCGTTCGCCAGCGGGTCGTTCGACGCGGCCGTCACGTGCTGGACGCTGTACTTCATGCGGGACATCGATGCGGCGCTCGCCGAGATCGGGCGCTGCCTGAAGCCGGACGGGCTGCTGGTAGCGGCGGCCAACGCGCGCGACCACATGCTCGAGTACAGCGAACTGGCGGCGGCGGCCGTCCGCGCCGTGCTGGGGCGGGAGACCGCGACGGACATCGACAAGCGCTTCGACATCGACTCCGGCGGCGCGATGATGCGGCGGCGCTTCGCGCGGGTGGAGCTGCGGGAGTGGCACGGCACGATGACGCTGCGGAGCATCGACGACGTGCTGGCGCTGTGGCACACGTACGGCGACTGGAGCGTAAGCGCCGAGGAGGCGGGGCCGGTGCTGGCGGAGCTGCGCGCGAGCGCGGCGGAGCGCCTGCGCCGCGACGGGGAGATCGCGGTGCGGCGGCACGGCGGCGCGTTCGTGGCGTCGGACCCGCGCTGATCCGGAGCGCGCTGCGAGGGCGGCGAGGTGCTGCTGGTAGAATTGGCGACCGGAGGCGCGGACAGGCGGGAGGCGCAGTGAAGTACCACATCTGGACGGTCGGTTGCCAGATGAACGTGGCGGACTCGCGGAAGCTGGCCGCCGGGCTCGACCGCGCCGGATGTTCGGCGACCGACGCCATCGAGGACGCCGACCTCGTCGTGCTGAACACGTGTTCGGTCCGCGAGCACGCGGAGGACCGGGCGATCGGTCAGCTCGGGAGGCTGAAGAAGCAGCGGACGCGCGGGCGGGACTTCAAGATCGCGGTGATGGGCTGCATGGTCGGCCCGCGGCACGAGGAGCTCGCGCGCCGGTTCCCGTACGTCGATGCGTTCGCGCGGCCGCAAGACTTCGCTCCGATCATGCGGATCGCCGGCATCGATGACAGCGGCGGCGAGTTCTGGCCGGCGACGTTCGCGACGCCCGACTCGGTGACGGCGTTCGTGCCGGTGATCCACGGCTGCGACAAGTTCTGCACGTACTGCATCGTGCCGTACCGGCGGGGGCGGGAGAAAAGCCGCCCGATCGAGGACATCCGCAACGAGGTGGAGCATTACGCCGCGCGCGGGGTGCGGGAGATCACGCTACTGGGCCAGACCGTCGAGGCGTACGGGCATGATCTGGAAGCGGGAAGCGGGAGGCGGGAAGCGGGAGTGGATGACGCGGCGCCAGACCTCGGCGACCTGATGCGGGCGGTCCATGACGTGCCGGGGCTCGCGCGGATTCGCTTCCTGACGTCGTACCCGAAGGACATGACCGCGCGGATCATCGATGCGGTGGCCGAACTGCCGAAGGTGTGCGAGAACTTCAACATCCCCGTGCAGTCGGGCGACGACGCCGTGCTGGCGCGGATGCGCCGCGGCTACACGCTGGAGGAGTACATCGAGAAGTTCGAGCTGGTGCGGTCGCGCGTACCGGGCGTGGCGATGGTCACGGACGTGATCGTCGGGTTCTGCGGGGAGTCGGACGACGAGTTCCAGCACACGTATGACCTGCTGGCGCGGCTGCGCTTCGACAAAGTACACGTGGCCGCGTACTCGCCACGACCGGGGACGATCGCGCACCGCACGCTGGCGGACGACGTGCCGGCGGAGGCGAAGCAGGAGCGCTTGCACGCGGTCGAGCAGCTGGAGGCGAGGATCTCGCAGGAGATCAACGCGCGGCTGCTTGACACGGTGCAAGAAGTGCTTGTCGAGAGCCGACGGGAAGGGCGCTGGACGGGGCGGAACCGGCAGGGCAAGCTGGTACACTTCGCAGGCGATGCGGCGCCCGGCCAGTTCGTGGAGGTCCGCATCGAGCACGCGACCGCATGGTCATTGCAAGGAACAGCGCTCCCCGCACCGGTCCCTGCGTAAGATGCTCGACTCGCTGGATACACTTGTGCTGCCGCTGCTGGCCGGCGTCGGGGCGTTCGCGCTCGTCGGCCTGATCTGGAATCTCGCCGAGGGATACTTCGAGGAGCGCCGCAAGGACCAGCGGTAGTCTTCGCGATCCGACTGCTCGGACGAGCACACAGGCCCTGGCGGTTGAAGCGCCGGGAGATCCTTCGCTTCGCTCAGGATGACAGAGGATCCAATTCGCTCAGGGTGACGAGGGCACTTCGCTGCGGGGCGACTCCGGCGGCTAACGGAACATCGAACCCAGTACACTGGCTCGTGCCCATATCGCAACCTGCATCGAAGGCGCCGCTGGTGGCGGTCGTCGTGGTCATCCTGACGGTTGTCGAGGACGACCTGCGCGTGCTGCTGATCAAGCGGAGCGCGCAGCCGTTCCGCGACTACTGGGCGCTGCCGGGCGGGCTGCTCGCGGAGGACGAGTCGCTGGACCGTGCGGCGGCGCGGAAGCTGCTCGACGAGACGGGCGTACAGGACGTGTACCTGGAGCAGCTGTACACGTTCGGCGAACTCGCGGCGGGCGAGGGCGGGCGACGCGGCATCGTGGTGACGTATTTCGCGCTGGTGCAGCACGAGCAGGTGCGGCTACGAGACAGCGACACGTGGCAACCCGCGTGGCACAACGGCTACGCGCTGCCGGCGCTGGGGTTCGACAACAACGCCGTGGTCGACTACGCCGTGCGGCGGCTGCGGTCGAAGCTGGAGTACACGAACGTGGCGTACAGTCTGCTGCCGCGGCAGTTCACGCTGAGCGAGCTGCAGCAGGTGTACGAGGCGATCCTGGACCGCGAGCTGGACAAGCGAAACTTCCGGCGGCGGATGCTGTCGCTGGGGATCATCAAGCCGGCGGGCGGGACGCGGATGGAGGGGGCGCACCGGCCGGCGCAGCTCTACACGTTCGCCAAGCGCGAGCCGGTGACGGTGTGACGTACGAGAACCGAGAGCCAAGAACCTGGAACCTTTACCTAAGCTAGAACCTAGAAGGCGGAGCTTATAGCCTGCGCGCATGGCAGCACTTGCGATGCGCGGCGGGGCGCCGCTGCGGACGAAGCCGTGGCCGGAGTGGCCGGAGTACGACGAGCGGGAGACGCGCAACCTGCAGCGCGTCGTCGAGAGCCGCAACTGGGGCGGGTTTCCCTCGCCGAACGTGATGGCGGGCGAGTTCGCGGAGCGCTTCGCGGCGTACCACGGCGCCACGTACGGCATCTGCACGACGGGCGGGACGACGGCGCTCGAGGTGTCGCTGCGGGCGGCGGGGCTGGAGCGCGGCGACGAGGTGCTGGTGCCGGCGCTGACGTTCTACGCGACGGCGTTCGCCGCGCTGGTGCAGGCCTTCAAGCCGGTCTTCGTCGACATCGACCCGGAGACGTGGTGCATGGACGCGCGGCTGATCGAGCGCGCGATCACGCCGGATACGCGCGCGATCCTGCCGGTGCACCTGGGCTCGCGGATGGCGGACATGGACCTCATCGCCGGGATCGCGCGAGCGCACGATCTGCGCGTGATCGAGGACTGCGCGCACATGCACGGGGGGTCGTGGCGGGGCAAGGGCGCGGGGACGCTCGGCGACCTCGGGTGTTTCAGCTTCCAGTCCTCGAAGCTGATGACGTGCGGCGAGGGGGGAATCATCATCACGAGCGATGAGGCGCTCGAGGAGCGCTGCCACGCGTACGTGAATTCCGGGCGCGTGAAGACGGCTGACCGCCAGGCGTCGGAGGGGACGATGCTGGGCTGGAACTACCGGATCACGGAGTTCCAGGCGGCGGTGCTGCTGGCGCAGCTGGAGCGGCTGCCGGAGCAGATCGCGCGCCGCGACGCGAACGTGGCGCACTTCGAGGGCCGCATCGCTGAGATCGACGGGATGAGCGCGCTGCGGCGCGACCCGCGGCAGGGCACGAAGTCCGGCTACGGAGTGGTGCTGCGGTACGACGAGACAGCGTGGCGGGGTGCATCGCGCGACCGCTTCGCACGGGCGCTGTACGCGGAGGGGATGAAGCTCTACGCGGCGTTCTACACGCCGGTGTACAAGACCAACCTGTTCGCCTGGAAGGACGCGCCGATCGAGGTGGACTACGGCGAAACGTCGTGCCCGGTGGCGGAGAGAGCGGCGTACAGGGAGATGATCTGGCTGCCGCACGAGGTCTTCCTGGGGACGACGGCGGACATCGACGACCTGTGCGACGGGATCGTGAAGATCCGCGAGCACATGGACGAGCTGGTTGCCTAGGCGGAGGTAGAATTGGGTGTGTTTACGGTAGACATGGAATTCGGCGACCCGCAGGGTGAGCGCTTTGAGCGCATCGACGCCCTCGTTGACACCGGCGCGAGTCACTCGGCGCTGCCCGCGTCCAAGCTCCGTGCGCTCGGCGTGGAGCCTCGCGAGCGAGGCCGGTTTCAGATCGCGGACGGGACGATCGTCACGCGCGATGTCGGCCAGACGTGGGTACGCATCGACGGGCGAACAATCATGACCGTCGTCGTGTTCGCGGACGAAGATGCGGGGCCCGGCTCGGCGCGGTGACGCTCGAGGAGCTGCGACTGGGCATCGATCCGGTCGCGCGGAAGCTCGTCGAGGTGACGGCGTACCTGACGTGATTAGCGGGACGGATCACATCGGAACTCGCCGGGCGGCCAGGCCGGGCGCGTCGTACAGACACGTGAGCGGTAAGGATCAGCGCGCATGAACAACCTGTTCTCCATTGAGGGCAAGACGGCGGTGGTGACGGGCGGGTCGCGGGGCATCGGGCTGATGATCGCACGGGGAATGGTGGAGGCGGGCGCGAACGTGTACATCTCGTCGCGCAAGGCGGCGGTGTGCGACGAGGCGGCGGCGGAGCTGGCGAAGAGCGGGCGTTGCGGATCGATCCCGGCGGACGTGGGGACGGAGGAGGGCTGCGGGCACCTCGTCGAGGAAGTGGGGAAGCGTGAGTCGCAGGTGCACATCCTGGTGAATAACGCCGGCGCGAACTGGGGGGCGCCGTACGAGCAGTACCCGGACTCGGCGTTCGACAAGGTGTTCGCGGTGAACCTCAAGGGCGTGTTCAACCTGACGCGGCTGATGACGCCGCTGCTGGCGCAGGCGGCGAGCGACGATGACCCGGCGCGGGTGATCAACATCGGGTCGATCGACGGACTGCAGGCGCCGGCGCTGGAGACATATGCCTACTCATCGAGCAAGGCGGCGGTGCACCACCTGACGCGGGTGCTGGCGCAGAAGCTGGCGCCGCAACGGATCACCGTGAATGCGATCGCGCCGGGGCCGTTCGAGAGCAAGATGATGGCGGAGACGCTGCAACGGTTCGGGGACTCGATCCGCGCGTCGTGCCCGCTCGGGCGCATCGGACGGCCGGACGACATGGCGGGCACGGCGATCTTCCTCAGCTCGCGTGCGGGCGCGTACCTGACGGGGGCGGTGATCCCCGTGGACGGCGGCATCTCGACGCGGCACGCGTAGCGTCGTGAGCGAAGCGGCGATTGGCATCGATCTGCGGGACGAGCGCGACGGCTGGCTCGCGGAGGTAACCGTGACCGAGGCGGGGGCGAGTACGCGGCATCGGGTGCGCGTGTCGCGCGCAGCGCGCGAGCGGCTGGCGCCCCGGGCGACGCCCACGGAGCTGGTGCGCGCGTCGTTCGCGTTCCTGCTCGATCGCGAGGCGAAGGAGTCGATCCTGCCGGCGTTCGCGATCGAGGAGATCGAGCGCTACTTCCCGCAGTACGCGACGGAGATCGCGGCTCGGCTCGCATGACGCACCGGGCCGTCGGTGCCGTCTGTTAAGCTTGGCGAGGAGGCCGAAATGACGGACTGGCGCGACAAGGAAGCGACGTACTTCATGCACCCGGGGCGGCGGATGGACCTGCTGGCCGTGCGCGGCGAGGGAACGCGCATCTGGGACCTGGACGGGCGCGAGTACCTGGACTTCTTCGGCGGGCCGGCGACGATCAGCCTGGGCCACTGCCACCCGGTGATCGTCGAGGCGCTGGCGGACCAGGCGAAGCGCCTGATCCACGTGTCGAACCAGTTCTATTCGATCCCGCAGCTGCAGCTGGCAGAGCTGCTGATCGAGCATTCGTGCTTCGACCGCGTGTACTTCATGAACAGCGGAGCGGAGGCGAACGAAGGGGCGCTGAAGCTGGCGCGGAAGTGGGGGAAGGAGAAGAAGCACGGGGCGTACGAGGTCATCGCAGCGGAGAACGCCTTCCACGGGCGGACGCTGCAGACGGTCACGGCGGGAGGCACGGAGCGCTACAAGGCGCCGTTCGCACCGCTGCCGGAAGGGTTCGTCCACGTCCCGTTCAACGACGTGGAGGCGGTGAAGCAGGCGACGACGCCCAACACCGTGGCCGTGCTCATGGAGCCGGTGCAGGGCGAGGGCGGCATCAACGTGCCCGACGCGGACTACTTCAAGCGGCTGCGCGCGTGGTGCGACGAGCAGAACATGCTGCTGATCCTCGACGAGGTGCAGACGGGCTGCGGACGGCTGGGCACGTTGTTCGGCTACGAGTTCTTCGGCGTGGAGCCCGACATCATGACGCTGGGGAAGGGCATTGGGGGCGGAGTGCCGCTGTCGGCGTTCCTGGCGAAGGAGCACGCGGCGGTGTTCACGGCGGGCGACCACGGGAGCACGTACGGAGGAGAGCCGCTGACGACGCGCGTGGGTTACGAAGTGATGAAGTACATCATCGAGAACGACCTGCCGGCCGAGGTCGCGCGGAAGGGGAAGATCGTGGCGCGAAGGCTGCACTCGCTGGTGGACCGCTGCCCGAACGTCGCTTCGGTGCGCGGGGAAGGGTTGATGTGGGCGGTGGAGTTCAGCAGCGACGCGGGCGAGCGGATCACGAACGCGGCGCTGGCGAACGGGCTGATCGTGAACAACGTGCGGCCGAACGCAGTGCGCATCGTGCCGCCGCTGACGGTGACGGACGAGGAGCTGGAGCAGGGGCTGGCGGTGCTGGAGCACGTGATCGAGGCCGACGCGGCGGGCACGCCGAAGTAGCGACGGCTCCTCTGACTCCTGACTCGAATCTCTGTACCCTTGCAGCGGGAGTGGATGGATCCCGGTGGGTCTCGCGGTCTTCAACACCGTTGCGGGGCGGCCTTCGCCGTCCCGGGAGGGTTCGACTCCCTCGCACTCCCGCCACCGATTCTGAACCTAAAACGGCGTTCAACGGCCGCACTTCAGGTACTCGTCGCCACCTGAGCTCTCTCCGTTTGACAGCAACCGTGACAGCAACCGCTACAGATGGCCGTGAACGGATACGGACTTACGGGCGGAGGATCGCCTCCATGGCCAGGGTCGGGTCGCGTTGCATCGTAGGCGTGACGTGGCTGTAGAGGTCGAGCGTCGTCCGGATCTTCCGCAGCAATACATTGCTATAGTCCCCTATCCCGTGCTCTAGCTCGTGCGCCCTTGTTGAGCGCGCAATCGCTGAACGGCTCAGCGCAACTGCCGATCACGCCGATTTTGGAGATCCGGCAGGGCGGCGCGGTCACGCGCCGCCCATGATCCACGCCGAACCGTCGTCTCTTCAGGCGGCGGTCGCGACCGGGGCGCCGTTGGTTACGCGTGTTGGCGCCTCAAGAACGCCAAACTCGCGGGCCGTGATGTTGGCGAAATGCGGGTTCTGGACGACGTTCTGAAACAGCTCTGTCGCCTCGTAAGCTCGAAGGGCCTGCTCGTCGCGCCATGCGTAAATGCCACCGAAGACGTTGGCATCGCGGTCCGCTAGCCAGACCTTGCTCAGCAGGCCGGGCACCTGGGCGAATGCCCCCGCCATCTGGTTGCAGAGGTCCTCGTACTCGCTCACCGTTGTGTCCTTGAGGTTGAAGTTGATGATCTGGATATGCACGTCGGTACTCCTTTGCTGTAATGCGCTTCCCGATAGGTAGACCGTAGCCGCTCGGACGCGCCTTGCGGTGAGGACGTGATGAGAAAATGATGAAGATGGGCCGACCCCACACTTCGAGGCGTGCTCCGGCGAGTCCGCTCGGCGGCTGGAGATCCGATTGTCGTGCGCTCTCGGCACGGACGCGATATCTAGGAAGGTCGGTAACGGTATCCGACGCCACTCACCGCCTCTATGCAACCAGCGTGGCCGCCAAGCTTCTTGCGGATCCCGCGGACAACGGCGTCGACGACATTGCTCCCGCCCGATTCACGGTAGCCCCAGACCTCGTCGAGGAGTTGGGCGCGAGCGACGGCGTGGCCCTCGTTCAGGATCAAATGCTGCATGACTGCGAACTCGAGTTTCGTCAGCGGCGTGCGCTTCCCGTCGACGACGAGCTCCCGCGCAGCGAGGTCGAGGACCGACGATGCAAGTCCCAGTTCGCCGCCGACCAGACGGCCCAGCCAGCCATCGATCGACGTCGGCCCGAAGTCGTTGACATACGAGAATTGAGCGATCTCGCCGACCTGGACGGTCGCCGACAACGGCTCGAAGTAGAGTTGCCTGAGGACTTGATCGAGGATCGGCGCATCGATCACGTTCACGTAGATGCGTCGGAGGGTCGGCCGCATCTCCATGTACAAACGTTTGATGTCGAGGAAGGCGGCCGCAAGCGGAGGCGACACGCCCTCACCGTCGCGCATGAGCGTCGAGTGAGAAAACAAAACCTTCTGGCCCTTCGGAATGGGATCCTCACGAAGATGCCGCAACCACGATTGCATCACGGGCTGCGCGCGCATCGCTGCCGCCGCCACATCGTCGGTTGAGAAGATTGTGAAATATCCGACGAAGCCTTCGTTTGGATCCCGTACCACGCGGAACGTCTCCGGCGCGACGCGCCACCAGTCGGCCAGCAGCCGAGCATCCTCGATCCCCGCGTAGGATTCCCTCAGCCGGATGATAGCGTCGAGATCAGCCCCCTCAGCACGCTCGACTGTGTGCGTGTGCGCACCCGGCGGGAAGAACGCTCCGCGAACGATAGGATTCTCCGCCAGATAGAGCATGTCCGCGGTGTAGCGCCAGAGGTCTTGCCGCGACGCACCCACGACCTCGCTGCGAAGGCTACGCCAGGCGCGTCTGCGAAACTCAGTGTATCGGTGGGGATCCGCCGCCTTCAGGTGGGCGGCGATCGTATCTCGTACGGTGTCATGGAGCAGCAGTCCGTCGATACTCGGTTCCACGAAGGGAAGGCGTACGAGTTGTGCCCAGATCTTCGCGCTGTCGCCATCAGGGAGCATCGCTCGAAGCAACGAAAGCGTCACGCGGCGAACCACCGACGACGCCATCAGCGCCTCGCGCTCACCCTGATCCTCTATGCCACCCAGAAAGAACTGCGTTAGCTCTTCAATTACGCGATGCGAGGCGATCGCTTCAAAGTCGATCGTCGGTTGTTCCTTCACAGCCGCCGCTGCCAGCACGAGGGTCAGGGGATGGCCCTTCGCGAACCGCGCGACGCGCTCGATGTCCTGCTCACCGACGCCTCGCTCACGGAGCAGAGCGGATGCTTCAGCCGGAGCGAGGGCGTGGAGCCGAATCGAGCAGAAGGTGGCAGGAGAGTCGGGCTCGGTGAACCAGGCGAACGCGGGCGCGTCGCGCCCAGCCATGATTACGCGCACCGTCTCCGGCAAGGCAGGCACAAAGACCTGCCGAAGCCATGTGTCGAGGAGACGAAATACTTCATACGTGTCGAGGACGATGATGGAGGTTCGGCCCTGCGCGGACAGCTGCGCTCTGGCCTGATCGAGGGTGTCGAATGGGAGGCCCAGTACGGCTCGAAGCTCGTCGAGGAGCCCGAGTTCCGTGGGCTCAACGCGACGGCAATCGATGCGGTACACCGACGCTCCCCGCTCGGTCGCAGCCAGCCCGAACGCATCGAGTAGCGTCGACTTCCCGGTGCCGCCGATGCCATGGATGAAGTGGACTTTCTCGCGTGGAGAGGGGTCGGTCAGCGAGAGGAGGCGGGTTAGCTCGGCGGCGCGCCCGGCCATTCGCGGCCGACTGGGCTTCGCGAGAGAAGCACCGGTTCTCACTCAACACCTCCAAGCAGTGATGAGGGG
>Ga0334722_10001480_pt1 | contig 29193 bp, 35 predicted proteins | sample C3_bottom_MG_FD_207210 | JGI IMG/M metagenome (GOLD analysis project Ga0334722, IMG submission 207210) | Sediment microbial communities from Yellowstone Lake, YNP, Wyoming, USA - C3_bottom | ecosystem: Environmental > Aquatic > Freshwater > Lake > Sediment | place: USA: Wyoming | collected... | reverse complement strand
CTTTGTCTCTTTTTTCATTATAGCTACAATGTAGCTAACAAGTAGATAAAGATTGTGGTGATCAAGAATGCAAATCACTCATCGACGAGCCGTTTCAGAAAGCTGAATGATTACGATTATGCACAAGTATTAAATCCCCGCCCTTGCTTACTCGCGCATGCGAAAAACATTACGCACAGAACTACGCGTCATCGGCATCGACGACGGCCCATTCTTCAAATTCAGAACCGGAAAAGTATTAATCATCGGTACGATCTTTCGCGGTGGCAGCTTCATGGACGGACTTCTCACCACGCAAGCAACCGTTGATGGCAACGACTCCACAAAAAACATTGCTGCCATGATTAACCGATCAAAATTCAAAACACAAATCAGAGCAATCCTGCTCAACGGCATTGGCGTTGGCGGATTCAACATCATCGACCTCCCCAAACTTCATAAACTCACGAAAATCCCCATCATCGCAGTCACCCGCAAACACCCCGACCTTCCCAAAATTTATCAAACACTTGCGAACCTTGGCATGAAATCAAAAATCAAACTTATTCAACAACTCCCACCCCCTGTTGCGATCGGCAACGTCCACGTCCAACACATCGGCATTCCCTTAGAAAAAACAAAAGAAATCCTGCGCATCACGACCAAACACGCGGACGTACCCGAACCCCTACGCATCGCCCACATCATCGCCGCAGGAATTGAAAAAGGAGAAAGCTCTGGCCGCGCTTAACTATAATACAATTTCCCGCTCTCGCGCTGCTCACGATCAAGCCGACTCTCGAACTTATTAATCCTTGGACGATTACTCTCCTTATCACGACGCATCGTAATACTCACGCTCGTCAAGAACTTATTCATTCCATCTTCCATCCCAAAAGGACCAGTCACGTCACCCTTCTTTGCAGGAACGCCCTCAAACACCATGATTTTATCTGACAAATAATCAATAAACAACAAATCATGATCCACAATCAACACACTCACGCCGCGCTGCTCGACCACATCACGAATCACCTTACTAAACGCCAAACGCTGCTCGATGTCAAGATACGCACTTGGCTCGTCAAGCAAATACAACTCTGCATCCTCTGCCAAACACTTTGCTATCATCACCCGCTGCAATTCCCCCCCGGAAAGCGTATTGATCGGCTTAAGCATCAACTGACGAAGCTCAAGCGGGCCAACGAGCTGCGCCTCATAACGCCTCATCGCATCGCCAAGCACACTCATCACGAGTTCATCACTACGATTATCAAGATACTGCGGCTTATACGCAACTTTCAGCTTCACATCAACCTTTCCCTCATCAGGCTCAACAACCCCTGCAAGCAACTTCACAAACGTCGTCTTCCCAATCCCATTCTCGCCCAAAATACCGATCACTTCACTCTTCCCAATCATCCCCGCGCTCGAACTCAAACTAAACGACCCCTGCTTTTTTTTAATTCCCTCCCAGTTCGTAAGCGCAACCTTACTCACTGCCTTAGGCGGCGGTCGCGACAAGAACTTAATTTCGTGATCGCGGAAACGCATATTCTCATCACGAATAAACCCTTCCAAATAGATATTCATCCCGGTACGCGTCGACTTTGGGAGACTTACGATGCCGTATGCACCCTCCTTTCCATACATCACGTGCAACAAATCAGTCATATAATCGAGAATGATCAAGTCGTGCTCAACCACCAACACTGCCGTTTTTTCATCTGCAAGCGACTTGATAAACTTCGACACACGAATCCTTTGCTTGATATCCAAATAACTTGACGGTTCATCGAAAACATACAAATTTGCTCTCCTGAGAACCGTTGCAGCAATCGCGATACGCTGCAACTCTCCCCCAGAAACTTCCGTAATATCACGATCAAGAACATCCTTTAAGTCCAATTCATCAACCATCTCCTTGAACTTGCCCCGCTCGTCCACTTTTTTGAGGAGCTCACTCACCTTGCCCTTCATCGTCTGCGGAATCAACTCCACATGCTGCGGCTTATACGCGACCTTGATTTTTCCATCGCGCAACGCTTCAAAATACCCCTGCGCTTCCTTGCCCTTGAAAAACTTCACAATATCTCCCCAATCAGCGTCCTTCTCCGTCCCCAAATTCGGCTTCTGAAGGCCGGCAAGAATCTTAATCGCGGTTGACTTCCCAATACCGTTCCTTCCTACAATCCCAACAACCTGACCAAACATCGGCGTTGGAAGCGAATAGAGATGAAAACCGTTCCTTCCATAACGATGGATCGGATTTTCCAACTGCTCAGGAAGATTAATGATATCAATTGCGCCAAACGGACACCGATTCGGACAAATCCCACACCCCGTACACAACTTCTCATCAATAATTGGCTTCTTATCCGGAGGCGGACCGGGAACTATACAATCCTGACCCTCCATATTCACCGGACAAACCCTTGCGCACAGATACCCCCCACACCCTTGCGGGTTACAGCGGTCTTTGCGCACTATTGCGATACGTGGCATAGAACAAACACCCTCCTTGAGGGTTTTTAAACGTTTGCCACGAAAAACTTAAAACAACCGTCCATTAGCTCACTCCCATGTTCATCTGCCCCCACGTCCACCTGCGCGATTTCAAAGAAGACTACAAAGAAACCATCGCCCACGGACTACACGTTGCAGAACGCGCAGGATTCACCGCAGTCATCGACATGCCCAACAGCAACCCCGAAATCACTGATGCATACGTCGCACGCGCACGGCTTGAGCGCGCCAAAGAAGCCAACTCCCCCGTTCGTTACTTCATGCACGCCCTTCTCACCAAAGACCCCGACCAAGTCAAACGCGCCATCAACGCTTATCGCACCATCGACGAAGTCGTCGGATTCAAACTCTATGCAGGACACTCCGTACGCAACTTAGGAGTCGTCAACCCATCAGATCAGGAAAAAATCTACCAAACACTCACCGCAGAAGGATACGACGGCGTCCTTGTTGTCCACTGCGAAAAAGAATCATTCATGACGCCCACCCTTTGGGACTCAAAAAACCCCATCACCCACGCATACGCAAGACCCTGGCAAGCGGAAGTTCGCTCCCTTGAAGACCAACTCGCCTTTGCAACGACATATAAGTTTCCTGGAACTTTACACGTCGCCCACGTCTCTGTCCCCGAAACAGTCGAACTTCTCCACGCACAAAAAGAAGTCAAAACCACCTGCGGCGTCACGCCCCATCACCTCCTCCTTGACTATTTCGCACTCGAAAAAAACGGAGGGATCATCATGAAAATGAACCCGCCCCTACGCCCTCCTGGCATGAACGTACAACTGCTTCAACTATTACGTCAACGAAAAATCACCTGGGTCGAAACCGACCATGCACCCCACGACTTGTACGAAAAACTCAATGCGCCACACTGCTCGGGAATAACGAGCATACAAAAATATCCCAAATTCGTTCGCTGGCTCTCCACTCAAGGGTTGAACGAACAACACATCCGCGATATCACTTTTAACAACATCAATCGCACCTACGCACTTGAGCTTGAACCGCGCACCTGCACTCCTGCGCTCGACCTTGAAAAAGAATATCCTTTCGACCCCTACCAACCCTTTGGACTTTTGCCATAATCGCGCCAACCCTGTTCATACATCCTTCTTGCCCGTTCGTATTCTCGATACACTTTCTTATACACTTTGTACCCATCCCTTGGGAAACGATCAAAAAAACCCGTCACAAAATGATTCATTGAAATACCCGCAAGCTCTGAATACTTCAAATCATGCCCGCACTCAATTCCGCCTGTTCGCACAACGTGAAATTCCTGCCCTGGCTTTAACAAGTCCCGACAGACAACCGCTTCGCTGCTCAGCACCAGCGAATCCGCCTTCAAATCCGCCCCAGTGTACCCCCCGCCAAATGTACCCGTAAAAAAATCAAACGCAGACCGCTCCTCTTGCTTCACCTGCTTGCGATGCCGTGCATACTCCTTTGACGAATTCCCAAAATTCACCCCTGCAAAACCCAAGCGAACAAGCATTTCAACAATCCCGCGCACCTGCTCGCGCCTCGTATCATTTGAAAACTTTACCACCACAGGAACCTTGCTTTGCCGCACAAACTCTTTGCTCACATATTCTAACCGTTCGTACAACGATGAACTATCATGATCCGTATTCGGACAACTCTCATTGATCTCAAGCACATCAACGCCCGCAGCCTCATAACGACGCATCCCGCACACCAACGCATCTAATTGCTCCTTTCCCTTGAAATCAGGAGACGCCATCGTGCTCGCCCAAATCGGACAAGTTCGCGTGCTGCCAATCTCCCCTATCTTTTCTGCAACAGCAGCATCACTTGGATTTGGAAGACCCAAATAATTCAACGCACCCTTTGACCTTGGAAGCGGCAAAAACGGACACTGCACGCCCTCTTTAAGATTCCCCGGCCGTGCATTCGCCGTTGTCGTTCCCACCATGTGCGCGCCTGCACCAAGCGCATACGAAACAGCATACAACTCCCCTGCCTTATCAACCCCTGCACCCCACATCAAGGGACCCCGATGCGTAATACCCCATAGCACCCGCTCAAGACGTTTTGGCGGATCATAATTTGGCAACCCTTCATCTTTAAGCACGTCAAGAAAACGCCTGCGTCCTTGCGAATAGAGCCGCACGGCAAGCCTTGGCGAACACGCAACCAGGAGCGGACGCACCATCTGTTCTAAACGCACAAGCGCAAATGAGTTCATATCCTTGCGCGTCAACACATGCGCATATTAACCTTTTGACAAAAAAAAGAAAAAATAAAACAAGCACTTCTTCTTTTTTAAGCTCCCTGTTGCGTTTTCACTTCGTGAAAACACATATAAACTCCACAGCATATTTCCCTCCTATGGGCGCACACTGCGAAATGAAAGGATTCCTTAACTTCTTGTGCCTACGCCTCATTAGCAAAGAACCCATGTCCGGCGATGAAATTCGCACCGAAATGGAAAAACGCAAAGGATGCCGACCAAGCGCAGGAACCATCTACCCCGTCTTAAAAACCCTAAGCGAAAGCGGATTCATCCAAGAACTCAAAGACTTTGGCAAAATCAAAAAATACAAACTCACCGACAAAGGAAAAAAAGAACTCGACCTTGCCACCAAAAAATTTGTCACCCTCTTTAGCGACATGAAAGAAGAATTCCGTGCGCTCTAAAAAAACAATAAGAAAGAATCATTACGCTCTTTTGCTGCAAACTTATTCTTCTTCGCCTACAACAAATGATCGGGCATGCGTTGAACGCCCGAAATACACTTCGCAGCGCGTCTGGCAATACTCGGGACCGCCACGGGTCGGCGTGCGAATGTGCTGGACCGTTTCAACATTCTTATTGCCGTAATAATCCAAACTCTGAATCATGCACGTACACCCAGGACTCTCGATCATGGCAGCACCCGTTTGCTCACGCGCAAGCCCAAGAACACCAATCATTCCCACGACAAGCACGGCAAACAAAGAAACTGCAACAATGGTCTGATCTTTCATACCATTCCTCAAACTTCTGCAGCATATAAAATTGCCGTATGTACAGTACGGCCGCGCACATTAACACAGGAGACTTGATTGAACGCATCACCTGAACGCAACCTTAATATGCACGGTCTTGCGCAACACGCCCATGTCCCTCATCGCAACCCTCCTTGACTTTGTATTGCATATCGACACCCACCTTGCCGACATTATTTCCACCTACGGAACACTCACCTACGCAATCCTCTTTGCCATCATCTTTGGCGAAACCGGCCTTGTCATCGCGCCATTTCTCCCCGGAGATAGCCTCCTTTTTGTCACCGGCGTCTTTGCCGCACAAGGAACACTCAATATATGGATACTTGCCAGTTTACTCTTCATCGCCGCAATCCTTGGAGACGCAACCAACTACGCCCTTGGCCACAACGGAGGAACCAAAATCTTTGGCAAATTCATCCGCCAAGAACACATCAAAAAAACCGAAAACTTCTTCGCAAAACACGGCGCCAAAGCAATCGTTCTTGCACGGTTCATGCCCATCATCCGCACGGTCGCACCCTTTGTTGCAGGCATTGGCAGCATGAACTACCGCACATTCCTCATCTACAACATCACCGGCGCATTTTGCTGGGTTGGCTTTTTCCTCTTTGGCGGATATTTCTTTGGCAACATCCCCTTTGTCCAAGACAACCTTGCGCACATCATCTACGCTATCGTTATTATCTCGATTATCCCTGCACTCGTTGAATACTTGCGGCACAAACGAAACAATTAACGGAGGCACCCATGGACAAAATCGTACACTTTGAAATAACCGCGGACGACACCGAACGCGCAAAAAAATTCTACACTAAAACATTCGGCTGGGAAATGAACAGCATCCCCTCCCTGGGCTACACGATCGTCACCACCGGCCCAACCGATGACAAACGCATGCCCAAAGAAACCGGATTCATCAACGGCGGCATGATGAAACGCACCGACAAAATCAAAAACCCCGTCCTCACGATCAACGTCGAAAATATCGATGCTGCCATCAAAAACGTCATCAAAAACGGCGGCAAACTCATCATGGATAAAATGAACGTCGGAACCATGGGAATCGCCGCATACTTTTCAGACACCGAAGGAAATATCCTGGGACTTTGGCAAGCGCTTACATGATTCTTGACGACAAGTACGACAAAACATATGAAACATATATAAAGTCAGACTTACTTCTAAACATTATTACTATCAATATGGGAGACACTCAATGAAAAACAACGTACGCATCACATTCTTTATCATCGCACTCCTTGCGTGCCTCACATTCGCTACCGCTGAAAACGAACACGTTCGCGTCATCGCTCACACAAACTCAGAAATCTCAAATGCAGTCGCACACGGCTGCAAAATCGTTCGCGAAGCACGAACACTCAACGCACTCTCTTGTCCTAGCAACACTGCAACATCCCTTGGCCTGCAAGAAGACATGCGCGTCCACGCAATCGACTCAAACGCAAACACACAAATCAAAGCAGACCTCGTTCAAACTTCAGGCAACACGGCAAACGGCCGAACCGTTGCGATTCTTGATACCGGATACAATTACAACCACGCAGAACTTGCCACAAGCTACCTTGGCGGAAAAGACTTCGTCAACAACGATAACGATCCCTTTGACGACAACGGCCACGGAAGCCACGTCGCAGGAATCATCACCGCAGACGGACTTACCCTTGCAGCAAAAGGAGTTGCACCCGGAACCGGCGTCATATCCGCAAAAGTCCTTGACGCATCAGGATCCGGATATTTCAGCGACACCGTCGCAGCTATCTACTGGGCAATCGAGGGCCCCGACGGAATTTCTGGAACAACCGACGACTTCCACCCTGACGCAATCAGCTTAAGCCTTGGATCAAGCGCACCCAACCTCTACAAAGGATACTGCGATAACGCCCTGCCCGATCTTACAACCGCAATCAAATACGCACGCGACCACGGCACACTCGTAATCGTCGCCGCAGGAAACAGCGGCAATGCGGGAGTATCCATTCCCGGCTGCATAAGCTCCTCAACCACCGTTGCAGCAGTAGACTCTCATGATAAAATCGCAAGCTTCTCAGGACGAGGAAACGCCGTAGACATCAGCGCACCCGGCGTTAGCATCTACTCAACCTGGCTTGGAACCAGTTACGCCACTGCAAGCGGAACAAGCATGGCAACACCCATGGTCACGGGCACCGTAGCTCTCATAAAATGGGCACATCCCTCTTACAACGCAACCCAAGTCGAAGACGCACTCTTCAAAACCGCAAAAGACCTCGGCAAAAACGGCAAAGACACCTCCTATGGATGGGGCAGAGTAGACGCGTACAGTTCCAGCCAGTAGCTCGCCCATTAGAAAATAATTTTCTTTTTCAATTAGACGTTTGAAAACATTTTGCGCGACGCAGAACATCACTTTGGAACCATTAAGACCCGTGTGATCGTGAAAATACTATGAACTACATTTGCCCACATTGTCAAAACGTTCTCTTGAAAACCGGCTCGTACAGCAAAGAAGGAACTGCATACGGCGGAGCTTACCTCGACGCCACCGAATACCGTTGCAAAACGTGCGGACACACGTTTAAACGCACCATCAAAGAAACCTTCGGTGGACTGGGCGGAGAAAGCTGGTACCAAACCACGCCTGAAATCAAAGACATACCCACACCAAAAACCAAACCTGCGAACGCATCAACAAAATAAATACCTGCGCGACACCCAACATCAAAACTTTATTCCGCGTCATTTCTGCGAACAACCCGAAAACACCCCCAAAATCACTTCATCTTCTTTCTGAGCTTATTCAACTGCGCATACTCATCTTTAGTCGCATTGCCCGCCTTACACTTCTCTTCCAAAACCGCAAGCTCATCACGATAACCCTTTCGCAACTTTTCCAAGTCTTTCTTTCCTATAGTCATAATAACCATGAACTGCGGTCAATAAATAAAAAACCTTCGGTATTGCTCGCCCCAACAACCTCCGCTTCAAACAATTTTGAGACGGATGAACAAAACACCACGCGGGAGCTTTCAGTTAATTCCTCGTGCACGGCTTCTTAGAGCTTGAAAACTCAGCGGAATTTGTTATTGTTTTGGACAGAACCACGTTCAATTTTTCGGAAGAACCAGCGCACGTTCTTCAGGAGAACCTACCGGGTGCCGTTTTCTTAGTTCTATCAACTCATTTATCTTCGCCACTGCTCTTGTTCCAAAGAACACGTAATTACTTAGCCTTTCCTCTGTGCTCTTCATCTCAGGCACCAAATATTTTTCTTCATAATTAAGAGCATGAAATAACCAGCACGTAGACAGACCCGTTGGCTGCAAAAGAACACCCTCAGCCACAACCTCATCGTCATCATCATGACGATAGCGTCGCGCTGAATCAACGATTATTCCTAGCTGATGAAAAACCTCATTAGACGCGTTTGTTTGAAGAACGTCCCATTTCTTTGAAGCATCACTCTCCTGTCTTCCAGAAAATAATCCATACGGATATGATCTCCAAAAAGGGATTTCTGGAAAAGGTTGCACTCTTGTTGCTTCTTCAATGACACGCTTCTTTATTTTCTGAGCCGCGTCAACAAGCAATTCCAGAACAGGAGATAAGGGCCCCTCTTTTGCAGCATCTACTTCTTGAACAAACTTGTCAAGTCTCATATAATCTGTAAAGCCCATCTGCACTTTATTGCTGCCTCAGTATATTATTTCTATTGGCGCCCAAACTATAGATTCATTACCGTATTATTAAAATCTTCACATGCGCAGCTAACTGTTGCCCCCGAAAAACTTTGCTTTTCGCGGGAACCATAACGGAGTGCTCAAGCCTTCTGCGGGCTACAGAAGTATAGTTTGGAGCACCATACGCTAAAGCTCAGGCTCCTCGATATCAATCTTGGAAGAAGTCTTTGTATACTTGATTTTCTAATTAGTATAAAAGAATTGTAGCGCAAAAAGCGCTTATTACTGACTACGCTTAATTCTAAAGCTTACGAATTGTGAAGGTTTCACATCATTGTCTTTGGCATACATAGACTCTACGGTATGATTCGGCTGGACTGAATGTGCCTCCCTCACGGGAACCAAACACGTTCATGATCTTAAAGCCTCCAAGCCGTATACTTTTTTCTAATCTTAGTGGAGAATAGATGAGTTCTTCAAAGTACTCTTTGAATCGGGACTGACGTTTGTCTTGTTTCACGACACCTTGCCATTCAGAAACCCATTTATTTCCTTCTTTATAATCGCGCATGACTACGTCTAGCGTTCCACCGGGGATAACATATTTTTTGTACTCTGGCGGAGTTGATTCCTTGATTTCCTTCTCATGATTTGGAAGATCGAGAATCAGAACGCCTTTTGCTTTGAGATGTTGATGACAGCTCGTGATAGTCTTCTCGATGAGTTTGAAGTTTGGAAGCAATATAAGCGAGGAATTGAGGCAAATTATTGCGTCGTATTTTTTGTTCGTGTTGAAATAGGCCATATCCTGTTGGTAGAGCTTGATGTTCTTGTTTTTCTTCCGTGTGATCGCAAGCATCTCTTTGCTTATGTCAATGCCTTCGATGTCAAAGCCTGCTTTCTTTAATGGAATTAAATATAGGCCTGTGCCGCAGCCCAGTTCGAGAATTGACTTTACATGCAACTTTCTCAGATATCGAGCAATAAATGATGCACTTCGCTCAAACTTTTTCTTTCCTAGTATGACATCATAATACTTTGATGAACGTGAAAAATAATTAGTCTGAGGCATAACAGTCTTTATTCTTGAGAGGTATATAAAAATAACCTGCAGTCCAGAAGTTCTACTTTCTCAAATTGAGCGATTTTGAGATCATTTCCCTCCTCCCGAAACCTTTAAATACGTGAAACCACTTATATACGTGGAAGGTGATTGAAATGACAAACATGACATTGGCAATACCTGATGAACTCAGTAAAAAAATGAAACAGCACCACGAAATCCGATGGACCGCGGTAGCACGGCAAGCAATTGAGAGAAAACTCAACGATCTAGAACTGATTGAACGTTTGGCCAGCAAAAGTAAACTCACTCATAAAGATGTTCACGAGATAAGCGAGCAAATCAAGGCATCCGCTGCCAAAAAACTCGGACTGCAATGAACATCATTCTCGATGCGAATGTTCTCATAGGAGCACTCATAAAAGATTCGCACATCCGGCGACTGATAATTCTTTCTGACATGCCGCTTCTTTATCCTGAAATAATGCTCCAAGAGATAAGGAAGTACAAAGACCTGATGCTCCAAAAGAGCGGCATGGATGCAAAATCATACGAGAAACTCCTTACCAAACTGCTCAGTTACATCGTCCTCGTCCCAACAGAACAGCTCACTGAGCACTTACCAGAAGCGAAAGAAGTCATGAAGGACATAGATATAAAAGATGCTCCATTCATCGCCGCTGCACTCGCCTACGAAGACTCAGTCATCTGGAGCGATGACGCACATTTTAAGATGCAGAAACGGATAACGGCATATACGACAGTAGAAATCACCAAAATAATTCTCGCCAATCAAGAATTGTAGCGCATTTTGCGCTCAAAACCGTGGGCTTCCAACTTAACTTCTGAAACCACCAACGGGAGTTGCACCTCTTCGTAAGCCAAGAAAACCTTCGGTTTTCTGGCCCCTAAAAATCGCTTGTGATTTTTTGGGCACATACAGCTTATTTTGGAGGGCAGGAATTTGGATGTTAATACGTGGTGCTTCCATTAATTTCTTTTTGTAGCCGAAGATTTTATCGCATGTTGGGTGGTCGATTATATCGAGAATGAAGCAGACACTATACGTTTTTGATTTGTATTTTTTGAATTAATTTGACTATTGCTTTCTTGATCGCGAGTTTGAACTCATTTCGCTTGGAATTTCAAGAATCTATTCATAACTGTTCTGCAGAGCAGTTTTGCGAATTTATACGGGAATTTGATAGAAAGCAATATGACGTTATTCGTCTGGACGAGGTATTTTAAATATTTTGGCAGCCGAACCAATCTGGTGCACACGCTCGCATTCTTCATCCCTTGAGAATAAATGCACCAATGCCACTTCATAAGCGCTATCGGGTGCGTTCGCAAATCAACTAGATCCATCTTGCAGCGCAATCGTTGAATCCCTGATATTTGTGCGTTATCAAGACTATCAATCACATCTGAAGGAATATTTGCGCCCATACTTTGAGTCAAATATGATAATGCGATCGCGAGCAGCGGCGCGACACCAAACTTTGTAGCGAGCATTACAAGCCGTTCCCAATCGATTTTTTCCCCGTCATGCCGAAAAATCATCATCGCGTCAGGAATCCATTTATAGTTCGGATCGGACCATTCCTTTTTGATACCATGAACACAGGCGTGCAATAATTGGTCGGTTGGACAAAGAACTCTTGAATTTACGCCTTGAAAAACAAACGGCAAAGAGCCTTCCCAAAACAAGGCATCGGCATCTGAATCGCACGCTTCAAACAACACATGACAGTGAAGATCAACCTCAAACTTCCTGATCGCTGCACCTTTTGACGCATTAAACGTTATTGAATAAAAAAACCGCGGGTCAAAACGTTGCGGTTTTTTCCTTGGAATCCAGTTCATACTTCTTAAAAAATCAGCAGCCTTTTGAAAATCCTGCATTGGAACAAGAATATCTAAATCACCCATGACTCGAGTTCCAACATCACCATAATAAAGCGGTATCAGTGCTCCACCCTTTAAAATCAAATTCTTTATGCCTAATGAATTAAATCCATCAATTATGGCGTTCAACTGCTGCAAAGCCACCCTGTTTTTCGCCCAGTGATACGCGTACACTGATTTGAGCTTGTCTGTCGCTTCGTCTTTGATGCCGTACCGTTCTAAATTGCGATACGCCAGAGGAAACAATTGATACGATTGCCCGTCCAGCCGATCAATATCAGGCACCATAGATTTCCAATGCTTCCAAGCCCTAACAACATCGGTACCTGACAAAAGCGCCGCCTGCAACAAGTACTCGTGCTCCTTTGCCGGCAAGACATCTGCATTCTTATTCGTTCGCACCATTGTCATTTTTCCTTTTTCGGTCAAGCGCTGCCTTTAAAATGCGCGCATAATCAATCTGCGAAGATTTTTCTCGAATGCCCATATTGGAATTGTGCAGTCGCCTCCGCAAAAGAACTTTATCCAAAAGAACACTCTTAAGATTTTTCTCTTTCGCTTTGAGATACCAGTCGATGAACTCTCCAACTCTTAGCGACTCCTCAAAAAATCCCACCTGCAAAAAAGATGAACGCTTAACCAGCAATGTGCCTGCAACGTGCCCGGGTAGCGCCTGCATCGGGCCCTGTATTTTTGTCTTCATTTCAGCAGTTAATTCAGGGCTGTGAAAGTTTTGAGCATAACCAAAAACCATATCAGCTAACGGATTTTGCTCAAAAACATCCATCTGGCTTGCCAGCTTATTTGGCACCCAAATATCATCGCTGTCCAAGAAAGCAAGAAAATCACCTGCTGCTTTATTCACACCAACATTTCTTGCCTTAGCCGCCCCGCTGTTTGGCTGATAATAATAACTGACTTTTTCGCTGAACCGCTTCACGATATTCGCGCTCTTGTCGGTAGAACCGTCATCAACAATAATTATTTCGTAAGGTTTCAACGTCTGACCAATAACGCTCTGAACCGCTTCCTCAATATATTTTTCACAGTTATACACAGGGATTATAACGCTTATACGGTTATTTGGCATCATTCAAGCTACCTTCCTTTATGAATTTCAAAATGACTTTAGGGATCTCTGAAATGTCAGAGCCAAGCTCCAAAAAATAACTTGGAACCGCTTTGACAAGCGCAGCTAACTGTCCCATATCCTTTTGGCCATCTGATTCACCTGCAAGCTGTAAAATCGTGCTTGGAGCCAAAGCAACCAGGCTCTCAATCGCAGACGCCTTGCGCAGACGCGTCTCTTTTTGCAAAGTGATTTTAGGGATGAGAATCGCGTGAAGGGCAAAACCCCGTGAAATCTTTCCAGAAAACTCATCGTTAAGAAAAAGAACCGTTTTCTCAGCATCAGGAAATCTTCGATTCTTAAACATTTTTGCAAGCGCAGGGAATTTATTCATGGCATCTGAGCGCAATTTAACAGTGTTGTAAATGCTGCTGATTCTTGGAGGGTTATTTTGTATGAGAACATAGTCATCGCTTGCATACTTAAGCCCTCCAAGCAAACAGGCAAGAGAGGCAGTTGACTTTCCGCTTCCCCCTTTTCCCACAAGCAAAACCCCCCGGTCATCAACTCCAACCGCGCCGGCGTGAACAAATTGGACATTTTGAATGCGCAGCCAGCAGTACAGCAAGTCCCGTAATGGCGCGCCCACATCATAATATGGCATGTTTTTTGCATCATCAACCCACATAAGCGCGAAATTTTGCTGTTTATCAAGAAGATTAAAACAAGTTCTTGAAGGGCCGCTGTCTATGATGATTGTCATGCGTTTGTCTGAATATCTTTTCTGCTCATCTTTTGAAGGCAATTTTTTGCTGTGCCAAGGAGGAAAAGGAAGCGTAGAATTCGTTGAAAGCCCATCCCATAGGCAAACAGTAAAATCGACAGCACTTGCATTTTGCACTGCCAAATGTTCAAGCGCGGGAGTTATGACTGAAAGCAAACTCGAACCTGCAAAACGCAGTTTAATAATTTTGTTGGCGATTTTGTACTGTCGTTCTATAACTCCAAAATCAGAAGCAGCATGTTCAAAAGATTTTTGCAAAATCTGAAAATACTCCACAGAAGTATCGTATCGTTCTGAGCGGTCTTTGGACTCAGTTTTCACATCAGGCCGTGCCATCCTTTTTCCACGGCCATCCCTGCTGCTCATGAACTTCATGAACCGGATCCAAGAGCAAGAGGTCTTGCATGTCCTCGAATTTCACCAATTTTGGAGTCTCGTAGGCAAGCTTTTGAGCGGCTGGATTTTGCTCTTCTATGCTTTTTTTTGGCGATGAGCTTGCGTTATCTTCCATGATGACAAGGGACTCTTTTAGCAATTCCTGAGTGAACACATCAATTTCACGCCGCGCAATTTCCTTTTTCAAATCAAATAATTTAGCAATTTGCTTTGCAGTGTCAGCTGAGTCAAGATTTTTCATAATGCAATCCCAAATTATTGCGCCAACTTTTCCCATACTATAATAACAGCCCGTCTTAAGATTCACAACAATCGCTTCGCCGTCAATAATTTCTGAAACTGCGTGCGGCGCGTTAATTTTTAATCCCATAAATTACGCAGGCATATGAGAGTATATAAATTTTTGTTGACTGTAAAGATGCGTCATATTCTTAATATGCACAAAAGGCACATACGAATATCACGAGTTTTTTTCCATGAAAATAGTGACCATAGGCGCCGGCTTTGTAGGCTCAACTCATTGAGCAGTCCTTACAAGCCACAGGAACGATGTTTTAGCATATGACCTTTTGACAAAGGAAAAATAGCTGACTTGGCATCAAAAGACGCGCAGCGCATTGATTCACGCATCTATGAGCCAGGGCTTGTGGCGCTTATTAAAAAACATTCGAACAATCTTAAGTTCACTTCTGACCTTTCAGATTTGTCAAAAGAAATACATTTGATGGGTTGCAGCACGTTTGTTGCTACATAAACTTTGTCCGCCTTTTGTACCGACAAAAAGTTCGATGATAGACTTCAGAACAGAAAAACACCGTTCGTTCTTCCGCCCTTTGTGTGGGCTGCGCCGAAATGCTTTCGGTGGATCCTTCACTTGCTTTGGCTCGTGAAGGCTTACGAACGGGGTGCTCAAGCCTTCGGAGGGATTTGAACCCCCGACCCCCTGCTTACGAAGCAGGTGCTCTGCCGCTGAGCTACGAAGGCAGTTATTTCAACTGTTTGATTAGTTCTTCTTTGGTCAAAAACTTTTTCTGACACTCGCGGCACACGGGATGCTGTTTTCCCTTCGCATCCTTCACATAGCTTCCGACAATCTTTTTCAAAAACGTCTCTGCCAGTGTTTTACCACACGCGTCACACTTCATGTACGAACCCCGTTCTGAGACCTATTTAAATCTTGTGCGATTGCACCCGTGCAGGACATAAACCTTTTAAACCCGTGCGCAGCCACTTTTGTCTATGAACCGCAAACAAACCTTTAGCATTCTCGTACTCGTACTCTTCATCGCAAGCGCTTTTGGAGTTGCTTTTGACTACCTCTCCCCTGGCAGCCGCGGACTGAAATATAACGGCCATACATTCCACCAAGCAGACCAGCAATACGCCGTCACGGTGAGCGACAAAGAACTTCGATTCTACTACTACCCTGCAGACCTTGAATACCTCACCTTAGACCCCCAAGTCACGACACTCCTTGACCCGCCCATCTATATTATCACGTACGACCCACAAAACGAAGAAGCAGAAGCATTTGCCCAGCTCCAATTTGAATTCGAACAATACCTGCAAAACACCAAAGCAATCTCGCGCGCCCTCACGAACAACACCGGAACCGACCTTCCCCAAAAAACATGCGCGGACGCACTCCCCACACAACCCGTCATCCTTCTCCAACAATCAAACCAATCATCCATCACTGCCCAAAACAACTGCATCATCATTAATTCCACCAACCCCGCAGACCTCTTAAGCCAGGGCGAACGCATCATCTACAAACTCCTTGGAATCATGACATGACCGAAGAAGAAAAAACCGAACCCCTCAACAAAGAAACAAAAACCTTCCTCCTCATCGCAGCAGCAGCCCTCTTTGCCATACTCTTTGTTATCCTCTTTGGCTTTAACGGCAAGCCCGCTCCCACCAAGCTGAACACGACCGAATATAATTACTACACATTCGAACAAGTTGGCGGACTTTGGCAAACCACAGTAAAACTTGATGACAAAACATACATTGCAGTCTTTCGATTCAACCCCGCACAAGTCAAAGACGTTTACGTCACCGGCAACTTCACCGGCTTTAAAACAGAACCCATCTATGTCACCTTCGACCCTGACGCCGACCCCACGCAATTCAAATATCTTGCTCTTGCGAGTACAGAACTTGGCCTTAACGTCATTCGCGCACTCAATTTTAGCATGCAAAGCGCCTGCACGAAAAACCTCACCGACGCGTGCAAAGATCGCCCCATCATCACCTGCGACACGCCAAATGCTAGCGTTATCTACTTAAACCCTGTCCCGCCCACTCAAATCACGCTCACGAACCACTGCGTCACCCTCACCGGAGAAGGAATGGACATCATGCGCTCGGCTGACCGCCTCCTCTTCCAGTGGTACAAAATCATGCACGCAACAGACCTATGATCTCACTTTATTGCTCTGAGAAAATTGACGGACTTACCAGCGCTGCAATCATCATGCGCCACGCGCAACTGTGCAAACTCCCTGCCCACTTCGCCGGATTTCTTCACCCGGAAAATATCTTCACCGAACTCCAAGAAATCGCCACCGAAGAACACAAACTCATCTTCATCCTTGACATCCCCTTACAACCCGAACACCTCTTCCTCATCGACGCAATCCAAAAAAACAACAAACTCGTCTACTGGAACACCCACGATTTGTCAAGCGCAGCAATCCCTGCACCCATCTTCGAAAGCGCTCCTGCCCGCACAACTTGTGCAACACTTACCCGCGCACGCTTCCTTCCACACGACCCAATCGCAAAACAACTCGCAACCATCTCCCACAATATCACCTTCTTCCAAAACGACGACATCGGCTACAAACTTGCAGACCTCATCGCCCTACGCTACAACCCCCTTGAACTCTTAGAATCCCTCTCCCGCGGCGTCTTCTGGAACCAAAAATTTGAACACGCATACATCGAACACCAGAAGAAAAAACTTGTCGCACTCGAAGAACTCTTGCACACCCTCACAATCAAAAACTACCTCTCCTATCGCTTTGGATTTGCCCTTGCCCACAACTTTATCACCAGCGCAGAAGCAGGAGAAAAAATCCTTTCCGGACACGCAGGCGTTGACGTCGCATGCGTTCTCTTTCGCGACGGGCGCATCACCTTTCGCACGCGAGAAAACATCTCCCTTGACCTTAAACCCATCGCAGAACTCTTTCGCGGCGGAGGACACTCCTTTGCAGCAGGATCAAAACTCTCACACACCATTAGCAAAGAAACTTTCCAAGACACACTCTTTGCCATCGACCAAACGCTGAAAAATCATTTCCTGCGTAATAATTAAATAGCATCCACTCCACACTCCCTCTATGTTCTTTAGCATTCGCGAATCCATCGACGTCATCATCATGACCCTTGCCGTTGGCTACATCTTTATCGACCTCTTTAGCAAACACCCTGACCGCAAAACATACCTCTTCTCTTGCCTTGTCACTGCACCCGCCCTTTTCTTGCACGAACTTGGACACAAATTCACCGCGCTCGCGTTTGGCATCCAAGCGACTTTTCACGCCGCATACTTTTGGCTTGCCCTTGGCCTCCTCCTCAAAATCGTACGCTTCCCCATACTCTTCTTTGTCCCTGCCTACGTAAGCATCGACGCCACCTCTGCAACACCGCTACAAAACGCACTCATCGCAGGCGCAGGCCCATTCACAAACCTTTTACTCTTCCTCACCGCAACACTCCTTCTTCGCAAGCGCACGCTCAAAGCCCGCACGTATGCCTTCCTTGAAGTTTCCCGCAAACTCAACTTATTTCTCTTCGCATTCAACATGATCCCTTTGCCACCCTTTGACGGCTACACGTTCTTTTCCAGCCTCATCAAAGCCTTCTTTTAGCGTCCAGGCAAACATTTAAAAACCAACGCACAGTCCCCCGAATAGGTGATTCTCTTGGGAATCAAAAAAACACTCATCCACGTTTACGACGTCCACTACCGAAAACTCATGGTTTTCAGCTTCCTCCTCCTCTTTGCATGTATTGGAATTCTCGCGGTCCAAACGATCCGCACAGGCGAACTCTTTGCAAAAGGAGTCTCCCTCAAAGGCGGCATCACCATGACCGTCCCTATCGACCACCACATCGACACGAACGTTCTCCAAGAACAACTCTCAAAACGCTTCCCCCAATCAGACCTTGACGTACGCGAAATTAGCCGCGGAGGAGTCGCCGCAAGCATCATCATTGAAGCCTCCGATATCACCGGAGCAGACCTTGAACCTGCACTTCCCGAACTTGGCATCCCCATCGAAAGCGGACAATACACCCTCCAAAGCCAAGGAAGCGCGCTTGGATCAGGATTTTTCCAACAAACCATCAAAGCAGTCATCTTCGCATTCATTAGCATGGCCATCGTTGTCTTCATCACTTTTCGAACCCCTGTCCCGAGTTCATTTGTCATCCTCGCAGCAATCTCAGACATCGTCTCAACCCTTGCAGTCATCGACCTCCTTGGAGTCAAACTCAGCACCGCAGGAATTGCGGCATTCCTTATGCTCATTGGTTACTCCGTCGACACCGACATCCTCCTCACCACCAAAGTCCTCAAACGAAAAAACGAAGGAGGAACCATCTTTGAACGCACCCTTAACGCAACACGCACAGGAATCTTCATGACCCTCACGGCACTTGCCGCAAGCACAATTGGCCTCATCTTTAGCCAATCAGACACCATTCGCCAAATCATGCTCGTCACCCTCATCGGCCTTATCTTTGACATGATCTACACCTGGTTCCAAAACGCAGGAATCCTACGCATCTACATGGAAAAACTCGAGAAAAAACATGAGCACCATTAAAAAAATATTCAAAGACAGCAAAGTTTGGATGCTTCTCATCTGCTTACTCCTTGGACTTGTCGCAATCCACCCCGCACCCTGGAACAGCGGAGTTGCCATCAAAGGAATCGCTAAAAACAGCAGCGCGGAACTTGCAGGATTCGAACCACCCAAAGCAAAAACCACCCCCACAAGTTTAGAACGCATCATCGCCATCAACAACAAACCCATCACCACACTCGAAGACTATTATACTATCGTCTCCAAACTCGGACCCAACCAAAGTGTTCGCGTCAAAACCACCAAAGACACCAAAACACTCGTTACCAAACCAATTGTTCACATCACCGTCCTTAATGAAACAGAAACCATTGAAATAAACGAAACCCGCGAAGTCAACGAAACCACCACACAAACAATCAACGGCACTAACACTACTACGACTCACCTCGTCAACAAAACAACCACCAAAGAAATCGAACAAAACAAAACCATCACCGAAATCATTGGAACAGAACCCCTTGGATTCACCATCTCCGAAGCGCCCACAAGCAACCTACGCAAAGGACTCGACCTTCAAGGAGGCGCGCGCATCGTCCTTCGCCCCGAAGCTAGCGCAACGCCAGAAATGCTTGATGAAACCGTTTCAACCCTCGAACAACGCCTTAACGTCTACGGCCTCTCAGACATCGTCATCACCCAAATCTCAGACAACCCCGACATCCTTGGCGGCGGAACCCACTACATCCTCATCGAAGCCGCAGGAGCCACCGAAGAAGAACTTTTGCGCCTTGTCAACGCCACTGGCAAATTTGAAGGAAAAATCGCAAACCACACCGTCTTTCGCGGCGGAACCCAAGACATCACGTACGTATGCAGAGCCGCACAATGCGCAGGACTTGACCCCAACGTTGGCTGCGGCAAATCAAAATCCTCAAACGGCTACGGCTGCCAGTTCCGATTCCAAATCACCTTAAGCCCCCAAGCAGCAGGGCGCTTTGCAGATTTAACACGCGACTTAACCCTTAGCGGCAAATACCTCTCCGAACCACTCATCCTCTACCTCGACGACCAAGAAGTTGACAAACTCAACGTCGCAGCAGACCTGCGCGGCAGGGCAAGCACGGACATCGTCATTTCCGGCGGCGGATCCGGAAACTCCATGCAATCAGCCACTCAAAACTCCCTTGACGGCATGAAACGCCTGCAAACCATCCTCAAAACCGGAAGCCTCCCCCTCAAACTCTCCGTTGATCGCGTGGATGCCATCTCGCCCGCCCTTGGAAAAGAATTCCTCACCAACGCATTCTTTGTTGGCATCCTCTCACTCATTGGCGTTACCATCATCCTCATCATCGCATACCGCAAATTCATCATCGCACTACCCATCATGTTCACCGCACTCTCAGAAATCTTCCTCACCCTTTCCGTCGCAGCACTCATTGGCTGGAACATTGATCTTGCCGCAATCGCAGGAATCATCCTATCCGTTGGAACCGGAGTCAACGACCAAATCATCATGACCGACGAAGCAATCAAAAAAGAAACCGACGAAACATCCAGCTGGAAAGACCGCATCAAAAAAGCATTCTTCATCATCTTTAGCTCATCAGCCACCACATTCGTTGCCATGATTCCACTCTTGTTCGCGGGAGCCGGACTTTTGAAAGGCTTTGCCATCACCACCATGCTCGCAATCGCCGTCGGAATCTTTATCACCCGACCGGCCTATGCCGCAGTTGTACACTTACTCCTTGAACAAAAGTAAGCCCAAACATTTTTAACCCCCATTTCTTCCATCTTACCTATGAAAACAGAAATCACCGCGCTCGAACTCTCGTACCTTACACGCGAACTCCAAACACTCGTCGGATCGCGCGTTGACAAAATCTACCAGCCAACAGGCATCTACATACAACTCCACAAAACCGGCCTTGGAAAAATACTCCTACGCATCGAAAAAGGAGCACTCTGGCTCAGCCAAACCAAAGCAGAAATGCCCGAAACTCCCGCGGGCCTTTGCCAAAATCTTCGTAAACACCTCGAAGGCAAAAAACTTGTTTCTCTTGAACAAATCGGCGGCGAACGCATCATCAAACTCACCTTCTCAACCCAAACAGACACGTTTTACCTCTATGTCGAACTCTTCTCCAACGGAAACATCGTCCTCGCTGACAAAGACGGGGTGATTAAAGCAGCACAAGAAGAACGCGCATGGAAAGACCGCGCAATCAAACGCGGCCTTACGTATTCTTTTCCTCCCCCGCGCACTAACATCCTTGCACTTACGCACGAAAACTTGCACTTGCACACCCCTGAACCAATCGAAAAACACCTTGCCAAACTCGGCTTTGGAAAAACCTACGCTACTGAACTTTGCACGCGCGCAAACATCAACCCTTGCGCAGAAAAAATCACCGACAAAGAGAATAAAACACTCCTTACTGCTTATGAAAAAATGCTTGACGACAAAAGCGGCGCGCACGTCTATGCGGACGGAGAAATAACCCCCTTTGCGCTTGCATCGTATGCTGAAAAAGGCAAAAAATACGACACGTTCAGCCTCGCAATCGATTCCAACCTCGCACACAGCTACGCCCTTGCAAAAAAAGAAAAAAACAAAGACAAATACCTCGCAGAAAAAGAACGCATCCAAAAATCCATCGACCTGCAAAAAAAAGCACTCAAAAAAGCACAAGAAGACGCCGTAGAACTCCAACATTGCGGCGAACTCATCTACCAACACTACCAAGAATTAAAAGACATTCTTGCCGAACTCAACAAAGCAAAAGCAAAATACTCATTACAAGAAATCAAAGCCAAACTCAAAGGACACCCCAAAATAAAAGACGTCAACCCAAAAACAGGAGAAATCGTGGTGGAAATCAATGACTGAACCCAAACTCTTCGTCGCAACCAAAGCATTGGTCATTCATAACGGAAAAATATTGATCCTGCGCGAATCAACCAAATATACCGACGGCGCAAACGCAGGAAGATTCGACGTTCCCGGAGGGCGAGTCAAACCCGGAGAACGATTCGATGACTGTCTCAAACGCGAAATTCTTGAAGAAACCGGACTTCAGGTTACACTTGGAAAACCCTTTTGCGTCAACGAATGGCGGCCAACCGTCAAAGGCGAACAATGGCAAATTGTTGGAACATTCTTCTTATGCCACGCGAACACGGATAAAGTCGTCCTTAGCGAAGACCATGCGGAATACGCCTGGATCGAACCCAAAGATTACGGGAAATACAACATCATCCCAACAAACATCCCCGCGTTTGAAGCGTACCTCAAGATTTAATAACACTCTGCGATTCTTTATACTAAAAGATGGTGCAAAAAACCCTCAACACACTCGCACTCCTATGGATTGCCTGGTTTCTCCTCCCACTCATCTTGCTCTTCATCGGAGTCAGCACACACTCCCACGCCGCATATACCGTCCTTAGCGATTCCCGCTTCTGGTACGCGCTCCTCATCAGCGTCACATCATCTATTGTTGTTATGATTCTTGCAGTCATCTTCGGAATCCCACTCGCATACTTCCTTGCCTATCATGAACTCCCCTTCAAAACCGTGATCGAATCCCTCCTTATCGACATCCCCCAAACACTCCCCCCGGTCGCAGAAGGAGTCATCTACCTCGTCGCATTCGGACCCAACTCATCAATTAACCTCTCATACACCTTTATCGCAGTCGTCATCGCACACCTCTTCGTCGCAGCACCATTTGCCATCAACGCCACTTTACGCAAATTCATCGAAATTCGAGAATCACGCCTCGACCTCATCGCGCGCTCCCTTGGCGCAGAAACAAAACACGTTCTCTTCCACGTTCTCATCCCCCTTGCACGACGCGACATCGCACGCGGACTCACCCTCACCTGGTCACGCGCCATGGGCGAATTTGGCGGAACACTCATCTTTGCAGGAGTCATCGCCTACCGCACAGAAACCCTACCCACCTACGCAAACCGCATCGTTTCAACCGACCCCTACCTTGCACTCTCTGCAACAGCGATTATGGTCCTCTTTGCAATCATCACCCTCATCACCATCAAAACACTCGGAACACGAACCTATGAGCATTGAAATAACGAACCTCACCAAAAAGTATGCAAGAAAAACCATCCTCGATAATCTTAACCTCACCCTTCAAGACGCAGAAAGCATAGTCATCATGGGAAAATCAGGAACGGGCAAAACAACACTCCTCCTCTGCATCCTTGGATTTATTCCCATTGATTTAGGCACAATAACCTGCGATGGCATCGGCATCACCACCAAACCTATCCAAGAAAGACAAATCGCCTACCTCCCCCAAGACTACGCCCTTTTTCCCCACCTCGACGTCGAAAAAAACATCACATTCGGACTTACCGTTCGCGGCACTGACACTGCGAACGCACACCTTGAAGCCACTCGCCTTATGCAACTCGTCGAACTTCCCCCCGACCTTATGCAACGCAACGTACGCACGCTCTCAGGCGGAGAACAACAACGCGTCGCACTCGCCCGCGCCCTTGCCATCAAGCCAAAACTCTTCCTCCTTGACGAACCCCTCTCGGCAATCGACCCTGAAACCAAAAAACAAGTCGGCACACAACTACGCAAACTCATCAAAAAACTACGCATCCCCGCAATCATCGTCACACACGACCCACGAGACGCAGCGCTTCTTGGAGATACTATTTACCGACTGGAGAACGGAACCTTGAGAAAACAGAGAAAAAAATAATTAGTGCATGGCCAAGGCAACACCATTATGCACTTCAAATAATGAATACGCAGTGTTCGTCCGATCGTTATTCTCATCAAAACCAATGGTTCCGCTTGCGCCTTCATACGATGTTGATTTCAAGTAGGCTCGCACATCCTCAACACTTTCCCCTTTCTCTCGTAACGCTTGTGCGATCAGTTTCACTGCATCGTAAACGCCTGCACAAATATTTGTTTGCGCGCAATCGCTCCCATACTTTTGCTTGTACTTTGACAGCAATGCATTGAACGCAGGAGTTCTCTCAACCACGTAATCGGCGCCAATTGCCCCTTCAAGCGTTTGATTATATTTTGAAATCAGCGTAACTGCCTTAATCACGTTATCGTTCACGTACAATTGCGGCTTGAAATTCAGCTCTTGCAACTCCTTAAGCACCATATCTGCGCTCACGGTTGTTTGCGGACTGATAAACAATGCATCAACACCCGCGTTCTTGAGTTTTTGCAACTGAGTTCGAACGTCTGTGGCTCCCGAAGCAAATGACTCACTCATGACATTGATTCCTGAACCATTGAGCGGTCTTTCAATCCCTATTTTCAGCCCTTGTGCGTAATCCGTCTGCTCATAAATAATTCCTACGTTCTTGAACCCTGATTTTTTCAATTCGCTCCCGATCAACAACGCTTCCTTTGCATCAGAAGCCCAATTCCTAAACACATACTCAGACACGTTCGTAATTTTAGGGGTTGTCACGATTGTTCCCACGAGCAGCGCATCCTTTTGTTCAAGCAACGGCGCAATCGCAAGCACGGTCCCACTGCACGCAGCCGAAGTAAATATCTTGATCTTCTTTGCATCTGTTACTTGCTGAAAAATAGAAACGGCAGTCTTTGGATCGCATGCATGATCCTGAAAATCAATAATCAGCGGTCTTCCATTAATACCGCCTTCTGCGTTGATTTCGTCAAGCGCGAGCTGCGCTGATTTTTGCGCGGCCTCTCCATATGAGGAAAGCCCGCCGGTGAGCGGAAAGAGCGCACCGATTGTAATCGGCGTATTTGGCTGTGCCTGTTGCTCTGAACAGGAAGTGAGCAGGCCCAGTATTATAAAAACAAAAAATGCAGTTGTGATTCCTTTTTCGATTTTACGTTGTCTCTTCATAGTAACTATCGAAATACGCAAATATTTAAGTATTATCTCCCCCTTAGTGGGTTACTATGATTCCCGACCTCTTCACACGCATCGGCCTCACCCATGGAGAAATCTCAATCTACTTGGCCCTACTCAAACTCGGCGAAACCACCACTGGCCCTATCGGACGCGAAAGCAAAGTATCCAAATCAAAACTCTACGACATCCTCGATAAACTCATCACCAAAGGACTCGTTGGGTACATCATAAAAAACGATACGAAATATTTTGCGGCCAACGACCCCAAAATGATTCTTGACTTCATCGACAAAAAACAAGAAGAACTCACACAACTCAAAACCGAAACAACCAAAATCCTCCCCGAACTCCAACTCCAACAAAAAACTCTCGGACCCAAAAAAACCGCAGAAATCTACGAAGGAACCCACGGCGTCAAAGCCCTACGCGAAGAACTTATACGAACCCTCAAAAAAGGAGACGAACTCCTCGTCTTTGGCGCACCCCGCGTTGCAAACGAGCTATGGGAAGCATGGTTCTTAGACTTTCACAAACGACGAGAAGCACGAGGCGTAAGCATGCGCATCCTCTACAACAGCAACACCCGCGAATTCGGAGAACGCCGCAAACAATTCAAACACACCCAAGTCAAATACCTCCCCTCGAGCTTTTCCCACCCCAGCTGGATCGATGTGTACAACGACGCAGTTCTCTTCGTTATCATCCCAAGTGGCCAACCCTTTGCCATTGTTGTTCGCGACCCCGCACTCGCAGAAAGCTTCAAATCATACTTTGAATTGCTCTGGAAAATTTGCAAAGAATAAATCGATAAAAAAAAGGTGGACAGCTTAGCGGATTTCCCTCGTAACGAAGTACACACCACTACGGAAGCCGGTTTAACTGCTGGGTTCGAATGAGACCAGGTGGAACCCGGCTCCTCTGGCCGTCCACTATTGATTCCAAAGCACGCCTTTATAAACCTTTCTTATTTTTACTGCTCTATGCTTCCCGCATGCGCAAAAACAGAGGTGTGGAAAACACTCATCGACGACCTGTCAAACCGCTTGCACGTTCCCATCATCTGCGGACAAGCCATCTTTGGCAAACTCCCGTTCTTCCAAGAACTACGCAACCGCCAAAACGACACACCATATGCCAACGTCCCGGGAATCCACTACGAAACCATCTTGATCGCAGACTCCCCCATCATCGTCGGGCCCTTTCGCACAAGCGAACCCCACGCCCTTGACGAAGAACTCTCTGAAGCACGCACGAAACTCCCCGAATGGCAAGAACACTACCACGACCTCATCACCCACGCAATCAATTCTGCTGCAATCGCAGGAAAACTTGCCGCCATCCAACACGACAGCCTTGCGCGCGCAAAACTCCTCCTTGAATTCAACAAAGCAATTGCACATGCCAAAGACACCGACCACGCACTCACGAGCGCCGTCCAATTCATCGTTTCCAAATTCAAACTCGGCAACGCATTCATCTCTGCATACGGCAAACACGCACGCTACTTTGACCTCACCGAACCTGCAAAACAAGTCGAAGCACGCGTCATCGCACATTTACGCGGCACCAAATCAACGTGCACCATCCAAAACATCCAAACGGACTTTCTCCTCCAAGACATTAAAGACAAAGAAAAACTCCCCAAATGCATCATCGGCCTACCCCTTGAACACAACCGCGAAATCATCGGACACGCTCTCTTCACCGCCGAATTCCTCCCGCCCTTAGAAGGATTAAGCGAAGTCCTCTACGAACTCGTCAGTGTACTCTCGCGCCTTGCCGACTACGAAAAAGCACAAACCAGCGCGGTCACCGACCCCCTCACCGGCCTTCACAACCGCGCCGAACTCACCCAAAAAATCGACGCACTCATCACCGACCTCTCACGCAAAAACCAACCCATTAGCATCCTCATGATCGACGCGGACAACTTCAAAAAATTCAACGACACCAACGGCCACCCCGAAGGAGACAAGGTACTACGCATCATCGCAGAAATCATGAAAGCCCTCACGCCAAAAACCGCAACCTGCGCACGCTACGGCGGAGAAGAATTCATGATCGTTTTGCCCCAAACCACTCCACAATCCGCAAAAGAATTCGCCGAAACACTACGCCAAGAAATCGAAAAAATCTGCCCCCTCACTATCAGCTTAGGACTCATCACGTGCATGAACAGCTCAGCCTCGCGCGAAACCATGATCCGCGAAGCAGACGAAGCACTCTACCGCGCAAAGCACCTTGGAAAAAACAAAGTCATCGCGCGACTCATGCTTGATAAGACATTGGGAATTATTGACGCGTAACTATTTACTCGTCATAATCTCGATCACATCACGATGCTTAAGCAACGTGTCCCTGCCAATCTTTCTTCTTGATTTGACATCAACCGCTGCAACGAAGTTCTTCTGCAGGTCGGTATGAATCCTGCCCGCGAAGTCAAATGCGGTACTTCCCGGCGCAAGCAAAAAACAATCAGGCAAAATGTTGCCAAACTGATCACCCAATTTTCCAAGACCTCCCGGGAAAATTGCAATGTATTTCAACAAATCAAACACTGCCACGTCCAATGCCTTTTGCACCCCGGCCCCTCCCCACGCATCCAGCACGTTCTTTTGCATAAACTCAAGCGCTACACGCTGCTTGTCCGACACTTGCCCGATCATTTCGAACTTTGCGTCCCCCGGAACATACGAAATCAACTTCTTTTGCCCCGCCTCTTTAAGCGCAAGCTCACACTCCGCACTCACCGGCACAAAAACGTAATCAGGAAACAACTTCTTACACCGCTCCAAATGATCCTTTGCAGCCGGAATATCCATCTTATTCGCAACGATAAGCATCGGCTTTGTCTTCTTACGCACCCGCACGGCAAGCTCATGCAACTGCTCTTCTGACCACGCGCTTGGCTTTGCCGGATCCATCTTGAGCTCATTCACCGTCAACTTCACCAAACTCTCAGAAACCTTCAAACCAGAAAGCTGCTTTGCGAGCGCAGACACCGCGCCACCCTCATGCTCTGCCTGCCGCGCAAGCTTATCCCACCCCTTCTTGATAATCCCCAAAATCCACAAATCAAGCTCGATTTCGAGAAAACGAATATCAAACGCAGGATCACCATTCCCTACCGGCTCGCCCCGCTCATTCGTCGAACCACTCATGTCCACCACATGCAAAAACGCATCCGCCTGACGCAAATCATCCAAAAACTGATTCCCCATCCCCTTACCCTCATGCGCGCCCGGAACCAACCCCGCAACATCAAGCACTTCCACCGGAACAAAACGCGTCCCATTCACGCACATCCCAACCCGCGGGTTACACTGCACGCCCAGTTCCTTGTCTACGCACTGCACGCGCACAAAACCCACCCCATGATTAGGCTTAATCGTTGCAAACGGATAATTCGCGATCAAAATATCCGCGGATGTGAGTGCTTTGAAGAAGGTTGATTTTCCACAATTAGCTTTTCCTACTATTCCCACGAGCATATGAAGCATGCACAAAGACCTGCTTAAAAAGATTGTGTAATCGCGCGGTAACGATCAGCACCAAACTTTGCAATCCCAACCTTTCTTAGCTTTTGCTCCTTGACAAGACAGTTGACCAAATACCTAACGCCTTGCCTTGTCATGTGAATACGTTCCGTAAGTTCATTAATCGTCAAACAGTCCCTTTCCAAAATTCCGACAACGCGCGCCTTATTCCCAGGAGCGTTACGTAACGGTCGGCTTGATGAGTGCACGTAATTAGCAATAACCTTGCCCTTCCATCCCAAGTCCATCACTGGATACCTCTTCACCATATCAATATAATCACCCCAAAATTGTCGAACGCCACGTGAAAGAATGTACAACACTGCATAATCGTTAGATTCGTTTCGAACGGTTGAAGGATACGCTAGTTTATTGCATATGTATTGCAGTTGCTTAAGTGACCTAGCCAGAAATCCAGCGAGCGCCTAGAGTTGAGTTCTTTTTATCAGTTGGCGCGAGCGGACGACCTTTAGGTCGGGGATGAATGGCGCGTTTTTATAGTTTTTTGCTCACCACTTTC
>Ga0334722_10001479_pt1 | contig 29196 bp, 26 predicted proteins | sample C3_bottom_MG_FD_207210 | JGI IMG/M metagenome (GOLD analysis project Ga0334722, IMG submission 207210) | Sediment microbial communities from Yellowstone Lake, YNP, Wyoming, USA - C3_bottom | ecosystem: Environmental > Aquatic > Freshwater > Lake > Sediment | place: USA: Wyoming | collected... | reverse complement strand
GCGGTGTGACCATCCAGCTTGATGCCGGATTTGAACGAAAACCACCAAATGCAGTAACTGTTCAGCAGTGCCACAGATGCGCGAAAGAGGCCTTCGAATAGTACTACTGCTACATGAGCAGGCCGATGACAAAGCAGATGTGGTGCTGATGGGCAGTTACGATGCGGTGCGGGAGCTGATGGCCAAGGCAGCCATCGTCTTGGTCTCCCCCAAATTTGCCGAAAATATCGGCTCGGCAGCGAGAATCGCAGCAAACATGGGGATCGGGCAACTCATCCTCGTCTGCCGGGAAATGCCCGACCGCGAGAAAATGCTCCGACTCGCCACCGCCAAGGCGGCCCATCTCATCGACACTCTGGAACACCACCAGGAGCTGGGCGAGGCTCTGGCCCCTTTCGGCTGGGTGCTGGGCACCTCGGCCCGTCAAGGGAGAAAGCGAACCACGGTCAACAGCCCCAGGCAACTCATGGGCGAAATCCTGCCCCAGCTCAAAAACAACCGGATCGCCCTGCTCTTCGGCCCGGAAGACCGGGGGTTGGCCAACGAAGAGCTCCGCTACTGCAATCAGATCACCACCATCCCGACGGTGGATTTCTCCTCTCTCAACCTGGCCCAAGCCGTGGCCATCCTCTGTCACGAACTCCATTACAGCGTTCTGGACGCAGTAAGCCGCAACGCCTTCCCCAAAGCTGCTCCCCGCCAAGGAGACAAGCGGGAGCTGGAAGCCCTGTTCACCCATGTGGAAGAGGCGCTCCAGGCCATCGACTTTTTTAAAAAAGGGGATGATGATTACTGGATGAAGAACATCCGCCAGTTTCTGGGACGGATAGGCCTGAAGTCAAAAGAAATCAAAATCATCCGGGGGATCTGCCGACAGCTGCTCTGGCGCGAGGACCAGCGCCGCCAGGAACGCCCTTAACGGTTGCCCTTCCGCCCTGCATCAGAAGTTGCTATGGCGAGGCAATCATAGGTAAACCGGCCGTTTTGATAGGCAACCTTCCCCCGTTTGGCAACCCGCCATGCGCCAGCTTGAAATACCCCCTCGGTTTCGATCTTTTCCAGCAGTCCGACCGCAGCATCGAGGCTTTGCGCCAGGCCGGCGTGTTGGGTGAGCACGATGTGCTTGATGCCTGGGGCGCCGATCAAGGTCACCGGTTCTACAATCAGGCTCGAGAGATCCCCGGCGGGTAAAGCCTCCAGAGTTGGCCTGGCCTGGAGCCGTATCATCCTTGCCCGGCTGTCTGGCCCGACGGTTTCCTTGGTCGAAGTGATGAGGTCGAGCAGATGGTCACGGATTTCGTTCAGTTCCTTGGCCTTCCGCAAGCCCTCCGCCCCTGGGTAGACGGCCAAGGCCTTTGCCAGCAAGGAAACCTCACGCAGGTAATGATTGCGCTGATTCTCGGGCACCAGGTACATGGCAATGATGGAGACGGGGATGCCATCCGGGGCGCCGTAGTTGATTCCCTGCGGGCTCCAGCCGACAACGCAGATCAGGTCTTCGTCGAAGGGCATCCTGGCATCGGGGCAGGCCCAGCCCATGCCGAGCGCGGTTTGGCTGGTCTGTTCCTTGGACAGAATCAACCCGGCCACATCGGTCCCTGCCGGGAGCGACGGGATCGCCTCGATAATGTGAGCGAGAAACTGTAGGGCATCCATCTTATCGTTGTCGGGCAGCTCGATCAAGCGCCCTTCCTGCAAAGCATCCAGCAAGCTATCCATAGTTATTCACCTCCATAGCGATTGAAAAACCACGTTTTTACATAATGGGTCATAACCGAGTAGCACAGCAGGAAACCGGTAATCCACAGCCAGTACACCGGCGGCAAGGGCACCATGCCCAGCCCTTCCGCGAACGGCGAATACGGGAGCCACACGGCGGTGGCCATGATGACGAGCGTGGTCAGCGTCATGTGCAGGGAGGCTTGGCTGCCGAAAAAGGGAATCCGCTTGGTTCGGATGATATGCACGATCAAAGTCTGGGTCAAAAGGGATTCCACAAACCAGCCGGTCTGGAAGAGGCTGGCCAAGCCCTCCTTGGAGGCTGCCGCAACCGTGGGGTTGCTGAAGGCGCTGCAGCCGAAGAAAAACCACATCAACGCATAGGTGGCGTAGTCGAAAATGGAACTGATCGGCCCGATAAACATCATGAACCGCTTGATATTGGTGATGTCCCACTTCAGAGGTTTCGCGACCAGCTCCGGGTCCACATTGTCGGTGGGGATGCCGGTCTGCGAAAAATCATAGAGCAGGTTATTGACCAGGATCTGCACCGGCAGCATCGGCAGGAAGGGGAAGAGATAACTCGCGCCGATCACGCTGAACATATTGCCGAAGTTGGAGCTCGCCCCCATCCGGATATATTTGACGATGTTGGCAAAGACCCGCCGTCCTTCGATGATCCCCTCTTCAAGCACCAGGAGGCTCTTTTCCAGCAGGATGATATCCGCGGCTTCCTTGGCCACATCGACTGCGGAATCCACGGAGATGCCGACGTCGGCGGCCTTGAGGGCCGGGGCATCGTTGATACCGTCGCCCATGAAACCCACCACATGGCCGTTGCCGCGCAATTGCCGCACGATCTGTTCCTTCTGCGCCGGGCTGAGCTTGACGAAGACGTCCACCTCCTCGACCACCCGTTTGAAATCGAGATCGGACAGCGCGGCCAGTTCCGCGCCCGTGACAATCCTCTCCACCGTAAAGGATACGTCCCGGCAGACTTTGCGGGTGACCAAGGCGTTGTCGCCGGTGAGCACCTTGACCTTGACGCCGGCGTCCCGCAACTGGCCGATGGCCTCCAGAGCCGAGGGCTTGGGCGGGTCGTAGAAAGCGATGTAGCCCAGCAGGATCAGGTTGCGCTCGTCCGTGGTGGCAAAGGTGGTCTTTTCCCGGGGAAACTCCTGATAGGCCACCCCCAGCACGCGGAATCCGTCCTTGTTGAGACGGTCCACCTCCTCGAAGAGGTTGTCGCGAATCATGGGGATGAGGGGGAAGACCTCATCGCCGATCTGGTAGTGGCCGCAGCACTCGTAAATCTCCTCGACCGCACCCTTGCAGATCAAGACATGGTCATTTTCGTAATCCACCACCACCGACATACGACGCCGCTGAAAATCAAAGGGCAGCTCGTCCACCAGCTTGCAGTTGGCCTCGGCGTCCAGCACGGCGGAGTCGAGCACGGCCCGGTCGATCAGGCTGCGCAGACCTGTCTGGTAGTAGCTGTTCAGATAGACGTAGCTCAGAACATCTTCGCTGGTGTGCCCGGTGATGTCCAAATGCTGTTCGAGCACAACCCGATCCTGGGTAAGGGTGCCGGTTTTATCCGTGCACAGGATATCGATGGCTCCGAGGTTCTGGATGGAGGGCAGGCGTTTGACAATGACCTTCCGCTTGGCCATGGTCAGGGCGCCCTTGGCCAGATTCACGGTGACGATCATGGGCAGCATTTCCGGGGTGAGCCCCACGGCGATGGACAGGCCGAAGAGCAGGGCTTCGGTCCAGTTCCCCTTGGTCAGCCCGACAATGAAAAACACGGCAGAGACCATGACCACCATGAATTTGATCATGAGCCAGGTGAAGGAACGCACCCCGCGGTCGAAACTGGTCTCCTCGCGCTGACCGACAAGGCTTTCGGAGATTGCCCCAAAAGCGGTGCGCATCCCGGTGTTGATCACCAGGCCGTGCGCCGTGCCACTGGTGACGTTGGTGCCGTAAAAGCAGATGTTGGCCAATTCCGTGGCGTTTTGCCCGTGAAATGTTTCGGCGGCGGCGGACTTTTCCACAGCCATGGATTCGCCGGTCAGCGCCGATTCGCTAACAAAGAAATCCTTGGCCGTGAGCAACCGCAAGTCCGCCGGAACGATGGAGCCGGCCTGGAGCAGAACAATATCCCCGGGGACAATCTCCGAGATGGCAACCTCGGTTTTCTGGCCATTCCGGAGCACGATGCTGCGCGATTGCACCCGCTTGCCCAGCGTCTCCACGGCCCGCCCGGAACGGCGGTCCAGGATGTAGGACAGGCCGATGCTCAAAACGATCATGGCGCTGACGATAAACGTCGACTTGAGTTCGCCGATCGCCCCCGAGATGCCGGCGATCAGGAACAATTGGACGTTCAGGGGGTTGCGCAGGCGACGGAAGATATCAGCCCAGAATCCCAGACGCTCGGCGTAGGCCAGCTCGTTGGGGCCGTACTCGTCCAGACGGCGAGCCGCCTCTTCCGAGTCAAGTCCTTGGGCAGTGACGCCGAGTCTTGCCGGCGCTTCCTGTTGGGAGAGTACGCAAATCTCGATGAGTCCGCGTTCGTCGTGGTTAACAGCGCGAGTATTTTTGACGGGGGTTTTGGGGACCCCCTTGAGAAAGGCAGGGATTTTCATGGTTCACCTCATGAAGGCCGCACGGTAAGCAGGCGGCTGAAGGCGAACCGTCTTCAGATAAGCATGAGGAGGGAACGATTCGTCAAAACAGCCACGCAACTACAACAGCACGAGCCAGGGTCTTCGTCTTCGTTTTGAGCTACGGCTTGAGTCACAGTCGGACTACTACTGCCATCAGGGCTACTCATAATTCCTCCAAGATTTACCATCAAACAGGCGGACAGCTCCACCATTTACCTGGAAAGCTCATACCCTTTTATCAGGAATCTTTCAATCACAAAATCCTCATCCCCATGAACGAGGACATGTCATGGTGCGCGAGCGCTATTACACAAAAAAAGGCGACGAGGGTATCTTTCGCCGGAGTGAAAAATACCTTCGTCGCCTTGACTGGACGATTTTACAAGATCATCATTCAGTAGTTAAACCGGTGCTTGAAATTCAGCATCGCCGTGGCCACATACTCGGTGCCCAGCCCGTAGAGATTGACATCTTCATAGAGCGGAAGGCCATAGCTGCCGTTGAGGCTGAAGTTTCCGCCAAAGGCCGAAAGACAGCGCCAACTGGCAACACCGGTCAGCATGATTACCCGCCCGCCGCTGTTCTGGACCTTGACCCCGAAGTTCTCATTCTTGCCGGTATCGGTGGCGTCCAGCTCCAAGCCCAGCATCAGGTCGTAATTCGGGGTGTAATGCAGGGCCGCGCCAAGCTTGCCGACATCGCCGAACTTGTAATCATCCCCGTTTTCCCGGTTGACCAAATAGCTTGCTTCGCCATGCAGCCAGAAATCGCCGAAGCGGGCCGAACCCAGCAGACCGCCGCCGAGATCGACGCTGCCGGTTCCCAGTTGCAGCCCAGGCATGGTGCGGAAGGTGGTGTCAAAATCGCCGGTGGGCAGGGTCACATTGCCCATCAGGCTGACAAATTTGCTGTAATAATCATCCCGCCACAGATTATAGACCGCCTTCAGTTCAAGATCAGTGATCCCCTTGTGCTTGGTGACTCTCTCGGCGCTGAGGTTGCGCATGGTCGAGGTCATGATCTTGTCGAGATCGGAGATCTTGCCGGTAACCGACAACTGGTCCGTGATGGCATAATTGGCCATGAGCATGGGGCCAGAGGCCTCCATCTTCTTAAGAATCATCGGTGCAGTGGGGGTGATCCCGGCGGTGGCGGCCAAAAACTGCGCGGACGAGACCTTGCTCGAGCCCATCATCAAATCATCCTTGACCATGGCCATATAGCCAGCTCCCGCGCTCACCGAGCCCTTTGGCGGCGGCACCGCCGAGTTGACCCGGTTCGGCATGGTCATGCCCATGGGGGAGACCGCCAGCAAAGCCTGGGAAAAAGTCAATGCCTGTCCGCCATGTTCGGAGATGAATTTTTTCGCCCCGTCCTGATCGGCAAAGGCGATGATGTTGGGGATCATGTCCGGCACCAGATCGCTGCCGATGACATAGGTGGCCCCGGTCGCGGTAATCTCCTTGCCGCTCAGCCAGTCATGCACCAGCACCGAAGCAAAGGCCTCGACTCCGCCCGCGTCCGCGACCAGCCGCAGCATGTCGGCTCCGCCGCAGGTCTTTTCAACCCGGCCATCCTTGCTGGTGACAATGGCGCTCGTGCCCTGATATTGATCGATGTACATGCCGCACAGACGGCAGCCCTCACGCTCTCCAGCGTGCGCAGTCGAGGCCAGCATGACCGCCGCTGCCATCACCACTCCATATTTCTTTACCATGGCGCCCCTTTATTCTTTTTTGTTTGCAGGTGGAAAAAATTGAAGGGGCACCCTACCACAATGTGCCACGATACAAAATGCGGCAAATTGTCGCAGGCAACGGCGAGGGAAAAGCCTGATCTGTCAGGAAAAAAAGGAGGGGAACAACGAAGAAGGGAGGCAGCGTTTCGAAAACGCATTGAGAAAACAGGACAGCAATCTCTAGACACACAAACGCCCCTTTCCAGGGGCGTTTGATAAAATGGCGGTCGGAATGAGGCTCTTCCCGGACAACTCCGGGACAGACAGGAGGCGTTTTGTCTGCCCTTTTGTGCTGGGAGACAGGCAATCTCCTTGCGTTCTTGCCTGTAATGCTAACGGCTCATACTGTCCTGCCTTTCCGACCGCCCGGGAAACGGGGCGGAAACCCGCCCCGAAAAACTACACAATCCCATCAGCTCGCTCAGATTCCGGTTACGGCACCAAACCAGCTGGTAACAAGGGCGATGGGCCCACCCGCCGCGATAACTCCGGCAACGAGACAACTTACCGACCAAGCACCCACCAAACCAGCTGCCATTGCCCCCAAGCCGACTACTGCGCCCTGGATAATGTCGGTGCCGACTCCGTCTGTTACCAACGCGCTGCTTCTTGTTCTGGTCTTGACCATCTGTGTATTTTTCATATCCGGCCTCCTGAAAAAAAGTAGTGTTCTTAATTTCTAATATAATAATTTTCAGCGCCGGGTCAAGATATTTTTTTACATAAAATCAAATAGTTACATGTAAACCGTAGGGATAAGGATTGGCGCAAAAATTCAGGGGCAGGATATCCATAAGCACAATATTCAGCTGATCATGACAATGGAAATTTGCAAGACAAGACGGCGCTAGAGGCCTTGCAGGGGACAGGTGTCGCAGAGCGGGTTGGACTTCTTGCAGTATTCCTTGGCAAGACGGACCAACAGGGCGTGGTATTCGTTGAAGAGCTGGGCGTCGCCGGGCAGCTTGCCGAGGAACAGATCCTGGATATCCTCATAACCGGCATCTTCGGCAATGAGATCATGGCGGAACAGGATGCGGTAGGTGTAGGCATCCACCACGAACACCGGCTTACCTGCGGCATAGAGGGTGATGGAGTCGGCGGTTTCCGGGCCGATTCCCTTGGCGGCCAGCAGCTTTCCCCGGAGGGTGTGGGTGTCCTGGTCGAAAAAGGTCTCGAGATTCCCGCTGTCTTCACGGATGGCGGCAAAGAGGCCCTTGAGACGCTTGGCCTTCTGATTATAATACCCGGAAGGCCGAATTTTTTCAGCCAGCACCTCCAGAGGCAGGGCTTCCAGAGCATCAAAGGAGAGCAGACCTTCCTGGCGCAGGGACTCGATGACCATGCTCACATTACGCCAGCTGGTGTTCTGGGTCAGAACCGCGCCGAGCATGATCTCAAAGGGAGTTTCGCCGGGCCACCAGTGCTGGGGACCGAAATGCTCAAGAAGACGGGTATGGATTTCCTCAATCCGGTTGGTCACAGTTGTGGCGGCCTAAGATAAATCAATCGGAACGCATGAAAAGGAAATATACGGCAATGGCAATGGCCCCGATGAAGACCCCGGCCACGGGCAAGACCTTGCCCAGCTGGAGCTGGTTTCCCACCACAAGGCCCTCCATATAGCTGCTCCCGCTGAAAAGCCAGAGGCCAAAGCCAAGCCCGGTCAGAACCAGGGTGTTCGTCGCTTGCTTGTAGAGGTTGTAGCAGATAAAGGCGATGAAGGGGGCCAGAAACCAGACGTTGGTGAACAACGCCTTGGGGTCTACCTCGCGGAACTGTTGCGGCACATTGGTACTGTTGAGGAAATCGACAATCTGCCCCAGAAATCCTGTCATGCGGTGCGTCCTCCCTCTGTGGTGATGAGAAAATTATTTTTGCTGCCGATCCGGCGCGGTGGCTTGCTTGTACACCTTGATGGCGCAGTATGAGCCGCACATGCTACAGGCGTCGCCCTTGTAGGAACTCCCCTCCTCCCGGAAACGCCGGGCCTTGTCCGGGTCGATGGACAGCTCGATCTGGCCTTTCCAGTCCAGATTGTTGCGGCATTTGGCCATGGCAATGTCCTTGTCGATGGCGCCGGGCAGCCCCTTGGCGATGTCCGCCGCGTGGGCGGCGATACGGGAGGCCATAACCCCCTCGTGCACGTCCTCGGCGCTGGGCAGCTTGAGATGCTCCGCCGGTGTCACATAGCAAAGGAAATCGGCGCCTGCCGCACCGGCAATGGCCCCGCCGATGGCGCCGGTGATATGGTCGTAGCCTGGGGCGATGTCGGTGACCAGAGGGCCCAAAACATAAAAGGGCGCCCCGTGGCAGAGCTGCTTCTGGAGCAGGATATTGGCCTGAATCTGGTTGAGCGGCATGTGACCCGGCCCCTCGACCATCACCTGCACCCCGGCCTCCCAGGCCCGCTGGGTCAGCTCGCCCAGGTGAATCAGCTCCTGGATCTGACCCCGGTCGGTGGCGTCGGCCAGGCAGCCAGGCCGGATGCCGTCGCCCAGACTCAGGGTGACCTCGTGCTCCTTGAGGATGGCCAGCAGGTCATCAAAATGTTCATACATGGGGTTTTCTTTGTTGTTGTAGCTCATCCACTCAATGGTGAAGGAGCCGCCCCGACTGACCACGCCCATGAGCCGCGGATGGTTGCGGACCCGGTCCATGGTGCTTCTGGTGATGCCGGAATGGATGGTCATGAAGTCAACCCCGTCCCGGGCCTGCTGCTTGATCACCTTGAACATGTGATCCACCGTGACCTCGCCGATCTTGCGCTTCTGCTTCTCCACCACCTCGGCAATGCTCTGGTAGATGGGCACGGTTCCCAGAGGGATGGGACAACTTCCCAGGATCTCCCGACGGATGGCGTCCAGCTCGCCGCCCATGGACAGGTCCATCACCGTGTCGGCCCCGGCCTTGAGGCAAACGCAGAGCTTTTGCAGCTCCTGGCTCACCTCGGGATAATCCTTGGAAGAGCCGATATTGGCATTGACCTTGGTGGACAGGCCCTTGCCCACCGCCATGATCTTTTCAAACCGATGATTTTTGTTCTTGGGGATGCAGATCGTCCCGTTAGCCACTCCCTGCATCAGGGCCTGGACCGTGATATTCTCGTTTGCGGCACAATTTTCAAAAAGAGGGGTAAGCGTGCCCCTGATCGCATCTTCTCGAATACTCATCACAGATTCTCCAATAAAACCGGCGGCACAGTCCGCAGGGTGTTGACAGTAAAATTAAAGGAAGTTTAAGACGCAAAAACATACCAGCGGCCCCTGGAGAATGCAACGGAAATGTAGGGGGACACAGGGGTAAAACAGCTATAACACCCCGTGTTCATGGAGAATTTTCAGGCCGATGGCGATAAGAACGAGGCCGCCGGCAATCTCGGCCCGGGAACCCAGGCGCGAGGTCGCACCCAACAGACAGCCCAGCCGCAAACCCAGCGCGGTGAGTCCGGCGGCGACGAGACCGATGACCAGGGAGGGAAGCCAGACACTGATCCCTAACACGGCAAAACTCAGGCCCACGGCAAGAGAGTCGATACTGGTGGCAATCGAGAGGGTAAGAAGCATCCTCCCCCGGGTGGGGTCCGCTCCCGCCCCCTCTTCCTTTGCCTCCCGGATCGCCTCCCAGATCATCTTGCCCCCCACAAAGGCCAGCAGGCCAAAGGCGAGCCAATGGTCAAAGGCTTCGATCCACGAACGGACCGTGATCCCGCCCAGCCAGCCGAGGATGTTCATCCCGGCCTGAAAAAAACCGAAATGGAAGGCCAGACGGAACATCTGCCGAGGATTGACCTGGCACAGGCTGACCCCGGCGGCCAGGGCCACGGCAAAAGCGTCCACGGCCAGAGCCAGGGCAATGAGCAGAATTGTGGAAAATTCCATGGAATGGATACGCGGATATGATTTATGAAAGGAATGGTTCGGGGTTGCGCCGCCAATTGACCATTTTTCCCTGGGGCTGGCAAGAAAAAAGCCCGCGACAAAAAAAGAGCGGAATTCCCGCCAAGGTTTGGTATCATTAGCGCAAATAGTCAGGGCTTTTCGGACCTGGCCTCATAAAACCGCGGCGCCCCAAGAGGTTGTGAAAATGATTAAGATAATGCTGGTCGATGACCACGAGATGGTCAGAACGGGCCTGAAGTCACTGCTGGAAACCCAGCCTGATTTTCAGGTGGTCGGCGAGGCCGGAAATGGGATTGAGGCCTTGAGCAAGGTTGCCGAGATTGCTCCGGATGTGGTGGTGATGGATATCAGCATGCCGCTGATGGACGGTCTTGAGGCAACCAAGAAACTTGTCGAACTGCGTCCGGATTGCCTTATCCTCGCCTTGACGGTGCATGAGGACAAACAGTATTTCTTCCAGATGCTCCAGGCCGGGGCCAAGGGTTATCTCACCAAGGAGGCTGCTGCCGACGAACTGGTGGCCGCCATCCGTTCCGTGGCCGCCGGCAATGTCTATCTGCTGCCAGCCCTGGCCCGCTGGCTTCTCGATGATTACAACGAGCTGGCCAGCCAGTCCCAGGTTTCCTCACATGGCACGGACCACACCGGCCTGGACGCCCTAACCATGCGGGAGCGTGAGGTGCTGGAGCTGGTGGCCGAAGGCAACACCACCCCACGGATCGGGGAAATCCTCACCTTAAGTCCAAAGACCATCTCCCGGCACCGGGAACGGATCATGAACAAACTCAATCTGCATTCCACTGCGGAGCTGGTAAAATTCGCCATCCGAACCGGCCTGGTAAAAGCGGGCTGAATCTTTAGGGCTCGCTCCCTTCGTCACCCCCCTCTGTTTCCGGCCCAGCACCCCGGCAACAGCACCCTCCCTTTTTCCCCCGCCCCATGCACCGCTGGCAGCGGTCATCACTGCACATCTGACAGGAAAAACAGTCCGGACAGGGATGTTTTTGCCGACGGCCCGGCTTTTTTTCGGGAATATAGACCTTGCCTGTTCCATCGGGGAGATCGACAAATGGCATTCTGGCTCTCCTTGCCCTTGCCTGCCGGAAAAACGCGGACAGCGACGCGCCGTTAGCCGTTTGCGGCTTGCGGCTCACCGCTCTCAATGGGCAGACTCGGATCCCTGGCCCATTCATTCCAGGAGGCAAAATAAACCCGCAGCCTGGTGAAACCGGCGAGCTTCAGGGCCACATAGGTATTGGCCGCCCGCGAACCCTTGAAACAGAAGATGATGATGTCGCTGTCCGGATAAATCTGCTGACTGGCGCACAGGGCCCGGATTTCATGGGCGGGCCGGAAGGCCGGGATCGCTTCCCTGCTCATAAAACTGTACCACTCAATCCACCTTGCTCCGGGAATCCTCCCCCGCCGGGGGGCAAAGTCGAAGCCGTAGGGGGAGGAAGTCTGGCCCAGCCATTCGTTGGCATCCCGGTTGTCGAGGAGAATGGTTTTTGCGTCGCCCATGGCCTTAAGAACATCTTCCCTGGTGGCCATCAGGGCGTGTTTTGGTTGGGGGAGAAACCGGCTGGGGCTAGGCGACGTATCACCGGTTTCTTCGGGCAGCCCGTACTGCTGCCAGGCCCAGAAGCCGCCGTCAAGAATGCCGCAATCCCGGTGGCCGAGATAGCAGGCCAGCCAGTAGCCCCGACAGGAAGCGCCATAACGGGTGTCAAAGCTGTCTTCGTAAAAAACGACCTTCCGGTCATGGGAGACGCCAACGCGGGAAAAACTCGCGGCAAAGGTGTGGCGCAATGCGGCCAGTCCTTCCGGGCTGCTCTCACTTAAAAAGGAAAAAATCTCCGGCAGATTCACTGCCCCGGGGATATGCCCCCCGGCAAAGGTATCCTGATCGCGGATATCCACCAGCAGCACCGAGCCCTGATCAAGCAACGCCTGGGTTTCATGGAGGGTGTAGAGAATTTTTTCCGTCATGATTGCCTATCCAGAAGTGAAAAAGAAAATCGCACTACTCCGCCTGAATACTTATTATAAGAGCTTCGCGCAGGGATCGCCCGGAAAAACTCTCCTACCCGCTCTCTTCTTGCCCCTTGCCTCTTTTTGCTTTTTTTCCGAACTTGTCGAAACATTTTTCTTCATCTATATTGAAACGAGGAGGTGGCACAATGGCTCTTGATCCACAGATGAAAATCTTACTCGTTGAAGACGCCGGGACCATGCGCAAAATGGAAGCCCGGATTCTCGGCCAGGTCGGTTTCACCAACATCATCGAGGCGGTGGACGGCAACGATGCCAAGGAAAAACTTGCCGCCGAAGCGGACATTGCCCTGGTCATCAGCGATTGGTCCATGCCCAACTGCGACGGCCTCCAACTGTTGCAATGGATGCGCGAGCAAGACGCCTTCAGGAACCTCCCCTTTCTCATGGCCACCGGCCACGGCGACAAGGCCTATGTGGCCAAGGCCAAGGAGGCCGGAGCCAACGGCGTGGTGGCCAAGCCCTTTACCCCGGACGAACTCAAGGTCCTCATCGAGGAGATCTTTGGCCTGAAAAAAACGGTTGCTCCCAAAAAGGAAGAAGGCCCCAAGATCAGCGCCGAGGGCAAGGTCAAGCTCAAGATGGCCCATATCCAGATCACCGACCACCTGGCCCTGGGCGTGCTCAAGCATCAGGTGACCGCGGGCCAGAAGGCTCCGAAGCATTTCAGTCTCGACACCCTGTGCATGCCGGGCTGGAATCCGGTGCAAAACGCCCTGGAAAACGGCGAGGTGGACGGAGCCTTTATCCTGGCGCCCATGGCCATGGATCTGTTCAGCTACGGGGTGCCCATCAAGCTGGTGCTTTTCGCCCACCGCAACGGCAGCATCTGCGTGCGCAACAAAACCGGCAAGTATGTCAAGCCGTACCAGCAGTTCTTCAAGCACAAGACCTTCTATATCCCCCACAAGATGTCGGTCCACAACATGCTCGCCCACATGTACTTCACCCAGATGGGCTTGCGGCCAGGGGTGGTGGGCAAGGAAGCGGTCAACGTCCTCTTCGACGTGGTGCCGCCGGTGGCCATGCCGGAATTTTTAAAGGAAAACCATGAAGCCAGCGGTTTTCTGGTGGCCGAACCCATCGGCTCGCGGGCCATTACCGCAGGCATTGCCGAGCGCCAGTTCCTCTCCAGCGAAGTCTGGCAGGATCACCCCTGCTGCGTCGTGGTCTTCCGGGAAGAGATTCTCAAGAAATACCCGGAAGCGGTGCAGGAATTCACCACCATGCTGGTGGAATCCGGCATCTATATCCGGGATCATGTGGACGAAGCGGCGGAAATCGCCGTGGCCTTTCTCGACCCGGAGAAAAAAATCGGCCTCGAACCCGCCCTGCTCCGTAACGTGCTTTCCGACCCCCAGGGAATCACCACGGACAACCTTTATCCGGTAAGCGAGGATCTGGAGGCCATCCAGGATTACATGACCACCAAGATGGAGATCGGACGGCGCATCGATCTTGCCGAGTTTGTCGACACCCGCTTTGCCGATATTGCCTGCAAGAGTTTGCCGACTGCGGCGGGAGCAGAACAGGGCGCGGCCCGGCCACGGGGTGCAGCCAAAAAGCTGGGCATCGACCAGGCCCTTGCCTCCCGAGAAGGAAAATATCTTATCTTCACTCTGGGCAACGAACGCTACGGCCTCGGCATCCTCGATGTCCGGGAAATCATCGGCCTGATGACCGTCCACGAGTTGCCGCAGATGCCGCCTTTTTTCAAGGGGGTCATCAACCTGCGGGACAAGATCATCCCGGTCATGGACATGCGGGGCAAGTTCGGCATGGAAAGCGCGGAGTACGATGCCCGCACCTGCATTATCGTGGTGGAGGTTTCCGGTCTCACCGGTTCCCGGCTCATCGGCATCATTGTCGACGCGGTGTCCGAGGTGGTCTTCATCAAGGAGCAGGATGTGGAAGATCCCCCAAAATTCGGCAGCGTGGTTGACAGCCAATGCCTGCTGGGTATGGCAAAACTCGCCGAAGGCGTGACCATTCTCTTGGACATTGACCGTCTCATGCATGCTCAGGAAGTGGTGCTGATCGGCGAAGCCGCCTAAGAGAGGCTGGCACAGAGAGGTGCGCCTTTACTGGCCTTCGGCAAGCAGCGTGAGCGGCGACGGTTTATGATAATTGCTTTGATGGAACGATCTACTAAAGACTGAACACCGCTGCGGCATCCCGATATTTGTCAACAAACTCTTCGATAATCAGGCGCATGTTGCTTTCAAAATTCGGCACCTCAGGCAGTTCCTCTTTCATGCTCTCGTAGGCCAGCACGTCAAAAAAGAAATCCCCAGAACTGCCCGCCGCCTCGTATTCGGTAAGATGCACCAGCCGATTGGCCAGATAGATGATTTTGGCTCCCAGCCTTTTTGACTGGGCCTGGCTCATGTCGTGGTGCAGACCAACCGGAACGCAAACCGCCTCCGGCAGGCCCCATTTCCCCAGCAAGGCCATGCCCACCTCGGCATGATCCGTATGCAGCAGACTGCGTTCCACAGCCAGCAGATCCGTCTGCGCGGCGGCGTTTTCATCCCGGTTGTAGCTCTCCACCTGCAAGGGCCGATCAAGAATCACCTTGCCCACGTCATGAAGCAGGCCTGCGGTGTAGATGGCGGCGGTGTCCCTGGCCTTGGCGTAACGGGCAATGATATTTGCCAGGATGGCAACGGCGAAGGAGTGGCGCCAAAGCTCACCCCGGCCCAGGGCATAGGCTTCCTGGGGTAAACGGAGCAACCCGACCGAAGCGCTGGTGATGGAGATGATCTTGACCGCGTCCACCCCCATGCGGACGATGATGTCCTTGACCGAGGTGATTTTTTTCATGTGGCCAAAGTAGGCGGAATTGGCCATGTGCAGCATGTTGGCGGTGAGCCCCGGATCCTGCTCTATTTTTTCCGACAACAAAGGAATGGAACAATCCGCCGCATGGGCCATGGACAGCACGTCCAACGCCACCTCCGGACATGGAGCTATCTTTTCGACATCCCTGACATACTCTGCGGCTACATCCATCATCGCTCCCGGTTCAAAAAATCTGGGTCGGCCCATGAAGGGCGGATGAAAACGATACTAACGGTGCGATTATCACATATCCGGATGCAGTTGTAAATATTTGCCGCAGCTTGACAGAGCCTTGGGGATGATTATTTTTGACGCAACTTGCCGTTTTCGGCAGAAAAAACCATTCCGGGCAACGGGCACAAGCGCCGGCAACGCCCCAAAGAATCCATTTCAGAGAGAGAAACAATGAGTCCCGAAAAAACCGCCCCCCAGACAGAGACCAAGGAATTTCAGGCCGAAGTAAAAAAGATGCTCGATATCGTAATCCATTCCCTCTACACGGAAAAAGAGATCTTCTTACGCGAATTGATCTCCAACGCCGCGGACGCCCTGGAAAAATTCCGGCACCAGAGCGTGGTGGAGCAGGAGGTTTTCGACAGCCATGTGCCTTTGGAAATCGCCATCGAGTTTGACGAGAAGGCAAACACCCTCACCATCACCGATTCCGGCATCGGCATGGACCGGGGCGAGCTGGAGGCCAACTTGGGCACCATCGCCCATTCCGGCTCCAAGACCTTTTTCAGCAAGCTTTCCGAAACCGACCGGAAGGACGTTAACCTGATCGGCCAATTCGGCGTGGGTTTTTATGCCGCCTTCATGGTGGCCAAAAAGGTCAGCGTCAAATCGCGTTCCTTCCGCATGGATGACATGGGCCACGAATGGATCTCCGACGGCGGCGGCACCTTCACCATCGCCATGTGCCCCGGCATCCGGCGCGGTACCAGCATCGTTTTAGAACTCACCGACGAGGCCAAGGAGTATGCCAACGAGGCTACCATCCGGCGGATCATCAAGCAGTATTCCAGCTTTGTCCCCTTCCCCATCAAGCTCAAGGGCGAAGCAATCAATACAGTGCAGGCCATCTGGACCCTGGGCAAAAGCGAGATCACCGAGGACGCCTACACCGAGTTTTACAAATTCATCGCCAACGCCTTTGACGAGCCCCTGGCCCGGCTCCACTTTTCTGCGGACGCCCCCCTGGCCATCAAGACTCTGCTCTTCATCCCCAAGGAGAATTTCGAGACCATGGGGTTTGGCCGCATGGAGCCGGGGGTCAATCTCTACTGCCAGCGGGTGCTGATCGAGCAGCACAGCAAGACCATCCTTCCGGAATGGCTGCGCTTCCTGCGCGGGGTCATCGACAGCGAGGATCTGCCGCTCAACATCTCCCGCCAGGCCTTGCAGGACAGCGCCCTGGTCGCCAAGATCAACAAGGTGGTGACCAAGCGGGTGCTCAAATTCCTGGAGGAGCTAGCCAAAAGCGAGCCGGAGAAGTACACGGAGTTCTGGAAAAACTTCGGCATGTTCATCAAGGAAGGGGTTATCTCGGATTTTGCCTACCGCGAGGAGGCGGCCAAACTCCTGCGTTTCGAGTCCTCCAAAACCGAGGATGGAGTCTTCACCTCCCTGGCCGAGTACGTGGAACGCATGCCCGAGGGGCAAAAGGAGATTTTCTATATCAACGGCCCCAGCCGCGAGGCCATTGAAAACGGCCCCTACATCGAGGCCTTCAAAAAGCGCAATATCGAGGTGATCTACACCCTGGAACCCATCGATGATTTCGCCATGAGCCACCTCAGCATGTTTGACGAGAAAAAGCTGGTCTCCGCCGACCGCGGCGACCTCGATCTTCCCGAGGCCCCGACGGAAACCGCAGCGGACAAGGCAAAAGCCCAAAGCGAGGCCATGGACGCGAAGGAGTCCGAAACACTTACCGCTTGGATGAAGGAGGTGCTGGGCGAGCAGGTGAAAGATGTCATCGCCTCAAAACGCCTCACCGACAGCCCGGCCATGGTCGTCAACCCCGACGGCTTTGTCACCAGCAGCATGGAACGGATCATGCGCGCCTCGGGTCAGGGACTCCAGCAGTTTGGCGGCAAGAACCTTGAGATCAACACCACCCATCCCCTGATCAAGGGCCTGGCTGAGCTGAAAAAGAAGGATGCCGAGGTGGCCAAAAGCGTGGTGGAGCAGATCTTCGATAACGCCATGATCCAGGCCGGCCTCATGGTGGAGCCCAGGAATATGGTGGCGCGGAGCTACAGAATTTTAGAGCAGCTGGTGGGGAAATAAGGAACAAAACTGAAGGAGCAAGGGACGTAAAATCCCTTGCTCCTTACCCTTAAGGCTTGCGCTAGTAGTGATAACGAAGCTGGGCGATGAGCAGGGCGTCTTCCGCCATCTTGTAGACCATGCGGTGCTCATCGTTGATGCGACGTGACCAGTAACCGGCCAAACCGTGCCGGAGCGGTTCGGGCTTGCCGATGCCCTGGAAAGGCTGGCGCTGAATTTCCTTGATCAGGGCGTTGATGCGCAAGAGCATCTTCCGGTCGGTCTGCTGCCAGTACAGATAATCTTCCCAACCGTGTTCGGAAAAGATAAGCCTCACCCGGCAAGTTCCCTTTCCGTGCCCTTGCCGCCTTCCAGTTCCGCAATCGACTCCAGCAGCCGCTTGGCGCTCTTCGGGCTACGCAGCAGATAGGCGGTTTCCTCAAGGGATTTGTAATCCGCCAGCGAGAGCATCACCACGGCGTTCTCGTTCTTGCGGGTGATGATCACCGGCTCATGATCCGCACAGACCTGCTTCATGGTCTGCGCCAGATTGCTGCGGGCCGCGGTATAGGTAATGCTGTTCATCATGCACCTCCAATATGTACAGGATATTGTACAAGACAAGAAGGTGGCTGTCAACTGTCCGCAAGAAGATGGGAGACGCGCACCGTCTCCTTTGGACTCTCATTCAACAATTAAACAATGTCCCCTTTTTTTCTGCAGGTGGAAATGATTGGACATAAACGCCCAAGCAAGGCATTCGATGCCGGTTTCGGAGAGAAATCTGGAGAGGCGCTCCAAAAATAAGTGGCGAGCATCGTCATCGAGGAAAATATCCCGTCGTTCGATGCCGCGAACGATAACGTGCTGCAACAACCCAGGAATATCTTAACTGTACACAGCATAAGCGGAACAAAAAGATGGAACCGAGTTAATCAACAAATCAACAACGTCCCCCCTTCATCCATTCGTCCTAACAACGTTCTCCTTCATACTTTCACCCTCCAACGGTAGATTTCTGGACGATTATGCGTCCAAAAAAATATTTTATTTTTATTGCGCAAAAAATATTGCAGGGGTAATTTATTTTTTCGTTGGGTATAAAATCAGGTTTTATTGGGGAATGATGCGTATTTTTCCGCTGTGAGAAATGAGGTCGATTCTGCCCCGCCATCATAGTTGCCAAGAGATACGGCGATGAGGAGCAGGTGGAGCAGCAAAAAACCAGATAGCGAGTGAATTTCGCACCTTCTAAACTAACGGATGAAAGTCATGCTTTTCAACTATTCAACAAAATTTCTCGCACAGATTCCCGAGAGGGACCATTATTTTTACAGTTAAAACAAAACAACATTTTTTCATTTTTTTTGTGTTTGCATAACAAGGGGAAAGATAAAAAGGATGCGACAAAAAAGAAGGAGGTGATGAAAAAAGATTCTGCATCAAAAAACCAATCGTTCATTATTCACAGTGAAAAGACTTGAATAATAAACTCATGCTTTCCCATCAGAGAAAGCATAAAAAAAAAGAGGGATGGAAAAAATGAAAAAAATTTATTCACTGTCATTTGCCGCCGCACTGGTATTGGGTGTTGGCGCGTACGCACACACCGCCGATGCGGGCAAACCGCCGCCAACAACCACCGGCCCTGAATGGATTATCATGGCCAGCAATGACCTCGGCATGCACTGCGCCTGCCCGACGTCCCAGTATTTTCTCCTGCTGCCGCCTTTCAATACCCTGCGGGCCCAGGTAATCAAAAGAGACATCAATATGGTCAAGACCGGCACCCCGACGGTGGTAGCCGATAGTACCATTAGAGTGCAATACAATATCGTGGAAAACACCGATGCCAATCTGGCGACTGATCCTTATTTCAAGACCTGGATGGATTCCGCGCCGTATCTGTTCCCGGGCTTTGTTCCGGCGCCCGGCGGCGTTATCATGGGCATAGCCGGCAAGGGGCTGCATGGCACCATGGACGCCCAGCCCTTAGGCTGGTACGAGGCTAAAGGCATCCCGGCATTTCCGGATGTGAGCAGCAATTCGACAACCGCGCAAAAAATAATGATCGACCCGCTGGGCGGCCCGAACCGCAATCCGTATCTCACCGGCAATGTCAAGGTGTATAGCACTGCCACCGGCGCCCTGCTGGCTGAGACCAATAACACGGTGCCGGTAGCCTTCGGCGGTTGCTGCACCTGTCATCTCCCCATGGCCAACAACGATGCATTGGCCTCCTTTAAGTTAATGGGCTCACTGCATAAAGCGAGCAGCGGTATCGACTTTGCCGATCCGGCCGTGATTGATCTGAACCATGACGGCCTCCCCGGACCGATCCGTTGTTCACAGTGCCATGTTGACGCAGCCATGGGCGAGACCGTGGCTCCGGGCTATCCCGGTCTGCCCACCTCTAAGTATACCTTTTCCGATGTGCTGCACAGATGGCATGTGCAAAATCCCAAAGTACTGGCCATGGATCCTAACTTGGCGACCAACTGCTATAAATGCCATCCTGGCAACGGCGTCAACTGCTACCGCGACCACCACACCAACAAGTTGATCGGTTCCGGGCCGAATCAACATCTTGTCTGGTGTACCGACTGCCATGGCGACCTGAACCAGCGTGTAGCCCAAGGTCAATTGCTCGATCCGTGGTCTAAAAACACCTTGCCGACCTGCACGAAATGTCACAGCAACACCGGCGAGAACGCTATACTCCCAGCCTTTGGCGGTTCTTTCCTGAAGAGCATGGCTCACAAAAACGACAAGATCTTGTGTTCCACCTGCCACGGCTCGCCGCACGGACTCAATCCGTCAACGCTTGCCAAGGACAACGTCCAGAATCTGGCGTTGCAGAATGACTCGCGGGCAATCGGCGTTTGCAACACCTGTCATGTTGGCAAAAGCAGCAGCTACGGCACACCGCTGCACTAAGCCGGACTTGTTTTAAAGTTCTGCTGAGGTAAATTGTAGGAGGAGGGGGAGTGGTCCCCCTCCTCCTTTTTGATGCAGGATGAAAAAATCGATGTAAATTGATACGATAATTTAGAAACGTCAGGTTTTTTGCTCCGGGAAATTCATACAAAAGAAAGGCCGCCATGAAAAAATATCATTCACGAATAGCTTTTGCCCTGTTGTTCCTGCTCTTGTTTTTTTCTGTTGCGAGCGCCAAAGAAGGCGCAAAGGAAATAAATAAAATCGACTTGAAAAGCACAACCGATTTTATGAAAAGCTTGGACGGGAGAGAAACATTTCCGGATTCTGTAACATTTGCCTATTATTATGCCTATTCCCTCTCTGCTCTTGGAGAAAAAATTCCTGCCACAGCAGAGAAAAAAATCGTTGATTTCCTTAAACGCTGTCAGACAAAAAATGGCGGATTCACCTCTGAGCCGGCCAACGGTGCAGAGCCCAATATAATCTTCACCTACTATGCCATTAAAACGCTCAGCTTTCTTGGAACCCTGGATGCGATTGACAAAGAAAAAGCGACAAGCTATGTGTTGGGGCTTGCTCAAAAAGATGGCGGTTTTTTTGCAAACGACGCTCAATCGGGAAGGGCAACAAGCCTGCAAATGACCTTTTACGGAGTACAGAGTTTGCAGATGCTGAAAGAACTTAAAAAGCTGGATGCACAGAAAACCATTGCGTTCATCAACGGCTACACGAGTAAGGATGGCAAGGGTTTCAGCCTGTTACGAAAAGATGATGCAGGCCCAATGGGAAGCAATGTGAAAGAAGATGCCGCTCCCGAATCAACCAAAATGGCAGTCAAGGCCCTTGATGTTCTTGGAGGGTTAACCGACACTACCAAAACAGCCGTTGTGGCTTATCTTAAAAGCACCCGCTATTCCGGCCTGATCAAAAACAAACAATACCCGACACTTCCGCAGTTAAGCGAAATGGCGGATGTTCTGGACACCTTGTCGTACCTGAAGGCTGTAAACCAGGTCAACACCGCAAAAATATATAAGTTTGTGGAATCCCTCTACATTGGCGAGAATGGCGGCTTCGGCCCCAGCCCCGGGCTGGGAACCACGCCGCCAAGCACATTTGACGGCATTGTCTGCCTTGCAAAACTAGGAAAAATTAAAGATCCTGAAGCCAAGCTGCAAAAATAAAGAAGAGTGGCTGTCGCGCTTCTTCCTTGGCAACGATCAAAAATCTCGAACCAAATTGGTGTGAGTAAAACGGGTGAACCTCCATCTTCCCTCGTTTTACTCACATTTTCAGTTATCCTTCTCCCGCTTATCCTCCAGCGTTTCCCTGGCGGCGGCTGATGGCCGCGCCGCCGCTACCGCCGCAGGTTGCTTCACATCAAGCCCCTGGCGGAGTCCCTGCATCTTTTCCTGAAACTTCTTGATGTACTGCTCCAGCACATCGTCGGATTCGATCACATAGGGGGTGATCATCACCAAGAGCTCGGTCTTGGCGTTGCTCTTTTTGCCGTACTTAAACAACCAACCCAACCCCGGAATATCGCCCAGCAGCGGAATTTTGTTTTCCTGATTCGTGGCGCCTTTCTTGATCAAACCACCCATCATGATGGACTGGCCATTCTTCACCGCCAGTTTGGTCTTGAGCTCCCTGGTTGAGATGATCGGCGATTGAGTTCCGCCCAGGGTGTTTGTGTTGGCCGCGCTCACCTGCTGGTCGATGTCGAGGATAATCAGCCCGTCGTAGTTGATCCTGGGCCTGACCTTGAGCAGGGTGCCGGTATCCTTGTACTGGACGGTGGAGGTCTGGAAAAAATTCGTTGTATCCGCTGGATTTATTGGCGCGGACTGCGAGGTGAGAATGGGCACCTGGTCGCCCACATTGACAAAGGCCTCTTCGTTGTTCAGCACCAAAATCTGGGGGGAAGAAAGCAGGGAAACATCTGTTTGCGCGGCTATGGCGTTGAGCAGCCCGACAAGATCCCCGGAGCTATTAAAAACCGAATAGGCAAAGCCAGCTGCTTTGTCAGTCCCTATTGCTTTCAATCCAGAGATGGCCCCTGTCGCCGAGGTGAAACCTGAGGCTGCGGTGGAACCTGTGCCTGTGGAAAAATACTGGGTGTATTTCGAGCCGTTAATGTTGAGCTTGTTGTTTTTCAAGGCCCACTCGATGCCGAATTCCCAGGAATCATCCAAAGTCACCTCGGCCACCATCACCTCGATGAGTACCTGGCGGGGCAGATTGTCCAGCCGTTCCAGCATTTTGAGCAGGCGGAGATAGTCCGCCCTCTCCGCCCGGATCAAAATGATATTGCGGGCATCGTCGGCCAACAGGCTTGGCTCGCCGCCAAACTGCAGGCTGGTGGCGTTTTTCCCGCTCCGCTTGCCAGTGCCTGTCCGCGACGAGCCGGTCTTGCCAAGAGATTCCGACTTGCTCGGCGTGTCAAACCCGGTGTCCGTCTTCAACCCTGATGAGGGTGCCTGCCCGGTCAAGCTCTTGGCTTGGGTGTCGCCGGTTCCGCCGGACGCAGCGGCGGATTTGTTGAACCCCGTGCCGGTGTCCGACTCAAGGCCTGTTTTCATCTTCTTCCCGGCTGTCGGAGGCTCCTCCCCGGAGATAAAGGCGTTTACCAAAGCCGCCAATTCCGAAGCCACCGAGTTGCGCACGTTATAGAAATAAACAGGCTCCCGGCCCTCGGCGGGCACGACATCCAACTCTCTGACCCAGCGGTCGGTGCTGTCCAGCAGCTGCTCGCTCTTGCTGATCAGGAGCAGGGAATTGACCCGCTCCAGGGCGATGATGGAAACCGACTCATGCTCCTTGGGGTTCACCGAAAGAGCGGTGAGGATTTCCTGCAACTCATCCCGCAGGGTAAAGAGCGGCGCGTTCTCCACCCGGACCATCCGAACCTTGAGCGCTGCAAGCGGCGAGACGTCAAGGCGGGAAAGCACGCTCACGATATCCAGCACCTTGCTTTCAAAATCACTGACGATAAGGGTGTTCTGACTGGCGAGATTGTAGATGGAGCCGACCTCGGAGAGATACGGGTCCACAAGTTTCTGGGCCTCGGCCGAAGCAAGATGCGCCACCGGGATGATCTGCACCACCAGGCGGGAAGAAGCCTTGAGGGAGCCGGACTCACCCGGTCCGTATATCTGCTGGGGCACCCCGCCCTTGGAGGGATGGATGGAGTAATAATCGCCTTCGTTGCGCACATCCAGCCCGTTGATGTGCAGAATTTTCTGGAAAACCCCGAACAACTGGTCCTTGCCGATCTTCTGGCCGGAGCGGATATTGACGGTGCCCTTGACCTTGGGATCGACGATGTAATTAATGCCAAGGGTTTCGGAAATGACCTGGATGAATTCGTAGACATCGGCATTGTCAAAGTTGAGCAGTATCCCGTCCGCAGCCTCGGCCTTTTGCGGCGTTACCCCGGCTTGATCCTTTTTCATCTCAAATGCCGGGACTGCGGAAACGCTCATATCCTTGATCCGCGGCTGTGCGGCGGCGCCTTCCTTGCCCGTCTCCTCCTGCGCCTGATCTTTTGCCGGACCTCTCACGATCTGGTCGTTGATTTCCTTGAGATCAACCCAGGGCCGGGTGGCAGGAGGACTGCAGCCCTGACCAAAGAGGAGCAACAGGAGAACAAGCAGGATATGACTCTGACGAGGCTTCATGGACGGATTCCCTTTTTGGCTCTGGAGGTTATCATCATGAGGGTGGCGGCTCCGGGCGCTTGCGCAACGGGTATTTCCGCAGTTCCTCGTCGCTCGGCGGAGGCTGCGACTGAGGCTTAAGCTGTTTTCTCCGCGGTGCATTCTGCTTTGGCGCAGGGGTCGGTGGTGTGTCTGGCACATAGCCCTGTATGCCTGGTTTATGGCCCGGTATGCCTGGTGGAGGATCCTGTGCAGCGGGTGTACGGCTCGGCATAACCGGAGGGGGCGCCTGCTGCCCACTCTGCTCACGGCTGGACATGGGGCTCGGAGCAACACCCCGATCTTTTGCTTTATCGTATAATAATTTCGTTATCTTTTGACCATCCTTGCTGAAGACAATTTTTTCCGGCAGAATCTCCGTGACCTTGTAGCCGTTCACCGTATCGCCGACCGCAACCCGCAAAAAGCCTTGTTTCTGATTCGCGGCAGCGCCACCGGAACTATCCGCTTGGCCTCCCAACGCATAACTGAGCAAAGCCCTGGGATTGGTAGCGGTGATAATGGAGCCGCTGTAATGAATCTTGTCTATCGTCACGTTTGCGGCTTTCTGCGCCTGTCCGTTTTTCCCGCCTCCGGCGGCAAGACTGCGCTCGGCATTAAAGAGATAGCCCTCATTGAGATCAGGCAAGGCGCCAAGGGGCGTCGGTTGCAGACTCAGGCTTTCCCCAGGCCTTGCGGCCAGGGGCCGGGCCACTTTTTTCTTCGTGGCCGCAAGGCTGTGCAGCGGGTCATCCCGCCAGACCGAGACCAGCCCCCAGGCCTGAGCCAACAGCGCCAGCAGAAGGACAACCGCCATGGCAAGTCGGGTCGTCATATCGCCTTTTCGGCCCCCTTGCCGATCTTGTAGTATCCACGAACATCCAGAAAAATCTTCAGCTCGCCGGGCCGAAATAGCTTAATGGTAAGGCCTTCGACCCTGAAAAACTGTTTGCTGGCATAGCGACTGTGCAAAAATTTGCCAAGGTCATCGAGTGTGCCGGACAGCCGCATCTTGATGACGATCTCCCCGTGTTCCTTGCGATCGCCCCCCTCGCCTGCCCGCACCGGCTGGATAAACTCCGGCTCAAGCCCGGCGTTGCTGACCTCCGATTGCAGCATGATCTGCATGGCCGAGGCGATTTTTTCTTCATTTTCCCCTTGGAACAGGAAGGATTCGAGCTGCTGCTGCTGGCGGGCCAAGAGAGCGACCCGATCTTCTATTTCCGGCAACCGTTGGACAGCCTCGCGGTACTGCGCCAGCATGGCCATGCGATCCGCCAGTTCCGCCTGGCGGGAATCGAAATACCCCCACGCCCAATTGCCAAGATTAGCGACCAACAAAACCGCCGCCGCCCCCGCCAGGAGATAGCGCCGGTCGAACCGATGGATGAACTCCATAAGCTGGTTCACGGCAGAGTGATCTCCATCTGAAAATAATTTTTGTTGTTGCGGCGGCTGGTTGATTTGAGACTCACCTCGCCAAGCCCTTGCAGACTGGTGGACATTTCCCCCATGTCCTCGGCATACCCGTCGAGATAGAGGATAGCCGCCTCTTTCCTTTCAAAGCGGAGTTGATCCAGAAAGGCCGCAGGCGGGAGTTTGCTGGTCAAGTTGGTCAGCAGGGCAAGAAGATCGGGATTTTTGCCGATCTCCTCCAGCCGGGCGATTTCTTTTTGGCTCTGATTTTCCTTGCTCCCCAGGGCGCTGAACTTTTTCATTGCCGGCTGCAGTCTGGCAATCTCCGCCTCAACCTGGCTGCTGGTGGACTGGAAGCGGTATTCCTTCATGCCGAGCAACAAAAACAGGGAAAGCACATTGAGCAGCGCCAGCCCGGCGATCAGGAATTTGAAATAATCAGGCCGCCGAAAGGAGGCGGGCAGCAGATTAAAGGCCTTGCCCAGAGGCTCGTCGGCCAGCAGGCTGTCGGCATCGGCAAAGCCGCTGGCCTCGGAAGCCGCCGGGCAATACACCTCATCGCAACCGCTCAACTCCCTGGCCTCCTCCGCAGTGGGCAAGGAGGGGCAGAGCAGACGCTGGCGCAGGCGGCCATTGGCAAAGGTCAGGAGCGTGGCCATACCGCCGGGCAGCAACAGAGCCCATTTTTTCTTGCCCTGGCTGCGCCCCAAATACCGCTGGCTTAAGGGAAACAAGCCGACCAGGCTGTGCCCGCCCTGGGTCAGCTCTTGCAGATGAGGGGCAATGGTCTCTTCCGGCACGGCATACAGGGTGACAGCCGTTTCCTTGTTCCGGCGCTCCGTTTCATAGCTGGAAAAACAGGCGTCCGCCGAAAAAGGCAGGAGCATCTCCATCTGATAGCCCATGGCCTGTTTGATGCCGGAGGACTTCACCGGCAGGCTGAACTGTTTGCAGAACAACAGCTCTTCGGCAACATACACGGTTATGGCCGGACCCTGCTGGAGACTCAGGCCAGCCCTGGCCAGCAGCCGAGTGATCACGACCTCGGCCGAATGCGGCTTCGCTTGTAGGCCGCCCTCCAGACGGACGGCGCCTTGATCCGTGATGATCACCTCCGCCCCTCTCATGAATAGCGCTCCTGCCAGGAAATAATTTGATAGCCAACGGCAAGAATCCGAACCAGGGCATTGATGGTCAGGCCGGGTCCGGCCTGTTTTTTAGCCCCAGCCGACCCGCCGGCCTCCCCGGTGGCGGTGATGGTATAGTAAAGGCTTGACGGCCCTTCCTGATAGAGAAGAAACGGCTCAAGTTCGGAAAAGCGCGCCTCCCCGACAATCTGCCGGAACATGGCGGCATTGAGGGTGCCCTGGACCCGGCGGGCCTCATGATAGGCCTGCCGCCGAGATTCATCGCCGTTCACGACAAAGTCGAGCATGGTCGGGGTGAGGCTGTTGACATTGATCCCCTTTTCCGGGTTATGGACGGTAAAGACCTCCTCCGCCGGGAACTTCCCAGCCAGAAGCTCGGTACCCCGGAGGAGAAAAAACTCCGCCGGATCTTCGATTCTGCCGTTTCTGGGGATATAGGGTTCGGGCAGGTTCATGTAATATTCCTGTTCAGCGCCGTTGAGCCGCACCAGATTATCCGGGTCCCGCCAATCCTCAAGCGAGGCGATGACCGCGCCTGCCTGCTCCAGGCTGAGCTGCCGGTAGCGCAGAAAAAGCTCCAGCAGCCTCGGTTCGGCAACGTTGAGGTCGATCTTGCCGGACTCGTTGGCCGCATAATACCGAACCTGCCCGCCCTTCAGAAGATGGGTGTACTGCCGCCCGCCAACCAGCCGGCCGTATTCGCCTTCCGCTTCCAGGGCGACGGGCTTGTCCATGATCCTGAACAGCGCGATATTAAAGCCGGCCTCGGCCAAAATGGCCGCTCGGTCACGGTCCTTGGCGTTGGCCGCAAGGCGTTGTTCCGTGCGCACATCCAGGCTGAGCTGCGAGGCGAGAAAACTGGCCAGCAGCAGCACCATGATCACGACCAGCAGGGCAAAGCCCCGGTTATCGTGGGCAATCATACCTTTTGGCAGACGGCATTGGGTAATCGATACCATAGTCTTCACCGCTTTTCAAGCCTCACGGTTTCCAACTGACCGTCTTTACTGCCAATTTTTTTCAAGACGAATTTCTGCCCCTGAACCAGCACCTCCCCGGCAAGCTCCGTGCCCCTGAGCTGCTGCTCAAGGGCCAAGGAATCGCGCAGATCGGCGGCCCGGCCCTTTTCCAATCGGAAGATATTGGCGCTGGACTGGGAGAAATTCTGCAACACCGCCACATAGGCCAGACTGAGGATGAGCACCGCAACAAGCACCTCCAGCAGGGTAAAGCCTTGCTGGGGGCAACTACCCAAAGCACACGAATTCACCTTTGCCATCCTATTGCCCCCCGCCAGAAAAGTTTGGGGCCGGGCCGCCTGGGGACAGGCATTTGGGGACAAAGGCAAACTCTTCCCCGCCCAAGGTTACGGTCACCCTGCTTTGTTGCGGGTCGTAGGCCAGTCCCACCAGCTGATCCGCACTGTACATCTTTTCCATCTCGCTGAAATCGGGCAGATACGTCTCGCCATACTCGGTGTTGAAATAATCCTTTTTTTCCAGGTAATAGAGGGTCTGCTCGGCAGCATTGACCCGATACACCGCCAACACTGTGCCTGCGCTTCGATGCAGCAGGGGCTGGCGGGTGACGATGCGCAGCACCCCGTCGCCCCCGGTGATCAGCACTTTGGAAAAACGCGTGTCGTACCAGGCTGCGTTCACCTGCCGCCGCAGGAGGCTGAGCAGGTTCTTTTCCCGGCTCAGGGTCTCCAGATGCTTTTCGCCCCTGGCGCTGAAGGTGATCCCCACGTTGAGCACGGAATAGATCATGGTGCTGACCATGCCCAAGAGCACCACGGCAATGAGCAGCTCAAGCAGGGTGATCCCGCGCTGGCCGTGCAACGTCTTAGAAAACGACACCGGCATCCCGTCCATCATTGCCGCACCGGCATGCCGGTGAGCGGATCGATCAAAAACTCCTGGGAGCGGTGGCCATTGCGGGACACCATCCTGCCCGGCGTCGCCAGCCCGTCCGGGTAAAAGACCAGGGTCTCCGGCCGGAGATCAAACTCCGCGCCCTCGGAAAGCTCGACCTCTTTTTTTTCCTCCACCGCGCCGCTGAAAGAGAGGCTTTTGGCCTGCGCATCAAAGCGCATCTCCACCGGCCTGCCCTTGCCCACCGCCGTGAGCCGGGCATAGCGCGTAGCCGCGACCAGGGCCGCGGTCTGCTTGCGAAAATTCAGTTTATCGAGAAACCGGCCCGTGGCCGGAGCCACCAGCCCGGCCATGATGCCCAGCAGGACCAGGACCATGATCAGCTCGATGAGGGAAAAACCGCGTTTGCCAAGGATTGACACTTTTCGCCAGGGGTAGGTCATGACTTATCCTGCGATATCGTTGATGCTCAGAATAACCGAAAGCATGGAGATCACCACGTAGCCTGCGACCACGGCGATGAGCAGGATGAAGATCGGCTCCACCATGGCGGTGAGCCGCTTGATCCGCTCCTTGAGTTCCTTTTCAAAATGGTCGGCGATCTGGCCGCACATCTCCCCCACCCTCCCCGACTCCTCGCCGATGGAGAGCAGTTCGGTGGCCAGTTCAGGAAAGAGCTTTTCCGCGCTCAGGCGCTCGCCGATGCGGCGGCCCTCCTGGAGGGCACGGGTGGCTTGGTTGAGCAGGCGGCGGTACTCCGCGTTCACCGCCACGCCGCTGCCGATCTTCAGCGCTGCGGCCAGATGGACGCCGTTGTTGACCAACACCTCGATGGTTCGGAATATCCGGGTGGTCTCCAGGTTGCGGACAAACTCGGACAACACCGGAATCCGCAAGGCCCAGTGGTCCAAGCGGGCCTTGC
>Ga0334722_10001478_pt1 | contig 29203 bp, 26 predicted proteins | sample C3_bottom_MG_FD_207210 | JGI IMG/M metagenome (GOLD analysis project Ga0334722, IMG submission 207210) | Sediment microbial communities from Yellowstone Lake, YNP, Wyoming, USA - C3_bottom | ecosystem: Environmental > Aquatic > Freshwater > Lake > Sediment | place: USA: Wyoming | collected... | reverse complement strand
CTGTGGACTCAGAGAGTATCTCTATCACGAGGTCAGGGGCTGCCTCTATCTTCTTTTCTCCGATGATATGGAGCCTCTCCTTTGAGATAAATATTATGTCAGGCTGGTAGGTCTCTGTTTCTGAGAGATAGACATCCGTAGGGGCATATATAACCTCTCCAAGCTTTCTTTCCTCAACAAATTTTAATAATTCAAAAGCAATCCTCCTCGAAACAATCTGATGATATGGCACGGGTGATGGCGTCATAACGAGTTCTCCTCCTATTAGTTGATAGGGTGCGCCTTCAGGCAGTTTTGCATAGTCCTCATAGGTATAGGTCTTCTTTGTAGTAAGGGTTGTTGTCATTAGCTCCTCCTTAAAGGCAGCCTTGCCTTTTGTTTAATTATATCAAAAATCACTCGGTCGCACTAATATGAGGCTGTGATATAATGTATTATTATGCTCAAGGGAATAAGGACACCCCTGGTTACGACGGCTGAGTGCCTGTCTAACCTTCTTGCTCATACTATTTGCATACCACTGTTGAATGTCCGGTCGGAGACCAGGATATTGTTTATACTTACAGGAATAATTTCTCTGTTGTATTTACCAAAAACCACAGGTCTTCTGGAGACCCATCTTTTTGTCTCAGAGCTTATGGCAGCACCGATGAATGTGGAGGTTGCTGTAAGATTCAGTGAAAATCCTGAGGGTAAGAGGATAGTCTTTGAGGCATCTGATGAGGAATTCATAAAGAAGACGACTGTATCGGTCCTGAAAGATACCATCGAGGTCAGATTCCCTTCAGCCCCTGTCCTGAGGTATGGAAACAGAGTCAATCTCGATCTCTCTATTCAGGGAAGGTTTCTGAATATAAGATTTAAGGAGCCCTTCAAGGTCAAGACCTTATATCTTACTGCACCGCCTCGAATCTCGATAGATGTTTCTGCCGTGCAGGCTTCACAGCAACAATCTATCCCGAAGGAATCAGGAACTCAGACACCCTCTGTACCTGTAAGGCGTATCATTATCGATCCAGGTCACGGTGGTTATGACTCAGGGATAGTCAATGATAGCTTCAGGGAGAAGGATATTACACTGGCGATTGCAAAGGAGATGGACTTAGCTCTCAAGAAGAAGGGCAGATCTGTCATTCTTACAAGGAAGGCAGATCAGTTTATCCCTCTGAGTGAACGGGCTATGGCAGCAAACCAGAAGACCCCCGGTCTATTTATAAGTCTTCACCTCTCTCTTTCAGAAGGCTTTGTTATCAATATACCTTATATAGATTCCATGGAGGAGCAATCAGACGAATTATATGGTATGAAATCTCGCCAGAGGCGTCACATAGATAAGAGTAAGAATCTTGCTGAGGCAATAGGGAAGGCAATCAGGGAGGACTTCAAGAAAGAGGTTGTCTATCGGGAGATACCCCTTTCATTACTTGAGATGATTGATTGTCCTGCCATCCTCATAGAAATTCCAGGGAGTTCAGGAAATGATAAGGAAGGCAGGACGAGATTGTCACAGACGATTCTGAAAGGTATAGAATATGCGACTAAATAGGTCGAGATTGATATGGATAGGGATGCTCCTGATCCTTTTTATATCAGGGATGATAGGCGGATATATCTACTTCCTCGGAAGGGATAAGGTTCCGATCAATAAGGAGCCATTCGGGAAGGAAGAGGTTCCTCAGGAAGCAGACCTCTCTAATGTGAGGATATATTACCCTCTGAGAGATAGCCTCCTTATGGAGGAGAGAAGGGTAAAAAGGCAGCCATCAACCCCTTTAATGGCCTCAGCAATCATAGAAGAGTTTCTGAAAGGGCCTTCGATGAAGACAGGAAGCGTGATACCAGGGGGGACGAGACTGCTGAATGTCTTTATAGGAAAAGATGGTATCCTTTATATCGATCTGTCTGATGATGTGAGGAGGAACTTCCAGGGTGATGGCCTTGCTGAATTGTTATTCCTCAAGGGTATCTATGAGAGCATAATCTCTAACCTATCAGGAATAGAGGATGTAAAGATCCTTGTGGAAGGGAAAGAGATAGAGAGCTTTGGCGGACATATGAGCATACTCTATCCATTAAAGAATACCGTTTCTGTTACACTTAATAAAGGCATGAAGGATGAAGACGAAGTGGTAAAAAGAAAAGGTGATAGCGGAAGTAGCAATGGACAATAGACCTATAGGAGTCTTTGATTCAGGCATAGGTGGTTTGACGGTATTGAGGGAAATCCTGAGGGAATTGCCCGAGGAGGGGATAATCTATCTCGGTGATACCGCAAGGGTCCCTTATGGTATAAGGTCTCCAGAGACGGTGAAGAGATATTCCTTTGAGAATGCCTCCTTCCTTGTGTCCAGGGGGATAAAGATGCTCATAGTTGCCTGTAATACCGCCTCTGCTGTCAGCCTGAATGATTTAAGGGAGAGGTTCAATATACCTGTTCTCGGTGTTATATCACCAGGTGCGAGGGCAGCTGTAGCAGCCACAAGGAATAAGAGGATTGGCGTAATAGGAACAGAGGCTACCATAAACAGCAGTGCATATACAAGAGAGATCAAGACCCTCGACCCTGAAGTAGATGTCATGGGCCTTCCATGTCCCTTATTCGTTCCCCTTGTTGAGGAGGGGCTTACTGACGATGAGATAACGAGGCTTGTTGCAAAAAGGTATCTGAACGGATTGGGTGATAAGGGGATAGATACACTCGTCCTTGGATGTACCCATTATCCATTGCTTAAAGGTATCATCTCAGAGACAGTTGGTAGGGATATAGTTTTGATAGACTCAGCAATAGAGACGGCAAAGGAGGCAAAGAGATTGCTTCAGGGTATGGATTTAGGCTCTAAGGCCGGGTCATTACCAATGCGGAGGTTTTATGTGACGGATGCACCGGAGAGGTTCATCAGTGTAGGAGAGAGATTCCTTGGCAGCAGGATTGAAGAGATAGAGAAGATCTATATAGGAGGATTTTGATGAGACCAGACGGCAGGAAGAATGATGAATTAAGGAAGGTGACGATAACGAGAAATTTCATAAAGAATGCAGAAGGCTCGGTTCTTATAACCTTCGGCGATACAAAGGTTATATGTACTGCCACGATCGAGGAGAGGGTTCCACCCTTTTTGAAGGACCAGAAAAAGGGATGGATAACTGCTGAATACGGTATGCTTCCGAGATCAACACAGACAAGGGTTATGAGGGAATCTGTGACAGGGAGGATAGGAGGCAGGACCCACGAGATCCAGAGGTTGATTGGAAGGGCGTTGAGGTCTGTTGTGAGCCTGGAGATGCTGGGAGAAAGGACTGTATGGATAGACTGTGATGTCATTCAGGCTGACGGTGGGACGAGGACTGCTGCCATAACAGGTTCTTATATAGCCCTTGCTGATGCCCTTAATTATGCCCTTAGAAATGGCATGATCGAGAGGACACCCCTCAGGGACTATCTCGCTGCTGTTAGTGTCGGGATCATCCATGGCGAGCCACGCCTTGACCTCTGTTATACTGAGGATTCTTCGGCAGAGGTGGATATGAATGTTGTTATGACAGGGCAGGGTAGATTTGTGGAGGTTCAGGGGACTGCAGAGGGCATGCCCTTTGACAGGAAGGCCCTCGATACACTCCTTGACCTCGCTGAAAGGGGTATCAGGCAATTGATAGCACTCCAGAAGGAGATACTCTCTGCCTGAAAAAAGGCGACCTGGTCTGGTGTGACAGAGTCTCTGGCAACTATGTTAAAATATAAATAAAACGGAGGGAGCACTATTGAGCGGTGTATATAGAAGTCTCATAATGTGGTTGTTGATAGGTCTCACCATGATCCTTCTCTTCAATCTCGTCAGCGCCCCCAAAAAGACAGAGGAAGAGATAATCTTCTCTGACTTCATGACAAATGTCGAACAGGGCAATGTCGATGAGGTTGTTATAAAGGAGAACCTGATTATGGGAAGACTGAAGGACGGTAAAAAGTTCAGGACCTATGCTGCTGATTATCCTGATCTCGTTAAAGACCTTCGCGCAAAGGGTGTGAGGATCGCTGCTAAGCCACCTGATACAAACCCCTGGTATGTAAACTTTTTCTTCTCCTGGGGACCAATAATATTTCTCGTCCTTGTATGGATCGTCTTTATGCGGCAGATGCAGACAGGTGGAAACAGGGCACTCTCCTTTGGCAAGAGCAGGGCAAGGCTTGTCTCTGATAAGGCAGTGAAGATAACCTTTGCTGATGTTGCTGGCGTCGATGAGGCAAAGGCAGAGGTTCAGGAGATTATAGAGTTTCTTAAGGACCCCCAGAAGTTTTCTAAACTCGGTGGAAAGATACCAAAGGGCGTCCTCCTCGTTGGTTCTCCTGGAACAGGTAAGACCCTTCTCGCAAAGGCCATAGCAGGCGAGGCAGGGGTCCCGTTTTTCAGCATCTCGGGCTCTGATTTCGTCGAGATGTTTGTTGGTGTCGGTGCCTCAAGGGTGAGGGACCTATTCGAGCAGGCAAAGAAGAATGCTCCATGTATTGTCTTTATTGATGAGATAGATGCTGTAGGACGTCACAGGGGCGCAGGTCTTGGTGGTGGTCACGATGAAAGAGAGCAGACCCTTAACCAGTTGCTTGTCGAGATGGACGGCTTTGAAGGGACAGAAGGGGTGATAATAATAGCTGCTACAAACAGGCCTGATGTGCTGGACCCTGCTCTGCTCAGGCCAGGGAGATTCGACAGGCAGGTTGTCGTCCCTACACCGGATGTGAAAGGAAGGCTCGAGATATTGAAGGTTCATACAAGGAAGATACCCCTTGATGAGAATGTCAATCTCGAGATCCTCGCCAGGGGGACTCCTGGTTTTTCAGGAGCTGATCTCGCCAATCTCGTGAATGAGGCAGCACTCCTTGCTGCGAGAAAATCTAAGAGTAAGGTCGAGATGTCTGACTTTGAGGCCGCAAAGGATAAGGTCCTGATGGGTGTTGAGAGAAGGAGCATGATAATAAGCGAGGAGGAGAAGAGGAACACGGCCTATCACGAGGCAGGACATGCCCTTGTGGCAAAGCTCATACCAGGAACTGATCCTATCCATAAGGTGAGTATCATACCCCGAGGCAGGGCCCTTGGCGTTACGCAGCAATTGCCCCTTGATGATAGATATACCTATTCTCGAGATTATCTCCTCAAGACACTCAATGTCCTTCTTGGAGGAAGGGCAGCAGAGGAGATAGCGCTTCATCATATGACTACAGGTGCTGGTAATGACCTCGAAAGGGCGACAGAACTTGCCAGGAGGATGGTTACAGAATGGGGTATGAGCGAGAAATTAGGGCCTTTGACCTTTGGTAAAAAGGATGAGCAGATATTCCTTGGCAGGGAGATAGCAAAACATAAGGACTATAGCGAGAAGACAGCAGAAGAGATCGATGACGAGGTGAGGAGACTCGTTACAGAGGCCTATGAGGGTTCTAAGAAGCTTCTCCAGGAGAATTATGACCTCCTTGATGCCCTGGCAAAAAGGCTTCTTGAGAAGGAGACTATCGAAGGCCACGAGATTGACAGGCTTATTGAAGAGGCAAGGGCAGTAAAGGCGTAGATAAAGATGCAGAGGGCGAGGTTTAAATCAGAGGCAATTAGATACTTTGATAACGCAAAGGAACTGCTGAGGAGGTCTCCGATTGAGGACAATACATATACCGATATCAAGTATGTTCAGGAGGCCTGCGGGACAGCCTATCTTGCGGTTTTAAAGGCCATAGATGGATACCTTATAAATAAAGGTGTTGACCCTAAGGATCTTCCCCAGTCTGTTGAAGGCTACAGGGATATGCTAAAAAAATACCTCTCGATTCACAACGGTAAACTCACAAGGGAATTTGATAAACTTTACAAGATGCTTCATATTGCCGGTTATTATCGTGGGTTGTTAGAAGATGTAAATGTCTTGAAAGATGCCTTTAAGGCTGCAAAGGCATTCATCGAAAAGATAAGGTAGAACTGAAAAAACTATTCTGATGAAGATTCAATGGTCAGACTTCTCCCTGGACTTTTCCAGAAGAACCTATGTAATGGGGATCCTCAATGTAACACCGGATTCTTTTTCTGACGGAGGTCTCTTTTTTAGCGAAGAGAAGGCTATCGAGCATGCCCTCAGGCTTGTGGAAGATGGTGCAGATATTATAGATATTGGTGGTGAATCCACAAGACCTGGCTCTGAGCCTGTGCCTGCCCGTGAAGAGATAAGGCGTACGATACCTGTAATAAGGGCCATCTCAAAAGAGGTAAAGATCCCGATCTCTATTGATACCTATAAGGCAGAGGTTGCTGCTGCTGCCCTCGATGCAGGGGCCTCCATGGTGAATGATATAAGCGGATTGAGATTCGATCCTGATATGCCAGGGGTCGTTGCAAGATATGACGTTCCTGTAATCATAATGCATATAAAGGGAAGACCAAAAGATATGCAGGTTAATCCGGTCTATGAGGCCCTCATTCCAGAGATAATCGATTATCTGAGGATAAGCATAAGGCTTGCCCTGAAATTCGGTATATCAGAGGATAGGATAATAATAGACCCTGGTATTGGTTTTGGAAAGACCTTTGAGCATAACCTTGAGATAATAAAGAATCTCAAGGAATTTACACTCCTTGAAAAGCCTGTTGCCATAGGGGTATCGAGGAAGGCCTTTATAGGCAGGATCCTTGGAGATGTCCCCCCTTCAGAAAGGCTCGAGGGCACTGCTGCTGCTGTGGCGATCTCGATATTCAATGGTGCAAATATTATAAGGGTTCATGATGTGAAGGAGATGGTAAAGGTTGCAAGGGTTGCTGATTCAATCCTGAGGGAGATGATAGTAGATTAGGTTTTTCCCTTTTAAGTGTTATCGTAGAAAAAAGGTCTATTGATACCTTTTTCTACGAGGAACCTCAGGACCTCTGAGGGTCTGAAGAAGAGTCGGAGTTTCCATTGTTCGCGGGTCGAGCCGTCCAGGAGGCTATCATCGAGACTATCTATAAGGCCCATTATCTCCTCGATCTCCTCGTCCTCGAAGTCGGCTCTGAAGGATATCTGCGACCTTTCTGTCCGACTCTTAAGCTCCTGTCTCTTGATCGTCTCGACTATCTCGGAGATCGCTGAGGTATAAGGCCTTCCTGACGGGGATGAAAGGAATCCTGGGATATTTAATAGATAATTTCTTATCTCGGGAAGATCAGGGATGTTGCCTGTATGAAGGACTTCGATGCCGAGTTTGTTTCTGCAGAGTGATAGGAGATTCTTAATCAATATCCTGTATTGAGAACCTGACATCCTGTTTATTATCAACATCGGTCTAAAGCCCTCCCTGATCTCCTTGATTATAGGCATCATATCAGGGGCCTTCTCTTTAATAAACTTTTCGATCTCATCGAATGTGATATCTGCGTCAGTCATCTTCCTTTCCTTGTTATTGCCGATCAGGGATAGCAAAGGGTGTTTCTTCAGTATACCCTGAAGCCTTCTATACAGGGCTGCCTTTAAGAACCCATAGGCATTCATTACAGCCCCTGGCTCGGGCATCGTCACGATTATGCCATGATCTGAGAGTCCGAAGAAGTCCAGCGTATTATAATGAACGCCTGCCCCTAAATCTATGATGAGAACATCTGTATCGATAGACCTGAGGTGTCTCATTATCTTCAATTTAGTCCAGTGGGCAGGATTTGCCATCCCAGGGACGAATCGCGAGCCGCTCAGGAGCCTCAGGTTCTTTACAGGGGTCTCTATTATGACATCTTCGATCCTTGTGACATTCCCAAGGATAAAGTCAGCTATGGATGGTGTATTTTCGAATATTCCGAGATAGGTATGCAGGTTGGCTGCACCGAGGTCAAGATCTGCCAGAACGACTTTATTCCCCTTAATTGCATATTCCACACCCATCGAGAGGGCAACTATGCTTTTGCCCACCCCTCCCTTTCCACCACCTATTGCTATTATCTTACCAGGCCTTCCCATCTAATCCTTCCATCCGTATTTCCCTATCAATGGAACAAAGACACAGGGTGTATGATGCTCTTCAATAAGTTCTCCCCCTTTTTTCTTTAACCTCAGGAGGACCTGCGAGAATCTCTCTCCCACAGGTGCTACGGCCATTCCTCTGTCTTTTAACTGCTCTATCAGGGGTGCAGGTATCTCAGGACAGGCTGCTGTTATGATGATCCTGTCGAAGGGCGACTCTTCAGGCCATCCAAGGGTTCCGTCACCGACCCTTAGATGTACATTTTCATAACCGAGGGACTTGAGGACCTTAGACGCCCTTTCCGAGAGGGATGGAACCCTCTCTATTGAATAGACCTCTCTCGATATTTCCGCAAGTACAGCAGCCTGATAACCCGAACCTGTCCCTATCTCCAGGACCTTTTCATCACCTTTGAGTTCGAGTAGTTCTGTCATTATTGCCACCATATAAGGCTGGGAAATGGTCTGTCCCTCTCCAATGGGTAAGGCCATGTCATCATAGGCCCTGAACCACTGTGACTCATCGAGGAAGAGATGTCTCGGTACCTTTCTCATCGCATCGAGAACCCTTTTATCCTTTATCCCCCTCGGGATCAGCTGGGTCTCTACCATAAGGTCTCTTAGATTCTGGAAGTCCATTATTCAGCCCCTCTCGACCCTTACTCCGAGGTCTATCTCTTCGAGTATCCCGGCTACATGTTCACACCTTTCCCTGGGTCCAGAGAAGCATAATGCCTCACCCTTTGTATGGGCCTCCCAGGCTATATTTTCGGCCTCCTGCCTTGAGCACTTTATTGCCTTCATTAACTGCAGTATCACCTCATCAAAGGTATGCCAGTCATCGTTCAGAAGGATCACATTCCAGGGTTCTATAACTATGGTCGAAGGTGTGTCAGAGATAGATGTCCTTGTCCCTATCATATAGATATTATATCCTTCTCAATATCTCCCTTGCAGCTATGACACCTGATACAGAGGCCTGAACGAGACCCCTGCTGACACCAGCACCATCACCGATTGCAAATAGGTTCTTTATCTCTGTCTCGAGACTATTCGTCAGTTTTAATTGCATAGAATAGAACTTTACCTCAACACCATAAAGGAGGGTATGTCTCGAGTTTACCCCTGGCGCTATCCTGTCGAGGGCCTCGAGCATCTCGATTATGTCGCAAAGATAGCGATAGGGGATGACAAAACTGAGGTCTCCAGGGGTTGCATCCTTCAGCGTTGGCTGTACTATCCCTTTTGCTATCCTTTCAGCCGTTGACCTCCTCCCTGATTGGAGATCACCGAGCCTCTGGACAATTACTCCTTCACCAAGGAAATTTGCGAGCCTTGCTATATACATGCCATATGATATGGGCTCATTAAACGGCTCTGTGAAGATGGTGCTCACAAGGATGGCGAAGTTCGTGTTTGGAGTCTTCCTCCCGGCATAACTATGACCATTGACTGTCCAGACTCCCTTGAGGTATTCCTTTACGACCTCACCATAGGGATTTACACAAAATGTCCTTACCTTGTCATCAAACCTCTTTGAATAGAATATGAGTTTAGGTTCGTATGTCACCCTTGTGAGGTCTTCGAAGACAGGGGCTGGTATCTCAACCCTTACACCTATGTCGACAGGATTCTGTAGAATGGTGAGGCCCAATTCCCTGACGACCTCCTCGAGCCATCTTGACCCCTCTCTTCCAGGGGCTATTATGACAAAATCCGATAAAAACTCCCTTCCATCCCTGAGACGGATACCCCTTACCCTGCGTCCCTCTTCTATTATCTCTTTTACCTCTGACTCGAATATCGTCTCTATACTCTCTTTCAGGTGCTCCCTCATCCTCTTCAGAAGATCCTTGCATCTATCAGTTCCAATGTGCCGTATCCTGGATGGCACAAGGATAAGGTCATTCTTAGAGGCAAGTCTCTCTATCTCTTTTATAGCCTCTAAATCCGTACCATAAACGGTCTCCGGTGCCCCAAAACTGAGATATATACCATCCACATACTCGATAAGGGATTGGAGGTTAAAGAGGTCGATATATCTTGTGAGGAATCCACCAACTTCAGGGGAGAGGTTCAATTTACCATCACTGAAGGCACCGGCACCACCCCATCCGCTCAGGATGTCACACTCAGGACATTTATTGCAGGATATATCCCCTTTCCCTATTGGACAGACCCTTCTATCGATGTCTCTCCCCTTCTCAACGATCAGGATATTCAATCCCTTTCTTCCCTTTATTAATTCGAGGGCTGAGAAGATACCGGCTGGACCTGCTCCAACTATTATCACATCATATCTATTCATGACTTATCCTCAATGGACCAGGCCTTTTTCATCACATCGAGGGCTGTATAATTTGTCAGGTCAAGGTGAATCGGAGTTATTGAGACATAGTTATTCTCGACTGCAAAGATATCGGTATCCTCTGATTGCTCCCAGTATGGTGTTCCTCCACCTATCCAGAAGTGCCGCTCCCCTCGTGGAGAATAGACCTCCTTGATAGAGTTGTCATAGACCCTCCTGCCCTGCCTTGTGAATTTTATCCCCTTTATCTGTGAGATGGGAAGATTTGGTACGTTAACGTTCAGTAAGGTATCATAGGGCAGGGAGTTTTTCAGTATATATTGTGCTATTACACTGGCATAATTTGCTGCTGTATCAAAATGGAAATTCTTCTCTCCAGGTATCGATATGGCAAAGGAAGGTATATTCAGGATAGTCCCTTCAATGGCAGCCGAGACAGTCCCTGAATAGGTTATATCATCGCCGAGGTTACCACCCCTGTTTATTCCAGAGACCACGATGGCAGGTCTTTCTGGAAGTATCTTATTCACCCCTATTACAACAGCATCTGTAGGGGTTCCATTAATCGAATAGACATGATCTCTCAACTCCTCTATCTTTAAAGGCCTGTGGAGTGTGAGGGAATGTCCTACTGCACTTCTCTCTCTATCAGGTGCGACTATATATGCTTCTCCTATCTCCTTCATTGCCCTGTAAAGGGCTATCAATCCCTGGGAGTGGACACCGTCATCATTTGTAACGAGTATAATCATCTTGATTAATTATATCAGAGATAGGCGTGTCAGGGTTTGCAAAAAATCTCATATTAGGACATATTAATAGATGGCAAGGCGACGACTCGGTCAACACTTCCTCCTTGACCCATCGATTCTCAAGAGGATTGTTGATGTAGCAGGTATCACTCCCTCTGATACGGTTGTGGAGATAGGTCCTGGTCATGGAAGACTAACAAGACTCCTCTCAGAGAGGGCCTCAAGGGTTATTGCTATCGAGATCGATCCATATCTTTATAATCGATTGAAAGAGGAGATCGAGGGTATCGATAATATTACCCTGATCCATGGTGATGCCTTGAGGTTTTCATATGATGAGATCGGAAGATTCAAGGTTGTTGCAAATATACCTTATTATATTACTACACCCATTATCTTCGGTCTCCTCGAACACAGAGAAAGGCTTATATCAATGACCCTGACGGTACAGAAGGAGGTTGCCCGAAGGATAGTGGCCTCTCCTGGTACAAAGGATTATGGTGTCCTTTCAGTTATTATGCAGTACTATGGAGAGCCTTCCCTGAAGTTTATTATCCCTCGAGGCGCCTTCAGACCTCCGCCTGATGTGGACTCAGCAGTGATAAGGATAGACATCCTCAAAGAGCCCAGGGTAAAGGTCAAGGATGAGGCCAACTTTTTCAGGATAGTGAGAGCAGCCTTTGGCCAGAGGAGGAAGACCCTCTCCAATGCACTTAAATCCTTTGTCAATGCTGATATAAAGGAGATTCTTGAAAAGGCAGGGATAGAACCGATGAGAAGAGGAGAGAGCCTCACAATCGAAGAGTTTGCGAGGCTCTCAGATATGATCACTTCAAATGAGATAAAGAGATAGTTACCCTATTTCCCTGTCTTGCTTATCTCTACCTTTTTCGTTGCCTTTTGCCAGAGGAAGGGGCTATCTGTCTTTGTGCCGAAGGGTAGATACCATAACTCAACATCAATTGTCATATCGTGATGTATGACCCTTCTCGTGACCTTTCCTGCCTCTTTTATTTCCTCAACAGGGAATGGTATCTCGAACTTTTCTGTAACGGTTCGATTCGGTGGTAGACTCGAATCCCTGATGATGCCACTTTTCTCATAGGGGCCTCGTCCCATCCTGTCACCACGACCGAGTTGCTGCGGAACTGGCATATAGATCTTTGATGTCCTGAAGATCTCTTTCCCGTCTGGTGTCTTTGCGGTCACTTCCAGGACCACCCTGTTTGGAGTTGGTCAGCCATCAGGTATCGCATGACCTGCCTTATTTGTCATTTCTACCTTAACAAAGGCCTGGGGAACGATCTTCACCCCATCTCGCCAGTACAGGCCGTAGGCTTCAACATGAAAATCAACAGCCATTCTTGCCATCTCTGGACTCCTGTAACTTTCCATATCATGACCGAGATTGCTTTTTCTCATGTGGCAGTCCTGACATTTCTCGGTTCCACCCTCAGCCTGATATGACCACAGATAGCTACCATAAAGTGTTCCACATTGCGAGGGATTCTCGAGTTCAAAATTGGGGCCGAGGCCGTGACACTGTCCACATAGAATGGATTCACCCATAATTGGACTCTTTTTCATAGATGGATTCGATGGATCTGGATGGGCACCTTCCCTGGATCCATACACCGTTCCTTTTTGTGGAAAACCGTCGACCCATTTGTGAACGATGGCATTCCTGTTATGACAGATAAGGCAATTAATACTTAGCTTCTTGAGGTTCTGTTCAGCCTTTTCTGAAGCTTCATGTGTGCCTTCAACAAAATCGAACACATTTTTGATTATCTCTCTTGCTACATCGTCTGTTGCGTCATTTAATTGTGGTAAATGGCACTTTGCGCAGACCATCAGATGTTTCACCTTTACATCCTCAGGTTTTTTAACACCTGAATAAGCCCATTCCATAAATCCATTTATCACGGTTGTCCTTATTGTTGCTGCGGTTCTGCCCGTACCGAAGATTGATCTGGAGTGAAGTGATTTTTCCCATTCGAGGTATATCTTTTCATGGCAGGTCTTACAACTTGTGGAGTCATACATCCTGGCAAGTTCATCGATACTCTTTGCCTTCTGAGATTCTTGGGCACCTTCAGCCGCCATAATGCCAGAAGGCAACATCAGAAGGCATAATAGAGAAAGTAGAGATAAAATCTTCATCTTACCCTCCTTGTCTGGATTTGAGATAATAAGGATAAATCTATCTCACCCCCTTTCGGTTAAGGATGTTAAATTTTAATTATAATTTATAGATAATGTCAACTTATAGAATTAGTTCTTGGGATAAGAGTTATAAATTTATGGTGAATTCTATCCTTAAAAAACTGCTTCCTGCAATTATGTTATACTTCTCCATGTCTTTTATTGCAGACCTCCATATCCATTCAAGATACTCAAGGGCGACGAGCAGGGATATGTGTCTTGAAGAGATTCATCGCTGGGCACAGCTTAAAGGTATAAAGGTCATAGGCACAGGGGATCTGACCCATCCTGCCTGGTACTCGGAGCTAAGAGAAAAGCTTATCCTATCTCAAAACGGAATGTATGAATTGAGAGAGGCTCTGAGAAGACCTGTTCCTGATCCCTGTTCATCAGAGGTCTTCTTTATTCCTTCTGCCGAGATCAGTTGCATTTATTCCAGGAATGGAAGGATTAGAAAGATACACCTGATAATCTATCTGCCTGACCTCGATGATGCTGCAAAACTCAATAAAGAACTATCGAAGATCGGCAATCTCGGTGCTGACGGAAGGCCTATCCTCGGCCTTGACGCAAAGGAACTTCTCCAGATCGTCCTGAATATCAGCCCGGACGGCGTTGTTGTCCCGGCCCATGCCTGGACTCCCCATTTCTCTATCTTCGGTTCAGAATCAGGTTTTGATTCCTTAGAAGAGTGCTTTGAAGATCTAACCCCTTACATCTATGCAATAGAGACAGGGTTATCATCAGACCCCCCGATGAACTGGAGGTTATCATCCCTTGACAGGATAACCCTTATTTCGAATTCTGATGCCCATTCTCCTTCTAAGATCGGAAGGGAGGCGAATATAATCAACTCTGATATGACATATAGTTCAATAATGGATGCTATAAAGAGAAGAGAGGGATTTGTTGGAACGATAGAATTCTTTCCAGAAGAGGGGAAATATCATTACGATGGTCACAGATCCTGTGGCGTTAGCCTGTCTCCATCAGAGTCAGGAAGGCATAATAATATCTGTCCTGTTTGTGGAAGAAGATTAACCATCGGTGTTATGAATAGGGTCTCGAGGCTTGCTGACAGACCCGAAGGATTTGTACCACCTGGGGCGCCTCTATTCCGTTCAATCATACCATTAACAGAGATAATCTCAGAGGTGAGCAAGAAGGGGCCCGGGACAAAACATGTAGAAAGGGAGTATCTTAATCTTTTGAGTAACCTTGGAAGCGAATTCCATATCCTTCTGGAATCTCCCCTTGAGGAGATCGAAAAGGTCTCTTCTCCATTACTGAGAGAAGCTATAGAGAGGGTAAGAGATGGAAGGGTTAATATATCACCTGGTTATGATGGAGTATACGGGAAGATAAGGATATTTGAAGAGACAGGACAGGAACCTCAGAAAGGTCAGGGAATACTATTCTGAATGTATTTGACAGTTCGGTCTTGAATAAGGTATATTTTATTTATCCCGGGGGAGGCCTTAGGCCTGAGAGTCCTCAGTTCTATCCTGAGGAGACCCCTTGAACCTGATCCAGGTAATACTGGCGGAGGGATGGGTTTTGATAAGTATTAGAGACATCATCAGGGGCTACAAATTGCCTTATTATCCTGGCGTCCCTGGTGATCTTTAAGAAAAGGTAACCGCATCCCTGATGCGGTTTTTTTATTTTATGAAGATTAAGGTTAACGGAGATATTATAGAGACTACATCCACAACGGTCTCATCCCTTCTGGAGGAATTAGGGATAAAAGCAGAAAGGGTTGCTGTGGAGGTGAATACTATAATCGTTAAAAAGTCAGAATATAGCAGATTTAATCTCAATGAAGGAGATACGGTAGAGATAGTAAACTTTGTTGGAGGAGGACAGAACGATGGAAGATAAACTTGTGATCAGGGGGATAGAGTTCAAATCCCGCCTCTGGGTAGGGACGGGAAAGTATAAGAACCTTGAGGAGACGAAGAAGGCTATAGAGGCATCAGGCACCGATGTGGTCACTGTAGCTGTAAGAAGGGTGAATATATTGAACAGGGATTCAGAGAATCTCCTTGACTATATAGACCCGAAGAGATATAAGATACTGCCAAATACAGCAGGTTGTTATACAGTTGAAGAGGCCCTTCGCTATGCCCGTCTTGCAAGAGAGGCAGGCGTATCTGATATGATAAAGCTTGAGGTGATAGGAGATGAGAAGACCCTCTTCCCTGATACCGAAGGACTTGTTCAGGCAACAAGGATTCTCGCAGGGGAGGGGTTTATAGTCTTTCCCTATACGAATGATGACCCTATCGTGGCAAGGAAACTTGAGGATGCCGGTGCTGCAGCAGTCATGCCCCTTGGAGCCCCTATAGGCTCGGGTCTGGGCATAAGGAACCCTTATAATATAAGGATAATCCTTGAGACTGTTAAGATCCCGGTCATTGTTGATGCAGGTGTGGGAACTGCGTCAGATGCTACGGTAGCAATGGAACTCGGCTGTGATGCAGTCCTTATTAATACAGGCATAGCCGGGGCGAAGGACCCTATCACAATGGCAGAGGCGATGAAGCATGCGGTGATAGCTGGGCGGCTTGCATTCAGGGCAGGGAGGATACCGAAAAAATTATATGCCACTGCGAGCAGCCCCATTGAGGGGATGATCTGACCGTGCTCGCAAAACAGTAAACGATAACAGGAAACGGGCAACGGTATCACCTCTGTCCTTTGTGGATAGATTTGACAATAAAAGGGAGGTAACAGGATGGAGGCTTACAGGTATCAGGAGCTATTGTATCTGATAGTTCCTGTTATGCTCGGAATGGAATTCTTTATGTGTGCAAGAGAAGAAAGAAGAAGCAGGGCAGAGGCACCACTCGGCTCGTATCTGCTTGAGTTTTCGGGATTCCTCTTTATGGCATTGATCCCGGCTGTCTTTTTGTTTACCATCTGGGCATCTGAGACAAAGAGGTTTCCCTTTCAGGAAATAACACTGGCAAGGCTCGACAGATATGGTGTTATGTTCTTCTTCATGGGCGCCTGGTGGCAGGTCTATCTATTCGGTGCTCTCAGGGCAAGAAGGATGGAGAAGAAGGCCACTGATAAGTGGTACCTCTGGATCCCCTTTCTCGGTCTTGGTATCTTTATCTCGATCCTCGTTCTCTGGGTATCACCGTGGAATCTCAAATGGGTATCTGTAATCTGGTTTCTGGCTATCTTCGGGATATTTAATCTGATCAGGGCAAAACCCAGGACAATAGAAAAAACGATGTGGATACTTGCTGCTGTTACATTTCTTGTGGAGAATATCCTTTTCCTCTGGCTTGAGAGTGTGGTGTGATCGATTTCAACCTTTATTTGATAACAGATAGAAAGATTTCGGGTAATTGCCTTGCTGCTGTCGAAGAGGCATTAAGAGGTGGCGTCAGGGCTGTGCAGTTGAGGGAGAAGGATTTGAAGGTAAGGGAACTGCTCCATATGGCCTATCAGATGAGAGAACTCACAGAGAGATATGGTGCAAGGCTTTTTATAAACGACAGGGTAGATGTGGCGATTGCTGTAGAAGCAGACGGTGTTCACCTTGGACAGAATAGTATCCCCCCATGGGCTGTAAAAAGGATAGCAGGAGAATTACTTATAGGTGTTTCTACCCATTCTCTTGAAGAGGCTATAGAGGCAGAGAGAGGCGGAGCAGACTTCATAACATTCGGGCCTGTCTTCTATACACCATCAAAGGCAGGATATGGTGCCCCCCTTGGTCGGGATATGTTGAAAAAGGTATCTTCGACAATATCTATACCTGTCTTTGCTATTGGTGGGATCAAGCCTGAAGATATAAAGGGTATTCGGGATAGTGGTGCCAGAGGTGTGGCTGTTATTTCAGGTATCCTTGGTGCCAGAGATATAAGAGAGGCAACAGAGAAATACTTAAGGAGTTTGATATGACAAGGATCGAGATGGCAAGAAAGGGCATAGTGACTGAGGAGTTCGAAGAGGTTTCCCTGAATGAGGGTATTCCTGTGGGGCAGTTAATAGAGGATATAGCCTCTGGAAGGAGTGTGATTACAAGGAATACGAGGCATAATATAAGACCTGTTGGTATTGGAAGGGGAATGAGGGTAAAGGTCAATGCCAATATAGGGAGCTCTAAGGACATGGTATCTATCGATGGTGAGATTGAAAAGCTCCATGCCCTTATCAGATATGGTGCCGATGCTGTTATGGACCTCTCAACAGGAGGGCCTATTAAGGAGATAAGGAGTGCAATGCTCAGGGAATCCACGATACCTGTGGGCACTGTCCCTGTATACGAGGCTATGGTTATGGCTGCTGAGAGATACGGTCGTATTGCAGATATGACTGTTGATGACCTCTTCGATGTGATAGAAGGCCAGGCAGAAGAAGGTGTTGACTTCATAACGGTTCACTCAGGCCTCACGATAAAGGCGATCAGGAGACTCAGGCAAGAGGGGAGGGTCCTCGATATCGTCAGCAGGGGAGGAGCCTTTCTCCTTGAGTGGATGATCTACAACGAAAGGGAAAACCCTCTTTATGAGCATTTTGACAGGCTCATCGAGATAGCGAAGAGATACGACATGACCCTGAGCCTCGGCGATGGCCTGAGGCCAGGCTGCATTGCCGATGCAACAGACAGGGCACAGGTAGAGGAACTCCTCACCATAGGAGAACTGCATGATTATGCCCTTCGAGAAGGGGTACAGACGATTATCGAGGGACCTGGGCATGTCCCGTTGAATCAGGTAGAATTGAATATAAGGTTACAGAAGGAGATATGTAAGGGTGCCCCATTTTATGTCCTCGGTCCCCTTGTAACAGATATTGCAATGGGTTATGACCACATCGCTGCAGCTATAGGTGGGGCTATTGCCGGCACAGCGGGTGCTGATTTTCTCTGTTATGTAACCCCATCAGAGCATATAAGGCTCCCTGACCTCGAAGATGTGATTGAGGGTGTCATTGCCCTCAGGATCGCTGCCCATGCTGCTGATCTGGCAAGGGGTATCCCCTCGGCTGTGGAAAAGGATAGGAGGATGGCCCGATGCAGGAAAAACCTCGACTGGGAAGGGCAGATAGCCCTTACATTCAATCCCGAGAAGGTGAAAAGGTTGAGGTCAGAGATACCGCCTGAAGACTCAGAGGTCTGCAGTATGTGCGGGGAGTTCTGTGCCATAAGGACGGTAGAGAGGGCACTTAAAAAGAGTGACCAGGCAAGCCCTTTTGACTAAGATATATCTGTCTCCAGGAGACCCTGAGTATCTCTTCAAGGAGGCCCTCGGTTCTGGTATCATAAGACATCCTGATTACTCCAGGATAATCTATATAACCCCTTCTACATTGAGGGCCATAAGGGCTCAGAAGATATTCCATAACATCCTGACCCATCAAGATCCTCATCTGCTCTCCTCTACGCCAACCTGTTATATCCCACCTGACATAACGACCATCGATGAATTATCAAAGAGGCTCCATTCTCTATATGGCGCAGAGACGATCCTTCCACGAAAGATGATTCCTGTTGTCATATCGAGTCTGTCAAAGAAGGGTATCGGCATCTCTGTGCTAATATCTCATCTCATAAGGGATTTTAAGTCTTTTCATCCTTCAATGGATATTGAAGATATCCATGAATTGATCTCCAGGACGACAGACGAATTGAACCTTCCCCATAAATTAAAGGCTTCTATCGATGAGGCTATCGAGGCCTTCAGGGTTTATCAGGAATATCTCAGGAGCCATGATCTCGTTGATGAGCAGGACCTCCTTAATCTATGCCCTCAGTATATTGTGAAACAGCGTGATGCCTTCAAGATTGCGGTTATAGACGGTTTCTATTCTCCCACTATGTCTGAGAAGTTGATTATTAAGGAAATCCTGAACAGGGCAGAGATGGGGCTCGTCTCGATCCCTTATATCGATGGCTTTGATGAAATCGTTGATGATTATATATCCTTTATAAAGTCCGAAGTCAGTCAAGGAGTCTATATAGAAAGACCTGATGCTTACAAAGGGCAGGATAGGACCTTCTCATATCATCCTTATGACGATATGGAGTCAGAGGTTGAAGGGATAGCAAGACATATAAAGGCATTATACAGGTCGGGCAGGATCAGTGACCTCGATAATGTGATTGTTGCCTTCCCGAGACTCGAAAGATATGAACCCCTGATTAAGAGGGTATTTCAAAGATATGGAATACCCTTCATTATCACCAGCAGAAGACCTGCTGGAAAGAGCAGACCTATTGTGGAACTCTTCTGCCTTCTCCATTCTGTTTCTGAAGACTATCCCAGGATTAAGTTCTCCCAGTTCCTCTCATCAGGATATTTTGGCTCTATACCTGAATCACTGAGGGAATGGATACCCACCCTGTCTTTACAATCAGGCATTATCTCAGGCAAAAAGGCATGGTTAGACTTTATCACAAACGGAAACGAAAGATTTGATAGAGAACGAATAGAGAGGACCCTTAAAAGGGATGAAGCCCTCAGACTCTTCGAGGAACCAGAAGACGCTCTCTTAAGGAAGATAGAGGAGATCGGCAGGGACATTATATCTATATTCAGGAAGATAGAACCCCTTGAGAAGATAAAAGAGGCTTCATCATTAACCCACCTTGTGAGTACATTAAGGGCTGTTCTTCAGGACCTCCGCTTCCTTGAATCGATCCCATCCCCTGATGAGCCTGGCTCATTTTCGGGTGAGAGACTTTTCCAGAAAGGAGATGAGATCAAGAAGGCCCTTATTGAAGGGATGGAAGAGATCTCACTCCTTGGAGACTCTGAACTCAGCCTGAAGGAATTCTCGGATTACCTCGGATATATCCTCAATAATACCTATATCAGGGAAGAAGGAGAGGGGGTTATTGTTACGGATCTAATAGGTGCCTTTTCAGCCTCTTTCCTCGATCATATCTATATAGGTGGACTTACAGATGACGACCTTCCTGGCAGAAGCGATATTGACCACATCCTGCCTGAGAGCATGACGAAGAGGCTCGGGCTGAACTACCTTGACAGACAGGTAATGATACAGAGATTCCTCTTCGAGGGAATAATAAGGACTGCACGGAATATCCATCTATCCTATCCACTATCAGAGTCCGAGAACAAATTCCTGCCATCTCCATTCCTCTATTCTGCTCAGGCTGTAAAGGAAAAGATACCAGGTCTTTATTCAAAGAATGAATTATTAATAAGAAAGGCTACAAAGCCATTCAGTGAGCTAATCTCAGAGATCAGGATAAGGCAGGGAGGGTATCATCTGAAAGATTCATTGAATGTTACATATATTGACTCTTACAGGGATTGCCCCCGAAGGTTTTTTATAGAAAGGGTCCTTGGACTCGAGCCACAATCAATAAAGGAATATAAAATAGAAGCCGATGTACTGGGAAAGACGATCCATGAGATTATGGAAAAGATAATATTCGAGCCCTTTGAGGACATTGATTATCTGAAGAAACGGGCAGCCTGGATAATTGAGGACATCCTGAAAGGCAAGAATATTGATGATTTCTGGAAGGTGATCATGACAGAGGCCTTTATAGAGATACTCCCACAGATCTATGAGATAGAAAAAAAGATCAGGTCAGAAGGATATAAGCCCATTAAGACCGAAAAGGATATATCAGGTGAACCCATTAAAGGTATAAAGTTGAAAGGTAAGATAGACAGGATAGATGCCTCTGAGAAAGGTATTGCTATCATTGATTATAAAACAGGGAGCAGACAGTTCTCCTGTAGCGGCGTTCTAAATGGTAAGATGAGTATCCAGCTCCTTCTCTATGCAGCCCTCCTGAAGACCAAGGGATATTGTGTTGATAGGGTCGGCACCTATTCATTGAGGGATTTGAAAATTACATGGTGCCCCCCTAAGAAAGGCAAGGGGGTTGCTGTAAGTATGGATGATCTTATAACAGCATCTCTCAAGGCTCTTGAAGATGCTGTGAGTCGCTTGATCAAAGGAGACTTCAAGGCCATGCCCCTTGGTGAGGAATATTACAAATGCCGCAGATGCCATGAAAACCCTTTCTGTCCCTATATACAACAATGACACAGGATTATCTCGACATAAGTAAGAGCGTTATGATCTCGTCCCCGGCAGGTTCGGGTAAGACTGAAAAGCTTGCGAGGAGATATATCAGCCTTCTCAAGGGTGGTTCTGAAGTAGAGAGGATCCTTGCCATAACATTTACGGATAAGGCAGCTGCTGAGATGAAGGAGAGGATATTGAATATCCTCAGGGATGAGGACAGAGAACTCTTTGAGAGGATTAAGGAGAAGGTGCCGAGGATGAGGATATCAACGATCCACTCCTTCTGCCTGAAACTCCTGAAGAGATTCTCTATCGATCTCGGGATCGACCCTTCCTTAGAAGTGATAGATAGTTTTACTGCCTCAGTCCTCTGGTCAGAGGCTATCTATGAATCCCTTCTCGAATGCAACGTTCATGAAAAGGAGGCCTTCATAAAGGTTCTGAAGGCAAGTGGCATCAAGGGATGGAACAAGCTTTACAACATCTTCAATGAACTTCATGCCTTGAGGCCCGGGATTGAACTGATTCTGAAGGATGGAATATATGAAGGTACTGATGAATCCAGCCACTTCAAGGATGTCCTCTCCCTGTATTCGAGATGCCTTGAAAGATATCGAAAAAAGAAGAGGGAAAGGCACCTCATCGATTATAATGACCTTGAACTCCTGGCATTCGAGGCGATCACCAAAAACCCTGAATGGCAGAATCTCCTCTTTGCCTTTGATGAGCATACAGACCATATCCTCATCGATGAGTTCCAGGATACAAGCACCCTCCAGTGGAAGATCATAGACAAGCTAACAGAGGAATGGAGGTCAGGCATGGGGGCGAAAAGGGAGTCAGGCATAAGACCTACGGTCTTCCTGGTAGGTGACGACAAGCAGTCCATCTATTCGTTCAGAGGTGCAAATGTTGCCATATTCAGCAAGGCAAGGGAGAGATTATCTGAGTGGCTTAATGATGAATATCATTTCATCGAGATAGAGGAAAATTATAGAAGTCTGCCAGCTATAGTGAATTTTGTCAATTCCCTCTTCAGCCGAATAATGCATGAAGAGATGCTTGACATGCCAGGGACTGTCAGATATTCGCCTTTCAGGGCAGAGAGAGAGGGAGAAGGAGAGGTTGTATTATCTATCATATACTCTGAAGGTAATGTTCGTGATGGAAGGAAGAAAGAGGCTATGCTGATTGCCAGAAAGATAAACGAGGTCGTTGAGAGTCGGGATGTTTACGATAGGGGAGTGAAGAGAAGGGTTCGCTACAGCGACATCGCAATCCTTTTGAGGGGCAGGACCCATCTTGCCATATTCGAAGATAGTCTGAGGCGTCACAATATACCCTTTGTTGTGATTAAGGGGATGGGTTTCTATCATTCACCTGAAGTGGCAATCTTAAGGGATCTTCTTTTCTTTCTCCTGGATCAAAGGGATGATTACAGTCTGTTCAACATACTGAGATCTCCTTTATTTGGCATCGATTATGAAGTCCTGGCCTCGATTATAATGAATAGAGGCGTCAATGGTATAGGCGGTATGCTCTTTTCACAGCTCCAGAACCTGAGAGAAAATCCCGAGATCGTAAAGGCAACATCCCTTATATGCAACTGGATAGAGAAAGCAAAGAGTATTCCCTATTCCATCCTTCTCGAAGAGATATTGACCGAGACAGAGGGGTGGCAGTATTTCCATGAACCTCAGAGATACAATAACATCAAAAAATTCATCAGGCTCATTGAGGATGACGAATCCAGAGGGATGACAGGGCTCGAGATCAGGGAAAAGCTGATAAGGGCTTTTGACCATTCTGAGGAGCCAAAGGCAAATGTAAACTCTGAAGAGATGAATGCCGTAAGGATATTGACGATTCATGCTGCAAAGGGTCTCCAATTTCCTGTCGTCTTCCTCCCCTGCCTTGACGAAGACAGTACATATTTAAGCAAGAGTATCATTATGGAAGATGATGGAGAGAGGATTATCCTGGGATTTGAAGACGATTCTGATGAAAGAAAGAAGTCTCCACTCTTTATGCGAGCCAGTGAGAAGCTTAAGGAAGAAGAAAAGCGGCTCTTCTATGTTGCAGTTACGAGGGCAATGGACCATCTCTATATGACAGGGTTAAGGAAGGATGAGAAGATAAAGGGAAAGCTCCTCTATATCGCAAAGGCCTTTGACCTTGAACTGTCATCTGAGAGTTTTTACGAGGAGATTCCACTCAAGATCGAGATAATAAAGGAGGTTCCTTCAATCAGTCATCCTGCCATTACGAGACATGCAATAATGCCTGACATAAGGAATGAGGATGCATCTATCATATATGTAGAACCTTTAGATTATACTGCCCCTGCTGTCTGGAGTAATGTCACAGAAGAGATTGAATATATAAGAAAAAAACACGGAGATAACTGGGTTGTCCTTGGAAGGATATTCCATAGCCTCTTTGAGGGTATATCAAGGTCTATTATTACTCTTGAAAATCTTGATCAGAGGTTGGATGAGATAATCAGGAAGGAGACGATATCACCTGATTCTCGAAGGACCATGAAGGATATTGTTGAAAAGGACATCATGAGATTGATTGATCATGGGCTTCTCGAAAAGATAGTGATGCCAAGGGATAATTCATTTGCTGAGTTACCCTTTATATTACAGAAGGGAAATAAGGTATATAAGGGAAGGATTGACAGGATCATCATAGATGAAGATATAGCAAGGATCTATGACTATAAGACATATCCGGTTTCTGAGAAAGAGATTCCAGAACTTATAGAGAAATATTCATTTCAGCTTCAGTTATACCGTGAGGCGACAGAGAGGATATTCTCTCTCAGGACAGAGGCCTATCTATTCTTTACCCATGAGCTAAAGATTGTCAGTTGCTGATTGATACATAGATGGTTTATCTTTTGCGAACTGTCTGCCTATCGTTAAGGGTTGAATGAGATTAATCCTGGAAGGAAGAATAAACGGCTTGAGGATTCGAGTAAATTTTTTGTAAACTAATACTCCAGCCGGGATAGCACAGCGGTAGTGCAGCTGATTCGTAATCAGCAGGTCGTGGGTTCGAATCCCATTCCCGGCTTCGGAAAATAAGTAGCTGAGAAGAAGATGCGAGATGAGGAAAGGCTTATATATATTCCTGACCATAATATTATCAGCACTTACCAGCGCTGATGGTTTTGAGGGCCAGGATAGGATAGATAAACTTATCAGTATAATAGAGAGCAAGGGTGTGGATTGGAGATTGCAGATCAAGGCAATCAGGGAGATCTCAGAATCGCACGACCCAAGGGGAATAGAGATATTGCTGAGACTCCTCAATGATCCTTTCCTTAATTATGACTGTCCAGCCTTAATATTCAATGCAGCCATAGCGCTTGGAAGGTATAAGGGTGATTCGAGAGTGGTCGAGACCTTGCTTAATCTGGCCTCTGATATAAAGAACCCGATCTCTGTAAGAGAGGCGGCAATCCAATCACTGGGAGAGATTCAGGATAGAAGGGCATTGAATCCCCTGATTGACCTCCTGCGCGATGCGAGCTTTGCCATAAGAAGCAGTTCTATTAAGGCGATCGGGAAGATAGGAGATCCATCTGCAATACCTTATCTCGAGGTCCTATTAGAGAGAGAACCTGATCTGAGGTCAGAGGGATATATTGTCCTGAACATGCTTAAAGCTAATGGCAGGAAAAGGCCAAACTGATTTCTTTCTCTAAAAGGATCCAATGACTGCTCAACTTTATCTTTACCAGGATTGGTAATATTTTCGATAAAAGCCCTGTCTGTACTGCTATCTCAGCATATAAAGCAGCATTAGATTAACCGCATACACCATCATGATACACATGGAATCCCAAGCAAGAAAAAGTGGCTTCTTCTCTGTGCGGTAGGTCAATCCGATTATTGCGACTGTTGTCATGGCAATAGCTGACAGGGCAGAGATTATATGATTCAGGCTTGCAAAGGAAAGGAGAGGACCTCTGACAAAAAATATGTCATCCAGGGCAAGGATGAAGATATTAAATATGTTGCTCCCGAAAAGATTACCTATTGCGAGGTCTATAGCACCCATCTTTACTGCAGCCACTGATACAACCACTTCTGGCAGGGATGTCGAGACAGCTATGAATATATTTCCTACGAATGTCTGTCCAAGGCCTGTCTGCTCAGCTATACCCTCACCTATTTTTGGAAGAAATATAGCGGCGGTTATAACAAAAATTGCATTAATCGAATAATTCATTATAGCTGTCTTTGTCGGTATATCTTCGTATCTCAGCTCAATAGCAACCTCTTTTACAAAGGCAGAGATCTGCCTCTTTTCATAAAAATAGACCAGTCTCATGGCAATAAAATATGTGACAATAAAGAAGAGGGAATAGGGTCCTATCCAGCCGAAGGGAAGGATACGCCTGTTCATAAAGAGGCTTATAGCAACAAGACTCAAAAGGAGTATCCCGAATCCTGCAGATAGCACATGGCCATGATGAGCCTTTGACGAGATGGGAATAGGCCTGTGCATTGCATCGAGAAAGGCGAGGATGAGCATATTGAAGACACAGCTTCCCAGGACATCCCCTACTGCAATATCAGGAACACTCGCATATGTAACAGAGCTTATGCCTGTAACAAGCTCTGGAAGGGATGTCACAGATGCCATAAGGACAACACCTATCCATGTCCTTCCGAGGCCTGTCTTCTCGGCAATAACATCGCCATACCTTGAAAGCCTCGCACCGGCATACACAATTACAGATGTGCATACGATAAATCCAATCCAGAGAGACATATTCAATCACCGCCTGAGAGCGCTGAGATAAGGTCTTTCAGGTTAACAAATCTCACATGGATATCATCATATCTCTTTGAATATGGCCGTGTCACATCATAGGAGACTACAAAATTCTCTCCTTCGGGGTATATCCTTCTGAATGACTTAAGACTGCTCAGTTCGAACTCTGAAGCTGACCATTTACACTCAATAGCAACAGGCCCTTTGTGCCTTGCGATAATAAAGTCAATTTCATGCCCCTGTTTGTCTCTCCAGTAAAGAATCCTCCGGTTCTGCAGATTGGCAAAGATCTCGTTAAGTACATAATGTTCCCACAGGTAGCCCTGATCATCCTGCCTGACTTCATGCCATCCCCTGTAATAGCACACAAAACCTGTGTCAAAGGCATACACCTTTGGAGCAGAGATAATCTCTCTCGGACGATAAGAGCTGAAGGGACGGATTATATGAATAACATATGTCGCCTCGAGGACTGAAAGATAATTCGATATGGTTGAACGGCTGACCTCGCAAGGACCTGCGAACCTGCTCGCCTCGAAGATACCGCCGCTCTGCGCGAAGAGGAGTTCTGTAAATTTCATGAATGAGTGTCTTCTTTCAAGACGAAAGAGCTCTATTATATCCTTTGCCCAGTAGGCATCGATCCACTCCTGAAAATCCCTTTCTGGCAAATCCTCTGATAAAAAGAAAGGTGGCAATCCACCGAATAAAAAACGATGTCTTATCTCTGTATTGCCAAAGTCCTTCATATCATCAGATATCATGGGTGTGAGCCATATCTCTGCCTTTCTTCCAACCAGGGTATCTTTGAATCTTTTTGATGCACCGAGCGTCGATGAGCCAGTGGCGATTACTTTTATATCAGGATAATGATCTGATGCGATTTTCAAAACCTCGGAGGGGTTATCGAGGCGGTGAATCTCGTCAATGATTACAGTCTTGTTTTTTAAATCATCGAAAAAAGATTGGGGGTCTTCCATCATGCGCCTTGTCCTTGGCAGTTCACAATCGAAATACTCTGCCTGAGGGATACTTCTGCACAAAAATGTCTTGCCCGCACGTCTGACCCCTGAGAGCCATATCACAGAGCGCCTCTTCCATGCCTCATCTATCTTTTTTAGCCAGAATCGCCTTTTTACCATATGCAAATATGATAGCATTTAGTCATACCAAATGCAAATTTATTTGCGTTTGGTAAGGTACGACATCTGCCTTCTGTCCTCTTAAAATAAGGTGTTGCCTTTTTGCTCGGTGTAGGTCAGGCCAAAGATGGTATCTGTAAGCCAGCGCTTGAAAGATTCATTATCACTAAATTGTTTGAATAACTCCGTGTCATCCTTGATAAGCGCAGTCATAACACGAAGTAACGCTCGGTCATGTTCAATGCGGGCGTTCTGTTTATCAGAATGTTTTATCGCATTCTGATAAGCTGGGTCAGCAGCCACACGGTCGGGAATCTCTTCGGTTATCAGCCTTCTCACCCTATCTGCATCAGTCCATGAGATGTTTCCAAACTGTTCATTGAATGCCTTTATTATATTTGAAAGGCGGTCTAATGTTGGTTCAGGTTTATGCCCTCCACCCGCAGTTGGAACAGGTTCAATCTCCGCATCGCTATCAGTTAAGGCAATCTTCATCGTTGCTTGCTTCTCTATTCTATAACTTTCCATATCTATTGCCTCAAGCACGCCTTTTGATGGGTCTTCCTCTTTTGGAGCAGGAAGTTTGGGCACAAGAAAATTAAGAAAGATAGACAGTTTTTCCCATTCAGCATTGGTATATGGAAGAATTGTAGAGAGAAAACTGTACATCCGCAAGAATGCCTTTGCCTTGCCCTTAAAATCGACCTGTCCGTCCTCATCGAGTTCCAGGTAATTGACAACACAGGCATCAAGTATAGGATCGAGGAGGTCCCGTTCCGCACCTTCAATATATAGTTTCACCAAATCATCCACCTGTGCATGAGTGTATATCTGATAGCCATCAAGGCCATGCTTAAGGTCATGCAGTTTATTAGGGTCTGTTTCATCGGCAAGTATAGTGGTGCGGTAATATGGTTCAAAGGCGAGTCTAATCGTTTCGGGGTCGTTGACAAAATCCAGTATAAATGTATCGCGTTTCTGCGGGTGCGCCCTATTCAACCGTGAAAGTGTCTGCACCGCCTTAACCCCTGAAAGCACCTTATCCACATACATGGTATGCATCAAAGGCTCATCATAACCTGTCTGAAACTTATCTGCACATATCAAAAACCTGTATGGTTCTTCTCTAATTTTATCGGAAATCTGGCTCGATGGGAAACCATTCAGGCTTGACTCTGTAACCATCTTCCCGCCATGTTCATGTTCACCAGAAAAGGCAACTATCGCCTTATATGGACTCTTACGTTCCAAAAGATAGGCATTAAATGCAAAGAAATACTGTATTGCCTTCTCTATGCTGCCTGTTACAACCATCGCCCTTGCCTTGCCACCAATCTTGCCTTTTGCAATCACCTGCTCGTGAAAATGGTCAATCATAATCTCTGCCTTGAGCCTGATGGCGTGCTCATGTCCTTCAACATACCTTCGAAGTTTTTTCTGTGCCTTTTTGACATCAAATTCAGGGTCATCCTCAATCTTTTTAACGAGCCTGTAATAGCTGTTTACAGGGGTATAGTTTGCAAGCACATCTAAAATAAAGCCCTCATGAATCGCCTGTTTCATTGTATAAGAGTGAAATGGTCTATGCTTGATAGTCCCATCGGGCTTAGGCTCTGGCTGACCAAAGATCTCCAGAGTTTTATTTTTAGGTGTAGCGGTAAAGGCAAAGTAACTCGCATTGGGCAAAAGCTTCCTTGCCTCCATCAGCTTATTAATCTTATCTTCAAAGGTCTCATCTTCATCCGTATTATTCAAAACACCGGCAAGGGCTTGATGCATCTTGGCGGTTGTTCTGCCACCTTGACTTGAATGCGCCTCATCTATGATGATTGCAAACTTACGCCCTTTATGTTCAGTGCCAATTTCATCTAAAACATAAGGAAATTTCTGAAGCGTTGTGATGATAATCTTCTTGCCGCTTTCTATAAAATTTCTCAGGTCTCCAGAGTGTTCTGCATGACCCACTGTTGCGCTTACCTGTGCAAACTGCTTGACTGTCTCTTTAATCTGCT